>Ga0209727_1000268_pt1 | contig 63871 bp, 90 predicted proteins | sample RifGroC1_FD_183995 | JGI IMG/M metagenome (GOLD analysis project Ga0209727, IMG submission 183995) | Groundwater microbial communities from Rifle, Colorado, USA - Groundwater C1 (SPAdes) (version 2) | ecosystem: Environmental > Aquatic > Deep subsurface > Groundwater | place: Rifle, Colorado... | reverse complement strand
GGCGATCACCTTGCCCGACCACTCGGCGAAATCCCTTACGCCCTGCTCAAAATAAGCCCCACCGATAGTGATGACGTGACCCAGCAGCTCAGGGTCAACCCCGGCGCCCAGTCTACCACGGGCATCTTTGAGGCTCTTCCTGGCATTCTCCACCTTGTCGGCGGTAAAGACTTTGTTGCCCTCAAATTGCCTGGTTTTTGTGGCAATTCTCTCTGCAGTTTTTTGCTCTACTATCTCGGCAACGTCAGCCTCCTGCGGCTCGGCCTTGGTGGGTTCGGTCTTGACCGCCCCCTGTGTAAGAGCGCCACGAGCAGGCCCCCCACTCTTAGACCACTCCTTAAATTCGGCCATCGGCATAGAGACTACCGACTTTCCGCCAGTCCACCCTTTCGCATAGTTGGAGTTGTAGATCTCCATGGCCTCTCTCTCGGATTGAGCACCGAGCACGACCTTGTGTTCATCGAATTTCCCAGCCTGGTTATACTGGTTGACGACAAAGACATTCTCGCTTCCGCCAGCATGGCCTGGCTTGATGAATACGTCGAGATGATCCTTGTCGTACCCCTTGGTTCCACGGACATATCCGTAGTCGCTCTTCATCTCGGTTGACCACGGCTCGCCCTCTTTGCTGATTCCACTACGAACACTGCCTACCGGATTCTCCACGCTGATATCAAGGCCGTCGATAGAGACATGTGCTTTTTTATAATTCCCGGCCTCTTTCTGCGGTTCGGTTGGCTCCACTGCAACTTCCTGGCCGACAGCAACTGACTTAGGGGCGGTGACGACTTTGGGCCTGGCTACTGCAGCGACTGCAGCCCTGGCGTCCTGAAGTTCTTTCTCGGCTCTGGGGGTCCATTCCTCCGGGAACAGCTTCTTCCTAGCCTCCTCCCTTTTTACCTGCGCCGAAACGTCTTCCTCTTTAGCTGCCACAGGAGTAGCCACAAAGCCACCCTGTCGCTCGATCACGTTGTAACCTGATAGATCCACCCCGCGTTGCTTAGCGCTCGTCCTGAGGGCCTTCTCGCTCGAAAATGGGGCACCGCTCGATCTGGCAAATTCTGCAGGCGCTTCCGTGAATGCCTCCTCCGCAGCTTCACGCCTCTCGGTCTTGGCCACTGGCGGCTTAGCGTATTCAGTACCGGCGAATTTTGCACCCTCTTCGACCCGGCCAAGCTTCTGCTCAAGACCTGTCTCTGGCGAGGCGGCGAACACCTCGGCTGATTCCTGCGCAGATGACGGCTGTAACTCCCCGGCAAACGCCTCTTCAAGGTCGGCCTGTCTCCTTGTTCTTATGTCGCCTTCGGCCTCACGCGCCGCTATGTCTTCTTCGGCCTGAGTGATACCAGCCTCCTCGAATACTCTGGCGGAATCCTCTGCGGTTGTTCCCCACGGCGTCGCTATTGGCTCTGCTCCTGGAGTTGGCTCCTGGTTCACGTTGAGGGAATTCCTGAAAGCGCCTATAGCCTCCTCAAGGCTCTCTGCGGCCAGAATAGATACCGGCTCGACCGGTTTTACATCAATAGGTTCAGGGGGTGGAGGAGGTGCCTGCTGCTGAGTGCCAGCCTTGACGCCCTCACCGAATGAAGAGATGGCTGCTGGCGTTTCTGCGACAGATCCACCTATGCCGCCAAGAGTCTCAAGGCCAACTTCCCCCAGATCAACCTTGCCATATCCGGCATATTGGCCAGCGGCCTCTGATAATGGTTCCTCGGCAACCTGTGCTCCGTAGGCCTTTGCGCCGGTAGCTGCCCGCTGCGTCAGTGTCCTGGAGGCGAGGATCTCCTTGGTGGCCATACTGACCTGGTCAGCCGTAGCATCGGCACCCAATCTGGCGATGGCCTCTTTTTGCGCTGCCTTGAAAGGGACGGAGGCAATCCTGCCGGTGGCAACGTTCATTGCTGCGCTTACGGCGGATGTGGCCGTGGCCTTATCCCTGGCGTTATCGATTGACTCCTCAACGAATTTATCGTCAGCCAGTATCTCAAGGACGTTCTCCTCGGTTGGCTGCAGGCCTCGTCTCTGCAATTCCTGTGCCACCATGCCACGAAATTCAGATCCAGCCTCGATCCCCCACTGTCCAAGAAAGCCACCTACGACACCGCCTATCGTCGCGCCAGCGGCTGTCCCTACGCCTGGAACGACACTACCGACACCGGCCCCAGCCTTCGCACCGCCAACCATACCGGCCATACCAGGAACGATGTTGCCAGCCTGCTCGGCGGTCATATAGGCCATGCCCTTGGGGTTGAAAGCAGCCTGACCGGCAACAGCCTTGATCATGTCCCATGCGGCCTTGGCTTTCTCGCTAAGGCCCTCGGCCTTCTCCCATTCCTCGGACGGCTCGACCACTGCCTCCTGTAGCTCTCGCAATTCTTCCGGGGTATATTTCTTCTGTTCGGCAAGGATGCTTTCGGCCAGGATGGAGGCTGTATTGCTGTCAAGCTCACCGCTGGCCATGTCGTCGGCAATCCTGGAAGCTGCCAGAGTCGCCTTTCCACCGGACTTCACGAGGGCGAACATATTCGCCAGAAACCCTCGACGGCTTCCCTCGATCTGTTCCTCTACAAAACCACGGACGTCTGGGCCGAAACGCTGGTCGAAAGTGCTGATCAGCTGGTTCCGCTCTTCTTCTGGTGCTGCTTGGAATTCCTGGTCTTGATAAACCTCAGTCCAGAAGTCTTTGGCGTATTCGTTCTGGACTGAGAGCTTTTGTTCCGGGGTGGCACTCTGATATTCAGGTAGGCCTTCGATCTGCTCGAATGGGATCATTGATCATCTCACGAGTTGTGATTTCTGCTGGATCAACTGATTGATCCGCTGCAGTAGGGCTTGTCCCTCTACTGACTGTATGGCAGCTTTATCACCGCTTTCGAGAAGTCCCATCTTCAGGGCTTGGAGCTGGGGAACTGTCATTGTATCCAGTTTCTCCAGTTGTTCTGGCGCGATGAGTGGCCCGCCACCTTCTTCGCCTGGCGTCATCGCTGTTTCGCCTGCGGGTGGAGCGGGTGCTGTCGGTGGAGGACCGGCCATCTCAACTATACCGCCAGACTGTTTGAGCATCGACTGATACTTGTCGAGTCCAGGAGCGGCGGCTTCTGATCCCCCTCCAGAAGATACTATACCACCGGGTTGGTCAGTTGTAAACTCCACTTCCTCATCTTGGCTTCCGAATCCCAATATTCCTTTTTTTGCAGGAGTTTTAACCTTCTTCGAGAGGGGTGGTTCGCCTAACTGCTGACGCAACCTGTTAACCTGCGCTATATTGGTTTCATCGATCCCGGTATCTTCGAGCTTGGCCAGATCGGAGCGAAGCCTCGACTCCTGGAATTCGGTCAGGTTCCCCTTTGTGGCACCAAGGGCATTCCTTTTGGCGGTAGCCTTTTCTTCCGGGGAGAGATCAGACTTCTCGATCTGTTCAAGCTTACGCTCCAGCTCCCCAGGTTTATCAGCCTGTTTCCGCTGAATATCAAGGGATTCCTGGGATCTCTTCTCCTGACGCTCTTCACGCTTGGACCGCTCCTCTCGTTCAGACTTGCGCTCCTCACGCTCAGCCCTCTTGTCCTCGGCTTCCTGCTCTTCTTTGGTGAATTTATGGGCACGCTCAGCTGCCCTCTCGTCCGCACCAAGGTCGTACTGGAATTTAGCCAGAGCTTGCTGTCTGGTAAGCATGGCCTGTTCCTTCCTCATCTCCTGGGTGACGCGCAATTGTTCGTCCTCCAGGGCTTGCTGCCGCTTCTGATAATCCTTCCCAAGGTCTGCAACCCCTCCGAGAAGCCCGGCCCACGCTGCGTAGTCTTTAGCCATTACATACCTCCCTGACCGATAAGTCCAGGTGGGATCTCAGCCGAAGCCCGTTGAGCTGGCTGTGGTTGCTGTTGTCCAGGCTGGGGTTTTGCGCCAGGCTGCATCTTGCCGACAGGGGTTGCCCATCTCTGACCGCTGGGCGGTGCCGTCTTGGAAATGTCGTCCATTTGCGACATGGCCATCATGCCGTACTGTCGCTGCTCGTCGGTCATCAACGGCTCAAGTTCCTTCTGAAGCTCCACCGGGTCGATCTTACCGCTCTCCATCCCCTCTTTGAAGTAGATGAGCAGGGTGTACTGGAAGGCGTTCAGCTTCTCTTCGTTCGAGAGCGTGAACAGACCAGCGGCCTCGGCAAGAAGATGTAGCTCTGATACGACATGGGTTGCTCCCAGAAACATGGTCTTGTCGGTCATGCTCTCACCGTTTTTCGTGAGTCCATCGAACAGGATCTTGTGGACGTGATTTGCGGTATAAGCCACATTCTCCACCGGATTCTTCCTTGCCTGCAGTTGCTGCAGTATCGCCGGTTGCGTCTTCTCGGAGAATATCAGGTTGGTGGCATTGTCGGCGTAGGCGTCAAGCTGAGCCACTTCCTCCGGGGTCAACTGCTCCTTGGCGCTCGACATGTCCTGATCGATCTCCTCTATCTTTTCGGTAGGCTCAGGAACAACACCCTTGCCAGCCAGAATACCAGGCCGTAACTGTCCCGACATCCCCGGTTCCTCTTTCGCTGCTGCGGCGTTGGGACTCATCTGCATTTCCTGTGCCATTTTATCCTCTCTTCAATGAATAGCCGAGTATGCCGCTGCCAGCTACCTGGGCAATGGCCTTACCGGTACTTTCCTTGGTTTTTGCCTGATCGACAATCTTATCGTTAAGGTAGCTACCCCACTGCTGGCCTATTTGCCTATACTGGTCGAGGCCCTGCGTAAACTCCTGATCGAATGCAGCCACCTGGATGTTTCGCTGCGTCCTACTCTCGTTTATGGCGTTGACAAGCCCTTGGTATTGCCCGTACTTGAAATCCTCGCGAGCTGATGCAGCAGCGGCCTCTGCCGCTGCCTGGGCCTGCGACTTCGACTGCGCCAGCTTCTCCCTTGTCTGGATCTCTGCGTCCCGTAAGGCGTCGTGCAGCTTCTGGCCAATTTTCTCCCCGCCCTTCATCCTGACATCGACGTTGAAACCCTCGTCGGTCTGGGTGGTATATAAATTCTTTTGCTTGGCAAGGGCATCGGCAACCGCCTGGGGAACGTTATATGTAGCCTCAATATTACTACCACCACTGACAACCCTGACATTTACCATCGGCACATTCATACTAACCGAGCCAGGCCTCATGCTTGCCGCAGCCGCGCTTATGTCTCCAAGAGCCTGGTTGAATAAAGTTTTTTCCTGTGAATCACGGGCGTCAAGTGATTGCCTAAATTGGCCGTGGTATCCCTTCAATATATCGTATGCCCGCTGGTCGGCTTCTCTGTGCGCATCGAGATTTACGTTGAACGCCGCAGCCTCTTCTGGGAGCATCGCTATGTTGCTGTAGTTTTTATACTTGCTCGCAACCCTCCTTGAGGCTTCAGGCGATAGCGGATCAAAGTCAACGGCGAGGCTGTCTGCCGCAACTTGATCAAATGCCAGTGGGTCGGCCTCGACCGAAAGGATTCCCTGGTTCTCCTGGTACTGCTTCTGGGGGGTGTTGAAGTGATAGTATTTGCCCCACTCCAACGGTACGTAATCTCCGTACGCCTCCCTGGCGGTCTGCTGTGGTACAGTGGCGGATGAGCTTTTGCCGGTCTTCCTTTCTTCTGCCCGCTGCAGCAGCGCGGCCACCTTGGCCTTTGTCGATTCGCTCGCGGCCATTTACGCAACTCCAAGCAACCCGGTTTGGGGCGGCTGCACAGTAGGAACTACAGTCGGTGTACCTGGTGCTGGCCCAGCCTGCTGAGCGACCTGTTGCTGTGCCCCTGGAGCCGGTGCCCCTCCAGGGCCTCCTGGGGTGAGTCCCTCCTGCGGACCAGTGGCCGTTACTCCTGCCTGGGTTTCTTCAGCAGCCAGCCAGGAAGGTTTGAGCAACTCCTTACGCCTCCGGTTGACCTCTACCGGGGAGGCCGTTACAGTGGTTCCCGCAGCATATTGCGCTCCCTCGGTCACCCCTTTTTCAAGAGCCAATCTGGCCTTTTCTTTCTCTTCCCTGTCGGTCCTATCACGGAACACGCTCTCTTCGAATTCCTTAGAGAACTGTTCTGCCTTTTGCCCCCGCTCTGCTTCTGCCTGGGCGACCTCTGCTGCGGTCTTCTCTCTGGAAACCTGGGCGGAAAGCTCGGCCTGCTTCATTGCTGCCTCGCGGTTTGCTGCGGCGATCCTTTCAGCCGAAGCGAGCGATTCAGCCTGCATGTCTTTCTGGCCTTGGATAGTGCTTTCCATATTGCTGGTTTCGGCCTTTCCCTTCATAAAGGCTGAGCCGAGAGACGAGACAACGGTTGCCGCTCCGACTACGTTTGAGGCGGTAAAAAGACCACCACCAGCAGCGCCGCCGCCTCCTATCACGCCAGTGCCTATTGTTGTTGTACCGCCGCCAACAGTATTGCCGACAGTCACCGCACCGCCGCCAGCGGCAGCTCCACCGCCAACAAGGCTGGATATAACTGACCCACCGGCAACCAGGGCCACAGCGCCAAATGCCCCCCACAAAGCCCCCTTGCCGATGTTACCGCCAGTAACTCCTGCATACAAAGCGCCAACAGCAGCTCCGACAACGGCGGTCGCGACAACACCAACTACAACAGCAGCAATACTGGCGGAAGCCAAGGCGACCCCTACGGCACCAGCAACATATGCACCTATCGCTCCAAACCAAGGCATAATCAGATCTCCTTCACTATGGCCCCAAGGGTGCGGCCATATTTTTCATTAAAGTCATTAATGGTACATTGGTAGATAATTTCATCAACCATCTCTCCATTAAACTTCATGGTTCCATTTGTTCTCCCAATCCTCTTCATCCCAACATGTGAAGCCATCATGCGAGCCTCCTTGTTTGCCGCTCGAATGAATCCCATTATGGCCCTGCATGGCGTGTTTGAGAATACCCATTTGGCGGATTCCACGAGATGGCCGAATGCCTCCCTACCCCTGTGCCCGTCCTTGACGGCGAAATGCGCAGAGAAGCACGAGGTAGTGTGCATCGGCAGGAAAACAAAAGCCTCATACCTGGGGTCTTTTCCGAGAATATACACGTGGTCAGTTCGCAGGTTATTCTCAACGAAAGCTGCGAGCTTGGTTATGTCGGAAAAATCATCACCTGAAGCAAAAAATATTCCGTCAGATCTGAATAACCTGGTAAGTCGCCCGGCGTCGATGATGGAGTATCGGTGTATCGATGGCTTGGCTATAAACATCTCAGTCCCATTCAAGAGTTATGCCTGCGGTAGCGGCCACAGTGTTGAGCTGCGCCTTATACTGGGCCATAAGGGCAGCGATGGCGTCCTGCTTATTGACGATATTGGTATCCCTGAGCAGGCGCTCGATACTGCCGGTAAGCTCCTGGCCCATCGCCCCAGCTGACTGCATGAGGGCCTGGGTTTCAGCGGTGTCGTATTGGCTCTGAGACAGGTAGTCCTTCCACTCATTCTCAAGCTGTATCCTCTCCTTGGCTGCGGTATCGGCCAGGGTTTGGAGTTCCTTTTTCCCGGAAATATCCTGAGAAGACAGGGAGGCTGTGATCAGCGCGTTGTTTTCAAACTTCTTCCGCTCGATTTCTGCGAGTTGGTTGTTGACGGATGTCTCAAGGTCGGTACGTTGCCGCTGTTGCGCAAGACCTCCATAGAGCGCTGCGTCAGGCGTTGCGATCTGGACAGCCTGTTCCATAGCAGCACCAACCCCGGCCTGGACGGCACCTGACGATTGCAGTAGCCCCTTAGCCTGATACTTCCTTTCAGCGGCAGCAGCAGCCGCCTGAGTAAGCGGATTATCGGTCCTGATAAGGTTTTCAACCCGCCCCTCAACGGTGGCGAGTCCTGGCTTGATATATGATTCATCTGGTTTTACTGGTGTCGCCGCCGACTGGGTTGACTGGCCCTGCGGCAGCTTGAATCCAGGAACTTGTTCGAAATAATCCGGTTCCGCCATATAGGTAGCCCCCCTTGGCAATTTCAATTTCGGTTGTTTTTCTCTAGTAACTGTAAAGCCGGTGGGCCTTAAAGTCAATTCAGGCTCAATAGTAATACCGCCTTGGCTGGGAGGTGGCTGATAATCGATAACCACCTGGTCACGCAAAAGTAGTTCACCACCACTAGGCTCAGCGTTAATCCCGCCAACCTGGATATCCTGTTCGCTATAGTCGATATTCTGACTGGAGAGAAAGCCCTTTAATGTAGCGATGGAAGAGAACGCCTCTTCTATTGAGGCCAGCCTTTCTGGTGACAATCTGTCTGCGTATAACTTCCGGGGGTCGGTGAATGTCTGCTCATCGAGTATGACGTTCTGTTCTGCCGCACCACGCTGGACTGGTTGCGGAGTTGGCTCTATGATATCCGCTACAGGCGCGTCTTCCTGGCTGGGTTGTATATCGTCTGCGTCGTGAAGCTCGAATTGGCCAGAAACCGCCCTTCTGGAGGCCCACAAGATACGCTCCTTCTCCTGAAGCTCCCTGAGTAGTGGAACGTAGGCCGAAGCCTCTTCTCCCTTCAGAGTTCCGGTATACCGCTGCCCAGTTGCTGCCTCATAATCTTTTATCAATGCCGCTCTCTGTTCGTTTATATCACGAAGCTGAGAGTCGATGTCATCGTAGGTCTGTGGTTGTTCTGGCTGGTCCTGCGTGGCTGGCTGTACGTCAGACTCGGGAAGCGGCATATCCAATACTGCGTCTTGCGGGTCGAGGACTGGATCGATAGACGCTTCAGGAAGCTCTATTTCTGTATCAGGTTTTTGGCCGCGTGGCAACGGCGTTATCTTCAACTTTCCATAAACAGGAATGGCCTTAGTCTTAGTCGCTCCTCCAGACGCCGTCACCTGAGCCTTAGTTTTGTATGTCTTGCTTGGCTGGCCAGATATGCTTGGTTTTTGCGGAAGCTTCTGGAATTCGGTTACGACAGCGTCGCGCCTTGCGCTTAGAATACCAACGTCGGTCCTTACACCGCTGGCTATCAATCGGATAAGATGCTGATCGTACTTGTTACCAGAAAGCCAAATTTTCTCAAGCTCTGCTATTTCATTATTCATAGCCTCTATCTGAGAATCCATCTTATCGATATTGCTAGGCGTGGGGTCTGTCCTTGGGGCGAGCTGCTTTGGTTGCGACTTCCTGAATGCCCAAAGAACCCTCTCTCTCTCCTGTAATTCAGCCAACGCCCTGATGGCAACTGATGAGGCTGGGCTTGCCTTTGACATCTTGTCATATGGCTCGCCGGTAACCCTCTCGTACTCCTGTTTTATCTCTTGTTTTTTTGTATTTATTTCACTAAGCTGTTTGTCGAACTCCATTTCGAAGTCAGACTTTCTTCCAGAAGACTCGTATCCGCCGGAAACATTAATTCTATCTCCGACAGACTCTATGCTCCTCGCCACTTCTTTGGCTTTAATGTCGATGGCAGTCTTCTCTTTTATGGCGTTAACCCTGCCAGCCTTTATAGACTCATAATCTGGATGATTCTCTGACAGTATGGCGAGGTTGTCACGCTCGGCCCTGGCGGCAATCCAGCCGTGTGACGGATCTGTTTGTATCGAATAAGCGTCAATACCATCGCTTATAAGTTTACGATACAGTTCTTCTGATTTATTGTGAGCATCTCTGAATTTATCGAAGGCCTCCTTATTGGCCATGCGAAAATTGTACGCTGCCAGATTAAGCTGGTTTATCTCTGCGTCCTTAGCATCGTAATCATACCTAAGATTCTTGTAATCATCAACGAGTGGAGATATTGCGTTTTGCCACTCGTTGATTGAATTGAAGCCACGAAATGCCATGTGCTTATTTGGCCTTTCTTGCAGTAGCTACGGAATCAACCGCAGACTTTAAAAGCTCATTATCCCTAGCCAGGATAGCGGTGATTATCTTTTGAAGCTCGTCCCTTCCAACAGCCTTGACCTTTCCATTCGACATCATGATCTCAGAGTTTGGTAGCAATCCGAGCGAAGCCATGGCGAGCATTCCAGCCAACCTGGATCTCTCCATCGGGGTGGCCCTGATAAGCTCACCGTCTACCATAACATCTTCATGCATCGCAGATTCAAGGTCGGCTATGGCACTGGCGACATCGCGCTCTATCTCATCGGTTTTATCGACCTTGAAATCATTGGTCATACCGCCACCATTGACCCATCTCCTATATTCATCCCATTTCCAGCTTCCAGGACAAATATTTCTCTCCCCAGTAATGGTGTTTCTGACCCTCTTCCTACTGCCGTCCTCGAATTCATACATAATTATACTCTCAAGTTAACTATCCTGCTTAGTTTTCCAGCTCAGCATCAATATATATTGTAGACCTATATTGCCCCATGCCCGACCCGTTGGCAACTGCCGTAAAATAATAGAAGTGAGTCCATGCACCAATGGAACTTGTTGTGCCAAAGTTTATATCGCTAGACGACAAAGTATCCCTGCCGTAATTATACGCCCTTGGCATTACCGGCAGGTCGGTTATCATTCTGTAGGTCTGTCCAGAGGTAACTTTGCCGCTAAATAACACCTCGACAGTTTGGTAGTATCTTTGGCACATTTTCAACTCTGTCTGCGGTGAGTATAATTCGAACTCGCTAGCCGACGAACCTTTCTCTAGTTGTACGTTAGCTATGTCAAAAGTACCCGACTGCTGGCCAAGAGACGCAGTCCTTGAGTCGAAATCACCACCAGCATCAAACCAGAATACCAGAGATAGGTAGTCGTTACCATTCCATTCGTCGAACGTATTGCCTTTTATCTTTCCAGAGACGGATGGTATATCGATGGACAGCGTAAACTTCTGCCACGAAGCAGTTAAACTTATTTTTTGTGAGCCTATGCCGTATACCGTATCGGACGGAACCACCCCTCCAGTTCCGAAGAATTGATACAACTCAATCGCCATATTCCTAATGGCGTCTGATTTGGCCCAAAAAGATAGCGTCGCCATCCCCCCAGACAACGTCTCAACATTCTCTATTTTCTGTTCCTTGTGGCAGTAATGATCTGCGCCAGGTGACGACGCAACCACGGTTCTTGAGAAGAACTTTGGATTTCCAGGTACGTCGGTTTGGCCATTGGTAAAGCTCTCTCTGGTGTGTGTAGCAAGCGATTGCCATCTACCGTTGAGCCACCTGTCGTCAGAGTAATACCCATCGGTATCAACCTGGGTGGTTGCCCTCTGCCATATATTGAATCCGCCGTTTATTATTACATTTCTCCTAGCCCAGTTAAGGGTATTCTCTTTGGTCAGCACCGTTCCGTCGCTGTCCGGGAAAGTGTATGTTCTTGACGCTGTATTAGAGTTTGTGAAAAATGAGGCTATGGTTCCAATAGCGTTAATTATGTTAATTTTCAACAGGGTCAAGCCTGCGTAACCGTCTGCGGCATCCTTCTTGGTGCTGTCGAGAGATCCTATTCTTGAATTGTATGCGGCGTTGGAAATCGACTCAAGACCATCTGCTGCTCCGTTAACGGAAATCCCCTGGCTACCATGGCTGGCTATAAGCGGAAGCTTGTTAGCTCCAGCCTCAATTAGGTCGAATTCCGCCCTGACAGGCTGACTGCCAGTCCTGGAGCCGTCCGCAGGAACGCCGGTTGGATTATAGTATTCGTTTGGCATAAATCACAACTCCGCGTCTGCTGTATACGTGCTAACGAAATATCCAGCAGACCCGGTACTGGTGCTGGTCCTGGTTTCCTCCACCGACACAGATGTAACTACCGCAGTGCCAGCGACTGCATCAAACCTACTGCTGGCGCTATGTGTAAGCGTAACTGTTGGGGCTATCCTCATCGCTACCGGGAAATTCCCCTTAGCTATATAGTCTATAGCCGTTGTAACGTCTCCGGAAAATGCTAATCTTGGAGTGTCTGAAGCATATGAATTTCCGAGAAAATATCTCTGGCACAATTCCAGTTCCTCACCAACCATTCTTCTTTCGAACTCGGTGGATGATGAGCCAATCTCAAGCTGGACATGAGAGAATTCATAGGTATTACTAGACTGACCGAGAGTGTCGGTTCTTGCGTTGAAATCAGCCCCAGCATCAACCCAGAATATTACTGCCATGTAATCATTATCGTCCGTTCCCAGTGTCTTTCCGGCAATACTCGGTATCGAGGCGGTTACTGTATACTGCGCCCAGTTGGTTGTGATAGCGATCTTGTTTACCTCTATCCCGGTGACCGTAGCTGACGGAGCACCCCCAGTACCGAAATTCTGTACAAATTCAACGGATATATTGGAGGCGACGCTGGACTTGGCGTAGAATGACAGGGTTACGCTGGTCCCAGCCAACACGTGGACTCCTTCTATGCGCTGTTCCTTGTTGCAATAATTAGCAGCGCCAGCCGCAGACACGGTAACCAGCCTACAGTAATATCTTGGCTGATCCGGCACGTCTGTTTGCCCTAGGGAGAACTCCTGCCTACTATTGGTGAACGTTGTCCCATTACTGCCTACATACCACCTGTCGTCAGATCCGTAACCGGTTACCGTATGGGAAGTATTCCTCCTCCATAACCTGAAGTCTCCGTTGATAATCCAATTCTTTCTCCCATTCAGCGGCATGTCGGTGGTTAGCGCTATCGTTCCGTCGCTGTCCGGGAAAGTGTATGTTCTTGACGCTGTATTAGAGTTTGTCAGGAATGACGTGAATGTGTCGAGTACGTTCTTGAAATTGATTTTCAACAAAGTGAGGCCCACAAATCCGCCGCTGGCATCCTTATTAGCGGAAGCCTCGGCACCCAGCCTAGTTCTGGCGTTGGCTGCAGTGAGTGATTCAAGGGCAGTGGCACCGGCATTAACGAACACCGCTTCATTGGCGTGAGTGGCGAGCGGTGGCAATTTGGCGAAGCCGGTTTCGATGGCGTCGAATTCAGCTCTTATCAATGCCGGATTGCCGAGCGAGTTATTCGCTGGCGCCCCAGTGCTGTCGTAATATTCATTCGGCATCGAATCACCTCGTGCTCTTTGTCATATAAAACTGCAGTAGGCTCCCGTTGAACGTAAGCTCTGCATCATAGTCGCTGGACCCTGCGAACTTCAGGCCGATATTAGTGGCAAGTCCCATGGTGGGGAATTTCTCTGGCACCAGAACCTGGCCGTCCCAATAAAACTGCCCCCAAGTGAAAGACCCCCAGAATACGTCTCCGAGAGTAATCTCTCTGGTTGTTAGGGCTGGCTGCGGTGTGTAGGCAGATTCATATTCCAGACTGTAGCCAAATTGAAAGCTTGCGTACCCTAACCCTGTAACATCTAGTGTCGTGACGATGTATCTCTTGTAGAACGTCGGACTACCAAGACTGTCGTGGGCAAGGTAGAAATACCAGGCCCTTGCGTCTCCGTCGAAGCTGGTTCCCTGGAACAGTTCGTAGACGTTTCCGTCGTCGCTTCCGATCATTACAAACTCATTACCGCCGCTGTCCTCTGCCGAGCAGATGCATACCGCCTTGTCGTTGAACTCCTGCTCCATAGCAGACACAAGTTTAGTGCCAACTATGGTGCAGAATAGGGCGGTCTTATCATCGAAGAAGATCATATAGAGGTTCTTCTCGCGGCTGATCGCTGTGGCGGTGATCTGATTTTTCTTCGAATCCATGTAGCTGTCAAACTTCACAGACATAGTGGAATCGGAGAAGTTGCCGTATACCTGCGCGGCGCTCAGTTTGGTAATTCCACGGTTGTCAACGAATATCGTATCGCCTATCCTCTGGGAAGTCCACTCAAGGGCACCAAGATTCTGCTTAAATGAGACGAGGTTCCAGTCACTGATATTAGACCCGTACAGGATCGATACCTCGCTTGTGCTGAATATCGTCAATGCGCTTGTTCCATCAGATCCTGGCTGGGAAATAAACCCGGTAATGTGATCACCAAGGCCGATTTCGCCTGCGCCGAGAACCAGAGTCCATTCATACGGAAGTCCAGGCTGTGAATGTTGCGCTGACCCACGGAAGGAGAAAAATAGCTGCTGCTTGTGGATAAAGATGTGAGTGGGGTAGGAGGTCATCCCTGTCTCGATTGGCATGTAGTTTGTGCCGTCGAATTCGAAGCCAAGATTCCTGCCGTCGCACCCGTACATCTTTTGGGTATCTTCAGATCCGGTGAAGTTACCGTTCGCAAACTCATATCTCCCGCCAGGATTAGGGATGGTGATAGCAGCCGAATCCCCGGCTATGGTGGCAACGTTCAGGTTGGCTCCAACCCTCAGGGTTTCTGCCTGGAAGGTGCCGGTCTGGGACGCGAATACCATCCGCCCTGCAGCCGTGCCAGCGGCCCATGATCCTGTAGCCAGGGCAGTCCTGCCGACAACTGCGGTTGCGCCTGAGATTTCCCCGGTAATAGTGTCTCCATCCGCGATCACGTAGGTTCCGCCAGACGTGAAGTCCAGCCTGAGGCCAAGGGCCACTGCGGCCCATCCTGCAGCCGAAGCTTTCCACATACCGACTGCGGTGCCGCCTGCGTTGTTTCGAAAGCAGTACCAGTTGTCTTTGAAGAACCATACCCCAAGGATCGATCCTGACCCCGTAGGAGGGGCTATATCGGCCCTGTAGTTGTCGGCGGCGAGATTCAGGTACTGGGCGTCAAGTAGTCTCGTGGAAGCGGCCAGAGCAGCCGGGATGGCGCTCATGGTGGCCTGCGTGACACCGCCCACCTTGACCTCTCCACCGTGGAGGTGCCAGGTGCCTGAGAGTTTCGTGGTCACGAGGTAGGTGGTGGCGTTGACGATAACCACGGCAGATCCTGAGGCGTCGTTGTCGGTGACTGTGTCGCCCGCGTTGATGGACCCGGTAATGGTGACGGCGATGATTTGATACACCGCGTCATGAGGCTTGGGTTTCCCGCTGAAGCGCTCGTAACCGCCAGTGGTACGGTAGCCGCCATTGATGCGCTGATAGACGTTCTTCGACTCCCTGACTGTGCCAGAGGGTATTTGCACCCTGGCTGTCTCGGTGTCAAGCCCGCCCTTGTATTCGATGTATTTCGTGTCCACCCTTGGGGCGGAAGATTGCCTAGCCATTATACCAACGGTTCCCCCCACGTCACTCTAGGGAGGTACTTCTTCTCCATTCGGCGAAGCAGCTTCCTGCACTCCCTGGTTCCGGTAGCGAACTTGTCAGGCTCTCCATACTCGACAGCATAGTAGGTCAGGGCCTTCCATATGACTATCCAGTGGTAATCCTTGTGAAATAGAGGCTCGTGTGCGTCTGCAGTCATCTCGTGATGGGCGCGGAAGTACTCCCCCTTGAGGGTATAGGCCAGATCAGGGATGGGGTAAAGGACGACAGTATCGTCAGGTTTGATGGAAAAAGCTATCGGCCTGCCCGTCTGGGTCAAGCTGGTGCCGATCTGATAGGCAAGCCGAAAGTCCTTCCATTCCATGTAGTAGATCTCTGATTCGTCTGATGCATTCAGGAAGATCCGCCAGTCCTCTGGCGCAAACTCCTGGAAGTCTGATATACTCAGATCTGTCGCAGTATAAGATCCGTCAGCCGGGGTCAACACCTTACTGAATTCCTTCCGCAGGAATTGCCAGGTCGTGTGAATACCCTGGATGTCGTTATAAGCCTCGTCCAGCCAGTCGATGAGTTGGAGGAATTGACCTGTCTGACCCAAGGTTGTGGTAGGACCGGCGAAGTTCACACCGGCCTTCCTGCTTAATCTCTGCGACATCAACAGACGATCCATAATTACCTCATGGTTTGGGTCATTACCATCTCAAGCCAGATTCCGCCACGCGGGTCAGGGTCTGCGATGATCGTGAACGGGTAGGTCTGTCTTGTGACAGGCACCATAACCAGGCTTGCCGGGTCGAAAGGATCTTGCCGTCTCTGGTCGAACTTCGTTACAACGGAACGGGCCAGGGCCTCGACGTATTTCCGCTTTACTTTCTGCTTGACTCCACGCATGATAGGCTGAGTGTTGCCATTCACGTTAGGAGTGATAACTCTGAGTGCGCCTTCCTGGTTGTCTTCATAAACCATAATCACCAGGATCTGATTCATAAAGGCCTCGAAGTCCTCAATCTGCGTCGGGTCGAAATCATGGATGACCTCGATATTTCTGCCGCCAGTGCCGATCTCTGGCATGGTAAGTGGTTGACCTGCATTTTTAATGGTTACGTCGGTTTCTTTACGGGCCATGATATTCTCCTTACTGTTTTAGAATAATGGCCGGAAGCATAATAACACTCCCGGCCATTATAGTTTACCAAGTCATACCTATAATATGACTTATCTTAGGACGTCAAACCAACCAGCGGAACGCCCATTGCGATGTCGTAATAGGTTTCGGTTACACCAGCAGCGTCGAGCGCGGTGGTTCCGGGGGTGAAGGTCACCGCCACGGTTTTCACCTTGACTGCGCCAAACGGGCACTTGTTCGCGTCGGGGGTAGGCCATTCGAGACGGCCAATACCGGCAACCAGCCTGGTATTCAGAACCTCGACGCCCTTGACGCTGGTGACGTTTCCACCAGAGTCAACCTGCATCAGGTAGATGCAGGTGGTATCTGCAGCCTGTACAGTGTCAGCCGACAAGGGCAGGACGGTTGCAGCGTCTGCTTTGTGATAGGCGATACCGTCGATCACGAAGTCGATACCGGCTCCATTCGGCGCGGCAATCGCGGGTCCAGTTTTGGCACCGTCACCGATCACAAGACCGGCTTTCGACAGGCACATGGTTCCGCCACGGGGATCGTCATTCAGGTTATTCATAATCTTACTCCTTGAGATTGTTAGTTTCTCTATACTGTTATGAAGTCAGGACTTCAGTTGTTGCTGCGGCGGAAAGAGTCGCAGGTGCCGATGCCGGTTTCGGTGCCGTGAGGCCAGCAACCAACGGTGCGGTAATGTTTGCCGGGATGGAATCCGGGGTGATTTTGTGGGAGTCAAAGCCGGTAAGGGCGGTTCTACTCCAGGTGCCTACGGTTGCGTCGGTGAAGGTAGCGTTGCCGTCAACCCCGTCGAGGTCATCGGTATTCGCAGCCCAGCCACCGCCCTTCAGGTTCTCTACCACCAGCTTTGCGATGGGACAGAACATGGGCGGGAGGCGATCAGCCACAAGACCAAGGGCTGTGTCCGCTGCTGCGGCGCTGGCGTGAGTCATTGCGCTTACGGTTCCGGCGATGCCGTTTGAGGCCAGGGCGTAGGTTGCGTTCTGGGCCAGGTTCGTAACGATAAGCCATCCGCCGAATTGTGCCTGACCGATGGTGTCTGCGTCATCGAATACTTTGTCGGCCTCTGCTGCGATTTGGGAAATCCTCACACCGTTCAGCATGACGTCCTTGGTGCCAGTTGCATACCGTTCCGGGGTAGTACCTACGGCAGTGGCTGCGCCGTTCGCTACGGTCAAACCAGTGGCCTTCTTGGGGGCATTCCGTACGGTATACACCACTTCGGTGGCGGTGCCGCCAGTAGTGTTCGTGGTGCCGATATTGAAACCACCAGCCCCGGCGTCGGTTACCGTGAAGTATCCAATGATTGCGGTATTGGCGGTCGGCGCTACTGCGGACAGACACAGCAATGCGTCCTCTGCGTTATCGAAAGCCATCTGAGCGCCAGTATCCTGGGTGGTGACAACCCCGGCTCGGTCGATCAGAATTCTCCATGCGCCGTACTTGTTCTGCACGATATCGCCCGAGTCTTGCAAGGTGATCGTGGTGTCCAGGTTTGCGTAGTATTCCTGCCCGCCGATACGATAGCGGATGTGACCGGCACCGAGCAGGGTTACTGCTGCGGTTCCAGCGATAGTGAAGTCGCCACCGATGACACCGTCAGCCATGTTGAACGAGACGATATTGCCCATGACGTCACTATCCGCGTCAACCTCAGTCATCCAGGTCACGGCGGTAGCATGGTCGTCATGCAGCTCCTCAATAAGGGTTTCAACCCCATCTGCAGCGGTCTTGAACGTGGCGTGGTCGGTGCGAAGTTCGTTAGCTACGGTTCGCAGGGCGTCCAGCTCGGTCTTGATCGACTCCCAGATTTTTCTGATATGAAAGGCGTCGGCGATGTTTGCCAGGCTCGACGCTCTTTTTTTGATACTCTCAGCCATTTTCGTTTACCTCTCAAAGGGTTTGTATCCGCTACTGACCAAGCTCGTCAAAACTTGGTCAGAGCTTGGTCAGTTACGCGGTCAGATCTTACAGGTCAGTTACGCCAGACTCGAAGCGGACGAACCAGTTCTCGTTTGCCCGTACCGGCGCATACCAGAAGTCAGCACCAACGTACCCGAAGGTTCCGCTGGGGTTTGCATGACTCTTCTGGCTGGGCGGCAGATAGGTCGGAGAGATGGAAGTCTTGCCATGACCCTTGAGGGATACGTGGCCCCATGCCTCCTCGGCGATAACGAGCCAAGGGTAGACGTCAACGGCTGCGGAGCTGTTCTTCATCCCGTTAAGGGTGGCAGATCCAGCGGCCAGGAAAGGACGGAGCAGGGCCGAGCTTACGAACCGGAATTCCTCGCATGCACCGAATTCCCTGTCGTGTACCGGCTTGATCGCGGTGCCGTACTTGATGCGGTCGGTGAAGTTCGGGAGATCCCGGACGTCAGCGGCGCAGTCGGTATGACAGAAGACGACGAAGCAGGGGGCGACACCGGTCGTACCGAAGTTCGGACCCGGTTTGATGGAAGTCGTCACTTTCGCACCCAGGTTGTTCTCCAGGGTACGGGTAATGGACCGGAGTTTGCTGATGGAGATCGCGGTGTTAACAGCTCCACGGCTGGCCCCGTTCGCATACACGACGGTCGTTCCTGCCTTGAATTCGCCAAATGCGACGAGTTCGGCAACCTCACCCATGGTCTTCCCGGTGAGCATTTTCATGTCGTTCGGGATGTCATCCTCGTACATCAAAGCGGCCTTGGAGGTCAGTTTGAAGAGGACGGCGTACTGCTTCAGGGTGACGGAAACGTCGGTGTAGCTAATGGTCGAAGGAGTCGGGATAGCACCCTCTGCCAACAGGAAGTCGGTGGCGGTGATATTGGCGATTCCGTTTGCGGCCATATTGTACGGGTCAACTCGACGGAAGACCAGCGTCTCCGTTTTGTTGAGCGGCATTTCTTTCTGCATACCGAAAGATCCCAACACAAAGTAGGGTTCGGCATACTTCAGCATTTCGAGTTCTGCTCGAATCAGGTTCCTGCCCGGAACAAGAGAATAGGTTTGAGTGGCCATTGCTTATTTCCCCCAAATTTGTTTGGATACATGATCGCGGTATTCTGCCTCGGTCATGTCAGCCTCGGATTTTTGTTTCACTGCCGTGGTGGTACGTTTATTTTCGGCGGCTAATGCCAGCCTATCTTGTCGCTCCTTCGCGGTATTCGGCAGCGCTGCGGCTTTCGCCTTATACGCTGTGTACTCGTCAAGGAGGTCGATACCATCCAGGGCATCAAATGAACCAAATTTCGCCTTCATCTCGGGAGACTGAGTCTGTAGCCACGGCTCGAAGGTCGGCTCCTTGATCAGTGCGACATGGTTCTTGTACTTGCTACGGAGAAGCTTTAGCTCGAATCCGAGCTGCTGTTTATTCAGGCGTTCCTCGAAGTTGGTGTTCATCTCATCGCGCATTTTCTGAACATCCTCCATCGACATCCCAGCGGGACCGGCACCGGATGAGGTGGCGATCAGGATCTCTTTGAAGGCGTTTGCGTGATCAGGAAAGTCTTCGCTGAATACCTTGAATCCAGCATTGCTCGCCAGGGCGGCTTCTACATCTTGTCTGGTTGGTTGCTTTGCAGCCGGGAATGCGGCCTTCATATCCCGAAGCCTGTTATCAATTCCACCAACCCGATTCTCGGCCTGTTTCAACCGTTCGCCGAAAGCGTCAAATCCGCCAAGTCTCGACTGGATACTCTCAATCGCCTGACGAAGGACTGGTGCAACACCCTCCCATGGGTCAACCTCTTTCTCCTGCTCTGCTTTCTTGGCGGCTTCGAGGGCAGCGGCATCTTCCTCACTGGCGGCTTGTGCAGGCGGCAGCGCTTCAATACCTTCGGCCCCTTCGAAAACTTCCTTATTCAGTTCATTCCGGAGGTCGATCTCTTCTTGCGACATTTGCGGTACTACGGTTTCTTCCTCGAACATGGATTACTCCTCTCCCCGGCAGCGGCTTAAAAGTCCTGGCGGATAGTTTGTGGGCGCTTTTCGCGGCCTTTTCTTACCTTCTCAGGTATCTTCAACAGTTGCTTTAACAGCTTGACCTCTCCACGAATGGCGGCGGTTTGATCCGGCGTATTGCGGAAAGAGTCGTTTCGCTTCCTTGTTTCGGCCAGGAGGGATTCGAGCATCTCCTTGATTGCAGCCCACGTCTGGGAACTCTCGTCAAAATAGGCGGGAATTACCAGCTCAATTTCTTGGTTGTCGATCTCGCTCATCTCGGGTAGGCCTCACCTACGGGTGCCCTGCCTGGAGGTTCGGTCGGAGGGGTGGCGACTTGCGGGGTGGCGACACGATTTTCTGATCGCTCTACCCTACGCTCGTTCATCTCTTCAGCTCGCTCTTCTTTCGAATCCTGTCGGCCTTCCTGTCGCTCCTGTATGGAATCCTGTCGGCCCTGGTTGGCCAGTTTCCACTGCATGTTCATCCCCTCGCCGCCAAGAGCCAGTTGGACCCTGAGATTGTCGAGGTTGATATTCCGCTTCTCGGCGTACTCCATCATCTTGATCTGGAGGTCGGCTTGCTTCATAGCCGCTTCATGCTGTCGCTCTTTGTCGGCCTCAGTGGACTTGAAGGCCATCTCTGCCTCGGCTTGCTGCTGCTTAAGCATGGCTACCTGCATAAGGCTGTCGGCCCGTACCTGCGCAACCTGTAGCTGGATCTGGTCAGGACTCGGCGGTCCTTGTGGCTGCTGCTCACCCTCTGCCGGTTGATCCTTGATAATGTCCAGGTGGCTGGCTGAGTAGAACAGCTCGATAGCCTTGTCCCAGTCGGTCTTCCTGTTGATGTCAGGGTCTGCTTTCAGCTGGAAGATCTGGAGGATCTGCTGACGCATCTGGTCTTTCTCGTACAGGACCGAAGCGCCACGTGGATCAACGTCGAGGTCTTCCTTGATCGAATCGTCCTCATGGTACTGCATCTCGAAATCGTACCATCTCCGAAGGTGCGGAGTGGTTACCTGGTCATCCCATCGCTTCACTTTGGAGCGGAAGGTGACGTTCGAGGAGTCAACCACGATATTAGTGGCACCGAGAGTGTCGGGTGCCTCTTTGGCCTCACCCTGGAATATGGTTGGAGTGGCCGTCATCAAGTCGATGAATTTCAGGGCCAGCTCAAGCATGGCTTGAAGGGGGGCTTGATTGTTCTCTACCTGGACCTGGGTAATGGCTTTGCGGATATCGTCAAGGTCCGTCTCGCCGTCCCATCTCCACAACTTCTTGCCGCTGATTTCCCAGACGCCATCGTCAGGCTCAAGGCCCATGATCGCGATATTCGCGCCCGCAGAGTCACCGGCATTGTCGCACATCTGCCGCCATACGGCATTGATGATACGCTGTGCCCACATGATCTTGATCGGCTCGCCAGCTCCCCACGGGACATCAGAGATATTGGTCCAGGTGAAGAAGTCGTAGGGAAGATCGCCAGTGTCGAGCAGGTTCAGCGTGGCCTTTACTGGGCGGTCGTTGATAAATACTATCCTGGCTGATACGGGTCTACCGATGGGACATGTGCAGCCCAACAGCTCCATGTACTCGCGCCTGACCTCTCCGTTGTACTCCCAGAGGTCATAAACCTCACCCAGGTTTGCATTCTCCTCCTGGATCTTCATGTAGTTGCCGTGCTGGTCGTAGGTGACCATGATCCGTTTCGGCTCCTCTTCGAGCACTGCTTCAAGCTGTTTGGTGCTGTAGCCTGGTAAACCTATGAGGCGCTGAACATCCCTGGGGCGGATCGTGTCCTTCTCCCAGACGTAGCTGCCCTTGCTCGGCTCACCCTTGCAGTCCGCAGAAGGATACACATTCCATGGCGAAACGGATACCGATATCGGCTTATTGTCTTCCTTGTACTCCAGGTTCCTAACCCACACAGGAGGTCCACCTTCCACCGGGTTGGCGGACTGCTGACGCTTCCATACCTTCTTGAGCTTGCGGGAGATGCACGGTCCTTTGAGGATGCCGGTGCCAAGGTTGACGGCGTTCTCCATAACCTTACGCTCTTCGCTGTTGAAGCTGCACTCGGTCAGGGCGTCGTGGACAACCTTCTCCATACCCACCATAGCCTTCTCGGCCTTGGCCTTGATCGCCTTTGCGACCTGGTCCATATTAGCCTGTGCGCCGTTCGACATCATGACGGGGGCACCGCCTGACGTAGCCATGCGCAGATCCCCAACCATCTTCATGACCTCGGGGTTCGGCGTAATCTTGAATCCCCAGTTCCGATCCCTAACCGGAAGAAGGATATCTTCGAAGCGACCGAGTGAAACCTCGCATCGGCCCCTTACCAAATTCATAACGACTCTTGAGCGGCGGACCCCGGTGTTCGGGACGGGGGCGGTGCCTGCAGCATAGTCGATCATTGCCGGTGCCATTTCCAGATCCTGGGAGTAGTCGAGCATCTGCTCACTGATCCTCCACCAGCGCTCGATACCGGAGTTTGAGCGGTACTGGATGGCCTCTTCCCTGGTCTTCAGAATCGAATGGGCAATGGCCATGATGGCCTCTTGCTGGGCCTCGCTGGCCTCATCGTCCTCTATGTCAGGTTCCATGGGATTGTCTGACGGCCCGTGCTCCTGTTGCGGCTCGTACTGGCTACTGGAATCAACGGCCATCTCCTCATTGTTCATGAGGGTTCCGTCTGGCATCTCATGCAGACCGGATTGAGCAAGCAGCCCTTCGGCTTCGCGCTGCATCTCTCTTATAACTTTTTTCCGCTCGTTATCTTCCGGTGTCATATTGTTCTCGGCATGGATTATGCTATTGCAAGAATCGTACTAATTACGTTCATGTCAAAATTCTAATCACCAGATTGGTGAAGACAAGTATTATTCGTAAAAATGGCAAGAAAAATGCATGCTGCGGTTGAAGGGCAAAAAAGTAGGTGAAATTTTGCCCTGTATTTGAGGCAATCAGTATTTGTGGGAGTCGATATAGGCCTTCGCGCTGGACATGGTGTCGCAATCAGCGAACCCAAGACATTGCTCGGCAGCGTAGCGAAGGTAAGCTGCATCGAGTAGGTTCTTGACATAGGCCAGGCGAATTTGTTTACCGTTGACTTTTATGTGGACCTGCCACCTGTTGGTTTGCTTGTACCACGATACGCCCTTAATTCCTGACGTATTGTTTGACAGCATACCGCAATTTCGGGACTGGCATTGCCTCGACGCCTCACGCAAATTGTCTGGTGCATTATTCGTCCTCACCCTATCGCGGTGGTCGATCTCAAATTCCGAGTCATAGCCGTGGATAAAATACCAAGCCAACCTGTGGGCCTGGACCTTATCTCCGGCGTACTGGATGTAGATATAGCCGTCACTACTGCTGACACATCCAGCCGCGCTTCCTGCCAATGCCCTGGAGCTTGTGGTTACTCTCCACGTGAAAACCCCGGTAGTTTCGTTATAGATAAGTACTTCTTTAAATTTATCCAATATTTTCATATAGTTCCTAATAACCGACGCCGTCATCCAGCGGCTGACCGTAGCGAGTAAACCTGTTCGGCATGCGCATGCCACGGCGTTCCTCATTGGTCATCTTCTCGATGTTGAGACAGAGGTAGCGGAAGGAGTCGGCACCGTTGCTGAATTCGTCGTGGACCGGGCCTGTCTCGGCGAGGGTCTGTTTCGAGACGTGCCGCCTGTACCGCTTGAGGCATTCGATGAGCCGTGCGGCCTTCTTCACATCGACGTAGATCCTGGGCATGGTCATGCGAGCGACCTTAATGCCCTCCTCGATAGAACGCTCTACGATCTCCTCCCGGTCTGGCACGTCCCAGCCAAGTTTGCGAAGGATGTCTGCGGACGACTTGCCGTTGCTCTTCATATCGGCGGCGAAGCCATCATGTGGGAGCCAGAGCCTACCCCAGTTGTACTTGCGCTCTTTCAGCTCGATTGAGTACGAGTCCCACGTCCTACGGTTGTCCTCTATGTAATCGATAATCCTGATCTCGGAGGCGCGGCGCTGTGCCATGATAAGCGCTGTGGTGTCGTTCAGGCCGATGTCGGATATGACGTGTACCTTCAGGAAGGGGTCGTAAGGAACGTTGCATATGCGGCCTTGTCGCAGCATTTCGTCCATCTGCTTGTAGTAGATGGCTCCAGCCACGGCAGGCCTGCAGCGGCCTTCCCAGATGTTGTCGTAGTCGTCTGGGCGCTTGAGCTTGCACTCCAGGCGATCTGCATTCGATTTTGCGGTGAGGAAGGGATTATCCCGCCAGGTGACATGAACCACATAATACCGGTCAGGCGTAGCTTCGGTAACGAACCTCTTGTACGTCTCGTCGCTCTCCAGCTCGGGGTTGAAGGTGACCCAGATCTCGGACCCTTCCTTCCGGATGGTCGGGATTAGGACGTCCCATGACCGCTTACTGACGGCGTGAGCCTCCTCTACCCAGCAGATATCGAATCCCTCGTATGACTTCAGGGAGGTGATAGTGTGAGTGGCCAGTCCCTCGAATGCAAAGATCGTACCATTCTGGCCGACAATCCTGTCACGGAACGGGGTATAGAACCAGTCCAGGCCAAGTAGGCGGATCTGGTCTTTGAGTAGCTGGTATACCGATTCGTCAATGGAGTTCTGGACTTCACGAGTGCAGAGGATACGCTTCTCTTCGGCGTAGCCTATGACGACGAGAGCGCGGGCGAAGCTCCAGGACTTGGCGCTTGACCGTCCACCCTTGGCCACCTTGAAGTCTTTTGGCTGGAACAGGAAGAGGAATTTATCCGGTATGTCGAGGACAAGATCTCTTTGTGAATACGTCTTGATCATACCGGAAAATATATGGCATGCTTATTGCTAGGTCAATAAAAAAACCCACTTGAGCCGGTTCCAGGTAAGTTGGCTCAAGTGGGTTAAACGGCTACCAGGTTGTGAGCCTGGTATTCGCCGGATCTCTGGTGTTGCCATCAACACCTATGGGGCATTCACATTTGTTCTGTCGACGGACGCTTCTCCGGAATCTGGCTGGGGAAGGAGGGCGGCTTTGACCGAGTTGTAGCTTTGGCTGGTGGGAACGATAATCGGATTCAGTCTTTCGAGTTTCATGGTACTCCTCTCAATAGATAGGTGTGATCATTGGGCCTTGATTGGCGGTGATTTGCTGGGTTGGTGACCAGTGACTGCTGCGGTCACATCCAGCGCTGAAGTTCTCAATGGACATGCGGTTGCGTCTCATGATACCGGTGTTGTCCCAGAATACGAAGCAGACGCCGACGTCCATGAATTCGGGGTCAACGTAGATTCTCTCTACCATGACCTTGCGGCCCATGAGTATCTCGAAAGACCCATGGGGTGTTTTCTCACGGAAGAATTCGCACTTGATGCGCAGGCCTTCCATCCTGGCGCGGAACTGGCTGTGCTGGGCCTTTTCCAGGTCGAGAAGCTCCTTGCTGTCCTTCTCGGCCTCGGCCTGCTTGTCGAGAGCGGCCTTGCGGTTTGCCTCCAGTCTCGCGAAGAGGCCACGAAAGATATTGCCGTCCATCATTCCTCCTTGGCCTGCAGCAGGTCAGTCGTCTTCGTGGCCTTGCGCAGTGAATACCAGGCGGTGCCGAATCCGCATTTGCTGCAGATAAGCCTGACGTGTGCAGTGCGCTTGGCTGCAGTGGGCGCAGCGAATAGCTCAAACTCATGGCCTTTGAATCCACAGATCTTCTGTTTCAGTGTCAACGTTCTACCTCCTTGACGTTTTCAGCCGGGACGTCTACCAGCTCGTCACCGTTCTGATACTTCTTCTCTACGATGTACCAGCCATCACCGTGGTCGTACACCGTGCCTATGTCCAGCTCGTCAAACTCATCAATGTAGCGGCAGCGCTTGCCTGTCGTACTGTTGGTCGTAAACTGCCGCTCTCGTAAGTCGTTGCATACTTTCATACTACCGTGAAGCTCCTCTGCTTGTGGTGTTTCTTGTCGGCTATTCGATCCTGGGAATCCGGTACTCGATCCGGTCCATGGAGATAGCTACATTAATTGCCGCAATGTTACGCCTGACCCACATTGCGATCTCTAACCTGGTCCAGTTCATGGCTCTGGAATCCTCGCTATCCGGCATGAGCATCATGAGGTCAACATTGATCTCGTGATTCAGCGCGTCGTTCTCGGAGACAAACTCCTGGCCATCCTCTGTAACAAATTTGATAATCTCTTTCATCGGTCCTCCAAAAGGAAAAGGTACTGTACAATTCATCATTAGATTGTACAGTACCATGACCATTGATCGGTTGCACAGAAAAAACGCAGAGGCGATTTACCCCCGACGAGAGGGATGTCGCAGTCGAATCGAGCCGGTTATATATTGACGGGTACTTGGTTATTCCCCTGTGCTCCTCGCCGCCTTCCATGGTCGTGACCATCTATGCATGTCGCTCATTCCGGATCTTCGTCGTGAAGCCACCAGCCGTCCCTCTTGGCGTCATTGCAGACACGGAAGATGATGAGGCCTATGATTATCCACAGCGATGTGAACAGAAGGATTTTGCCGATCATCTGCCCTCTAATAGTCTCTTCTGGCCAGGGATTGAAAGCACGTTATGCACGAACACCCTCATCTTGGCACCGATGATCTTTCTCGGCTGGACCTGAACCAGCGAGTAGTTCATGCCTGACCAATACTTTACCAGCTTGCGTTCCCAGTTATCTTTATTCATTCATCTCCTTGAGAGCCTTCATGACCGTGGACTCTGTTGCCAATGCGGTGAAGTAGGTTCCGGTCTTGATAGGGCCGAAGCTTCTGTAAAGGCCGGTGCCGAATGTCATGGCGTCGATCATCGCGTCATCCGGGTTATCCCTGACCATGGCAATGCCACTCCAGTCTTCAACGCCTGGGTCGATGCCGATAAACACTTGGCAGTCCTCGGGCCACATGACCGGGTCGTCCGGGAAGTTGATAAGGCTGGCTGCTACGTCCTCGCTCGAAAGTAGCATACCCTCGAAGCGCTCCCTGACACGTTCATTGGCTCGGTACTCACGACATTGCGGGCATTGGCAAAGCATGTCGTCATTAAAGTCCTTGATTGTCTCGGGAGTAGGTGTCAGGCCTTCGGATACCAGGATGTCAGCGCCAGGCAGCTCACGGCGGCGGAAGCGGATGGTGTCGCCTTTCACTTCGGGCATAGCCTTGGGGAGCATGATGGGTGGCTCGATTTGATCCAGCATCTTCTTGAAGGCGGCTACGCAAGCCCCCTCGTGATCAGTGGGCACGTCCACTCCGATGTCTTTCATGAAGACCTTGAGCAGACCTTCGATCCTGGACAGCTTCTTGCTCATGTCAACACGAAGCATGGTGATGCCCTGCTCCAGACGCCTGACCTTTCTTTTCAGTTTCATTCTCGCTCCATTGGCTGGTTTGTTGAACTTTTGATAGTTGTCGGATAACAGTTACTTGGTTCGGCACCTATCGGGGAAGTACCTAACATACATCTCAACTTCGGCCATAGCCTCTCTTTCGAGCCTGTCAGCCTCCTTCTTGCGCCATCGATCAATCCTGGACTCAGCTTTAGCTGGCTTAGGCCTACGGCGACACGTCGGAACCTCACCAACTATCTTAATGGTATTGAGGGTTTCGCCGAAGAAGTCTATCCAGAACTGTTCCCGCTCCTCGTGCCGATCAGTTTCCTCGATAACATACCACTCGAATTCGGACTGCGCACAGGAATTCCATAACGACTGCAGGGCCTCGCAATGATGCCTTTCACTGCGAAGCCTGTTGACGTGGTCCTTGGTGCGCCTGGCGAAGTTTACCGTGCTGCCGATATACCTTGAACCAGTAGGCGTATGATGAATAGCGTAAACGAATCCCATTATTCCGATAGGGCCTCACCTAACACAGCCACCAGGAATTCTCTCAGCTCCTCTTTGGTGAACGCGTATACCTCTCCGTGGTACAGGATATCGTCTCTCCAGTCCACGGCGCGAGGGCCGTACGAATACTCTTCCTCTCTGCAGTATTTGCAATTCACTCTATCATGGTCCGGGATAATGCGCTCAAAAAATCCGCCGTCCTTCAGGCGATTAACTAAGGCGTCGGCTATGCCGTGGGAAAGCATGGCGCGGATCTCCTTGTCGATGTCGGGCATGTGGCGAACGTAGCTCTTGACGCTGATCCTGGCGTTCACCCGGTACTTGTCTGGCCACATCTTGTGAATTACCCTGTTGATGTCTATGGGATCTCTCATATTATCGGCATTCCGCTGTCATCGGTTTCGATGCCCAACCACGCCATGATGTGCTGGCCGTAGATCGACTGGGCATGGATTGGCCTGCAGATGTTGTCGTGGTCGAAATAGAAGCCGACAAACTCGAACCGTGCAGACTCGGGGGAGAAGAAGAATTGCATACCGTCGTGTATGCGGTGTATGACGTTCTTACCGTGCGGCATGGCTCACCTGTATGCTTGACAGAGTTGGGCGTCGAGCACCTTGAGCAGCTCGGCGTCATATGCGCACTTGACCCTGGCCTCGATCATCGTGAAGAGCGCTTCAAGGTGTCCAGGGTTGATAACGATCACCCTGGGGTGCGGATAAGCCAAAATGCGTCTCTCTATATCCGTCACCTTGACCGGCTCGTGGAAGGCCTCCAGGCCCTCTTCGTAGCCCTCCCTGAAAAGCTCCATGACTTTGTCTTCTACCAGCTCACGCATTGTTTTCATAGCTACCACCTGTTGTCGCCGCTTTTCCAGCCGCTCATTATCTCGTAACGGACCTTGCGCCACGCACCTTGTTTCATCCTGGTCATCACCACGGCCATGACGTAGCGGGTCGTCTGATTGTAGTTGTTATAACCAGCACATTCGGCCCATTGGTACAGCATCATTGCGAGTGTCATTCCGGATTTTCTCGAGCCAGGATTATAGGTGCAGCGAGCCTCCGCTCTTCCTCTTCACGTCACTGGCGTAGTCGGGCCACATCAGCTCCACCATGAAGATGCACTGGTCGAAGGTCAGCCTGCCGGTAAGGGTATTCACTAGCTTGTTGGTTGCCCGGTTGTGTGGCATAATCGAGGCGTCACTCCATTGTAGGAGCATCATTACCATCATCATGACCGGACCTCAAGCTGGACCTTGAGCAGGTTGCGCCAGAAACCAACAGCGGCAGGACCAAGTTCGACAAAGTCGATATCGAAATGGCCGTAGAGGCACTTCAGGCTCTTGGCCAGCTTGGGGAATGTCGGCGACACAAGCCCGTCGCACAGGAACAGGTCTTGCTCTTTACTGTGGCATATCCTGCAGATCTTAGCCTCTCCTTCCATTATTTGGTCCTCTCAATGGTAATGGCATATTTGCCGATGATGATGAAATACATGAGGGTCTGGTTGTGCTCAGCGTCAACCTGCCGCTCAATGCCGAAGAGCTTGATGAATACTTTTCCGTCAAAGCTGGTGGAGGCCCACTTGCCGGTCTTCGCCACCTTCTTCTCGACCTTATACTTCCCCAGTTGCATCTGGCTCCTCCAGTAGGGCTATGCAGAAAACTTCCTTGATTCCAGACAGCGGCCAGCGCTCTTGATACCCCTCGTCTAAGAGTATGGTGACGAGGCCTTTCTCGCTTATATTAAGCGGGTACATGACAACGCCGGTCGCTCCCTGGTATTCAACGTACATGCCGGGGAGGATTTCACCACGCCTCATTCGTCATCCTCCTCGTCTCGCCTCGGGGCCGGGACGCACCTGATCGTGATACTCTCGTGGCGCTTATTGCCCTCGCCTTCACCTACCTTTATACCATAGATCTCACGTTCGAGCAACACTAAATTGCGAAGCGAGTCAACCAATTTCTTGATCGAATCAACCTGGCCGGGGAAGGATATGACCTTGGCGTAGATGTCGTTCAGCTTGTCGAAGCTCTCAGACGGATCTCGAAGGTATTCGCCAAGGGTCTGCAGCTCGGCTTCCATGTCATCCATGGCGGATACCTTGTCCCACATCTTCTGGACTATGTTCCTGGCCTTGACTACATCGGATCTCTCGGCTGATATCCGGTCAGCTATGTTCAGTACCGTGGCGTCCTCAACAGCTCTGTTCCGCTGCTTACGGTCCATCTCATTCAATCGCTCTTCTTTGATGGTTACCATGGCCTCTCTCTCGGTTACCATGGCCTCTGCGCGAGCGATGATTCTTGCCTTAACGTCGCGAGGTATTTGAGCTTTATTGAAGTGCTTGATCAGTGACGCCTTGGTTACCTTGGTGCCCGTTCGCGCCTCATACTCTGAACATAGTTCCTGTATCGACTTGATCCCGGCTATCCAGTCTGGTTCAATGCTTTTGTAGTCTACCTTTCTCGGAGCTGCCATTGCTGTACCTCTCTCATGCCTTTCGATGTTATCACCAGGAAGGGACAAGTCCCACCGTTATGTGATTTGTATGGTGAAGGGCAGTGCATGACGTTCGTGTATCCGCCGCCTACTAGCCTGTTCACCACTCCTGGATTTAATTCTAAGCATGGTATAGGTGATCTGGCAATGTCGGCCAGGATTGATTGAGCCACCTTCGACAGCTTCCTGTACTTAGTACCATTCAACGGTTTCATGTTCCCTCAAGCACATGGAAGTTATTCCTCGCCTGATAACCCCTATCGGACAACTTCCTCAGATACGCCTGCAGTTCATGGATAACCTCGGTAAGGTCTGGGCTTCCATCGGCTACCGCTTTCAGGTACGTCTTCTCGGCCTCCTGGCCAATGGCTGCGATGACTTCGTCCCGGATGGTTTCATATACAGCCTTGGGAATGTCGTAGGCCCAGAGCTTGCCGCCGATTGGCACTGGTGGAAAAATTCTCTTCATCTTCATTGCAGGTTTCTCCTCACGGCCAAAGATCCTGTCCCAGCCGTCCCGGTATTTGTCGCTCGGGATATGGCAAGAGCTTTTTCCTTTCATGGCTCAATCCAGTCGGGTGTTGGGTTTTCGTCAAAGCGGACAGCTTTTATCGTCTTGTCGCCATGGAGCATGGCCTTCATTACCCGGTGTCTGCCGTCCAGGATCTCTCCATCCTCGTCCAGGATAATGGGGCACGACATGTCGGCATCCAGCACAGCCTGCATATGGGACACGAACATCCGCAGGGACATGTTCTTGTAGGTGTAATAGACGTTTAGGTGGTCGAGCGGGATCTCCATTACCGGGAGACTCTTCGACAGCTCGATCAGCCTTGCCACGGAAAACTTGTGCCCGCCAGTGGAACATGTTTGTTCGCCTGGACCCGGCCATTTCTCGATCTTCATTCAGAACCTCAGATAGTGATCCCATACAACCGGGGTAAGGTTGCCGGGGAGATAAAGTGGATGTGCGGGGAAGCCTTTCTTGGTCAGTCGAAGTACGTGTAGGTTGTCCAGCAGGAGGAGTATATTGTCCTGGCGGATTCTCTCAATATTATTTCCCCAGCAGGCTACTACCATTTTGGCTTCACTGCAGATGCCCCTGAGAACTATGTCATTTACCTGGCCAACCGGGTCAGTCAGCGTCTTGAGATGCCTGGGGTCGGTAACCCTGAATGCATAGGCGTTGACCATCACGAGGCGTTTATACCCCCAACTCTTGGCAAAAGCCACGCATCGCCTAATCGTTGGGTCGTCGTCCTTGGCGTCAGCGGTGGACGGATTGAGGCCGATAAAAACGCATGTTCCCTGGCCGGTGTCCCACTCTCTTTCCAGGGTGTATCGATACTGGCCATCCAGTGATATATGGGCGTTATTGCTGATGTAATTCATGGTTTATCGCACAGATTCTTCTTCTCGTATTCGGTCGGTCCAGGGATCTTGAACAAGTTTTTATTGCGCGGCTTCTTGGAGAGGGCTTTGTACGCTGCATTGCCTTCCATATTCGGGGTGATTCTGCCCTTCCTGTGCGGTCTATTCGGTGCCATGGTCTTTCATCTCCTGGATAGCAGCTTCTATCCTTCTGATTGAATTATATCTCCGCTGGCGTTCGCAGTATTCACATGAGCCATGATTTAGACATCCACGACTTGGACGCCTATTTCTTGACTCTCGGTCCTGCCATATTTTCATTCGCCGTGGCTCGCGCACCATTTCCCTGCGCGGTGTCCTCGTGAGATATTTTCTGTAAGTCCTGGCCATATCTTATATTCTATATACTTATGGCCTAATGTCAATTAAATTTCCCTTTACAGATGTCGAAAAATGCCCGGAGAAACATGCCGTTAGCGTCCTCGTGGTTGAGCGGAACTATCTGAGGTATGTACTCTGCCTCACCAATAATTGCAGTCACAAGACTATTTCTCCCGTCGAACAAGTCGCGCATCTCGGCAATACCAACTTCCCGGTCGATCTTTTTAACCACTGGACTTATCACCTCGGGGTAATCTGTCGGCATATTGACATCGAAGTAATTATACACCGCCACCAGGATATTGTCTTCGATTGCTGAGAATTCCGGAAAAAGCTTCTTGAGCGGTGACGGCATGTCATTCATGAATGCCTCGGACGCGTCGTGAAGCAGGGCCATCTTGGCCAGTGCCGGATGGATCTTCGCTGCCAGTTTGGCGACGATCACCGAATGCTGAGCGACAGAGTAAAAGCTTGAGGTGTTACCGGCGAACCGGCAGATCTTGGAAAGGGAATGGGAAATATCGTAGATGTCGTACTCATAGCTGTGCGGCTTGTGGTAGTCGAATACTCTTCCTCGAACCGTGACTATTGTTGCATTGCTCACTTTGACCCTCCAGATTAAGTTTAACATCAACCATACTTAAGGCCATGTTACCACTATAATCCAGAGGTGTCAATCATTTTTTCACTCGGCCTTCTTTTCTTCGGGCTTCTTGGCTTCCGGGTCTTCAGCCTTACGGCTTCTCCACTCGGTCCTGCCTGGGTGTTCAGTGACCAGCAGGCAGTCTATACACTCAAACAGGCTGACTTTACCGTCACGACGAAGAACCTGAACTCTATTGTGATTACACATGCTTAACTCCTATGAAGTGAATCCTCGACCATCGGTGCGGTTCTGGCTGAGCATCCTTGAGAAGTCCGGGGTGACAATCTTGCCCTGCCAGACCATGTCCGATATCTCCACCCGGCATCCGCACTTTCCGCAGTGGATGTCCTCGCCAGGCTCAACGGCAAGACCGCTGGGGCCGACATAGTTATCGGATGGCCACTTCGGGTTGTAGTCAGGCTCCTGCCGCCAGAAACCGCAGAGTCCTCCGCATACACCCTTGTGACCAATCCGAATAGCCATGGTTACCCCCGCCTTGTCTCGATCAGAATTTTCACAGCGTTGATTATCGGCTCGCTGATGTCCGGGGTTACCATACAGGCCATAGCCTTCGTGGTGTCGAGCATCACCTCAAGGCTTTCGACGGTGTCTTCGATAGCGGCAACCGACAGCAAGGCCTTGCGGAGGGCCTTTTCGCGCCAATCGGGGTCGAGATCTGGGCATTCGGCATTGCCCTCTTCGAATGCCGGGGCCGGGGAGTAGGACGAGTACCCGTCTTTATAGACGACGAAGTAGCCGCCCGCTGCCGGGAGGTGTTTATGCCACCAGTCGGGGGTCACGTTGAACGGTGCGAATTTTTCGTTGTCCGGGGTGATCAGTACGTCGGTCATGGCCCTGTGGCCCTCGTTATCAATGTCCTGGTAGCTGCAGCTTACCTGGCCGATCTTGAGAGCGGCAACGATCTTATGGGAACGGTATTTCGGAAGGTCTTGAAACTCGGGATACATGTTGCTTATCTCCTTGCGCCCTCATCCAGGGCATTTGCGAGGAAGTCATTCCTCTTTTTTTGACACTCATCACACTTCGGAGCGATATTGCCAGCCAGGATGGAAGTGAGCAACTCCTCCACCTTCTTCTCGGATCTCCTCAGGGCCTCCATCAATTCTGCCCTGCTCATGATCGCCTCTTCAGCCATAGTACCTCGCGAACAATATGATTGCTTGATCGAGGACGACATAACATATAGCCCCCCATGCTATGCCGCCCCATATGATTTCCGATATATCGGAAGCTACCTTCTTAACACTCATTGCCAAACTCGTCGGAAACCCTGTTGTATTCCGACAGCCGTCTTCGGTCGTTAAGCATGACCTTCAGACTCCTGGCCTCCTGGACCGCCTGCCTGGCCCTCGCCTGCCAGTCGCCATCTTTCCCTGGACATATGCAGTCGTGGATCTGATCTACGGCATCAAGGAGGAAATGCTCATTAATTTTGAGCTGCTTGACCTGACGCTCCAGGTCCGCAATCTTCTGCCGGTCCTCGTTCATCCGTTGAATGGTTTCGATGCCGTGCATGTTACAGGGCCTCTCCGACCGGTGCCTCTTCTACAGGAGGAGGATTGACGTCGTGCCTGTCGGTGGTGCCGTTGCCGCTGCTTTGCCCATCCTGGTTCCAGGTGTGCTGCTCGTGGAATGGCTTCGAGTCGGTACTCAGATCCTGGATGAGAGATCCGCCGCCTTTGACCTCTGCGGTATTGCCGACGTTAACAACGTTCTGGTTGCCTTTCAGCACCAGGCTACCGGTAGCGCCGCCACCGCCTTCCTGGCCGCGCCTGTCAGTGTAACGGAGTAGCGTGTCGAGCGGTTGATTGAGCGCCCGAATCCAGTCAAGCAGGGTGTCTGGTCGCATGAACTGCTGTCTGCCCATGCCACCGGCAAAGGCCATGCCGATTGCCGTGACACAGGACTCTGTCTTGCAGGCCTGGACGGCAGAGGCGAACCCTTTGAACATATTTTCGTTCGAGGTGGCTATATGCTTGTTGGTTTCGCCGATATTACCGGTCAATCCCTGGATGCAGCCGGTGAGCGACATGGCCATGAGGCCGAGCGCGATGCCGAGAATAATACTGGTGATCTTTGTCATGTTTCATCCTTTTTCGTATTTTTTGATGAGTCGGCCAGCTCGATTCTTGGCCTGTTTACGATACCACAAGCTATCCTTCATCCCGGCTACAACTCCGGGAATGTCGCCAGCCTCTGCGGCCTTGAGGGTGTCCTTGAATTCAGAAAGCCCTTCAACCCCCATCTGGTACGCCATCTCATAGAACACCTCGCGGCGGGCCGGGGTCAGGTTCTCCATCCATGGCCAGGCGGTGAGCACGTCGTTCACCCGGTCTTCGATGATCATCTCGCAGATCCTCGACGCCAGATCCTCGCTTATGCCTATCTCAAGGTTGAAGCCGTAGCCTATGGTCCAGATCCCCATGGAATCCTTGTACATATGGCGCTCATAATTCTCTTCACGCTTGACCGATCTGGCCGCTCCCCTGATGACGTCGATTGTGTCCCTCTTTATCGATCCCATGCCTTCCTCCAGTAGTATTTCAGCCAGTAGCAGGCGCAGGCTACCTTGCAGCACAGGAACGCGGTCAGCCGGTATCTGTGCTCATGATGCCAGACGCAGGACCAGCAGGTTTTAAGTTTTCGTTTTGCCATTTATTCCTCGCAAGTGGCCGTGACTTTTTTAAGGCCACGGCCTGAGACAGGTAGCGAATCCTGCTGCAACGACGCCTTGGTACGGCGGTGGTGCTGTGTTTATAAGACAACCTTAATACATACTTGCGGACCATGCACAAAAAAAATCGCATTCACGAAAAAAAGCTATTGACACCGTCCGGACCAAGGTGTACATTGGAGACATAGAATGACCCAGGGCGAGACTGGACGACGAAAGGCGAGGCTAATCAAGACCCGAAGATTTTAATAATAAGTATACTTAACTAAGGAGAATTACTATGGATTACATTGACAAGATTATTGCTTATGAGAATGGCGAGATGACAGACGAAGAAATCGTTGAGTTCTTCCAAGAGCTTATAGACGAGGGAACGGTTTGGCACCTCCAAGGGTCGTATGGCCGACTGGCTTCCGACCTTATCGACATGGGCCTGTGCAACGCAAGAGGATAGGCCATGAAGATAACAATAGAATTTGATGTCTACTGGATAGTAAAGTGTGACGAGTTGAAAATCACAGTGAGCTGTGACTCGATACAGGAGGCGGCTGAATTCGCCGTCCAACTGGCTGAGCAGATTGCGAGGAGGTAGGCCATGAGATATTACGTTGCGGAACGTACCAGTTACAAGAGCTGGTCTGTCCTCCTTCGGGATGACCAGACTGGCAAGATCGTCAAGACGGTAAAGGAAGGCTTCAGGGTCAGGATGGACGCGGTTCGCTGGGGCAGAGATAACGGGATACAATTCACTTCCCATAGCAACATGGTAGAGGAGACTGAAGGTCATGACGCAATCTCATTCGCATAGACTGCCGACAGCTTTCGAAACTGCCGAGCTGATGAAGCTTGTTGACGAAAACCCTGGAAAGTGTGTCTGGGGGGCGATCAATCCCGATGACGGGGTACTGACTATCCATGTTGATGAGGACGAAAGTCTCATGAGGCTGGCGGTCATAATCGGCTTCTGTGTCTTTCACATGATGGAGGCCTTATGAAATTCCGACCAAGCGCCACGGAAAAGATCCTGTGGCACCAAGATCTGGTGGCGCACCTTGAGCAAGAGATCCGGGAACACCGGATTAAGCTTGCTCAGTGCGTCGATATGGAAGAGTTCGATTTCTGGGCGAACAGACTCGACTGGTATCAGGTTGAGCTAGCCACGGAAAACGACAATTACGAGGAATGGTCCTTCAACTATTAACGGAGGTTGTCATGGGGAATAGCTTACAGGAGTTTAAGGCACGGCATAACAACAGTGAAGGTGGATTCAACGACGTATGCTTCATCTTCGCCGTCAATACCTCTGGGAATGCCAGCCAGGAAATGGAGTATGTGAAGGCTCGTCTCGGTCGCTGCGCCAATATCAAGCAGGTCGAAGGTAGCTGGGATGGTAAGAGGGAAATTAGTTACGCGGTTTTCCCGAAGGCCGACGAGTGGCTGTACTACAAAGCCACCAGCGATGCTGTTTTTCAGCTCGCCAAACTGCATGACCAGGAAAGTGTCCTGATCCTCGAACCTCGTTCAGAGTTTGGGCGTTCTGCCAGCCTGCACTGGATGAGGACTCACACGGTTCAGCCGCTTACCGGGCATTTCGTAGCTGTGCCCCCTGCAGAGGCCATGAGAGAGCAGGGATGGACCAGAGACGGGAATAACTTCTATATTATAAAGTAGATCTCGAAAAATAACGGGGTCGGTTGGTAATTCCAGCCGACCCCGTTATTTTTTTGCCCTTTTAACAGAGGTGTCTTGGCACCTTGTCAACTGGCTTACGGATCAGTGAGCCGTCAATCGTTGCGCACCAGGCGTGACGTCCTCCAGCCGTCAGAGCGACGACCTGAGTTATTTCCGGATGCGGCTTCGCTGGCTTCTTGACCCACCACAATTTTCTCGGCCTCCGATAGTCCGTGAGATAATCCAGGCTGATTTGGTTTCTGCTCCTCGGACGATATTCTCTTTTCCGACTCATAGCGTAACGCCTCCATTTTTGTGTTCCAGTTTTTGATAACCTCTTTCTTGGTCGAACCAAGAGCAGCAGGACGAGAGCTGCACCAGCTATCAGAGCATATTGCCGTCCACCAGTCTGGCCCCATATGGTATATGTCGGGCCGTTGTTTGCATTCAGGGCATACGTCGCAGAACTGGATTGAGTTTCCAAGGAAATCAGTCATCTCCACCATCGTCACCCTCCCAGGTGTGAGTACTCATGTATTCCGGGCTTGCCTTGCCGAGCAGATCAATGAATTGATCCCTGGTAAGGAGCGTGTACTTGGTATTCTTGCCAAACCACTTGCCGTCGATCCTGACCCTATACATTGAGCGCCAGAAGTCTCTACGGTCGTCGTTTTTAAGGGGAGGCTTTGGCCAGAACAGAACGCTCGATGGCGTCCAGTTCATTGCCCAGTGCCACGCCAGGAAGGCCTCGATCTTCATACTGAAGGCCTCGGTCCTGCCAACGAAATCATCCCGATTGACCCTCTTGAGATATACCTCGTCTGGTTTTCTTTGCTCGGACATGATTACCCGAAATCAAGAGGTTGAACTTCGCAGTCGTCGCCCGATTCCATCTGGTGAGCATGCCACCCTATCAAGCAATAACCGCACTTACGCCAGTACTCGCCGCAGGTTTTCTTTGACTCCTCCCTCGGGTCTGGCGGATCTCCTTCGGTGTCTATCCACCACTCCTTAAACTCTTCAGTGAGCAAGTCATGGGCGTTCTTCACGAACCATTGATTCTGCCCCCAGTCTATTTCTACCGCCATAATCCCCTCCATATCCTAATGAAGTTGTAGAGGTCGATGAAGTACTGGCCACTCGCGATATACCGAATGGCCAGTATCGCTATCCTTATCCTGTATCCTACCTCTTTAATCGCGATATGTCAAGAATAATACCTCTTCTTCTTCGACTCGCTGATCTCAAAGGCAAGCTCAAACTGCATCACCTTACTCTTCGGTATGACGGTCTTGGCCCCAAACTTAATAAGGCTTTCCGGGGTTGCTGGCCTGATCGATATGCCTTGCAGATTTTCAAGGCGTTTGATCTCTCCGGGGGTAGATCCTGACTCTTCCATAATCCCGATGATCTTGCCGTCAGCCTCGATCTCCCACCATGACTTTTCCTTGGTATTCTTAACTGTGCTCATCTTCATCCTCCTGGCCAGGAATAATAAGGCACCCCGATAGCACTGGCGTAAGCTTTCCGCTTGTATCCTGCATTTGGATTGTCAGGGTTATATCTACCGGGGGAGAATTCTTTACCACTTGCGACCTATCGCGCTTCTGTACCGTGTCGGCTATCATGGCGCAGACGATAAGTGAGACGAAACATATCAGAGCCATGATCGAAGGATGCATTCTCACGCTCGGCCTCCTGGGATGATGATTCTTTCGTTGCGGACCGGGCGCATGCCGTACTTGAAGTTCAGCCAGTCCTGCATGAGACATTCGTACATGGCCTGCTTGTTACAGGTGCCGTCGTCAATTGCCGCCTTTGGGATTGCCATCCCCTGGATCTCCGCTACAGGGACAACCTCCCGCCCCCTGCTCGTCTCGACAATTTCCCCCACAGCAAGGAGAACTGTCTCCACCCCCTCGACAAGGGCAACCTGCTCCAGAATCGCCACATTGTCCGTCCTTTCGCCCTTTTTGCCCTGAATTATCTGACTCATTGCCTGATTCTCCCTTGCATCTGCACATTTTCCATCTCCTCGTGAATATCTAAAAGCCTTTCGTAGACCTCTTCGATAAACACGGCACCGCCCTGGATCTCGTTCAGGTAGATAACCATCCCTTGATGTTTTACGTTTCTCAGGTTGAAGGTCCAGGTGGTCCTGCCGTGTTCCGAAGCGGCGAAAACATCAATTTTTCTGATTATCCAGTGCGCACCGAATTCCTCCGTCAGTTGTTTTTTTGTAAGTTTCATGGCACAGCCTTTGAATTAATAACTCCCTTCGTCTGGGTGATTTCTTTCCGCGCACATCCGACGAGCCACCTCGAAGACATTGCGCTCACTCTCTCGCTTCTTGAGCACTTCGTAGAGATATCCCATAACGTTGAACATCAGAGCGCAGAGTGATTCCTCGATATCTATAAGCACCCCGTTTCGACTCGTGTATCCACGGTGGAACATCCACACGTCCATAAAATGGCGATACATCGATTTCATGTACTGCTTCTTCGGGATTCCCTTCTGCCAGTTATCTGAGTCCCTGAACTGGCCATTGGCCTGCTTGCGGTGAAAGTGCATGTAGGCCGCGAACCTCTCCAGTACGGTCGGTGCCAAGAAACCTTCATAGTCGAATTTTCCGTCATCGTCATCACGTGTCGCTCCTGTCTCGAACTCTCTCATGGGGCCTCCGTTGTTGTGGTTGAAAACTTATGTCCTTATGTATTTATATAACATGATAACGGGGAAAATACAACATTTATTTTTATGTTGACATAGAAGTTATATCGGTATATAATGGTGACATGAATGGGGAATCACCCCGAAAACAAACAACATTCTACTGGAGGTTTTAATGGGCGACATCATCCTCTTACCGGCACCTACAAAGAAGGTCAAGCGTGAACATATCGTCGGGACGGCAATGGCCAACATGACCCTGTGCTGCAGGCGTCTCGATCAGTGGCTTTGGGTCCACGGAGTAATGGGGATCAAACCACCGGCATGGATTGATAACGACAGGCGTGAACGTGATGTGCAATTCAGACAGACTATCCGACACGAGAAGCTTGACGAATTCTTCCTGGTGCCGGTTGACTCGATGCCGTGGTGGATCACCGATGGCGGCTATGGAGTCGCGCCGAAAGAAATCATGATCGACCACTCCTGGGAAAACTGGGGGAATGAGATAGTTCAGTAGTTGCTGCAGGTTTCAGATTACTAAAGGGCCGTCAGGTTTGATCTTGACGGCCCTTTTCTTTTACCTTGCGTTCAGGACGTCCAGCCAGTCCGTGTCAACCGCCTCGGGAACCCTGACAAATACCTCAATCTCCCTCTTGGCGCGAGCTGCCTCAATTATAAGGCGATGAGCCAGGGCGTATGCGGCCTTTTGTCCGTGGTAATTCTTGTCGTTATCGGCAAATATGTGCATGACCTTTACCGTCTCGGGAGGCTCGAACGACTCCAGGAGCTGAGCTGTAAGAGCTGCCCACACCGGAACGTCGAAGAGCTGATAGGCTGCTATGGATGTCTCTATCCCCTCGGCTATCCCAAGGACTTCTGTTGCCTCGAAGATCCGCACGGCACCGCCAGAGAGTTTTCCGAGAGACGGCATGATCCGCTTGGGGTCAGGGATGTCGCCAAGCTTCTCGCCGTCGCTGTTGAGGTAGGTACGATGAATGGTGAGGGCCTGGCCCTGGTGAGAGTGAAACACTGCCAGTAGCGCATCACGGAATGCCCTTTTCTCGGCTTCCCAGCACCTCTTGGTTGATCGCAGGGTCGGAGGGAATACACTAAGCCCCCTGTTCTGCAGATACCAACTGGCGATGTCTCCGTGACGTAATGGGGCCGAATTCTTAAACAGGTTCCTAAGCGCTTCCGGGGAGGCTTTGCTTTCGCTGCCACCCTTCCGGACCTCACACACCCCTATCACGTTCGACACCTCCTTGACCGCACCGGCAAAGTCCACTCCGAGCTTTTGCATGAGGAGTCGCCAGCCGTCTCCAGCGCCGCAGTAGTTGCAGATCCACGAACCTGTTCCGTCAATATTGTCGTACCTGAAGGGCTTCTTGTGGCCTGGTGATCCACATAAGGGGCATTCTGTATGCCTGCCGTCGCCGACATTGATGCCGAATTTTTCGAAGATCGACGTCCATCTACCGATTACTTCTTCTTTGATGTCACGCATGTTTGCCTTTTGATTTCGCATGTTTGATATTGCAATACGTGATCCAGTTCAAGAACTTCTGATCTGGCTGTATTGGCATTGTGTCCTTGATCTGGTTTGGCCAGACCCCGAATTTATCACGATATTTATGGGAGGCCCAACCCTCGCTATATCCCTTTTCAATGCGGTAGAATTCGCACATGCCGTAAAATTGCCTCTTGTCGGCCATGGTAAATTCTTTCTTTCCGACTTCTTTCAACTCGCCGTCCTGGACCTCGCGAATCTTGCCATACCTTTTCATGGGAGATCCGCAGTCTGGACACACGGTCAGGCCGTCCATAACAGCACCACAGGAGGAGCAGATCATAGGCTTATGTTCCTCTACTTCGTGCTTCTGTTCCTGCCATGCCTTCTTGGTGCCGTCCAGGGTCCACTCGTAATCAGTCTCCAGAAAGCCGTGCTCGTTTATGCAGCCGCCGTGGTCGAGGATAATACAGTCGCGCTTGCCAGTTTCCATACTGGTCCTGGAACCACGACCACCCATCTGGATGTACCTGCCTAACGACTTAGTGCCCCTGGCAAGGATGATACACGAGGCCGGTGGTAGATCAGTTCCCTCGCAGAGAATCCCGTGGTTGATCAGAACCTGCAGCCGCCCATTATTAAACCTGTCGAGCGAGTCCGCCCGGTAGTCCTTGGGGGTCTTATGGTCAAGGTGCCTGGCGTCTATGCCACGTGAGAGGAATTGCTGTTCGAGCGCGATAGAGTGGGCGATGGTGGTTGCGAAGACTATCGTCGGGCGGTCTGGGCAGATCTGTGACCAGTTGTCGTAGATGTCGCCGATCAGTTTCTTCTGGTTGAGCTTCTGTCCCAAGTAGCCGATGGCGTAGTCACCATTCACGAGAGGAGGGGCATCAGAGTAATCAGGGATAGATGGCGCGAAATACCGAAATGGTACTAAGTACCCAAGCTTGATAAGCTCGCCGATACTGACAGTCTTGACTATCTTGGAGTAGTATTCTCCCAGGCCTCTGCCGTCAGATCTGCAAGGGGTTGCGGTGAGGCCGATAACCACCGCCCTATCTCCGTACGCCTTAAGGATCTTCATGTACGAGGGACTGATCGAGGTGTGGCACTCGTCAACGAAAATGATATCCGCGTCATGCCACCACCGATTGAACTTCAGTTCGTCAAGGTCCATCCGCCTGATGTACGTTTGCATACTGGCGATCTGAATATCGGCATCGTGATTGTGCGGCTCACCAGCCATAATCAGGCCGCAGTTGAGGCCGGTTTCCTCAAGGGTGTTCTTCGCCTGGAAGATAAGCTCGCGCCGGTTTGCCAGGAACAGGATCTTCTTCTGCCTGGCCCTCCCTAACACTGTGATGTCGCTTGCGATCTTGGTCTTGCCGGAACCGGTCGGAGCGTGAATTATAATACGCTTATGACCAAGCCCTACATTGTACCTTGCTTTCTCGACGGCGTCAAGCTGATATTGTCTTTTCTCGAATATTTTTTCACTTGAATAAGATTTTACCATTTTTCTTGTGTTCCTATGAGATTACAGATACTTATGATACATTTTGCCTTGTATATTATTGTAATTACTGTCTTTCAAACAGTTGTTTGAAGTTGAAATTTTCGGAGCGATAGTTTTGTATAGTGCCGTAGGGAGTGCTTGAGCGGTCTTAGGATTCTCCAGCCAGGAAAGAACTGGATGAAGGCAAATAGCTTGATCAAACATCTGAGCCATTAGAAACTTCCTTCCTGGCCGAAAGAGAAAAAGACTGAGCCGGGGAAGAGAAAGAAGATTGATCGACCGACACCGACAACAAGGCTTCCCGTCGAGCTGATCGAGCCTTGTCAAACCTGCTGAACATCCCGACTTGAACCCTCCTCCCCTCGACCGTGATTCGAACCCTCCATTTGCCCCTGGAACGATCAATGCCGGAAACTCCCGACGTGTTGGTCGAGAACTTCCCTCGATTATTGGCGTTGACGACTGGCTCAACATCCCGTAGGTTTCTCCATTTGTTATTGGTCCGCACCCTGTCGCGGTGATCGACTTGGCCAGTTGGCCATTCGCCCGTAACGTAGAACCACGCCAGGACTTGAGCGTAGTATTTTCGCCCAGCCAGCCGTATGCGGACATAGCCGTCCTTGTCCACGTGGCCACATTGCTCGCCGACGCCGACACCAGGCCTGGCTTTTTTCCACGTGAATAATCCGGTGATTTTACTATACTTTACCAGCTTACGTAATTCAGAATGGTCTATCATATCTATCTCCAATCGCTTAAGTATTTGATGGAATCTTACCACCAATAAAAAAAAATGTCAACGGTTATTTTTATCTTGACACAATCTTTCCTGCCCGGTATATTGTAGGAAAAGTGAGGTGACCCTATGGGAAAACGTGACGTACAAGTTGATGGTGGTATCCAGGATGGCGCTTTCGTGCCGAGTAATCGGTATAACTGGACGACTGCGTTGAAGATTTTCGAGGGAACTGAAGTGACCATGACTGTCGGTCCAAAAAAGAAGAAGAGATCGATCCAGCAGAATAGCTATCTGTTCGGCGGACCATATAAGATGATCTCCGAGTTTACCGGGCAGGAGAAGGAATCAATCCACGCCTTCTTTAAAGATAAGTTCTTGAAGTCCTATGACAAGGGGCCGATCCCCACCGTGAAGTCAACAACTTCACTGTCAACCAAGGAGTTCATAGCCTATTACCGGCAGATCATACAGTTTGCTGCGGAGTTCCTGAGCCTTTACATTCCCGAGCCAAACGAGGACGAGATGTGGAACGCTATGCTGGAACAGGCAGAGAAGGAGGGAAGATGAAAAAGCTTGCTGAGTTTGGGATTTACGGATGGGCCGACATCGGCTGGACACTCCTGGTAATTGTCGCCTGTATCGCCACTGGCCTGGTATCGTTCGTGTTCTGATGAGTAAATTAACCGACAGCGCCAAGGGGCAGATGTGCCAGGTTAGGATTCCAGGGGTGTGTAATTTCAACCCCGAGACTACCGTACCGGCGCATCTTGACGGCGGTGGCGTCGGGACAAAAAGACTTGATTTTTTTATTGCATATTGTTGCTCGTCGTGTCATAATGTTTTACATCATGGCCATCCGGGATTCACCCGTGAAGAGCTGCTGATTATGCATCACGAAGGTGTGTTTCGTACCCAGGAAATAATGTATGAGAACGGACTCATACCAATCAAAGGAGACATCCATGGCGGAAAAAGAAGAAAGCGTTGACAAAAACATGAGGGTATGGAATAGCGTCGAGAAGCCCCCAGGTCAATTCCTGCGCCCGATTCAGGCTGGCAGGCTGAAGGGCAAGACCGACATCAACCCCCAGTGGCGCTACATGGCCATGACGCAAACCTTTGGGCCGTGCGGCTTCGGCTGGAAGTACAGGGTTACCGAAAAGTGGCTTGAAGCTGCGGTCGATGGTCAAGTGTGCGCGTTCGCCACTATCGAGCTTCTGTACAAGCTTGACGGTGTGTGGTCTGAACCGATACCGGGCCTTGGTGGCTCCATGTTCACGGCGAAAGAAACCAATGGACTCTACTCCTCCGACGAGGCTTTCAAGATGGCTATTACCGACGCCCTGTCGGTAGCTATGAAGATGCTCGGTGTCGCTGCTGACGTCTATGCTGGACTATGGGACGGTTCCAAGTACAGAGAAGTCGAAGGCGAAAAACCTGAGGACAAGAAGGTGTTTATCAGTGCCTCCCAGCTCGAAACGATGAAGAAGGAGCTGGTTGATAGCGGCGCGGATATGATCAAATTCAAAGACCTGGCTGGCGTCAAAGAGCTTAGCGAGATCGAGGCGAAGAATGTAGCCGGTCTGATGAAGCAGATCGCTATCAAAAAGAAGAAGAAAGAGAAGGAGATGGCCGGGAAAAAGCCGGAAACCAAGACCGAAACTAAGGTCGAGGAGAAGCCAGCGGTCGCAACCTTCGAGTGCCCGCAAGTTCCAGGCCTCATGCTCTCCGGGGAAATGTGCTCGGCGGCTACCTGCTCAGGCGAATGCAAGGCTTACAAGGAATTCAAAGAGGGGCAGAAAAAATGATCATAATCGACTGTGATCAACGGACCCCGGAATGGTACGAGGCGAGGGTAGGGAGGCCCACCGCCTCGAAGTTCTCTCATATCATGACAACCAAGGGGGCGAGGAGCGGTCAGCGTGACGGCTACATGAAGATCCTCGCCCAGGAGCGCATAACCGGGCAGATGCAGGAGGCCTTCGTGTCCAACCCCATGTCTGACGGCATTCGCAATGAGCCTAAGGCGCTGGCCGTGCTCTCCATGGTGGAGGATGTGGAGATTACCCCTGTCGGATTCTGTCTGTCTGATGACCGGCTCTACGGCTGTTCCCCCGATGGTCTTATCGGCCAGGAAGGAGGATGCGAGGCCAAATCTCCCGAGCAAAAGACCCATATTGAATACCTGCGCCGTGGCGTCCTTCCCTCGAAGTATCTTCTGCAGGTCCAGGGCTGCATGTTGGTGACCGGCAGGCCGTGGTGGTACTTCATCTCATACCACGAGAGCGAGGTGCCATTAATCCTGAGAATACCCAGAGATGAGATTCTTATCTCGAAATTACGCCACGAACTAATTTGTTTCTGTCGCGAGCTTGACGAGCTTGTATCAAGGATGAAATGATAACGCAAGACAGGTTGAGGGAGCTACTTTGTTACGACATGAACACTGGCTTGTTCACGTGGAGAAAGTATGTTCACGGCGCTACCGTTGGTGAAGTCGCAGGTTGTGTTAATAGCGATGGATATGTTGTTGTGAAAATAGATGGTTATATGTATGGTGCGCATCGACTAGCTATAATATATACCGATGGTTATATTGATAACTGTGACACCGTTGACCATGAAGACAGAATTAGGCATCATAATTGGCGTAAAAATTTGCGGGTTGTGACACACCAGCAGCAGCAGAGAAACAGAAGCCTCAACAGCAACAACACTACTGGGGTCTGTGGAATATGCAGAAGCCGGGGGAGATGGCAGGCGCAAATAGCCATCCATGGCAAGCAGGTGTTCCTTGGCAGATTCCACGACATCGCCGAAGCGGTATGTCATAGGTATGCCGCAGAGCAGTGTCTCGGTTTCCCGTATGACGACAACAACTCGTCCGCTGCAGCGTTTATAAAACAATTTCGGGGGAAGACAAATGGATAGAGGCCAATGGCAGCACCTTATAGCCCTTGACAGGGAATTCAGAAGGCGGGATGAAATATTTTCCCGCAACAAGATACGAGAGACAATGGGCTGTAGTACGGCACAGGCTCGTCTATACGACTGGGGTTTGAAGCATAAGGATATAATTCAGCTGAAGGTACAGAACGATAATTCATTCGTTGGTCAGAAGGTGTTTTTGATTTGCGACATCCACATCCCTTTTCACGACCAGATAGCTGTTGACGCAGCCCTCGGCTATGCTGATGAGTACAAGCCAGACACCATAGTTATCGACGGCGACATGATGGACTTTTACAAGTGCTCAAGATTCACCAAGAAGACAGGGAAGCACGATATCAAGGGCGAGCTGAAAATGGGGCGTGAATTCCTAACCGATCTGCGCAAGCGACACCCGAAGGCTAAGATGATTTTCAAGGAGGGTAACCACGAGAGCCACCTTGAGCGCTACGTACTGGAAAACGCTGTGGAAATAGCAGACCTAGTGGATGATCTGTTGATCAATAAGCTGGACCTTAGCGCCCTCGATATCGAATACCGCAAGGACTTCTTCTCTATCGGCAAACTTTGGTATCTCCACGGGCACGAGAAACCTACTGGTGGAAACGCTGACTACGTCACCAACGTCATGTTCAAATATGTCCTCGACCATTGCATCTTTGGCCACCATCACAGGGTGCAGGAAAAAATATTCAAACGAATAGACGGGTCAACGCTATGGGTTGGCGCTGTCGGATATCTGGGCGGACCAATGGACTACGCCCCACTCAACAATTGGTCACAGGGTTTTGCCACTGTTGACTATGGCCGCAACGGGACGTTCCATGCCAAGTTGTTTAAGATCCAGGGTGGTGAAATATATTAACACCTTACAGGGTGCCTTAATCTGGGGCACCCTTTTTTGTTTGCCATTGCATTTTTATCTTGACCTCCACGCTGTATAGTGTAAGATGGAGGTAAGAAGAGTATCCACAATACTTGATCCGGTCGGCGGGCTTCCCTCCGAATACTTAGACAGAGAGGTGGATTATGAACAGGCAAGAATTCCTAATAGATCAGATCGCTTCACGCGCAGTTTCTCGCGCCACGGGTGTCGCAAGTCACCGCGACATGTCTCTCGATTTCCACTATGGCCCATTGGGCCAGATACTGGTGATGGTTTCTATCGACGGCGGCAAGATCCTCGACGCTTCGGTAGGTGAGCTTGAAATAGCTTTCGAACGCGGGTATACGATAAAGGGCTAATTGATTAGAAAGTAGTATCAACCAAAGCAAAGGAGAAACAAATGCTTGATTGGCAGGTTGAAATATTTATTTCAGCAATGGCAGAAGTGGCAAGAATGGAAGGGATGAAATCAGAGAACAAACAAAGGGAAGCGTTGGGCCAATCAATGGCTTACGTAGAGAGAGACTTTAGCGAGATAGCCGCAACGCTTGATGCACTAGCTGAAAAAGCCAAATAACAAAAAAGGAATAACTCATGAAAACACTACACAATTCGGACGTATCTGGCGCAAGACAAAACGTAAAAGACATCAGGGTAGTCGGCAACGGAGACATGTTTCGACTTCTCTGCAAGGCATCAAGCGAAAACGAAGGATGGATGAAAAGCACAAAAGCATGTGAGGTGCCTCACGGGTGTATTGTTCAGGTGACCACACAGCAACGCAACATAGATGGGACTTATTCTGTCGCTGAGGCTATTACGTTTGTCCCTGGAGTTAAAATTGCTGACGACGAAAACAATGGCAGGAAGTTGGTTTCGATATAACTGAAATACACAGCAGACGGTAGCAAATCTTACTTGCCGCCTGTTGGTTGATTGTAACTGACTATCAATAAAAGGGGGTAATGATGAATGAAATGGATGGGAATGAGGTTAGAGCAGATGCAGTCGAGAATTCCTTGGTGGCGGTCCTCAACGAACAAACTCTGGCGAAGGTATATACCGACCCTGCCACCCTGCCCACAGTGCTTGCGGAGGTCAGGAAGCGAACCGACTCTATCGTCATCACGATTGACTCGACCACGCCAGGGGGGAGGAAAGAACTTGCTGCGCTTGGTACAAAAATAAACAAGACCTCTGAGTTGATCGACGGCTTCGGCAAAAGCCTTGTTGCTGGACAGAAGAAGGCAATCAAGGTAACTGACGACAAGCGCAAGGAGGCTCGCGATTACCTTGAGGTGCTGCGCCAGGAAGTTCTTACCCCGGTAAACGCATACAAGGCGGAAGCTGAGCGCCTGCAGCAAGAGGCCCTGGCGAAGGAGAAATATCTCGCCGACTGGGACGCTGCAATCGAGCACAACAATACCAGGCGGCTGATCGATGAGGCGAACAGCCGGGTCCAGGCTGCGGAAATGAAGGTGAAGGTGGCCGAAGAGGTAGCCAAGATCGTCGGTGCCAAACCAGCGGCTGATATTGGCGGGAATCCCGGTGGAATAATTCAACCGCTTGACCCGAGCATCGACCGCAAGCGTCAGGTGAATATCAAGGTAATGGAGTTCCTGCTTGAGTGCGGGGTGTCTGAGGGTGCTGCAAGATCCGTCATCGTAAGGGTGGCGACTGGTCAAACAGACCTTCTGAAAATCGTTTACTGATATCAAAAATCAGTTACAAAAAGGAGTAAGATGAACAAAGTAATTTTGTCGGGAAACGTTGGCCAAGATCCGGAGATTCGCTACACTCAAAGCGGCACTGCCGTCAGTAACTTCTCCATGGCTACATCTGAGCGGTATAAGGACAAGGAGGGTAACCGGCAGGAGCAGACTGAATGGCATCGGTGCGTAGCCTGGGGTAAGCTTGCCGAGATCTGCGGCGACATCCTGCATAAGGGAGATAAGATCCTCGTTACCGGTAAGATCCAGACCAAGAAATGGAAGGACCAGGCTAACGTTGAGCGGTACAATGTCGAGATCATCCTTGCCGAGATGGAGGTTGTCAAATTTGCCAACGACAAGGGCGAGTCAGCCGGTGGGGAACCTGAGACTCCGAACGGATATACCGGAACCGGAGAAGATGTCCCATTTTAGAATATATAACCATTTCGGGTACTTATGAAGATATGTTTCAAGTGTGGTGGTGAGAAAGATTTGGATGATTTTTATAAGCACCCAAAAATGGCCGACGGCCATCTCAATAAGTGCAAGGAATGCACCAGGGCGGATGCCGCAATGAACTATGCAGATGATCCGGAAAAACACAAAGCCTATGACCGCAATAGGCAGCAGATACCGGAGCGTCGTGCAAAGAAAATCCAATATCAGGCAAGGCGCAGAACTCTGCACCGCGACAGATACAAGGCTAACCAGATCCTTGGCAACGCCGTAAGGGACGGCAGGGTTATAAGGATGCCGTGCGAGGTGTGCGGAGATACCAAGTCTGAGGCCCACCACGACGACTATTCGTTGCCACTGGTGGTTAAGTGGCTATGTTTTAAACATCACAGAAAACTGCATGGGCAGGAGGTTAAATAAACAATGGCTGGAATCAAGAGTATTGCCGACAGGAAGGACGAGTTCTGGATCAACCCGCTACTGCTCAGGGAGGAACCTGGGTGGAATGTCCGTGACGATACCCCGGCTCTTCGTGAGCATATCAGGGAGCTGGCCGACAGTATCAAGGAGGTTGGCGTCAAACAGCCCCTCACGGTGCGCATGGACGGAGATGTACCCATAGTCACGGACGGTCACTGTCGTTTAGCAGCGGTCAACCTGGCGCTTTCTGAGGGGGCGGAAATCAAACGAGTCCCGGTGCGCGTAGAGGATCGCCATGCCACGCCCGCCGAACACATCTTTTCCATGCTTGTCCGTAATGGCGGCAAACCACTTACCCCTCACGAGATGGCAAGGCCGGTGCGTCAGCTTCTCGACTTCGGCTGGACCTCGAAAGAGATCTGCGCCAAGACCGGCTTCTCTCCGTCGAAACTGCAGGATATCCTGGCGCTTTCGTCTGCGTCGCCAGCGGTCACTGAGATGATCGTAAAGGGCGAGGTGTCTCCTACTACGGCGGCTCGCGCTATCAGGAAGCACGGTGCCAAGGATGGCGAGAAGAGGATTGAGGAGGCTGTCGAGAAGGCCAAGGACGAGGGAAAGACCAAGGCCTCAATCAACGACGTCATTCCGAAGGACAGCCCATCGCTGATTTCGATCTACAATGACGGCTTCGCTGCCGGTGTGATCCACGCCCTGGCCGTGCTGGCCGCTGCTGGCTTTCCGTCGAAGGCCCACGATGTAAGGGCTATACTCCTCCCGTCTGGCGTCAACATGTCCCTGGCTGGTGTGAAGGATCGGATGGTTCTCCAGGAGACTTACGAGGATCTGCAGTGAGATACCTGTCACTCGACGTTGCACTGAGACATACCGGCTGGGCGCTCTGGGAGGAGGAGTGCCTGGCCGACTTCGGATGCATAGGAATCGTAGAATGCGGGTGCTGCGACGTAAGCACCGGATACGCCTTGAATGCCTCGGAGTTGACCGTCAGCGTTCGCGACCTACTCATGGATGTATCCGGTGTCAATATGGAATTTCCGACCGGGTCACTGTCGTCCAAGGCCTGCACCACCATGTACCTGGCAATTGGAGTAGTCATTGGCGTGATCGACTCCAGGAACATCCCTATCACTGGGGTATACCCACGGGAGGCCAAGAAGAGGGTACTCCACGATAGCATGGCCGACAAGGACGACGTGATGAACTGGGCCAGGGCCAAATACCCGCATGCAGCTTTCCCGAAATTTAAGAAGGACTTTGAGCATATTGCCGACGCCATTCTCATACGTCATGCCGTGCTCATAGGTGGAAAGAAATCTGAATTCAAATTACAAAGGTCAATATGAACAAGGAAGGATGTCACGCGTTTCTTCTGGCGAGGATAGCAAACATAATGGGCATCAATATGCCTGGGGTGGCTGTAAACCCTGCCGGTGGGAGGGATTATGAATGGGAGCGATTTGAACAGCAGATGATCGACTACTCCAATCTGCTCGTGACGAAGGAAAAGCTCAGCGACGCCGTGGCTGACGGAATCGCTGCGATGGTTGGGCTTGCCAAGAAGTAATCACTTCTTTAATTCTGCTATACGGTCGAGGACCTCACTATGATTACCCTCGACCGTGTCCTTCAGGGCCTTCACTTCTCCAGCCAGGATATCGAGGCGCAGGGTGACATTCTCCCTCTCGGTCTTGGCATAAAGCTCAAATAGCTGTTTGCGGATTGCCGGATCTTCCTTCTCCCTCTTCTCCATCCCCTGGACCTTGCCCTCCAGACGGATAGACCACACCGTGCCAGCAAGTAGCCCGAGAAATATTTGCCAATATTCCTGAAATAGATTCATAACGTACCTCACGCTTCGTATACCTTCCGGTGGAAGCTCTTCTTCTTACCGAGCATATACCATCTTATGGCGATAAGGCGGACCTTAGCCACCCACTCCCACAGGCCGTGCTCGACACAGATGTTGTAGTATTCTTGATCAACCATTGGTTGAAGTGATATCGGCAATAGTCCGTCGTTGATCCAGTTGCAAAGTATGTCGTGGACCGCAGACGCTTCGAGTGTTGACCTCCAGTTTGGAACAGGGCCTGAGTTGCCGTCCCACGGGAACCAGTCAAATATCGTAAGCTTCCCATCAACGTCGAGACTCCCAAACCTTGTTAGGATAGAGTGCCCCTTGATATTGGTCTGCCTGACAATTGGTTCAGCGGTGACGTATTTCAAGCCCTTCAGGTATTTCATTTTTGGGCTTCCTTGTACTTCAGATAGAAGCGGAATGCTACGAATCCACCGACCAGGGCCTTGATAAACGGGTCGTCAATACCGGCCACGCCATTGGTAATCGCCCCCTCGATCCCGGTTGCTGCAGTCATGACCTTATTGAGATCGATATGCAGATAATTCGCTGCAGCGTATCCAGCAATGGCATAAAACTCTGACGATTTGAATCCTGACTTCAACATATAAATACTCCATTAAATTGTTATATTGCGATGACCGATTATAGTTTCTAATCAGTCATTGAAATGCTTCTCAGCGTACTGTGCCAACAATTCATGGATGTGATACGGTGGCCGCTTTTCCTTACCAAAAAACCGCTCGACAACAGCATGCCCGATCTCATGAGCCAGCACCTGGATAGAGGTATCAGCTATCGACAGCACAATCTCCAGCCTGCCCAGGCTGATAAATGCCTTGTAGTCGCTCTCTTTGCCGTATCTCTGCTTGTAGATGTCCTGTACCCCTTTAGCTTTGTCTCGAAGCAAGAGGCTGATACGCAGGTTATCCGGCCACATATCAAGAGCGTTTTCCACCCGCTCCACTATCTCGTCGAGAGGCATGTGCAGTTTAGCGAGTAGTGCTGCCTGCTGCTCTGCTGTACCATTTATAGTGATATATCTAGACTTCATATAATCGGCAAATCCGCCATATACCCGAGCAATTCTCGCGCACCCTCAGATTCAGCAGTGACAAACTCAGTCTGTCCGTCGTGTTCTACCATAACCATCTGCATGTACGGGGATTGGTAGCCCGAGGCATTGACCTGCTCCAGTGCATTGGCGAACTCCTCAGTTGCAACCACGCGGATATAGCCGTTTTGCACCGGAGTGTTACAGAGGGCAAATGTTTCCTCAATTATGCCAGGATCGGTATTTGCACCTGCTCCGAGGAGTGCTATGCATTCCTGAGCGGCCAGCGGGAGGGAGGCTTCAGGATCTCCGAGAATTTTAAATATGATTGTCTTATGCATTGATCTTGTTAACCTCCGCTTCGGCTACTGCTTGGTATTCAGCAAGGGTTGTTCGGTTGCCTAGTCTGAGGATGGATTCGAGCGGAACATTGCCGTACATATGACTCGCTGAGTTTGCCGCACCGAGTTCGAGAGTTGCCGCTATTTTTGCTGCGAGTTTCCCGCTTGCAGTCTCGTCGTCGGTCCAGGCACTCCAGGCACTCCACGACCCGCCTGAATACGACCTAACCTTGATAGACATGCCCATATCGGTTTGAATGGCCAGCACATCAATCGGCGCGTTTGCAGCGTGGGTGAGTGCGCGGTTTACAGGAATGTCAGTACCGGCCAGGCGCTTGTTAAAAACGACAGTGGTTGCCGTGACATCAAGGCAAGTGCAGTTGTTCGCATCCGTATAACATGCCAGGAGTTTTGCAACCTGCCCAGCCGCCTTGAGATTGAATCGTGCATAAATCCCAAAATTCTGCGCCTCGGTTGCACTCACCATCGGAAGCAATCCAGTGGTTGATTTCGACATCGCCGCGCCGGTGCTGGTGACAGACGCCAGTGGATCGGCGGCGGCGATTATTGGTCCGACACAGAACGCTCCCTCTGCGAGTTGCGGGAGAATAAAGTAAACTAATGATCCCTGTGCAATCTCCAAATAAGCTTGCCTTACTACATTATCTACAGTTTGGTTTTCTCGTACCACCGCCGTTAGATTTGCTGGTATAGCCCCATAAGAGCCAGCAGCCCCGCTATGCCCGAAGCGATATGTTCCAGAGCCAGCTACCCATATCGACAAACTGTGCGGGTTAGTATTTCCGCATTGTCCACCAATCGAAACCGATGCTGCTCCTGTCCCTGCGCTGTTGTCCAGTTTGTAGACCTTTCCGCTTGTGCAAATTTTATCTAATCCGGCTGTAGCCAGAGCAGCTGCATAATCGACAACCGCTAGGGTAGCAGCAGCAGCCCCGCCCTTTGAGATATTGGTCGTATCTACTGGATTAATTTTCCGGCATGTGCATTTGTTCGTCCGGGTGGGGGAAATAGCAGCACGTCTCCATGCAGTCGGATCGGCATCAGCGTAGATGACCTTGGAGCCTGTGAGGGTGCGGATGGTTTTCTTGGTGGGTGCAGGGGTTTTCTCTAGCCATGTGCTGCTTGCCTCGACAAACAACCCTCCTGATACTGCAATATTTCCGGCAGCAGAGATCCTCAGCTTACCATCCTGATCCGGCACAACAGGAGGATTCGCAGCAGTGTAGCCATTGAGGTCGAAGCCGTTGAAGATATCGGAGATGAACAACTCCTCATCGACTGAGTTCAAGTATCGCCTGATACTCGTTGCGTTTGCCGCCTGATCCGTGTCGTAGCCGGCAATCCCCCTCAGTCCGATAAACAAATAATCAACGTTGATTTCGGCAATGATCATCCATTGCCCCCAGGTCATATATTTGGGAGTCTCACCTACGAACAGGACCCCGCCACCAAGAGCGGTATCCAAGGCGATGGTTACAGCGTTGCGCTCGAAACCCCACACCGCTGTAGTTTGCCATGTCGAGGCATCACCGGATTGGTAGAGGATGCTTGATTCGCCGATATAATCAACCAATCCACCCCTTGTAGAAAAACCGGCAACCATACCGTATCTTGGCGGGTTATTATTCCGACGCATACCTGCCATCGATATCGATCTTGTGTGTATCATAGCCGCACCTTATACATAATGGAATGATGCGCCACCAGTGGCCAATACGGTCCCGCCACCAGGAATTGAAAACACATCACCAGCGAACATAGCTATCGACGCAGAAACTGCATCTGCGAATGTCACAGTAAATGTTCCATCGATAGCACAACAGAAACAGTTCGTGTGCTTTGCCCCTGCGGCGGCAAGGATATTAACCTGTCCCGAGTAGAGCGGGAACGCCTGAACCATCTCGCCATTCTTTCTTAGAAAATCTTTAGGTGCTGCCATTGGAGTCCTCCGGTAAAATCCTTGTTTAAAGAATATAGTTTCTTTTTTCTTGACAATCAATCTCGGCCAAGGGCCTTGTTGTATCTTTTATTAAAATCGACTTGCGCGTCCTCGATCAGCTTATCGATCCTATCAGTATTGCCCTTCTTACTGACGATCTCTTTTTTCTGCCTATTGAGATCCCGGATTCTCTCTTCGGTCCTCTCAAAGGCACCGACCATCTTGTATAGCGGCTCGCGAATCAGTCCTGGTCTGTCGTCCTTGGTTGCACTCTTCAGCTCGCGAACGAAGGTGCTCATCTCCTCGCGGTTCTCAAAGTAGATCTGACGGTTTATTCCTGTGGGCATGGTGCCTATCAACCTCCTGGCTATTGGGACATTTCGGATCGACAGATCGCCATCTGCTACTGCGAACGGAAGATTCAGTACGTCTTTGGCCATCTTACCGGCACCGCCAGTAAATGTCTCGACCAGCATCTCGATAGTTTCGGGCGAAACAGAGATCGCCCCTTCCCGGTACTTACTACCACCGGTATGTCTATTGAGCCACTCGGTCACCGCCTTAGACGCCGGGTTTACATCTTTGAAATAAAGCTCGCTGTCTGGCTGATTCGCCCACGGGTTACCGGCAGGCATGAGAGGACCACCGTGCCATGCAGCATTCTCTCTTACCTGGGCAAGCGGGTCCAGAAGGGTAGGTGCCACGGTTTGCAGGATGGTGCCAGCGGCCAGTGGGTTAAAGTTATTAATGAAGGCCTTGCCCCATCTGATAGCCGCCTCTACGGGCTTCTGCCCCCGCATGACGCTACCTATCTCTTCGCCAAACTTGAAGAAGATATTGTACCCGTAGGCCATAGGAACCTTGATATGTTTGCCCTCGCCACCGGGAACCATGAGCACTATGTTGCGCTCAAACAGCGCCGGGTTTGTCCGCTTCAGCTTATCATAGTAGGACTCCCCGTCATCGTCGTCACCGCCAGCAATAGCGCCAAGGAAGCTTGCGAATGCTCCAAATGCAGCGATACCAACTACCGTTTTTCTGACAGTCGGCGAGGATGTTACGGCCTGTAGTATCCGCACGTTGCCCTGTATTCCGGCGTTGGCGAACATCCAGAGCGAGTTCATCGCTGGCCCTGCCGTACCGTGTTTCGTGAAATCAACTGTCAGGTTGGAGGCAATACGGGCCGCGTTACGCTTGTCGATCCCTGATTCTACCAGGGCCTGATATGTTGCCACCCTGACGCCGTTCTCGACAGATAGGTTGACGCTCTCGATAAAATTACCGAGACGCATGAAGTTCTCCTTGATCTTGTGCCCGCCCTTCTTCATCTCAAGGTCCGACTGGATCTTCTCTGACAACTGGGCCACGTCATCATACGACCGCATCCATCCCATAATGACGCCGTTCTCTGCAGCGTCACGGTAGATAGCGCCCCACTGGCCTGAAGGTTTCCCGCGCTCCTCGCGGTAGATACCAGCAACAGCGCTACGGATATTCCCGAATACTTTCGACTGCATACCAGCTGCTTCGGTCGATGACATATTGACCATGGCTGTCTGTAAGTCGCGGATAAAGTTTGGCAGGGTAAACTCTGGGGTCCATGTGGTGGACAGCCTGGCGAGTATCCTCGTGACATGACCAGACGCCCTGATAATTGGACCGAGCGGGGTGACCTGGCGATTGATAGCCTCCATGAAGCGAACCGCCATAGGGTTATCCTTCGCCACCTCGATAATGTGCTTGACGCCATCGACCTTGACGTAGGTTTGGTATTTCGGGTCCAGCTGCTGGTCCGGGTAGAATCTGACATTGCCCTCGTTATCGAGATATGGGGCCTTCTCAAGCTCGCCGATTGACCATAGACCTTCATCAGGGTTTTGTTTCACCATCTCGTACAGCGCCCTTCCAGCCTCTAATTTACGCCTCCGTGTGAGGGCGGACTGGTATCTGTCAACCACGTGGCCAAGTATGTGCGCCACGCCCTTGGTAGATCCATAGGCGATCTTTATCGGCTTGCCAAGTGGCCCTACCCCGGCCTTGCCGGTTGGCGTCTTCCCTTCATCGGCCTCTTCCCTCATGAGGGGCACGTGGTACTGATAGGTGCCGATGATCGCCGAGTACTCGTCATCGGTCAGTTCCCCTGCCTCATGGTTGATATCGAGAGCGGCACGACTGATTGACCGCATCATCTCTGCTGCCCGGTAAACCTCTTGTCTTCCCTGGAATCTGTCCTCTATAGCTCTGGCCTGTCCATTTGTCATTCCCGAGAGTCTACCCTTGACATCATCCCAGTGGGCGATAATGGACTCGCGTTTTTCCAGCCTCTCATACATATTGAGCAGACGGTTTTGCAGGAATTCCGGTGTGCCTTTTTTGATCTCTTCAGCGGTGAAGACCCTAGCGGCAAATTCTTTGGCGAGTTGGTCAACCTGCGCCCGCTGACTCCGCACGGTGTCGGCCATCTCCTCAACCAGGGCAATTGTGTTGTCGCGCCTCTTGTTTCTGGTCTGGTCGTTCATGACGAATTCATCCTGGATAAGCCCGAGCTTGTCTTGCCACGGGCGCTTCTCGGCGTCGGTCATGAAAATAAGGAGGTTGTCAACGTACCGCCTGGCGTTTACCCGGCGCATCTGCAGGTTGCGTTCAGGTGCGTGTTGGGCATGTGCCAGCTCCTCAACATCCTGGATAGAGATCTTGTGCTTTGCCAGGAAATCGAGGAACGGCTGCAGGACATTCTTGTCAAACTGCTTAACGTCGTTGGCCATAATCTTGCCGACAAGGCCTTTCAGGGTGGCATGATCCCGCTCGATTGGCTGCGGACCTATACTCTCCTGCACCCGCTCAATCGCTTTATCCCTGTTCCAGAAGTAGGTGGCGATCTCGTCAAACTTGCCCTTGAAATCAACTGTATTGGCCATCCTATCCAGGAAGGTCACTGCAGGATGTACTGAGCCGACTGCCGGGGTAGGCGTGTATGAGTCAGCCCAACCTGCGGAAGTAGCGTCCTTCCGGGAGATGAGGATATCCTCTGGCTTCTGATTCATACCCATCAGCCCCTCACCCATGAGCATTCCCTCAAGAGTCTCCCACGGCGGATGTTTCTTTCTGTCCGCTTTCGACATGCCAAGCCTGGCCTGTGTCAGCCTGGCCTGTACCTCACCCGTCAACCGTTTGTATTCGTTGTGGCTGATACTGTTGATGTTGCCAGACAGTACGACCCACTCAGCGCCAAGTACGCTTCGGCTTTCCATGAGGGAATCGTAGAGCTTCCTGGCCTCAGGTACGAGCTGGCCCTGGTATTGTGGCCCGTTTGCTGCGATCCACGACATTTGTTCGTTGATACTGGCTATCTGCCTATCGAGCTGAGTGAGTTTATCCTGGTTCTTCTTGATCTGATTGGCGACGTTTCCGCCCTTCGAGAAGTTCTCGATATCTTGAATGACGTGCTGCATCTCGTGCTCAAGGACTGTTCTTGCTGCTGGGTCAAACAGGGTTATATTGATTCTGATATTTCCCTCCTGGTCCCAGCCGCCGAGATGGCCCTGATCGAGCTTCGCTGCAATGACCCTCACTTCCTTGAGATACGGGTACGCCTTAAACAGCGGTGGATTATTGTAAACCTCAGGAAGAGGCACGGCTGCATTGGGCTTCATCATGCCCCAAGTCCTGGCGTCCCACTTACCGGTGGAGTCGTCAATCTCGTACTGCCATTCACCTGGAACCATCTCCCACCAGCCGGTTTCATCCCATATCGATTTCCTGTCAGCACCACCCTCCTTCATCGCCTGGGCTTTCTCCATTAGGGAAAGCTGCTTGCCCTCGTCCTTGAGGTAGCCGTGAGACACTGCGAGCTTAAGATAATCGTCTGGCTCTACGTTACTCAACTGTACGCCTTTATCTCGTAGGAAGATTTTGGCGTCTCTCATATTGATGCCGGTGGTGAGGCTTTCCCTGCCAGCCATCTGGAACTTTATCCCTTCGATGTCAAACATTGTCGGCTTGTCACTGCGTGCTTCCCTCCTGATCGCGAGATCCGCCAGAGCCTTGAAGTCCTTCTCGTTGAAGATCTTGTACGAAACTCCGAAGCGCGTGACCATACTTTTTATCATCGCAATAATGCGCCTGACGATCCCGACGTCCTCTGACGTACTCACCATGTAGGCAAGGATCTCCTCGCTGAAATCCTCCTTGGCCGTGCCGGTTGGAATCTGCTCGATTGCCCGCCTGATAGCATCCCCGGTGTCTGACTTTTCTCCGCGCCGCCTATCGATGGTTTTCTTCATCATCTGGAATTCAGCGCTATTGGCCATCATCCTGCCGATATGGGTGCCTATTGCGTGACGCAGTGACCCCCATAACTCGCCGCTGGGGATGTTCTCGGGAACCAGTATGGTTTTTCCGGGAATCTCTATTCCGATTGGCACGAGATTTGCATCAAGCTCGGCCTTGGAATATCCGGCTTCCTTGGCTTCGGCTATGGCTTCGTCGGTTGTCATAAGCACCACCTTGCCGCTGCTTACCAGCTTGGATGCCACACTCCTTTGGCCAGGGCTTAGGCTAGAGAGGAGGCTATCGAATACTGTTCGCGGAAGCCCTGAAGAGAGTTTACCAAGTCCAGCCTGCAGCTTAACCCCGGCCTCTGGTTGTAATGTCTCCCTGGTTGGGGTGATCTTGCCAAAAATAGCAGCCACCTTTCCACCATTCATGTCTGACCAGTAGCCAAGATATCCAGCGTCCTTGATGAATTTCTCGTACAGGTTGGTAGCATTAATGAATGGATTCTGTGTCCTAGCCGCCTGAGCTTTAGCTCTAAGCCCTTCTGGGTCTTTGGCAAAATCGTACATCTTCGAGGGAGGAACCTTGGCCTCGTATCGGTATTGGCCGAGGCCCACTTCCTTGCGGTATCCACCGCCCCCTATCCCGTAATATGTCCTGTTGACCCAGTTGTCTGGATCGGCATGCTGTCTCTTCGCCTCGGCCCCTGAAATGCCTTCTCCGTATCTGTCTGGATCAATAGTCTTCATACCTGGAACTGGTGACCAGTGAACCAGGTTCATATTTCCGTCTGAGTCGAGGGGGATTGAAACCTCTATGGCCTGGAATTTTATTCCACCGAGCTTTTCGAATTCCTTGACTTCTTGCTCACGGAGCTTGAGGTTTTCGCCCGAGTATTGCTGGATAAGACTTTCGAAGTCTGACCGCCTATCACGAAGCCACCGTTGTAGATCTGATCGTTCACCGATGCTTCCTTTATCGAGAATCGTTTCGCCATTACCGTCTTCGCTCCAGTTGTGGACGTATCCATATTCCCCTTCGGCCCACATGGATTTCGCCTCGGCAACACCGAGATCGGCACCATGGTTGTCGAGGAATGACTGGACCCCGCCCATGAAAGTTTCGTCATCTACGAACGGCACACCCGTCGAGTCGTCCCTGAAATTTATTATCGCGATCTGGTTGTTAGAAATCCTAGTAAATCCAGCTCCTTCACCGAGTGCTGCCAGGACTTTATTTTCTAGGTTTTCTGTGATGTTTTCCGAGAATTCTACCACCACACCCCGAGCATATTTACCGCCCTTCACGGAGAATGATTCACCGCGTTTTGCCGCTGCAGCCTGGGCTTCGGCCAGGGAATTGTGACGTGAGATAGTTGTGCCCCTCTCGTTGACCACCCGGAATTTCTGCTTATCCTGATTGACCTTCGACAGCATAGCCGCATCAGCCCTGAACCATGGAACCGCATCCTGTTTAAAAATGTATTGGATCGCGAGAGCGTAATCCCTGGCGTTGTCGCGGACAAACTCACCGCCCTCTTTCGCCAGGACCACATGGCTGAGACTGTTAGGGTTGACGTTACCACCGTAGGCACCAGCTCCATCGCTCACGAAGGAGATTGACACCCCGAGTCTCTGCGCTAACATGTCAGCGCCGTCATTCGACAGCAGCAGCCCCCTAGCCTCAGAAGTAAACATGCGCTTAACTGCTGGCGAGGCATTGAATATATCGTACTCAAACGAAGAGCTAGGGATCGCCTCCCAGGTGATTGTCGATGTAGCCCTGTTGATGAACGTCGAGAAATCTGCTGCGGTAAGTTCTGCATTCTCCCTGGCCTTTCTCGCCGGTAGTAACATGGCCTGCCGGTGCCAGATCTTACGGTGTTGCTTCAGTGACTCTGCGTCCTTCTTGAACTCTGGCCTGCCGTTATCTCCGATAAATGAGTAACCCTTCTTGACCGACTCGCTCCAGGTCTTGGTTTTGACCACGGCATCCTCATACCTGGCCTTCATCGCCGTCCAAACAGCGGCTTGCACCTGGAACGGAATCCACTTCTTGTCGCCCCTCTTGAGACTGGCGTTCAGCCTATCGGTTACCCTGAGTATCTCGTTCTCCATGAATGAGTACTGACCGGTGCCCTTATCGTCCCTGACAACGATGTCGTCGTAGCCGAAAGCCCGCTTCATCCACATGTCGATTGTGGCCTTTTCCTTAAGTAGCGCAACGGTGGAGGAGTCGAGGTCCATCTTGGCGATGGCTGTCGGGTCGTTGTAGATGATCTGGCTGACGAGATTGATATAGAAACTGTTGGTCTTCCTGCCGTCGAATGGCTTGTTGTCATAGAGAACATCGACCGCTTTTCCATCCTGGTCTGCGGTCTTGACCTTAAACTGATCCCTCGGAACGTTGTTGACGAACTGGTTCCATGCCTTGACGGCGAACACCGTATTGGCCTGGACCTGGGCTTGCGGCGAGTAGATGGCTATGAGCTGGATGAATTTCTCGGCCTTGGCTACGTCGCCGTTCATCGCCTTGAGAATGGCATTGGAGGAATTCTCGTACCAGAAGCGGCCCACCTCGCCCTCCTTCAGGAGCCGTGAGATTTTCAGCCTCATCCTATCGAGATCTTCCTTGGAATTGACGTTCGGCGGCGCCCCCTTGATCTTGCCATTGGCGTCTGTCGGCGGCTCCCAGTTAAAGAAATCGCCGATCTTCTTTTCTTGTTTCGAGAATGAAGGATGGTTCCTTACTATCTCGAATCCCTCCTTGAGGTACTTGCGGTAATGCTCCCCTGCGTCGGCGATCACCTTGCCCGACCACTCGGCGAAATCCCTTACGCCCTGCTCAAAATAAGCCCCACCGATAGTGATGACGTGACCCAGCAGCTCAGGGTCAACTCCGGCGCTCAGCCTACCACGGGCATCCTTGAGGCTCTTCCTGGCGCTCTCCACCTTGTCGGCGGTAAAGACTTTGTTGCCCTCAAATTGCCTGGTTTTTGGGGCAATTTTCTCGGCAGCTTTTTGCCCACCTTGGCCCTCACTTAGATTTCTGTTGACATTATTATTTTGTTTGGTTAAAATATTCACTGGAGTAGAGCCAGCGACAAGGGGGTCTGATATGGTATCAACGGAAGTGTTGTTAGGTGACGGTAGTGATTTATTTGTTCTGGACACAAAATCAAGGAGAATCTTCTTGGTTGACGGGGAGAGACGGTCAGAGGTCACAGACTCATTAACTAAACTTAAAATTCTTGCCGAATCTTCAGCGATGCCAGATAATTCAGAGCGAAAATCTTCGACAGCATCCTGACTGCCACCATTGGCTAATGATAGTGCGGCATCATAACCGTAATTCATGAGATCGTTGAGCCTGTCTAGTGCCGATGCTTTTATTTCACTATCTATATTTTCGTGAGTCAGGAGTCCTGTCACCTTGTATAGGGCATGTAGTTGTTTTTTAGCCTGCATCATGGGTTCTGTGTTGAGTTGCATCTCGTAAATATGCCCATTGTCGGCGATCATAGTGAACTGGATATCTCTATACCCGCCCAAACTCTCCTGGTCGTATCTGTTTTTCCACGACAGAACATTCTCCTGTTTCTTTATCTTGTCAAAAGCCCCCTTCATGTGGTCGTAATCTTTGTAGATGATTGTTGCCGCCACCACATCGTCAATCATCGAAACGTTACCACCGTATTTGTTTTTAAGCTTCAGCTCTGCTGTCTCTCTTTTCTTAAGACCACCCTCGAACGGGCGTAATTTTACCGTCCCACCAGTTTCCTCGGCTATTTCGCCAACATGCTTATTTATTGAGCCGACAGCCGCCATGGCGCTATCGTATAAAGCATCCATGCTCTTGCTGGCAGACTTACCCTGTGTGGCTTTCTGGACGAACTGCACCTCTGCATATTTCTCACCACGAGCCGCCAACTCGTGTATGGTGGTATTTCCGTCCAACACCTTAATTGTCCCGTCATCCCTTTTAATAACTCGTAACGGTTCTCTTTTCTGACCAATACCAGCTACCGCTTTATCCATCAACGACTGAGCCGACGCCAATTTCCCAGGATCGATACGTTCGCTCCTGGGAAGTAGCTTCGCCACCTCAATGGTCGAGCTATTTGGTGTAGTCTTGAAATACCTGCCGACAGCAACCGACCCTGGGGCGGTGACGACTTTGGGCCTGGCTACTGCAGCTGCTGCAGCCTTGGCATCTTGGAGTTCTTTCTCAGCCCTCGGGGTCCACTCCTCGGGGAAGAGCTTCTTTCTGGCTTCCTCCCTCTTCACCTGGCTGGAAACGTCTTCCTCTTTGGCTGTCA
>Ga0209727_1000264_pt1 | contig 64923 bp, 109 predicted proteins | sample RifGroC1_FD_183995 | JGI IMG/M metagenome (GOLD analysis project Ga0209727, IMG submission 183995) | Groundwater microbial communities from Rifle, Colorado, USA - Groundwater C1 (SPAdes) (version 2) | ecosystem: Environmental > Aquatic > Deep subsurface > Groundwater | place: Rifle, Colorado... | reverse complement strand
CGCCTGAGCTTGGCGTATTCTTATTGCCTCTGCTTCTGCCTGTCTCGCTGCTTCTGATGCCGCCTCTCTCGCTGCCGTTGCCTCTGCCTGTTGATTGGATGTCGCTTGCATTGCTGCTATAGCTGCTTGTATTTGAGCTGCATAGTCAACAGGTGGCGGAGTGATAACCTCAGGAGTTGTTGTGGCAGGAGTTGTTGCAGGCGGAGTAGTAGTCGTGGGGGCGGTGGTTGGAGTAGTAGTCTCAGGCGTGGTAGCTGGAGGAGTTGTTGTCGGGGTGCTGTTCGGATTAGGAACACCAGGTATTCTGGCAGGTGGCCCGCTTTCAGCCAATCCACTTCCTGCTAATCTGTCGGTGGTAGTCGTTGGCGTGTCGTAGAGATTCTTTGTGCCACTTGCCTGAGCAGCCGCAATACTAGCTTTCCTTATTTCATCTGCCGTTTGAGATGCGGTAGTAGCCATATTTAACCTCCTTTATGGGGAAACAGGCAAAAATAATAGAGCTTTTCAGCCCTTACTTTTGCCTGTTATTATTTTGATTAGTGCGTCGCATAAATAGTCTACTATGCAGTAAGCACTTCGATAGTTCTTTCTGCAACCTTAATTTCAACCTCTGCCCTCATGGTACTTTCAGTAACTCCATCATCAAGTAGTACAACTGTTTCTGGAACATCAGTAATTTGTTTCCTCCCTGCTAAAACCAAAACGGTATAAGCGTTAATTAATTTCTCTTGTACAATTGTCATATTAAACCTACCTCCATCAATAAATTTAGTGCTTTAAGCTCAAACTCTGCTTGGTCAATTTCCTCCTGAGAAGGGAGTAGTAAGTCTAATTGTGCTTGTTCTTCATTTGCTAATAGATCTGATTCACGCTTGGCTAATTCTCCAGGAGTAAAATCAACTTCCGTAACCCCGCCTTTAGTAATGACTAGTTTATCAGGCAACTATTTCACCCCCAAAAGTATAAATGTTGAACCAATTGCTATACCTTGCGTGGCAGCAATAACCGATATTTTAGTAACCAGGGCTGTACTATTTTTCCACCAACCATGAACCGAGAGCGTAATCGGTAGAGAACTACCGAAACCATTTTCCGTAATACTAACATCTTTATACTTCGTAGCTATATTAGCAATAATCGCCTCACATGTCCCAAAAAAAGCGTTCGAGCTTTCCGGTGCTTGCATTAATTGTATATAGTCAATATTTGAATTTCTTTGTGACGAAACCGTTGTGGCATCTGCTCTTATTTGTTGCCATTCGTAACTATTAGCAACGTCGTCATTGAATACTAAGTGTAAGAATATGTTATTTGCCGTGGAACATCCTGCTGAGCCAATTATCTTTAAGTATTTATAATCGTCTAAATCTAGGTCGGCAAAGTCAATTCTAGTTACAGCACTAGTTAGAGTTAAGCTATTACCTAAACCATTTTCCTTCAGAATATTAACCCATGTTCCTGCTTGTGAATTTTGTCCTTCCCACGTAATACTTGGATTACTCACCGTTGGGCTTGCATCGCTTACAGCTAGTCTGATTAGTGTCCAACGTTGTTGGATACTTGGATATACTATTGGGTCAATGTCAGATAGGTCAGCGATGGAGGTTACGGCTGGCTTAATTTTTTCCAGAAGTATTATTTCGATAATTTCCGTATAAGCATTGCCGCTATAATTATCCGTTACATTAACGCGATAATAAGCATACGCCGTATTATTGTTTAAGTTATATGCTCTTGTGCCTGTAGTAAGCGTAGCAGCGGCATCTGAAACCGTGCGAAGTGTGGTCCAATTAGAATTATCATTTGAACCATCAATTGTAAATGCTTTTGGAGCATTGTTTGCTCCTGTATTTGCGACAATGGCGCAGTAATCGTAAACCTTTGCCGTTGCAGGTTGATATTTCCACCAACATACTTTTGCGTTAGAACGCCAATAATCCGAAAGTACACGGTTAACTGCTAAATATGGTAAATAGCTCCCACTGTAATCGCTACTTGATGACACTACTCCGCTTGGAAGTGTATTGCTTGTCATGGCGGGCGTGCTACTATATGCACCATCTAAAATGTCACACACTACACTAGACCCTGCTGCTGGCGTGGTCTGCGTCCACTTGCTATTACCGTACTTCTTTAGGTCTGCTGGGGTTGTGGTTTTGGTAACTGTGCCAGTAAGTGGTGCTATTGCGTCAACTACCTCGCAATATAGACTCATCGTTGTATTTGCAGTCCAAGTACCCCCGCTGTACTGATAAGCATTTGGTGTAGCAGGTGACAAAGCTCTCCAAGTATAGAGGTCAGGCCCCCCATCACCACCAGAACATAATAATCCGACAAAATAACTTGTGCCAGCCAATAATGGTTGACTTAATGTTACAGCTACTTCCTTTACTGCTGCTGGCGTTGAAACGGTCGCATAGGCTATAGAGGCAGTTCCCAATATTGTCCCTGGTAAGCCCCCAGATGAAGCATAAACATTTAAAGTAAGATTAGTTGCTAACGTACCTTCTCTACTAATCTTAACTCTAACTTTCACAGAAGTTGAACTAGTTTTTATTGCTGTAATTTTGGCCGCTTTATTTAAGCTGCTGTAAACCCCTAAATACTGATTATCTACAACTACATTACTAGCGATACTATCTGATATACTAACAACTCCACCACTTAGTAAAGTATCGCTATAAACAGCCCCACCCCAGCCAAACTCCGCTTGATACCTTCCATTATCTACGTCTTTCTGTGGTCTTGCCGCGAGTTCAGCCAATGCACCTTCGACTTGTTCTGATTCAAAATTTCCTGCGGTATCCTCTAGTCCAATGTTTTTTGCTAAATGTGCTTGTGTCGCATCTTCTGCCTGATGTATAGCAAGGGAATCAGCATTTCCCTTGACTGTTTCAGTCGTTCTCCCTACCCCTGCCAAATCATCCAACTCAGCCTGAGTCGCAACATCTGCCGCAACCTTAGCCGCCGTTACTGACCCATCGGCATACTTAATCGTGGCTAGCGAACCATCCGGTATCGCCCCTAATACTGCGGCAACAATTTGAGCATACAGCCAGTCTGCCCTATCTCTTATGTTTGTTCCGCTACCTGCTATAATTTCAGGTATGCCGGTATTGTCAGCACCACTAGCATCGCTCGTTGTGGCATTGAGAAGATCAACAACCGCATTTAGTGCTGCCCTTAACTCTTCTCCCCTAGCATTCATGTACTCCTTCGTCTGCGCAGGAGTCCAGTTCGGATAATCAGTCTGCGCTTCAAAATCAAATGTAAAAGTATCTTTTGTTGGGAATGCCATTTATCTTACCTCCGATCCCTTGTCGTATTCCACGTTGAGAGAGATAACGCTCATCCCCTCATCTAGTACGTTATTGGAAAATCTAAACTGAAAATAGTTCGCTCGCTTGGACATCCTTTTTCTCTTTAGCACAGGGAAAAATGATGTATTGAATGTGAAATTGACAAAGCAGAATCCAACAAAGCTAAATGCGCTCGTTTGCATGGATAATACGACATCGCTATTGCTTTTGCGGGAACGGAATGAGACGAGCGTTGAACCCCTACTCATTGGCTTAGCGAGTAAGCCTATCTTACTAATCACCTTGACCATGTTCGGCGTTCCTGCGGATTCCTCGCGCAAGTCATACCATGAATCGATAGCCACACCATCATCGTTCGCAATTAATGGGTCGAATTGATAAACGATGCCATCTGTGTTGCTACCGAAGCAGAGTGTGTTGTCGATTACAGCAAAGCATGATGCAGGAATGTTTGTGTCGAATAGCCATGCGTTGAGCTTGTAATCCCAAACGTAGCAGACGTCGTTAATGCAAAGTCCGTAGTATCCATCATGATTATAGGATACTGCATTCGTTAAATTACCTTCTTGGAGGATGCCTAAGTCTGTTCTGCCCGAACCAGACTTATTTACCAGGTCGCTAATGTCGTTTATAGATAAGCGATTATTGACAGTGGTGTTGGACAGGACTTGCATTACTCCGTTGCTCGTAGAAGCGCATATGACTGTGTTATCGACTTCTTGAATAGAGCCAGGTATGTCGCTACCCTTTTCGAGATTGATGTCAGCATAGGGGAATATGGGGTAGGACGTTCCATCTGCGTAGGAGAGATATCCGTGACCTTTGCTGTGCGAGACATAGAGAAGGTCGAAGATATGTGCTAGTCCTGCGACATTGCCCGGTACTTTTTGTACTGCATCATCAGGGAAATAGTCGGCGTTGTAGTTTTCTCCGTAGAGGCGAGAGTGCCAGATTAAGTCTGGGTAGTTGGGGTTTCCGGAGAAGAAGACTGTCGCTTCTGATTTGCCACCGTAGACCTCGGCGTATTTACAGTTAAGAATCAGCGCAGGGGTGGTGAGCGATGCCTTGAACGCTGTGATTATGACGTTGTCTGTTCCGATGGCAGGAGCGATATTAAAGGTGACTACGCCTGTTGTGCGGTTGACTGTGAAGTTGGTTGTTTCGACCATGGATACGCCGTTGACTATGGCTGTTATGGCTGTTGCGTCGAGGGATGTGTATGGGAGGGTGTAGGCCGTTGCTGTGCCTGTTGCGGTGAATGAGGTACGGAAGCCAGGGGAGATGATGTTAAAAGCTTCCCGGGAGGTTCCATAGTTAGGGGAACCGGTTGGTGAACGACCAATGAGGACTAGGGGGACGTAACCGGCGACATCAGCGCAGGTAGTACCGTTAAAAGACAGGTAGTTGGTTCCGTTGTGTATATACAGGGTGTCGGAGAGGACAAAAAAATAAGCCTTAGCGTTTGCTAGGCCTGACTTTATTTCGACGGGTTGATCATTGTCTTCTTGGGTGAATAGCTTTGTACTCCATGCGATTAGGCGAAATTTTGTACCTGATGCTTTGATGTAGGGGGATATGCCGTTGGTTGCACCTTCGCCCAAACTTGTTGGATACAGACGTTTAAACCCCGGTCTTTTTCCAATCGATTTATCACGGACGCGAACATTTTGACACTCAGGCGTTTGCGATGAAGATATCATGCTAGGATTCAACATGTAGTTCAATCCAGACGAGAAGTCATTATAAGTTAACTCTCTCTGAGTGCTTGCGAACTTGGGAATTTTTATCTGCAATTCGTCACCTCCAATTCGGCATAAGAAAAGCACTCTATATGAGTGCTAGTTGTTGTACCCCATTGCGGTAATTTAGATATTTAAGAATATCTCTTTCACGCTTTGGTGAGTAGTGCTTAAAAAGCGGATACCACATAGAGAATATTTTCTTCCCCTTACTGCTATTACAGAACTTACAGGCTGGCAATACATTAATAGCAGAATATTCACCATGTTTTGCCAATGGCTGAAAATGATCCCTCTGAAGAACATCTCCGTCTTTCGGGCCTTCCCCACAGTAGGCACATTTTCCATTAAAATGATTTAGGGTTATTTCCCACTGTTCAATGGTCAGCGTGGATTTAAGTTTCTTTTTTAACGATCTACGTTTTTGATGCGACAACGCCTTTTTCTCAGGATTAGCCTTGCGCCAAGCCACCGTATTAGCCTTTGACCTTTCTTTGTTATTTTCATACCATTCATGAGACCTAAGTAAAGACCTTTCCTTGTGTTCCGTATCCCATTTCTTAGCCCTAGCTATTATTGCATCCCTATTCTTGCTGTAATATGAATCCCATTTTTCTTTTCTTTTTGGGTCTGAATATTTCCACTCCCTTTGTTTTTCCCTACGCACAACTCTGTTTCTGCTTGTCCATTCCCGAATGCGTGACGTCTCACACGTTCTACATTCTCCCCTAAATCCATCAATTGAACCCTTGGGTCTTTCGCTAAAATAATCACTAGTTAGTGGTTTTTCAATCTCGCACTTTGAGCAAATCTTATGACCTTCTCTTGTGATTGCTTTCGGTTTATTAAAATTATATCCTCGACATTCCTTGCATGCCGAAACGAATTTCCCAGGATAATTACTATCTAGGTAGAAATGATTTTCATCAGCAGGTAATTCACGTTTGCATATAGAACATTCCTTTGTACCAGAAGGATAATTTTCCTTAGTATCATTAATAAATACCCTCTTGGGCTTCTTGACGTAACTTGCATTACGCTTTGCTATACACTTTTTACACTGTCCCTCATAGCCATCTTTAGAAGTCTTTTTGCGGTAAAAATATTCAATAGTTAACAGAAACTCTTCCCCACACTTACTACAAATCTTCATTTCGGACAAAACAAAACACCCTCCTACAGGCTTCTTATTTTCCTAGCTATTTCCGTAGCGCGGGGGACTAGGAAATCCCCCATAGCAAGGTAGCTACTCCCTACTATTCGCTACTTATATTATACCACTTTTCATGCCTAATTACCAATTATTAAAGTTTTCAATCGTCCCGTTCTGCTCATCTATTGTCGGAGTTGATTCGGTCATAAACGAGTCGTATTGATTAATAAGCGTCAATCCTTGGGCTTGTTGCCCTGTACTGAATAACCAACTTCCACTTGAAAAATATGCCAAGTAAGAATGACCCTCTATGGGTGTTTCGGGAATATCCGTATCTAATACCAATGGGTCTGGCCTCTTAAAATAATGCACGTCAAATGACCCGCTATAAAAGTAGTTCAAGACTAAATTCTTTTTTTCAATACCGTAGTCGATGAGCGTACTGTGTTCTCTGTCATCTCCGTTAACCACAATCTTATTAAGCGAAATATAATCTCCCGGCAAAGGGTAGTTTACATACGGCTTGAATTTAGGCACGTCATTGGCACTTGCAAAGGAGTAATAATACAAAGCAGTTCGACGAATATTGTAGGGATAATTTCCTGAAAAGCGTATGCGGATATCATTGGCTACATTCGATGCAGTAATGAGTCCCTTGTATTCGGTAAAGGATGTTATTCCGGTAACTGTAATGGTAGACAGTGTTGTCCATACCCCGGAAATGATTTCCTCGATATAAACTACGCAATCTTTATCAACTTCAAAATAATAACTTTTTGCACTTGTCGCGGTAACTGTGTAATCCGTATCCAAGTGCTGAACGAGATTAAAAGAAGAATACATATTAAGTAGGTTTGGTATGCTTTTTTGAGTGATACTATAGACAGCCTCGACAGGCGTAAATTGTAGGCTTTTGTAATAGCCAGTATTGATAAAATCAGTCATGGCTAGACGGGCATCTGCGTTATCCGATAACGGAATAAGTTGCCCATCTGCACTATAGGTATTAGCAAGCTTGTACGCTAAATCCCTTATCTCAGAGAGGTTCAAATCAATCCCCCCTAAATATCCAAAATCAATACAGCACAACTTGTCCCAGTCGCATTAGAGATCACTGACAAATTGTTTTTCACCGAGAACTTTACTTGTAGCAGAGTCCCGGCTGGAACGAGAAACCCGTTTGCCGCTGTTGCCGTCTCCGTTGGGTGAAAGTACAGGGGTTGTGCTCCTGTGTTGCTTATCATGCACGGTCTTCCGTTTACCGCTATGTTTTGGGCTGTCGCAACGAGTGTCGTTACAACCAGGACTTCTTTTGCTAATGGGCAATGTGCCATTCGTGCTATCCCCCTTCAATTCTTCTCCTAGCCCTAAGCCCTTCGCGATTGGGTTTAGAACTTCGATAAGTTGTGCGAGTAGTTCGTTTGTTTTGCGTGATTCAGTGCGAATATCGTAGAGTAGTTGACGTTCGGTTGTCGATGTGTCAATTTGAGATTCTAGCATTATTTCCTCCTAAAAAGAAGAGGGCATTAAGCCCTCTATAGTGCTGTGTAATATATTTCGTAGGTTCCTACAAGTCCCGCAGTTGCTCCACCCGCTACCATCGAACCTGTTACCCATTTACCGGATGCCAGTCGCTTGAATGGTTTTCCATTTGTTCCTGCGCTTTCATCATTGGTGAAGATACCTGTTGCGGCAGCGATGTCTTTTCCGTCGATTAAGGTATCACTGGAGGTTGTTGCACTGGTGGCAGTAGTTCCAACGTCTATTGAACATGCTCCGGTAGTTTTTGTAGTCACATTTAGGACTACATGATGGACTAATATCGCTCCTGCCTCTGGATTCGCCCATGCGAATATTCCGCCACCTGTATCGACAGCCGCCAACGCTCCGGTAACCTTCTTCATGGAACGATTGAGTTCCGTTGCGGTTGCCGTTATTGCTACGCCTCCCATAGAAAAAGAATCTGCATCTACGATGGTAAAATTACTGATTCCTTCGGTCATGTGATTCACTCCTTAAAAAATAAAGTAAGGCGAGTATTTCTACCCGCCTGTTAATTAGAATGCTGTTGCGCCGGATAAGCCAGGTGCAGAGCAGAGAATTGTTCTCCAATTGTTAGGAGCTGCACCATGCCTAGCTCTGGCGCGCCACACGTTATTGTCAGTATTTTCATCAAACGTGCTTCTTAGCGTTAATGGAATACGGTCAAGCCAAATCAGCGCTTGATAGGCATCGTTAAACGTGCTATCCATGAGCATCCAACAATCTCCACTCGTTCCGCTAATAGCTTCAAGGTATGGCGAAAACACAATGTTCCATCTTCCGAAATGGAAATTAGTGGCATTGTTTGCAGTTGTTGGATTATTTTCAGATCCGATTGCCTCAAAGACTAACTTTTTAATAGCAGCCTTGTCCGGGATAATTATCGTATCGGGAGTTACCGTGAGAATTTGGCCATTGTCATCCTTGAAATAGTGCATCTTTTCTTCTGCATAAGAGAGGTTGTCGTAAGAAAAGGCACCGCCATAAAGATTGGATTGTGCGGCGGTTCCTCCCGTAATGGACGGATGATCGGTTGCGAACATAGCCTTTCCGTCAGCGCAACTAATATCGAAGTTCTTCCCGCCAAAATTCATAGTGGTGGCATTACCTACGCTCAAGAGTTTTGCAGCAAAAAGCTCACGGGTACGGTTGTAGGTCATCATGAATTGGTTTGTTTTAGACCGAACCTTTCCCATCTTGGAATCCTCGATCATTTCCTGGGTAATGGCAAATGAGTTTTTCCAAGTTTCCGGCTCAATTACCTTGGAATATCCTTCCTGGAAGTCGGTTTCAGGGTACTTACCAGCCTCACCGACGGGTTTGAAATCTCCCATTGATGTTTCTGTGGTGTACTTATTGGCGAAGTCCTTAGTTTCATCCTTAAAGAAGATGTGGTCGATAATAGACATCTTCTGCCAAGCTTCTTCCTGTTCCTCTAGGATCATTCTGATTGGCTCCTGAGACTTTCCAAACGCGCTGTCCATTACTCCACTTGTTTTGCTAATAATCATTGCTTTCACTCCTTAAATTTGCTCACAAAAATAGGACCCCTCATCCCGAGAAGCCCATCGTTAATTCAACTCAACTTACCTGCGGAAATAACCTTTCACATTAGAGGTAGTCGTTGCCCCGTCCGTTGCGCTAATCTCGAACACTCCACTGGAACTTGTTGCAGTTACCAGTAATCCGTCAGTATGCAACGTGACTTTCGTACCAATCACTGTATCAGCCACTGTCGCCATGCTTTGTGTGGAAAACTCAGTCGTTTCCTTAACCCTCACAACGGCCAATGGTGTAACTGAAGTGGCTTCAGCAGTTCGGTCACATACCGCGATAAATTCCGGAACCCCAGTTGCGGCACACTTTGTCAATCTGCCGGATGTTTGTGATAATGCCTCTCCTAAGGTTGCCCCCTCATTGTCGGTTAAGAGATAATACTCGAACGGGTCTTGATCCCCGCTAATGCTTCCAACTCGCTTAAATGCACACATTAAAAATCACTCCTTATTTGTTTTGACTCTTTTTCCAGTGCTTCTTGTAGTCATCCATGCTCTTACCTGGATTAAGAGCTTTGTATTGCGCTAACACATCATCCGGTATCCTCACCGTTTCCCCTTCGGACCCCTTGCCGTTCCCTCGAACATGGTCCTTCGACTGAATGTTGTTGAGGGTGGCCTGTTTAGCCGCTTCAACCTTCCTTGCCTCGATGTTCTTTCTCTCAACAACAAGATAAGCCTCTGGAAGAGTTAACCCTGTACTACCATTCTTCCACTTCCTCCAAACGTCCGGTGGAACATCGGCAACACCTTTGATCTCTGGGTACTCCTTCGTCAACTCGTCAAATGAGCTAACGAGAAAGTTATCCTCCTGCGCTCTGATAGCAGCTTGTTTAAATTCCCTTGCTGCCTGAAGGTCTGGATGCTCATCCACGAGCTTCTTAACCATGTCCGGGTCAATGCCCTTAGCTTGGTATTCCTCTCTCCTTAGAGCCTCTTCAAGCTGCTGTACGTTATGGATGCCATGGGACTTGCCGTACTTCCCTGCTACATCAGCATCGGAATATACACCGTATTGACCGAACTTCTTGGCAATCTGGATATCCCTCTGATGTTGTGCCTCAGCTTCCAACGCTCGACGTTCTGCTGCTTCAGCCTTACGTCTAAGGTCTGCGTAAGCCCTATCTTGCTCAGGAGTTTGCTTGGGCTTGGTGTCTACCTCAACGTCTGACTTATCGGTCGTTCCTTCACTTTGGTCTGTGGTGGACTCTGTGGAATCTGTCAATGTCTCGGTCGAGGTATCTGCGGTTGATTCGGTTGAAGTTGTATCTTGTGAGGAAGCGACTGCCCCACTTCCGCTATCTACCTCATCCATAAATGGACGTAAATTCAAATTGAAAAGCTTGGACATTGTAAATCTCCTTTTGCATATCCGTATGCCTACGTATTGCGCTCATATGGAGAGCGAACCCCTGCCCCAAATTAGGCATAAGAAAAAGGTATACCCATGGTAATTAGGTATACCTTGGTAAACCATTTACTAATGGAATACCTTATTTCCCTGAACGAAGGTCTTTGCCTGTTGACTTCTTAGGCGCAGCATTCTTTTTGTCTATGTTCGTTGCTTTGATGTACCCTGCGCTGTTTTGAGGGATTTTCATTTGTTTCTCTGCCATTGTGCTTCACCTCCTTGAATAAAAATTGGTAAAAAATAAGAGCATTTTCAGCTCGTCGGTTGGCGTTTATTAGTATTTTTTCTTACCCTTATCTACCTTCTTGGCACCTTTCTTCGGTATAGACACACCGGGCATTGCCTTCGCTAGCATAATGTCGATCTTGACAGAGGGCTTTTTTCCACCAGACTTCCCCTTCATCATTTCTTCCATTTCTTCGCGATTTTTCTTACATTTAGCCATTATTGTTGCCCTCCCTGCATCATTAACTGCTGAACGATTTCAATCTTCTTCTCATCCGGAAGTTGAGCAAACGCTTGTCTCTCCTCTTCACTCATATGTTGCATGGCTTGCTCTAAAACTTGTTGAACTTGACCCTGTGGGTTTACTTGAGGTTGAGGTTGTTGTGGTTCCATAGGCTGTTCTGTAGCCCGTGGTGACATCTCTTGAGGTTGTGCAGGTTGTTGCGGTGTTGCGTTGGGTTGTGGCATTTGTAATAATTGACCCATCTGTTCAGGTTGTCCTCCTTGTGACTTAATCCCCATCTTGCCTAACATTTGAGATTGAGCATCAGGCATTAAGTCCTCGTAGTTGATGGATACTTTCGATTCAGGTTGTGCGGGTGGTGCTTTTGCCTGTGCTTCAAGTTGCTTATTGATGCTGTCGAGAATTGCTTTGGCATTAGGGAATTTCTGAGCCACTAATTGAGTCCACAGAACAACAGAAGCTGGGCCCGGGTTATACGCCCCATACTTCAGCATTTCTGTCGCTTGGTTAAATAGCCACATCTTGTCTCGCGGTAGCCCTGCCCCTGCGTCTGCTTGAAAGATGAAGTCTGTGTTGTAGTAGAGTTCTCCTGCTTTATCGCGAACAAGAAAGGCATACTTATTGAAATCGCCGAATGAATCTTGTCCATTAGCGTCTTTTGTTACGAATGGTCGAAGTTCATCATAGAATGCTAATTTGAACTCGAACATGATTTCGTAGAGTTGCTTAAATGCGGCGTATTTGTTTGATTCTTTTGAGCGTAGGCGACCGGACGCTTGCTGTACTTGGATTTGCTTTGCTAGACCGGATACTGCGGTCGAGTCTGATTTACCTTGATATGAGTTTGTTATACCGAGGGTTGACTGTGCTGCCTTGTATTGTTGTTGAGCAAAGGCAAGGTCGTTGGAAATATTTGCAGACAAATTCTTTACATTGAGCGCGTTCAACTCGGACTGAGTGCCCCTAATAATTCCGTATAACTCATTAGATAGGTTGAACCTATGACCGTCTAAAGCTGTAACCACAACAGACCCACGTAAAATCTTTTCCTCAATAGTGGAGACTACTTTTTTATAAGCGTCTTGTTGGTCGCGGATAACATCTACGTCAGATTGTCCACCAAATGCGAAGTTGAGGGGAATGTTCTCGCGAATGATTAGAGGGTAGCGTGTTGGAGTGAAGTAGGGAACTTTTGTTCCTACAGGGAGGACTTCGCCGGGTTGCCCATTAACCGAGGATAATGTTACTTCTGTACCTAGCTCTTCAAACTCTTGAATCTTGCCGTTGATGCGCCTTGCATAAAAGTTTTCCATATCTTCAAGGATTTCATCCTCGCACCAAACAAGCTTTGACACTTCTCCATCATCATTCTTGTACCAGCACACGATCTCTGTTACCATGTCGGGGTTGTTGGGCTGAGTGGTGTTACTGACAAGGCTAATGTTGGGAAATTGTTCTCCTACATTCTCGAGATCCACATCATACCGTTTTTTGATGTAGTTCTTTGTGACTGAACTCAAAATAAAGAAGTAGTCCATTTTTTGAAGGTCAAATACGCCGGGTTGCGGAATAATCCTTTTGGGATGGACTGACTCTATTTCCAACTCGCCACGGTATAGGTGATGCTTAAAGTCTGGATTCCAACCCACCAACATAGCAGAGTAGCCTTGCACCGGGGTTATGCGCTCGTTAACATCATTAATGGCTGTCATGCCTAGTTCTGTTATGTCTGAGGTTAGGGAATCCTCGATCATTGTGGCTTGTACTTCATAGCCAGGGAGCTTGGTTCGGACGGAGGGTTGTGGGATTGTTGAGTCAACGCCCGTTTCGATGAACTCAAGGACAAGGTTGACTACGTTGTTGGCCTGCTTGCGCTTACCTCCCGTGTTTCGAGAGTTGATATTACCATCAACTAGTTTTGTGCCAAGATAGATGGCTTCTCGCTCGTCTCTGATTGCTTCATCAATGCCAGTACGTGCTTCATTGAATTTATCCTGCCACTTTTTTAACTTAGCTTGCTGTTCGGACTCTTCTTTCATGGAGAGTTTTTTATCTTTCAGCTTTTTCACCACCTTTTTGCCGAAGTCTTTTATTCCACTTAACATTTAATCACCTGCCAATCTTGGAAAGAATATACTCTCTCATTTTAGGGTCAGCCCTTTCAATGTCTTCTAGTATGTCGTCTGGTAAATCCTTATAGTTACGCGTTACTTCTAACTCAGTTTTGTTGCTGTGATGTGAAATTAAGAGATAGCCTACGGAATCTGCCCAGTGATCATATGTGCATTCCATGTACTTTTCGGGGTCACGCTCATCAATAAGCAGTTGTGGCAATGTCTCGATAATCTTTTCGCATGTACTAAATATCTTAACCTTACTAGTCATCTTCTCGGCATTCTCATCCCAATATGGTTTAAGGTATTCATGGAATGTTGCAGCTCTAAATATTCGGTCGGTAACCGCTCTGATGCAATCGGTAACCCCACCCTCAATATAGAAGTCTATAATGGACTTCCCCTGTGGTGTACTGGTGCTTTTAGTCAGAGGGTGTACAGCCCACGCATCATGACCAACTACAGTAAAGCCAATGCGCTCCGATCCCGTCTTTAATACAACCTGTTTAGCTTGGTCCGAGTAACTAACCTTCGGGTCCCTCGTATCCCTTGTATACTCTCTATAAATATATACGGTTCCGAACTCATCAACCGCTGCCCAATACCAAGCGAACGGATCTGTGTAACCATTATCAGCAGAACGCCAACGCCGCCAGTGGTCAGGTATCTTAAATGGTGTAACCACATGGAGATCATAGCTGAACTCAGGGAAAGCCACACCCTCGGCGGCAGAGAAGGCTTCCTCAGGAGTATTTGGATATTCTTCCTTTGTCTTCTGTTCTCCTAAATCCTTCTTAGTTTGTTCATACCATTCTTGAGTTCTTCGTGGGTCAGTATTCCATGGCAAGAACACGCGGGAAAATGTGTTTACGCCCTGTGTTGCTTTTCTCCACAAATCCTCGAATAACGTCATACGCTTTGCTGTGGAAATACCTATTACTTGCCCCCCGGTTGGACGGTTAATAGTAGGATATATAGATTGCCATATAGAATCAGCCCATTGCTGGAATGCCCACTCATCAAGAACAACTAGATTCGCCGTAAGAGAACGCCCTGAATCTTGTGCAGAAGTTAATGAGCTAAATATACTTGGTTCGCCAGTTGGATGATAGATAGTGACACTCAATGTAGTTGCTTCCCATACTGGGCCAACCCATTTACCCGCTGTTTTCTTCTCTCTAATCATGGTTAGGGGAAGATATTTCAAAATGAACACGATACGCCTTGTTAATTCCTTTGCGTCTTCCTCACGCTTTGACATAGCGACTACGGAATAACCCGTTTGATGCACTACTCTCCACGTGGAGTAAGCTAACGCCAACCAACTCAGGCCCATCTGACGAGCCTTTAATACGATGTTTAGCTTATTATTCGAGAAGCTATCTAATGCCACAACTTGACCGGGCCATAAAGTAAAAGGAACTGCCAATTCAGCAGCGTCCCTGTCTTCTATCTTAACGAATTTTTCTATGAAATATTGGCAACTCCTCCTTCCTAACTCAGCCTGTATCGCCACCAACGATGGCAAGTCACTCTGCTTTATCTTAGGCCTATCAACTTTAACAGGAACATCCACAATTTCCTTACTCGCCTTCTCCTTCTTAACTACCATGCTATCACCCCAAAGATACTTGATACGTTAACCAGTGCCGAACCCATATTTCTTCCCGGCATTTGTGCTTGCTGTAATTCCATCGTTTGCAGTTTGCGCAATTAACTAGGATACCAGGTTCATTACTTTTAAATTCGGAGCATGATCTATTTTCGGACATGGTTTTCACTCCTAGAGATATAAAAATAATCAGCAAGGGCAACGCCGATCTGAACTATTTAGATTGCGTTCCGCAAGATGGCTCCCACAAAGGGAATTTGTTTTCACTGTTGCACCCAGCCCTATTACACCTAGTCGAAGGATTATAGATTGACATTACGGATAACGGCATCCTTTTTCCGCATGTCTCGCAGTTCCTATTTGTTTTTCCTCCGAATCGTTCCAAGTCACCAACTCCGATAAGCTGCATTACCGTTTTAACGATTATTTGACCAATTATAGCCATCGGAACTGCTCCCCAAGGTATAAACCCTGCTCCCAATGGAGACAACCCAACCATCACAAATACAGAAGAATCTAAAACACCTGAAACCATCCCGCTATAGATAACTCTAAGATGCATCGGTAATCTTAATCTAGTATAAATTTCTGTATCTGTGGTTTCGCTCAATAAAAAACTAACTGCACTAGCAAGCACAATCCAAAGCGTGTCGCCCAATAATCGGGATGATATTGTGGATAAAATTAATGCCAAAATAATAATTAAATACGTGTTTCTTCTGCCGTGTTTTTCCTGAACCAAATCCCTTAGGACAAAAGTAGCACCGATTAGAAATGTCCCTAAGGTTATAACAAAAGGCCCTATAATTAATGGTGCGAATGATGCAGTTAAAACATTAGCGATTATAATTGCCATTAGATAAAGAAATACAATCAAGCAAACTCCTCCCAATATTGTTGATTAAGAGTTGCTAATCCCCTTGGAATTAGCGTATCCGGAAACATGCTAAATCCAGAACCATCCACAGAATTACATCCAATAAGTCTGGCATAATTAATCCTCTTTTTGCTGTTCACCCTACCCATATGCACGAACTTACCTCTCAACCGCGCTTCCTTGACAAGTTCCCTAACATAAGCACCAAGTTTGAATTCTGTTGTACCCCCAATAAAAAGTGCCCCAAACTTAGTCCAATGCACATCGCATTTATCTAATCCATCTTGAGCCACAAGGGATACCGGAAGGTCATACGACTTGATAATAGGCTGCCAATATTCAAACTGCTTTAGGGTTAGCTCAGCGTTACCAACTACGTCAGGTGCATTTACGAATAGACAACCTTGTTTTCCTTGTATCCTTTTCAAGGTATTTATAAAAGCTTGCTCGTTAAAACCTGTAAAGCAATCATTGTCCATCGCCCATTTTAGTCCGTAGTCGATGATTATATTTATGTCGTGTCCACCACGGGGAGTTAATAGAAATCCAAGATTAGGATTGTCTTTGTATTTTTTAATTGTTTTTGTTGCCCCACTTACCAGAAGTAAGATAGTGTCCACATCCCTTGTCTTAAACTAGTCATTAAACCATTAATAATACGTTTAGTAATACGCCCGCTAACTCATTGCCTGTCCTTAACGATGGACAAGGTTAAAACGTGATGAAATCAAGGTTTTTATTTAAAAAGAAGGGGTTAATGGGAAAAAATAATTAAATTACTTTCCTACCAAGTAAATCCAACGCTTGCAAAACAGTTCTAACCGTAACCCTGTCGTAATCCTTTATGTTCTCAGATAACTCTCCATACGGGTACATATCAGCATGGCACTTAGCACACCATTTATAAAGCTTAGGGTTGTGGTTATCTTCAAACCTATCCTTGGCTTCTCTATGCGATTGTAAGTATCCAACATGTTCCTCGCTGACACATTCACTCGGAGAATGAAATCCTTGGTTTTTCTTTTCTCTCCACCATGCATCATGCACTTTCTCGCTTAACTGATCGATAAGATTGTTTGTATTTGAATCCATTGGTTTTACATCTCCTTTAATTATTAACATTAAAAATGAGGTAAATTTACCTCAACCCTATTTTCTGCATAGCTTCGTCAATTCTACTAAGCCCGTGCTTCCACTCTTTTATTTTCTGAATAACATGCTCGTCCGGCCTAAACCATTCTCCCTTTAATCTCGATGCTTCAAATTCCTTATGCACCTGTCTCTCTGTGGACTCGTTTCCAGGAACCATAAAAAGAATTGTGAGAGTGTCGGGGTATCCAGTTTGCAATGCTCTCAATCTCTTCACCGGGTCTACTGAAAATCCTATCTTAATAGCTCCTCCGCACAGGCCCTGAATAAAGTAAACATAGCCCTTCGGGTCAACAGGGAGAATAGTTAGTACGTCATTTTCAATTACTGCATCCGGTTTCGCTACCGACATCATGTCTATTTCTTTTCTAATTCGCAAAGCCTTTATTGCTTCATTCTTCTTGTTCCAGTATTCAGTCCATCTTGGGTCGTCTTTTCTCCACGACCATTTATTGATTTCGTTTTCCAAGATGCTCATGAATCTTCGGTCATACTTAAAGGCGTTTAACTTATCTTGGCTTCTCCAAATACTAAAACTAATTCCCTTTTCCGCATGACCATCATTCTCTAGCTTTTTCAGAAAATCCTTAATCTTAGCATCCATTGGAATACCTAATACACCAAGGAATGCTTGGGCATAGGTTGTGACTCTATTAGACATATCAATTGTCCCCCACTTCATTCATTTTTCCTTTTTTAATTAAACGCGATGAAATAACATAACCGCCATCAGTTGAATAAAGGAGTTCGTGTTCCTTCATGTCACCCAATAGGCGGTTTAATTTCTTATTGCCACATCCAAATATTGCTTGAAGCTCTTTATAATTCAGGGGATTCTTATTTCGCGTCTGAATTAATCTCCCTGTGTTCCACTCAACGTATTTACCCAAAGAAACTAAGTACCCTGCCAATTCCTCGACATTCTTAACTCCACCCTTCTTCAGCTTCTCAATCTCTTCAACCATGAGCATGATATAAGGTTTCTTCCCTCCGGTGTGCTTCGGAGGGTCTTTATCTTTTTTGGCAGGTTTATTGAGTTTACTCCACCAACTATCAACCACAAGTTCTTCTTCACCATTAGGCATCTTCAATGTCATAAAGTTTGTTCCATTTGGCGACTTCTCACGAATAAGATACGAACCGGGAGGAAGGGGTAAAATATCAGACGTTTCATTGTAAAAATCAACTATCTTTTTATCCATATTAACCACCTCAAAAGCCCTTTCAATGGGCATTACTTAGGTGTCGAAACGACACGTTGTAAAAATGGCACTCAGCCTTACTCTCCCTAAGCGTGTAGGGTTTTTTGCATGTAATTCGTTTATATATACGTTCTAGCTTTGTTTCGTTCTACATTAACGCAACGCCAAAAACCCCTCATAACATATATAAGGGGTGGGTAGTTTTATTTAAGTACCTAGTGAGTTATTTGGGGTACAGGGGGCTATGAACGAGTTAGAAGCTCTTCTGTATCTGCTATTAACTTATCTCTGAATTCTTTTGTCATAACATAACATTCTCCAATTCCAACTTGATATGTTGTAGTAGCTCTTTCAAATGCTGAGGATAATGAGGTTATGAATTCCCTAATGTCTTCATCCATCATCAAGACTCCTTTCGCGGAAAGTTTTTTATTTTTTGTAATTTTTTATTTTTATTTTTTTTGTAGAATACTTAGCTGTCTATTGAGGATATGTAGTATATACCCCGGTACTTCCACCAAGCCCTATCTCGTGCCACCTCTGACGAGGGGGTGGAGGTATTCTCGGACATCGCACATCATGAAGATAGCCACTGCTTACGGGTACAGTAGTCGAAACCTTTGTAGGCGACAGACTGTAAGTAAATCGCATGTAAATCATGTTTAGTTAGCTATAGAGATATATACACAGATCACCCCTTTACCCGGCTCACAGCTCGTGCCCAGGGGGAGGGTCGAAATCTCAATATTCAGCATCCCCATCACTACCCGGATCAGCACAGCAACCATGTCACATCAGAGCCAGACAGCAGAGAAAGAGCATAAGCCAAAGTAGCACAGCACAGCCGATGCCAGCCAGCCAAGACAACAGCCATCACCCGGCAAGCTATCAGCACTACGCCACAAACCATATTAGCACATTATAATGATACTCATTCACTTTGTGACACATTCGCCAAAACCCTACATCCCTACTCTCCCAATGGTTTCAGCGATTTACTCATTATCAGTGATTTCATTATCATTTAGGATGCCACTCTAATTGAGAATAGCATACATAATATGTTAATCCTCAGCCTCAATATCGACTACCTCACCCTGGATCTGTGCCCTCTCCATAATCTCTGCCATAAGTCGTAAATCCTCGTCAGAGTAGGCAGAGACAGCCTGGATGAGTAGAGGGCCGCCATTTGGGCCAGTGTTTTCGACTGTTTGGACATCTTTCCAGCCAAAGTTGTTTTTTAGGTTAAAGATAATGCCAGCAACCTGCGTTGTCCTATTGAGTTGATCGGCGAGATATTGCTCCACTTTTGCCTTGGCCTCTTTTATGGTGTCCGCGAACTGCTCTCTATTACTATATTCCAACAATGTTTCTCTGCTTATCCCAATAAACAAACACATTCCCAGGATACTAGGAGGAGCAGCGTAGACAACCTTAATTATCTTTTCTCCATCTATATCTATTGCAGGTTCCCCAGCATCATTCAGTACATCCTCATAGTAGCTAATAGAATTAAAGTATCTATTTATCCTCTTGCTAAAATCATCAGGAGTATACTTCAGAGGTCTACCTCCAACATTCTTCTTCTCCACTACTTCTGCCACCATCAGTACACCTCCTTAATATCCAATCCATTTAAGCCATACGATACACTGTACAGTGTAGTTGATCCGGAGGATGTGCTTGGAGAATGAAAAACTACAAACTCGTAATGGAGATCATGTCTCTAGCTATCCTGGTCAACGAAAACACCGAACTATGTACGTTCGTTGACTTCTCCGGCCATGTCAAGTCGATAGACGTCAGAGTATTCCCATCAAAATCAGAGGAGCATACCCAAAACGTACACAAGATTTACTCTGTCAATTCCTACTACAGTGATGATTCTTGGATGGATGGGGATAAGGTATTATCCAAGCTGCAAGAAATAAAAGAAGTTTTATCCGGTTATCTGTTTAATATCGTGGAGTCCTAGCAATAGGGCCCCCTTTTTACCCCGGCGCAATCCAAACCCCTTTGTTGTGCCTCATCGCCTTATCAAGCACATCAAACCTTTTCGAATCCTCGAATCTCTCAAACCTTGCACAATCCTTCGGTGGCTTATCCCTCTGCCAACAAGTCTTTTGGCGAGCGCAATATTTGCATCCCATATTACACCCCCTAAAAATTAGAAAAGACGCGTCAAGGCTATAATTAAGCCATGCGCGTCTTTATTTATGATTGTAGTTATTTTGTCCCTTAGAGTGTAACATCTTAATCCGTACTATTCCAATGGTTTTAGTTATGAATATTGTTTGATATTTGTACTATTAGTTATTCGATAAGGTCTAGTTCTGGATTTTTACTTATTGCCCCGTCTAAACTAAACCAGTGTTCCTCACTTACTACATCTTCCTTAGGCGTTTCATTTTCGTATCTCTTGTAACTATTTTCAGTAAGGATAATCCTTGTCCCATTTTTAAAATTTATAATCCATCCGCTATCCATTTTAACACTTCTCTCCCATCGTCTTGGCTAATTCCCCTACAGCCTCATCCTTCAGGCGATAATAACTGTCCCTACTCCTTAACCCATGGTTCTTTTGTAGCACCCTTTGGGTATAATCATCCTTGTTTTCCTGCAAATACTTTACGTCTATTATGAGCTTCTTTGCTTCTCCTAATAATCCAACCGCTAAATCAATCAACTCAACCTCATTTTGTAACTGCACAAGCTCCCTTTTGCGGTCAGATATCCTAGATGCTAAATCCCCTGTACTATCCGACGTACCACTCCCATGCGGCATGTCACTACACACCTGCGTTGTCTTAACTCCCATCATGGATAGTTCCCTAAGCAAGTACGCTATCCTGTCCTGATTGGGCTTGTAGCGCGTTAGGCGAGCTATCACAGCGTAATAATACAGAGGATGTCTAAGCTTTTTTTCTGTTTGTTGCAAGGTTCAAACCTCCTTGGTGACACTTTCCAATAATAAGATTCTTTAGTTTATCCGTTGCCTTGCACACCGGGATATTCACCCATCCACTTGTATATCCGGAATAAGGAATTTTAACAAATCCATTTTCAACTAACCAATCTACCATACCTTCATTTTCGCTGTAATTTTTAATGGCAAATTCAAATTCACACAAGTTGTAACTATCATCAGGGTTAATATTACAGATAACATAAATCGCTTCTTCGTTAGCATTTCCGATAAATAACACGGGTAAATCTTTTTCAACGAACCTCGTTAAATATAAACCTGCATTCTCATAGCCCTTAAAATTAACTTCCTCAAGCAACTCTGGACTTGTAGGATAATTCATACTCATTCCCCCAAACTCTTAATATCGAACACAATTCCCTTACAGTAACCCGTTCCATCTTCCATGATATTGAATACGGCGTATGGAATATCTGCTTCATAACTCCAGCAATATTCACCTTCGTTATGCCAAACTGCTTCAATCGTTTTGCACTTATCCTTTTCCTTGCCGGAATACTTGCATCCACAATCACACTCGCGGAATACCCCTTCTTCGTTGACATAGATTACGTCTCCATCGGGGCAACCTACAGTATCACTTATGGCCCCCTGAAACATTGCGTTGTCGTCCGAATACCCAAATACTATGACGAATCCTAGCTCCCTAGCTTGTTTTCTTTCTTCTCCTGTTGTTTCATTGCCCATTTCCCGACCATCCAGCATCTTCGCAAATTCCTGTATTGTCATTATTTTATCCCCTCTCTAAAAACTCATAGTATTCCTTCTCGCTAATTTCCCCACTATGCCATTTACCGCGCATAATTCGACGTTGATTGCTATTCTCAATTTTCGCCTTATGCTTCATTTCTTCTTTGGCAATATCAGCGTTAATCTTTTCTTTCCACTTGCCCCATAGATGAGTATCAAATGGCCTCCACTCTACGCACGGTAATGAAAAGCTTAATTTATCTTGTGCCTTATCATCTCGGTTTAAGGTTGGCTTAAATTCGTTTATAAAGTAAATTTCATAAACATCCATATCGGCTTCCGTTTTGAATTCGGCATACTCAATTTTGGTCACAAAATTTATGTCAATGTCTCTGTGCATGGGACGCTTAAAGATATGCCCACGAATGCGATCCTGTAACGATTGTTTTGTTCTTCCGAGATATACCATCTGAGATTCGTAAAATATCCTGTAAAGGATAAATCCTTTTATCATTTTTCACCCCTTACAAATATAAGTATCCTCACCCTTTTGCACCCTGTAGATACTGCCTGAGTACGGGTCCAATACCATCACATCGGCACCGAATATCAGCTTCAGAATGTCGCTAAACTTTAGGCGTAGTTTTAGGTTCATAGTTTTCCTCCTGTCGTTTATCGGAAACAGCCTTCGCAAATCTTTCTAGTGCCCTGACCAATGATTCAATTCCTCCCTTATTCGCAAACAGGATATTTATCCACTTAACGCCCTCCTTTATGTCGTCTGTTCCTAAGTCAGAGTTAATTTCATGTTTTTCATTTAACTGTTGAATAGATATTCCGTACGGATTCCCATCACCCATGGAAACTCCTAATGCGATGTCCCCTTCTCCTAACACAGCGGTTATCTGCTTATCGTTTTCGTAAATCATTTAACCCCTTCCTTCCTCAACCCCAACCCCATATCATCCAACTTATCGCTGACCTCTTGACAGGTGGCCCTCGTTACATTCCTGCGCCCAGAAAGTTCCCTCCACGACATACTAACTAAATCCCCCACAACCCCTATTCCTGCGCGTCTCAGCCTATGATAAGTCGTAGGAGTAAACCCCATATCAACCAGCTTTACCGTTAAATCCGTGTTATATCGCTTGTCCAGTTTGGCGCGAATTTTAGTTATTTGCATTTAACATAACCTCCTCTGATTCACTGTTCTGTTCGGGCAAAACGAAGCCCACTCAATACCCCTCATTGTTGATTCTCTCTGGCAATCAATAACATCCTGAACAGTTATTACCGATGAGCTGGAGCAATATCCTCCATTGCATTTTACCCTCTGCGGATCGGGGGCCTCTATTCCGTGCGATTCATCCAACTTAACCCCGCACAAAATATGGCTGTAATCGCTAACCTTTTTCAAGTCCTCTAAGTTCTGTGTCTGCTTAAACCTGCTCGCATACTTGATGATATTCGCAAGGCAAAAATCCTCTGCAAGCCCTTTGGCGATAATAAGGTCAATAGGCTCCAGCTTGTCCACCGCTTTGTAATGTTCAGAACCCTCGGTTTGGCAGTATTCGCGTCCTGCTTTTCGTATTTCGTAGATATTCACTTCTTATTCCCCTCTCTCTTCTCTAACGCACAACGCCATTACCCCGGCGAATATGGCATCAGTAAAATTATTAGTAGCCCACAGTCCAACACTTAGTACGATTAGGATAATACTTAAGTTGTTTCGCATTTCTCTTATCATTTAATCTTTTCCTCGTTCTTCTTTTGATCATTCACATTAGCAAGTGCTAGATACTTTTCATTTAGGATCTTCAGCCAGGTTCGGATAGTTTCAATGCTTAGACTCATTCCCTCCCCGTACTTCCAAACCCCTCGGTTCCCCGGTCGCCCTTTCCCAACTCATCCACCTGCACAAACTCAGCCTGCAAATATGGCACTACTACCAGTTGAGCAATTCTCTCTTTTGCTTGGATCACCACATAATTACTATCCACCGGGTTAAACACGCTCATCGACATTTCACCGACATACCCCGAATCTATGGTTCCAGTAATAACAAGCTTACCCTCCGATGATGCTCCACTTCTTGGCTGTATTATCCCAACATAGCCTTCGGGTATGGAGATTGCAATGCCCGTTGGTATCTTCGTGATCTGCCCCGAATGTAACCGTATTGAAGAGTCTATCCGCGCTCGCAGGTCTGCCCCTGCATCATTAACGTGTTTGCGGTACGGTAGGAATATGGGGTCATTGGTGTGCATTAGTTTTGTTGGGATTGTGCTAGATACGATTTTACCTAAATCCCCGCTAAAATGTTCTACGTAAAATGATTCTAGATTATCGTTTTTGATAGCATGATCCCTGATCCCTAGGTCATTTGTTGCACACAATCCATATATATTATAGTAAGTAGCATATACGTTACCTTTCGTAAATACGATATCGCCACTACTCATCACAACATCTTTGATGCACTTAATTTTCATTTCATTTACCACCTTTTTAACTTTAAATTAAAACGCTTGTAGTTATGGTTAAACTTCAAATTACAATATTAATGTCCAGTTTTCCACTTCGTTTATTTCGATTTCCATTCTTTCTTCATCGCTTTGGCATGGTATTTTACGCACATATAACTCAAAAACCTGACGGTCATCTATATACGCAATTTTATTACAACCATCAAGTGCAGACTTAGCGTAGTTATCCGAATCGCCCTGTATCCCCATTGGTGTTTTCTTGCCCGACAAATATACTATCACCCTTACGCTAACCTGCTTGTCCGTCGGTTCCCTGCAATGTAACCTTGCGATATCACCGATTGCATCCTTGTAAGAAAGATACCTCTTGGACGCTTTATTCCACTTGGTTTTCTGAGTCATGCGAACAGCAGGTATTGGGCGACCGGGGATAGTTAATATCATCCCTTACCACCCATAAGCTCATGATTCTCATAAATATTACCGATCACACGCGACACTTTCACCCAATAAGCTAAATCCTTCCGGTACAATCCGTTATCCCCTTTCCAGTCAACATAAAAACCAACATGGCCGCCATGCCCATCGTCGTTGGGGTTCTGGTATTCGCCAAACTTTACGATGCCACGAATCTTGTCGCTGAACTGATGCCGGAAAATATCTCCCTCGTATACTTCCTGTCCCTCTGGATATTCCTCGGTTCGCTTGTTGTCGCGTAGGCCAATGAATTGACTGACTGCCCTAGGGTCTATTTGAGGTCGAAACGTCTGATTTCTATCCGTGTAGGCAATCGCGTCAATAAGTCCTTGATTTTTAATCGAATAATACTGATGTAGGTAGCTCCCATAAATCCACTCGCCGTTATCAATTCGCTTACCACGGAACTTAATCTCTCTTCCACTCATTCCAGCTTCCTCCTCTTTTTAAGGGGTGGACATTTCGCGCACCCCTATTTCGTTAGATCAGAACGGGATAGAATCCCCATCGTCCATACTAACCTCTGTGCCGTATGAAGGATTTCCACTTGTTGCGTTGTTATTGTTTGATTGCTCACCCTTGGGACTCAAGAACCTCACGCTTTCCGCGCAAATCTCGGTAATGTAGTGTTTTTTACCATCGTTGTCGGTATAATTTCTAACCTGCATAGCACCGTCCACTAATGCCAATTTTCCCTTATCTAGGTATTCCGCGCACAACTCAGCCAGCTTACCTCGGAATGGAGGGACTGAGACATTCAGGAAGTCAACCTCCTTATTTCCATCTGCACCCTTCATTTGTCGGTCGCACGCTAAAGTAAAATTGCATGTCGCATTTCCATTTGTCGTATACCTTAACTCAGGCGATTTAGTCAGCCGGCCCACAACTACTACCTTGTTATACATTTTTCATTCCTCTTTCTAGTTTTAATTTCGTAAACCAAGCTTGCTCAGAATATTTATCGCAAGCTGGCATACCTGCATGTACCATAATTCCTTTGGCTTCTCTCGGACAAACTCTTTTTATCATCCAATGGCAGCAGGTTCCGCACTCATTCAACATCTTATTTTCCTCCCAAAATTTGATTAATTCTCTCATTAAACTTAATTTCAGCTCGCCTAATCATTCGTTCGCGTAACCCCTTGAGGTCATCAGTAACCGTTATCCATAATTCTTCATCCAATTCTTCGGTATCTAAACCTGTAATTGCATCTAATAATTTTCTCTCTTCTTCGTCGCTCATCCTTCTCGGTATACGTCCTGCATACCCAGGAGTCCACTTCGGTTCCGGTTCCGCCAATCCTTCGAGATCATCCTTGGTTTCCTTAATAGGATTTTCCTTAACAAAACTACATTCACTAATTCTTCCGCAAGGAGTTAATTCGCAGGAAGCATCGTATTGTCCAAAGCAATCTGTATATCCCCTTTCCGGCTCGACTTTCACCTCCTCAATACATTCCTCCACCCCCTCAACCTTCAACGGCAAGACAACCCCTTCTGTGACCCCTACGGCCTCATTTATCGCTTGATAGCTCTCCGGTGTATTGGGTATTTCGAAAAAAGTCGTCTCTTCCATCTTCATTTCTTTTACCTCAGTAACTGCCTCCACCCTCTTCACCTCCCCTTCACTCATAAGTTTTTTCATCCAAGCATAGGCCGTGCTTTTTCCGACTCCATACTTATTCGCGACATCCTCATAAGTTCCGATTACGCCAAATTTAGCGAAGGTATCAATTTCCTCGCGCATTAGTTTTGTCTCAGGTGATATTTCTCTTCCCATAGCTTCATCCTCCAATCTTTTTTGCACATCTCCATATTGACGCGCTGTTTTCATTAGTTTTTCTTCAAGCCTAGTGATATACGATTGACTAAGTCCCATGATATCCGCTATTTCTCTTTGCGTTTTTTCTCCAACTATGCGTAGTCTGTATATTTCTTTAAGTTTAGGTGGTAATTGTGTAACAAAATCATCAACTATTTCCTGACTTTCGTTTATCTCGTCACATTTTCCAAACATATCCCCAAGGGTAATATTTCCATCCTCTGTGACTATTTCACGATCCATGCTATCGGTGTTAACCGCAACACTTGCCATAACCGCCTCAGTGGCTTCTTTGGTGCTAATCCCTGCTTTTATTGCAATTTCCTCAATGGTTTCATTCCCGATTAATCCTGCGGAATTTAGCTTAGCGATTAGGTCAATAGCTCTTCTCCCGAGGTGGATAGGACGGTCAACGCGAAGGAATGTCATGATGAATCCGTGAATTGTACTCCCTGCGTATGCCGCAAATGTAATCTCTTTGCCATCTTGACCAGTTCTTCCCTCTGGATTAAATCCTTGATATGCCTTAACTAGCCCAAGATTGGCGACACTCAGGATATCATCAGGGTCACGATCTTTACGAGATTTAACGTATTTCCAAGCAATATGTCGAGCTAATCCAAGATTCTTTTCGATAAATTCATCCGGTGTTCCGTCCAAGTATGGATTCCTATCCATTACATACCCTCTCAACCCCCTCACGATAGCCTTTATCCCAGCTAAAAATACCTACATTACTCGGCAAATCGTTTTTATCTCGCCATGCCCATATAGTGTTTGCGCTGCATCCTAACTCTTTGCCAATTTCTTTGTCGAGCAATCCGTTAAGCCAAAGTTGTAGTGCCTTTTCTTTGTCCAAATGACTTCTTGCCACACCATTTCACCTCTTTGATCTGTATTACCACCGCGAAATCCATCATCTTCCGGCAAGTCGGACATGGTATAGGATCAACCTCATCCGAGCATACTAGGTATAACTCAGCACCATAAAGGCTCTCTTCCGTCCCAATCATGGCCATTTGCTCTGCGTGGATTGATTTGCACTCCGCATAGTCTCCAACATTATGCTCAATATCTTCCCTAGCGCACGTAGTACAGCCTGTAAGCGACTTATTGTACCCCTTGGCTATAATGTGGCCACCCCTAACAATTACACAGGCGTAGTGACGTTTTAGGCAGTTTGAGAGGGGGAGGAGTTTTCGGGCTTCGTCGAAGTAGTTTGGTTCACTGACTATCTTAAAATGTTTATCAAAAAATTCGTTATCCCCTAAGTCTGGATAATCCTTGATATGATGCCCCATTCCGAAATTATTCTTAGCACAAAGAGTTTCGTCGAAAGAATCAGGGTTTGTGTGGCGGTATCCTTCGTACGTTAAACCAGCGGTAAATGCCTTGTCCGAAGTAATATTCATAATTACATCCTTGATGCACTCTATTTTCATCCCTTACCCTCCATAACCAATAGCGCAGCCTTACATATTCCCTCAGATAAAGACAACATCGGTTCCGTTCCGCTTGTTTTTTCTCCTAAAATAAATCCAACGGTTAATTTTCCACCTTCCATCATGGAAACGCAGAAGTATTTAAACCCTTCAGTATGTTTTAGCTTTTCAACTATTTCCATGGCTGCGGATATCTCGGTTGAGTAATAATCAACCGCCATTATATATGCCTCATTGTTCGGGTTAACCACCTTGGGATACGAATTCATGGACAGTTCGGACATCGTTAATCCCATTACCTTTTTAGCCACCCAAGCATCGCGTTCCCTCGATGTGGACGCATCCCATCTAGCCATAATCTCATCCCTAGTTAATTTACTCATCTCGCCACCATCCCCCTCTTCTCGCTCCGTCTTTCCTCTGACCACATCTTAGTTCTGCCAGCATAAACCTCCATAAATCCCATGACATCCGGTTTAACCCCTGCCCTCACAGCTTGTTTTCCGGCCCTGAGCAAGTGAATAAGAAACGTGCTCATATCATCCACCTGTCCCGGTTCCAGTACATCGCGATAATTCACCCCGGTTTGGTATGTCCCGTCAGCCAAGTTACCAATGTTGACAGGAAGCTTCTTCCTATGCCTCCACTGTGCAATAGTGTTAGAGGCTTTTCCTACAACTTCACCTATTTGGGTATCGTTTTTGCCAGAGTTGTAGAGTTGTAAGGCTATTTTTTCGTTGAAGGTTGTTCGCATTTGGGTTCCTCCTTATTTCTTCTCAGCTTTCTTCAGCACGCCGACCAATCTCGCTATATCCTTCATGATCTCCTCGAATTCCTCATCCTTCACGATTTACCACTCCTTCAAGCCTTTCTTTTATCCATCCGGTTTCCATCTCCCTTATTCTGTTTTCCAAGTCCTTGCCAGCATTAACGCCAAACCAAAACGCTGTCATGTAAAGTTCTTTATCTCTGTCATTATCCAGGGTTGACCATAAGTTTTCCGGTTCTGTCATTTCGATTACCCCTTTATTACCAGGTTGCATTTTCTTCTACAATTGTTCCGAGTACATGATTATTTTCCCATCCATACTTTTTCATAAATCCAATCGGGTCTGATGGTTGCCAAAACCTTTTACTGTCAGGATCAAAGCTTAATCCTATTTCCAAGTCTTGCACCCCGTCTGAACGGTTTTTCATTATGTTTATAATTGCATCACACCCCAACGTTGGATCAGTTACCCTCTCTACAGAAAAAGCATTATCGGCTCGGTTTGTAATATCCCCTGTCCCTGATACCGATTCTTTTTCTAGCTTTCCCTTACCCTTATTAGGGTGCGCTACCAAGTGAACATGCACGTTATATGTTTTGGCAAAATGAAGCAGTTCTCCAACGAAGTTAGATTGCGCCCGGTAATAGTCATTTTCCGACTTTCCGGTGTCAAATTTAGAGGTCATGAGATTATCAACTAAGAAAACTTTGCAATCATACTTTCGGGCTGCATACGTGAAGAGTTTAATTATTCCTGCCTCTTCGCTATTCTCAGCATTCACATTATTGTCATAAAGCCAAAACTTACCTCGATACCATTCCTTAATCCTGTTATTTACTTCCGATGTAAGAAACCCGACCTTTTTATCCTTCACTCTGTCAAAGAAGTATTCAATATTCTTTCGCCCTGCTGCCTGAAGATTAATCCAATACTGAAAGCGATCCGCCCTAAGTTCCCCACTGTAGGCGCATACTGACCTTCCTTCGTTAATTGCCTCAATCATCACTTGACCCAAAAATGTTGACTTGCCCTGACCGCTTCTTCCTGTCCATACCGAAACTTCACCCATCAGGAAATCACCTATGGCATGAGCTATTGCAGGTATCCCGGAGCTAGCCCGTTCTAAATTAGTAAGATCAATTGGAACTATGTCAGCCATATCTATTAATCCGTTTATGGGTATCCCTCTTGCGTTCCTCACGCATTCAGCCGTTTTATCTTTTCCATCCTTAGCTAAACTGACATTTGCGTCCTGGTGCGTAGTATCGACCACAAAACATTTCCATGCTCCAATTTTAGGTATTATATCCCTGACCATCTTGCGCCCGGGATCGTCGTTATCTCCCCAAATGATTACCTTGCCGAACTTATCCAGCCAATCCCAGCAATTCTCAACCCAACTTAAATCATTGGCCCCACTCGGCACACTGACCACATTTTGCACCCCTGCTTCATCGAGTGCGAGCGCATCCATTTCCCCTTCTACAATGACCAATGGTTTATCAAAGGCACATAAGTCCATTCCCCATAGTACTGATTGACCACCTTCTTCCCTCCATGCCTTTTGACCATTGCCATCGTACTTCTCTGGCTTGCGGAATTTCATCAGGACCAATTCGCCATCGACGTAGTACGGAAATGCTATAGCCCCATTTACTTCGCCTAATCCCCTACGTTCCCATGTAGGCTTCGTAAACCCTCTGAGTGATAAATAGTCCTCAATCTTCTTCTTTGCAGGATCTACGATGGTTATGGGCTTCTTGAATGACTTTTTTAGTGGCTTTCTCATTTCGTAATTCGTATTTGTGTAAGATTCCCCAAACTCCTTGCACAATTGGGAGAAGTGACCTTGCTTTCCGCAACTTCCCCTTTTGCAGTTATATGTGAGCTTGTCCACGTTTAAGGCCCATGAAAACTTATCCTTGTGCACCCCGCCGTGACAATGGGGACAGTAAGTTGGAATAATCTCGTTTCCGTGTTGCTTAAATTCACCTAAGTATCTTCTGGCAAACTCTAAAGGCTCCAACTTTTCACCACATCCTTATAATTTAACCTTGCTATAATCCCTGTCTGTTACTATTTGTTTTTTGCTTTCCGCTTTTCTCTTTAGTGTTAGTTGCTCAAACTGTTTCCTTAATTTGTCTGGAGAAAGTATATTGGTACACCAAAAGGCATCCTTCTGGCTCCAATTCATAATTAACCTAATATCCTCAACGCTTTTTTTGTCTCTCCTGATTATTAAGTCAAATGTTTTTGCCCATGCCTGAAAGTTTGGTTCTTTGAGTTTAGGGTTATTGGATAACATTAAATTATAAAGCTCACAGGCTAAGATAAATTCAATCGACTCGTCTGCAAACTTGTTTGTCGGACAAGAAGTATTAATTTCATTTGGTGTAGTTACGTTAGGTTTAATAGTTGAACCATCGTCCGACTCCTGTTGAACGTCCGTTGAGCGTCCGTTGGCCCTTCTCCAAGCTTGAGCAGATGCCTTACCAGCTATAGACGCTTGAATCCTTTTGTTATCTAAATGTTCCATTCTTTTAAGGAGCGAAATACTAAAGAAGTCATTCTCGTCAATTTCAAATAACCCATAATTACTAATGACAGTCTTCATCTTTTCGCTTGTTGTGTTATATCTTCTTGATATTGCGGGAATTAGGGCTAACGGATATTTGTACCCCGGCTGGTCCCTTAACATTTCGATTAATACCCAATAAATTCCGTATCCCTCGAGTCCCAACTGCTCTATCAAGAGGACGCATTTAGGATCATCCTTAGCATTTGAATCATGAGAGAAGTAGTACGCATCAATCGCCAATTTGAACCTCTTCCTTTTTGTAATCTTGTTCTTCTTCGCTATTCTTTATTAAATGCGAAACTTGACCGGATATTGACCTATCTCCCCTCGTGGACATGTCGGACAGCTTTCTGAAGACCTCTTCCTCTAACGATATTGATGTTTTTACCTTAGCCATTTCTTGTCACCTCCCTATTTACTACCTTATAATTATACCACATATGAATACTTTTAGCTACTCCTGAATATATTAATGGTCGCAATGGACATACTATGTTACAATTAAATATAAAAGGAGTGGTTTTATGTCTGATAAATCAGAAAAGGTTAAGACTTCTATTTCCATCGACAAGGATATAAACGATAAGATTGCACAGATTGCGGAGGAGCAGGACCGTTCATTTAGTCAGCAGTTAAACAATATTTTGAAGGATTTTTTAAGGAAATATAATAAGGAGAAGGAAAGCCAGAGATAATCATCGTCTGGCTTATTTTTTTACTACTCGACTAGCCATTTACCATTGATCCTATCAATGTTTAACGACCAGTAACCTAGTTCATTAAAGCCGTGAATTTTTGCCGGCTCATCATCTGGACGTATTCTCTTCCCGCTATTTGCAGCGGTCATGAAATCGACAGATTTTCTGACTATCTCCCATTCAACATCCTCGCCGTTCCTGTCAAATACATAGACAGTATAAGCACCACTCTCTATTGATAATTTCCCACGTTCGTCCAACTAAACGTCATACCCACCAACGCCATTTTTATTTATGCAATGAAATTTAAGTTTTGGATTTTCAGTTAACTCCTTGATCATTTTCCAAGTCTTCATCCCTCAACACTCTCCTTCACACTCTTCGCTAAAATATCACTCGCGCATGCCCTGCAAACCTTATCCCCATGCCATGCCACAACCTTATCGTCAGATCCGCAAAACATGCAGCCGGTAAAATGCTTGCGAATACGCAATTCTTTTCCATCCGATAACATTTCTAAGGGTGTGGTCGGCTCGTATCCCATTGAAATCCTTAGTGATTTTGGTATTGTGATTCTTCCGAAACTGTCCATTGTTACTGAAATCCCTAGTTGTTTCATTGATTTATCCCCTTTCTATATCTCGCTAACTCAACTTGATAATCAGGAGTCTTGTGGTATCCACAACTCTTGTATTCGTAGCAATAACCTCGGTAAACGCAATCGGGAACGCTTACCATTTCTAGCTCCGGTTCATCTCTTGCCAGTTCCCATAAAAATGTTCTCCATGCGACTCTTGTTTCCGAACTTGCCAAATTACATAGACGTTTTCTTGATATATTAATAATAGCCTGTGCGTTAGCCTCTCCTTCGACAGAAATAAGATTAGCTTGCGAACCTACCTCATCCCTGCTTATGCCTGTCCTATCCGTCCTGCTGGTGCTTACGTGCCATTCTATTCCGACATGATGCCTAGTAAAATGCGTCTGAACCCACCACAGGAGATTATCCCATTTCCACTTGATAAGTATTTTTCTTATCGGAGAGTGTTCGCAAAGCAACATTCTCCTTTTCCATTCGCTTGTAGGGTTTGCTCCTGCATCCTTGTCGATAGTGGTCATCGCAGCATCTTTAACCTCTTGCCATGATCCTTTAATTTTGAGAAAGTTTATTTTCATGCATTTACCTCCTTAATTCTCATACCGATACTTCGCCGGGATTCGCTCGAACTCGCTTCTTCTTAGCTTCCTCTGCCAACTGAATAACCCCTGATTGCTAGGCCACTTCAAATTAATTCGCTCTTTGTGTATCCTGACGTTACTGCAGTTGATAACTCTTGCTATTGCGTCATCAGTCTTTCCGGACATGTAGAGTTTTTCGAAAATAGCTGGATCAATTATGAGTTTTACTGTACTTTGCATTTTCCTTCCTCCTTTGGTTGGCGGGGGTTAGTTGCCCTTTATTTTTAAAATGGATAAAGTTCCAATGGTATATTTTTACCGGCCTCCGCAATCTCTGTATCCTTACCAGTCAACTCTGTTATTTCCTTGACCATTCTTTCTGCATCCGAGTTGTTGTAGGACAAATGTAATAAGACAATCTTCCTAACTTGCGACAAATCGTTAGCAGATAAGAATTCTTTGACATGTTCCAGTGAAAAATGACTCTCTAATAATCTGTTTTTCATACTAGATTGAATGTATCCTGCTTCAATATTTGCATCTAGCGTGTCTTTACAGTAGTTACATTCTATTAAGACATAATTTAATCCATTGAAACGATTTCTTATAAAGTACGTGTCAGTTGCGAAGAGCATTTTCTCGCCAGTTGGCTTGTACTGGATTAGATAACCTACCGCGCCTGGGCAGTCATGCTCGGTGGGGAAGGGGAGGACGATGAAGTCCCCCACCTCAAACTGCTTACCTACCTCGATAATATTTACACGATGACCTTTCGAACCGGTTGTATCTGCCGTTTCTTGTGTCATATAGATATCAATACCATTTCTGCAGACATAGTATATAGATGCGGAATGGTCGGAATGAGAGTGTGTGAGTAGACATGCTTGTACACTTTTTAAGTCGTAATTCAATGCCTCTTTGATGATTCTAAAGTTTGAAAATCCACACTCTAGGAGAAGTTTTCCGGTTGGTGTTTCCAGAATATAGGCATTTCCCTTACTAGAACTTCCGATAACCTTCAGATTCATACCCTAAAACCCCGGGCCATCGGATGGTTTTCCAGCTCGTTCTTCCTCGGCCTTCTTATCCATCTCAACTATCTCGGCATCGGTAATACCTTCCCTTGATTCGTGGTCATTTGGAACATCCTCGGATACGATGTCGATTACATTACCGTTAGCGTTTTCGGCGATCTCGCGCTCAACCTCAACTTCTTTAAAGTCGTTTTCAAGTTGATTAAGTCTGAGGAAATCGTCGTCAATCTTCTGGCTATCGATGGTAATATCTTTGTAGGCGGCAATAAACACCGTCTTGTAGCACATTTTTTCATACCAGCCCTCAGATTGTATCTGTACCCTCTTTTGAACTTTTTTTCCATCCTTCCATACCACTTTCCCATCCTTTAAAACATCTTCATAAACCGTTTTTTCTCCACCCCAAAACTCTGCCGATGCCTTGTCCGGCTTTCTTTTCAGGATGTCTTTCAGTGAGAAAACAACGAGTTTGTTTTTCTCAGGATGATCAAAGAAAATATGATAGTAGAATCCGCCGACAATCTCACCGCGCTCAAAGTCATTTAGGATATCAAATTCATAATGTTCTATCGTGTTTTTGTGGTCCTTTTTATGGGACTTGAACTTGTCGGTGGAATAAACAAGCTCAACAATGACGCTATCCGGTACATCTAGACCATATTTTACGGCTTTTAGTTGACGACCTTTATATCCAGGCATGAAGGTTATTCCGTACTTGTTGACCCCGTTTTGTTTAAATGGAATAAGGCTAACGTGATTGTCTTGCGTGGGGTCCCATCCAACCCTAGCTGCCGCCACAACACTCTCGGCAAGTTCCTCCATATTGACATTCGCCCATGTATAAGGAAGTGGATCTCTGTAATCCTCCGACTTCTTCATCCGCTTTTCTTCTGCTTTTTTCAGGACGTTATCCGCAACGATGAAATAGTTTTGAGCTAAGCGTTTCTGGAAATTAGTCAAGGCTATATCACCAACATTTGTGTTAAATAATGCCGTTACCTTAAGCATGAACCGCTCTGACATGGGTTGTTCTTTTACCGCTATATCTGTTGTCATTATTGTTGTGCCTCCACTTTCTTTAAATACTCTTCAATGTCGAATTCTTCTAAGTCATCTACTTTTTCCGAATTAATTACTAACCTGAATCCTTCTCTCGCAAACATTGCGCCCATCTTGATATACTTAGCAATATCGTCACAGTCCACTAGGTCGCGTCCAATAATTGCGTCCTCGGGGCATTCAGATAAGTCATAAACCCCTAGCTGTTCATCGGTGTCAATATAAAGAACCTGCTTGGTTCTGTAATCATTCCGTTGTGTTACAACTGTTAAAAACTTTTTCATTCAAGCAACCTCCACTCTCAAAATAGGATCAGATTCACTCACAATTAACTTGATAACCTGTGAATTTGTACCAACAAAGCTTGTCAACGACTCCGCATTGTCAATAAATAACGGCAATGATACTTCGTAAAACTCTGACAGAAGATTGATAATATCGATCCCGGCATTAATCTTGCCACCATTATTAGCCCCATCAAACTCAACCAAAACCCCGTTCGTATTAACCAACGTCCGGCAAACTTCTTTTTCAGTTCCATCATTCAGTGTGTCGAACAGTTTGAATTTAACCGTCTTGAATCGGTTGTTTATGCTATCCTCAAGCATCTCCACCTTGGCAGTTGTGAACTGTTTAATTAGATAGTCTTGACGCTCGTAGCTGTTTAGTTCCCCAGCCAATTTGCTTTCTTCGGCCTTGAGTTCATTAATACGAATCTTGGATTTCTCGGCTACTTCCTTCTGATTGAGAGTTTTGTTCAGGGACTCGGTCAAGGAAGTTGCTTCTTGTTTTTTAGCTAGAAGTTCGGTAGTTGTGTCCTCGATGGGCTTGTCCAGTTCGGTTCTAAGCTCATTAAGTCGGTCAAAGAGGACTCTGTATTGTTCATCAAGATAGTAATTAGGTTCCTCGCAGGGCCTTTGTTCAGTTTCAATTAGGGTTTCAAGTCCGGCAAGGCGGTCATTGATTCGTTTTAGTGATTCTTCTAGCGCGGTAAGGCTTGCGGCATCCGATTCCTTTTCTTTATTAAGAACTTCTACCCTATCTGCATAGCTTTTTCCCTCCCCACTAATAGAGGATAATATTTGTTCCTTACTCTTATTGAAGTTATCTTTCATCTTGCTGGTTTTTTCCTGGGCTTGATCTTCCGGTAAAGGTTGTTCGCAAATTGAGCAAAAGAATCCATCAGGGAGAACAAATTGTTTTTTACTTTCCTCTTTCCATTTATTGCGAAGTTTAATGATTTTACCCTCAAGCGTATCTAACTCCGAAATTCTCAGAAGTGATCGAGAACCAAGGTGCGCAACCTCATTGGAAATGGAATATTTTTCATTAACGAGGCTAGATTTTTCATCAACCAACTTCTTTAGCCCAGCCCCTGTATCGGTATCTAATTCCTTCTTTCGAGCATCCAACTCGCCTTGCAGCTTATACGCCTGTTGCTGTTTCTGGCGGTATAAACTAGCTCCCTGTAAGTTCGTAGCTAGTTCTAGTTCAATAGCCTGTAAGGCGGCTTTCCGCTCCTGTAGTGAGGTTTCTATAGCCACATAATCAGTGACATCTTCCGTGATATTGCGTTGTTGTTCGTTGATCCGACTTGGTATCCCATCCGTTTGGGATTTAGTGCTTTTAATCTTCTCGGCAACGACCAACTTGTGTTGCTCAATTGTTCTGCCGGAGTTGATGACCATTTGCAGGTCTAGCATACTTTTATCGCCAATAGTAACTAACGAGTCAATAACATCCGAATCGGATATATTTCCGCATATCTCAAATAGGATTTTGCGCCGTTCTTGCCATCCAAAACCCTTCTCATTCGTGTTGAAATAGAGGGGGTTCGTTAGGAGTTTGAAGATGTTTTCCTTTACGAGAAGGTTGATTTCTAGAACGTAGTCCTTGGCTTTTACCGGGACATCGTTGACCCAATACTTTGTTTCATTGCCAGTAAACTCTTTTACTTGGGTTCCCTGTTTCTTCACCCATTTTTCAGAGAGTTGACGCTTGAGTTTGAGCTTGTTGCCATCGACAAGGAAAATTCCCTCGACAATGCAATCCAGGTGATGTAGTTCGTTCCCATCTTCATCCTGCGGCTTAATCTGATAATCTGTGCGACCTGATGAATCTTTCCCAAAAAGTAACCACTGGCTAGAGTCAAAAAGCGTACTTTTACCTGTTGCGTTCTTGCCGAAAATGTCAGCGTTTTTACTGTTCAACTCAAGAGTAAAATCCTCTACGCCTTTGAAGTTTTTAAGGGATAGTGATTGGAGTGTAATAATTTTCATTGCTTTCCTCCTCTGGTTCCTCTTCGTCCTCGAACTCTTCTAATATTTCACCATGCTCATGATCTTGTTCTTTGAACTCCCTAAACCACTCTCTCCCTTTAAACAAAAGATTCACACGGCCCAGTCAGTTCCAATTCATCAATTTTTATAGTAATATAGCCTTGAGTAGTTTCCTTTTCGGCTCTCGCGCCAACGAGAGTCTTTTTCATGCACAGATTTATGAGGGTTTCCCCATCAACATCAATGGAATAATACTCCGACATAATTCCATCCTTAACCTCAACCCCAGCCTTTCCGCGATATTCTAAGTCGGGAAATATCGCATTCAGCAGGGCATCTACGCCATTCCAATCGGCATCTATGGATGATATGACCGTGACGCGCATTAGAGTGTTAGAATGACGGTCGTAGCTCGCCTGAGAGATTAATGGGCTGTCGGTTAAGTTTTGAATTGCAGAGAGTTGATCTTTTGTCAGCTTTTCCATTTGCTTCCTCCTTTTTATTGATTAGCCTTGAAAAATGCTTGAGCGAAACCGGGTGGCGTGATTGCTCTCCTACCAGCGCGACTAACACCTGGATATTCCTTTGCGGTAGGGAAAATATGAATATGGTGCTTTTTCTGATGCTCAATCGTTTTGCTAGTTAGTTCCACAGGGTTCTTTTTAGGAATATTATAGTAACCCCAAATATCGGTCTTTTTACTTGCCTGATCCCCGAATTCAAAGGGTTGAAACTGCCAAGGTGGTCTGCCTAAGAATCTTCTTAGCATTCCTTGTGGGTTTTCTAATGCCCAAAAGACCGGTTTGCACTGAAATATGATATCTAGGCATCCTTTTACAACTGATAATGCTCCGTCTATGTCCCTTGGAATCTTGGCTGTATTGCACCTCATAACGCTAAAATGATCGCATGGTGGAGCAGCTAATATCCCGTATACATTTTCAGGAGGCGCGTAATCCCTCACATCGTGTTCCGGGAAAGTAATTATTCGCACGTCATACCCTGCGTCTCTGTACGGCTTAGACCAGCTACCGGTTCCCCCACATAAATCCAGAATTATCTTGGACATAATTCCTCCCTATCTGCCGCCTTAATCGTTACCGCCCGATACAATGTCGCCAGAAACTCAATCGTGCAAAGCTCCCTATTCGTGCCTAAAACATCGAACTGTACATGAAAATCAGACTTGGCACATTGCAGAGCGTTACGGATATTTCCCTCTACACAGCGCGGAGAAGCTTTGTGAAGTTCGCCAGTTTTGGTGTACAGCTTGACTATGCTTTGAATATAGGATGGCTTGGAGTTGATGAGATTCATCGCGGTCGTGATCATGGCGTAACCCTTCATGTGAGTAGGGATTTGGAGAGTTTGGAGGGATGAGGATAGTTCTTGGTCAAATGTTGTCATGGTGATTGCTCCTTTCTGCCCAATTTACACAGTCCATCCTGGAGAACACCGGATTAAACGGCTCCCCAACTCTCCCCCGGCCAACGTAATCAACCACGACAGCAGACATTCTCTCATCGTCCTTATCCTCGCTCCGAACCGTATTTCCACACCGCATCAGCTCGGTAAAATCAGCCTTGTTGCGTTCGATACGCTCCTTGATGAGCTTCTTTTCTTGCTCGATTTTATAGGCTTGGACTTCGCGATTGAACCACTTGAATTTAAGGAGTTGGTTCCAGATTCTTTTTAGCATTTCATCGCCTTCCTTACTTCATAAAAACTAACCAATGGGTCTTGCTTCTCCTATTTCCAAAAAGAGGCTTTTCGTTTAAGCACTTCATTACGTCTTTCAATGGAATTTGGTCTTCATTCCACTTGAATATAAGTGTCCCATTTGGTTTTAACACTCGCATACACTCTCTAAAACCTTGTGCTATATCACTTCTCCAATCTTGGCCAAGTATTCCATATTTTTTACCAAGCCATGAATTTTCCCCAGCCTTTAGCAAATGTGGCGGATCAAAAACAACTAAGTAAAACGAGTTATCGTCAAATGGCATATTTCTGAAATCAGCTACTATATCAGGATTAACTTCCAACTTTCTTCCATCGCATAACGTGTCGCTTACTTGGCGATTATCCATATAAACCACATCGTCGTTGGATTTATTGAACCAAAACATTCTGCTCCCACAGCACGCATCTAATATGCGTTTCAAGTTAAATCACCCTCTCATCGCCTTCCTCTTCCGCTTATTTCTAACTCGCTCAGCCTTTGCCACAATAGGCACATTCGTCTGCCTGGAACATTCTCCCTGGCAAAATGGGAACATCAGATTTGTGAACAAAACTCCTCCTGTGCTAATTTCCCATGAACGACCGCATGAGCAGGTTGTTTTTACCTCACCATCGGGTAGGTTGACTTCTTTTCCGCAAAGACAAGTTTGGGCTTTCTGTCTAGTCATTTGGCATCCCTCCTTAGTTTTAAAGAGCGAACTCCTTTATCTCGACTCCTTCTCTCTCCACCTGACATGGACCAGACAGGCAACCTAAGCTTGACGAGAAATCTTTTCTTATTGAACCTAAACTCTCCCCACTGAAACATGCGTATACTTCTGTTCTCCCATCTTTAAGCTCAACCTCTAACACCGGAGTTGCCCAAGATGAACCGGATATTCCAGCTATTTCGTCGCCTTCGTTTAACTCGCGCGTATATTTTCCGTTTTCGTAAACAGTCTCCATGGTCCAGAACGCATCCTCATTCATGCCTAAACTAGCAGTTACAATATCGCCACCAAGTTTAGCTATTATCGCCTTTGCTTTTTGAAAATCATATTTTTTCATTAGCTTGTCCCTCCTACTTAATCAACTTACTAGTAAAAATCTTCAACTGGCCCTCGGTTAACTGCACCGACTTCAGAACATCCTTAAAATTTGGAATGGACTTCGAGTTGATGCGCTGAGCTTCCTGATACCTTAGCCTTCTGGCTTGATCTTTACGCAATAGACTTGCCCCTTTCTGGTGGTGAATGGCTATCACTCCTTTGGCAAGAAATAGCTCGTTCCGGTGTCGAAAGGTCTTAGTTCAAAGCACTTTTTGCAAGGAAATTCATTCGGGTTCCAGGTATTGGCGCAATTACAACAAAACCTAACGTCGCCATTTCCGATAACTAAATTAAATCTAGGGATGCACAATGTTAGTTTGGAAGATTTTACTTGCTCTGCTTGCTTCGTGCCTCCCTTTATTCTTCGCATTTGCCTAGCCAACTTGCGGTTCTTCTTGCGGTTTGGCTTTACTGGAACCATAACTGGCCTACTAGATGTCCATGTAGCACCGAGCTTACCCCATGAGTCGGACGGAAACATCATCAATAAGCACTCCTCTTCCCAATCAAGTTCCGCATTTGAGAGAACAACCTCGCCATGGGGTTACCCGAGCTACCGAGAAATGAAATGATCTTGTTCTCAGTCTCGCGCTTCTCCTTGCGCGTTTCCTTCTTGCCACCCCAAACATAGGTACGAACGCAACCAGGGAACTTGATCTCCATGTACTCCCAATAAGATTGTCCCCAAGCTTTAGCGGATTGACTGATTTGGTTTGCTGGATTATTAGATTTCAATTTGATTACCTTCTTTCTCTTAAAAATGAACTACCTTTGTTTCTTTGAATACCAAGCAGGGATTACCGCCTACTTTCCCATAACACTTTCCAAAGTTTGGTTTACTTCGTATGCACTTTAGGCATTCGTCATTCATGACTGTCCTAAGTAAATAATCCGTGAATCCCTTTAGGTTTGGTATGTTTTCGGTTTCCGTCCTGTGTTTTACTGCGCCATCTATTAGATTGATTCTGCTTTCTTCGGATAAGGGTTTTTCGTCGTCAAGGTTAATTTCGATTCTAATCACTTCCTGTTTAGGCTTGTCCACCTAATTCAAATACTTTCCCTGAACCGTCTTGCTAATTGAAAGATCCAAATTAAACTTTTCGTTAACTCCCATAAGGTTTACGGTTTCGCCAAGGACTTCTTGACGTTGTACTAACATTTCAGGAGTCATTTCATCCTTCTTGATCATCTTTGGATAACCAAACATTGTTGATACCGTTTTATTGGCAACGGTGTTGGCTTTGATGTAGTCAACTTTGATAGGTTGAGATAAATTAACCTTAAGTTGAGTCATGGCTTCGCGTTGGTGTTCCTTGTCGAGCATACGGAAGATTTGGAAGCCTTCTAGATTGGTAGCTTGACGAAGCTGCTTGAGCATTTCAAAAACCCATCGCTTGAATTCCTTGGCTTCCTTTTTGCGGCTTTCAAATACTGTCTCGTAAATTCCGTATTCGTTGACGATGATCATGTCTTGAATTCTTCCGAGGGTATCGAGGATGGGGTAATTTGAAATTACCTCCTTTGGTAATCTCTGTTTAACTCCCTTGGCTGATAATTCCACAGCTGTCGTTACGTCGGCTAGTACCGCCCACCAATCACTAGGGTTCTTTTCTACGAATCTAATTTCATGGCCTAGCCAATTTTCAGTACGAATGCTCAATCTAAATCCTCCTTAGCCATTACGTTATTTACGCTGCCCTCGATACTGATTTGCAAAAACTCTAAGTCCTGCACCTGCTTTTTCAGCGTTGAAATTTTTTCTCCGATCATCGCATTTAAGAAGAAAGCTGAACTCGCCTTATGCGTCAACGAGTGATTATTGAGCACTTGATGAACGAACTGCCTACTAACTCCGTACCTTTCGGCAATACTTCCTCCATTGAAACCCGTCAGTCGTTTGAATTCGCTTACTAATTCCCTCTCCGTTGTCTTCACCTCCTTGACGAAACGATTCCAAAACATTCATTTTCTAATACTTTTTTGCAAAAATGTCATAAATTAATTGAAAAACCTCTTGTAAAGCTAGTCCGAATGATGTATATTAAACACAGTTAAACAAGAGCGTAGCAAACAAGCCCTTTGGACTACGGTAGTGTTTGATCTAGCCACTGGAAATGGCTAATCGTTCTGTGGTGGGACGAGAAATTAATTAGAGCGTGGTTGCTCAATCGACGTACTTTCGGCTTATCAATACTGGTAATATTGATGGACTGGAAGTGCGTCAAAACGCTATAACCTCAATAATGTTTACCTTCTGCTTGCGTGGTAAGTGCAATTGGAAGGCTTGTTTAAGGTTAAAGAACTTTTTGAAAGAAATAAAAAATATTACTCTGCCTGAAATAGATACCCAACTTCGACCTCAAGAGCTTCGGCAACCCGTTTGAGCGACTTCACGCTCGGGCCGTGCTTTCCGTTCTCTATTTCACTCAGAGTGCTTTCTCTCAGCTTTGCGCGTTCTCCAAGCTGACTTAGTGTCCATTTTTTCATATTTCTACATTTTCGAATTTGGCTGCCGATTGTCAACGTCTTCACCTCCTTATACGAAATAATTGTTATGGAGTAGTTCTGGTAAGCTATTCCATAACATATATATAGTATACTTCGAATATCTCGAATAATCAAGCTTTGTTTCATAAATATTAGTTATTATGTAATATGTTTATTCGAGAATAACGAATGTATAAAAGGAGAAACTACAATCTTACAACTTATTTTAGATAGGATGATGATTGATGGACTACGGCCACAAGATAAAGTATGTTAGAGAAAAGATAAGGGATATATCCTTGACTGAGCTGCACAAAAGAACAGGTCTTTCCTTGTCTTATCTATCAGACACGGAAAACGGTAAATGCAACATGTCAATCAGAGCCTTAGAGAAGGTAGCCAAGGCATTGGGTGTTGACTCGGCATATCTGTTAGACAATAATATTATGTCTCTTCGTAAGTTGGTTGAGCTTAACAATGTTGACCTTCCGGAGGATCTGGTTGAGTTTTTTGCTAAACAAGAGAGTCTACCTTACGCTATGTTAGCCAGACAGCTTTACAACGAAAAAATAGACCCCGAATTTCTTCGTGATCTTCTGGAGTCGATCAAAAAAATGAAGTCTAAGTGAATATTTTTGTGAGCATCCAATCGCAATACATCGGATGCTCACTTTTTTTTGCGCATTTTTAGATATAGGAGGATATCTAGTCGTAATTATGGTCATAAAGACCCCCTGAAGGCAGGGGAAATGTATTGTATTATAGGGTAAGAAAGGAAGTTTTGCAAATGATTGTTGAACGCGATTTAGCAGGATTCTTTAAGTGGATAGTAGTGGATGACGAACTAACTATACTCGACCCGCTTTACCTCTATGAGTTTGTTACTTATTTTTTCGGGTGATTATTTTGAAGGATAATTTGTTGAACCTGTCGAATTAGGGAGAAATACTAGAACCCCCTGAACGCATCCGACCAAAGATTTCGTTCAGGGGGCCACAAGGGGTTCTCTATGCTGTTAGTAATAATCTAACACAAGATAGGAACCCCGTCTAGTATGATTTTGATTAGACGGGGGGTTTTGTCGTGCAAAAAGATAAGGACATACTAAAAGTAGTAGGTATCAACTCTAAAGGATTTGGAAATATCCCTAAGTTACTCATGCAGGATCGTAGGATAACACCGGAGGCAAAGTGCATCTATGCTTATTTCGCAAGCTATGCCGGGGCAGGGAGCAGTGCTTTTCCAAGCGTATCCAAGATCATCTACGATCTTTGCATGTGTAAAACTCGCTATTACAAACACTTTAAGTTATTAGATGAGCATGGATACATAACGGTTGAGCGCGTTAAGGAGTCTGGTAAATTCAGCCACAATATCTACATTCTGAACACTAAAATAGAACCGCGTCCTAGAAATGAGGACACGGAACCATGTCCTAAATTTGGGGATACAGTAAATGGGGATACGGTAAATGAGGACACTAATACTAACAATTCCAATACTAACAGTATTAATAAAAGAAAATATAAAAAGAAAGAAAAGGAAACTGGAAAAACAGCTAAGAAAGATAAGTATGAGAAATTCTATCTATGAAGCGAGTCGCGCTAAAACAAGCTCAGTTGTTGCTTGTTATTCTTATATCCTAGATGCTTTAATATTTTAGATTCCCTACCTTTGCTATAGAACGATTGCATCGGATACCACTCGAATGGATTACTTGCATTTTTGCCATTATTACAACTTGGGCAAGCCGGAATTATATTATCACGAGTGTACTCCCCGTGCTTAGATAAGGGGATAAAGTGATCCTGGGTTAGTGGTGTGTCTTTTCCGCAATAAGCACATCTGTTTTCAAATTCCGCTTTTATATTTATCCATTCCTCGACCGTTAAGGAAGATGGTAAATTTTCTTTCCTTGCCCTCCTAGTTTGTCTGTATACGCGCATCTTCTCCATATTGGCCGCTTTCCACAATCTATTATTAGTTGCCCTGCGTACCTTATTTTTCCTTTGCCATTGCTTGACCATTATTAATTTTCTCTGCTTATTAGCCCTATAGTATTCCCTTCTCTCTTCTTTATTTATCTCCCGATACCTCTTGACAGATGCTAAGATATACGACTTATTATTCTCGTAGTATGCTTTATGCGCGCTGGACTCGCAGCTTTTGCACCGGCCATTAAGACCACTTTTCGCAGTTTTCTTCTTAGAAAAATATTCACTTGTCGATGGAAACCCTTTCCCACATTTACAACATATCATATAGCCATTCTTCATAACCCTTGGTTGCGTAAATCTGTGACCTTCACACTCTTTGCACGCAGAATGAAACTTGTCCTTGGTATTGCTTGCGGGATAAAAATGAAGTTTATCAGCCGGAAGACTACGCTTACACCTACTACATACCTTGGTTTCGGGCATAAAAATTAACCCTCCTAAAGGTTTTTCTTTTTCCTAGTTTTGTTTAGAGTGGGAAACGAGCTAGGAAACTCGCTTGTCGTGATGCATTCACTATCCCACACTTACATTATACCATAAATTGGACCATATTTATACTATCGAAGGAGGAATAAATCATGTACTTAACCCTTAAACAATGCTCCGAACTTACGGACATAAACATAAGCACCTGTCGTTATTACAAGGATACTTACCTCCAATATTTTCGCACTCAAGGAGAAGGAAAAACTACTAAGTTCGAAAAGTCCTCCACTGTGGAGATATTGAATGTTATCAAGGCATCATATGTCAAGAAATTAGACCATGATCAAATAGTAGAGGTGCTAGATAAAAGGTATGGAGTTAATATAACAACCGATATTGTTACGCAAGAACCGGACAACAACACCGAGGCAACGCAACAAGAAGATTTAGTGCATAGTTTAAGAGTTATGCTTCAGCAGGAGTTAAGCAGGAGGGACGAGCTAATCCTTGAATTACAAGAGGAAATAGAGGGTATAAGGCAAACCCTAACAGATCACAATAAGAGAGCAGAGGATAGGTCTAGGAGCGTAGAGGAGAGAGATAATGAGGTATTACAACGCCTGACGGAAATAAAAGAAGCACAACAACGCAATAATCCTTGGTGGAGAAAGCTATTTAGCCGGACATGATATGTCTGGTTTTTCTTTTGCCTAAATTTAACAGGAATATAGTACAAACAGTATCCCATACCTTCATGTAACACAACGATTACCCAGGAGGTACACAAATGGACGATATATCAATTCTTAGGGCTAGGTTAAGGAAAAGGGATAAGGATATTCGGCAAGCTATTATGTGTCTCAGCCTTGAAGAAGGAGAACTAGCCGACATGATTAGGGACGGACTGAGGAAAGTATTGATTGAAAGGGGATTGATGGATGAAGCAGCAAAACGTAATAGAAGAAGTCAGGGACCAGCTTAAATCGCTTTGGCTCCATCGTAAGGGCAATGATGCCCATGCAGCAGTTCAGGATTGCGTAGATGCCCTGTACTCCAAGGGTGAACTAAAACCTTTAATTATCCATAAATCAAAAGATGGTGAAGTATGGACGTTTAGAATCTTCCTTCCTCCTGGAACTGGATTCTCTGATTTTCAGAAAAAGACTCAACTATTTGCAGATGCAACAGGTGGTTCAGTCCATATCGAAAAGCACGGAAAATTAGTCACCATGGAGGTTATGACCGAGGAACTTAAAAAGAAGTACCCATACTCTCTCTATGACCACACTAAATATTCCAAGATGGAATTACCACTACCATTAGGTGTATCCGCTAAAGGATTAATAGTTAGGGACCTTGTGGATTATCCGCACCTACTAACAGCCGGGGAAACGAACTATGGAAAATCGAATCAACTCCATGTTATCGCGAACTCAATCCTCCTTTACAGGCCGGACACCAACTTGATTATCATCGACCCTAAATCGACTGAGTTTGATTATCTTAATGAAATGGCTTTGGTAGTAGACGAAATGAGTCAAGTTAAGGGTTTGTTCGAGTCACTGAATAAAGAGATGGATAAGCGAAAGAAGATTCTAAAGTCAGCATCATGCGCTAAGATCAAGAAATACCACAAGAAAGGCCACCAGATGCCCTATATAGTCCTAATTATAGACGAGTGGGCAGACTTGCCAGAAGATGCACAAGACAGCTTATGGAGGCTTCTGAGGATGGGGAGATTTGTTGGAGTACATGTGATTGCAGCCACACAGAGGCCATCCTCCAAAGTGTTTGAAAAGTTTGGTGATCTAAAAGCAATGTTTCTCGGAAGGATATGTTTTGTTGTGGCCGATATAATTAACTCCAGGATGATCTTGGACAGTGATGAGGCGGCACACCTTCCAGCAATAAAAGGCAGAGCTATCTATAAATGTGGTCTTGAGAAATTAGAGGTTCAAACATTGTTATTAGAACCCGACGAAGCGATAAAACTCTATAACAATAGGCCAATGATTGTACGAAGCGAGTTGATAAAGATTGAGCAATCACCAAAAATGTTATCGCCGCGATAGGGCAATAGTTGACCTCCTAGAATCTCAAACAGCACTAACTACGGATATGATTCACCTACTCTTATTCAAAGGTAATTGTCTCCGCATAGTTCAACGCCGCCTTGCCATCCTTTCATCTCCACCACACGCTAAAGTCAATCGTTATAGACTAAGGCTAGGTGAACCATATCATTACTACCTAGATCGTAGGCCGGGGCAGCTAGAGCATGTTCTAGGCGTGTCGTGGGTCTTCACTTGGATAACCGCAACTCTCTCCAATATGGAAAAACTTCATTGCTTCGACCGGGAGATTAAGGACTACAAGACTATTCGGCCGGATGCTTTTGTGGGGATAAAAAATCTATGGCAAGATGCTATGTATTTCTATTTCGTCGAAATGGATATTAATAGAAGTGGTAACGACTTTGCAAAGAAAGTTAAAAAATACAACGAGCTTTTTAATTCAGGAACCTATATGGATCAATGGTGGGTTCCCTTGTCCAAGCGATTCCCTGCTATTATCGTTGTGACTACTGGAAGAGTTAAACCTATCAAGGAGAAAATTGATAAAGAGAATGCCCATAATCTTGAATTTCGTGTTTATTCATTAGATCAAATAAAGGAGGAATGCTTAAATGGCAGAAGCAGCAAGGGAGGTATTCGGACCAGGTAAGCCTGGATTCGTAATTATCATCTTAGTTATGCTTGGTGTGGGATCTTGGTTAGGGGAATTAATTTTAGGAGCATTGAATAAGGGTCAGGTCGCAGGAATGCTAAGAACGGCAACTACAATTGTTGCTATCCTTTCGGTAGTAGCCGTAGCGTGGCAGTTGCTCAAGAAGTTCTTCGACTTTACGACAGGCGTGATGTAATGTGGCTTTATGGATTTTCCACATAGTATTTATTGCGGTAGCATCATTTATAGCCTATGTAATTCTTATCGCTGTAGAGAGAAAACAACTCGCTAACTTGGTTGCGATGGTGGCTATCATGTTGGGCCTACTAACTACTATACAGGATCTTGCTCCGACCCTGAAAAGGTTGAACGCAAGGATAGACTCTATCCAAGGTACAGTAGAAAGAGTTTCAAATATTGGTCAAGGTAGTAATGAGTTGCCAATGAAAGGTAAGATAACGAAATACTTCAACGGCGTGGACCATCACGGAATTGATATAGCTGCCAACGAAGGAACTCCCGTAACTTCGTATTGGGAGGGAGATGTAACCAAGGTATGTTGGGATGATATTTATGGAAATATGATTATCGTGAATCATGGAAATGGAGTCGAAACTTTATATGGTCACTTAAGTGGGTTATCTGTGAAAGTTGGCTATCCTGTAATCGCAGGTTCTAGGATTGGTAATTGTGGAAGTACGGGTAGATCAACAGGCCCACACCTACACTTTGAGGTCAGGAAGGAGGGGGTTGCTGTTGACCCTGTGAGGTACTTAAAGTAAATCCCCCTTGCTTGTCCTTTGGAATCCTTAATCATTCCCCCTTAACCCTCTTTTTCCTAGAAAAATCATAGGTATTTAGCGTATTTTGGCTTGTACATCAGTCGTTTATGGCGACCGATGCAGTGACTGATATAAAGAACGACCGATATAGTGACCGATTAGACATGATAACAAATCCCTCTATTCGCAATGATTAGAGGGATTTGTTTTGCATAATTGTTCGTTTTTCAGGTAATAATAATTTTGAGCAAAGGAGAGATGGATGATGAAAAGATTAGCTATATTAGCTGTGGTGTTAGTTGCGATGGCGGCCACAAACCCACCTAGAAGCGATTATGTAGCATGGGCAAAGGATAAGGTGATAGAGCGCAGCGCACCTGGCTTAGAGAGTGGATTAGTCTCTTTCTTTGGCGGGCCATTAATAAGTTCAGCCACGACATCTAAGGATATTTACTTTGGAACTATTTACACTACGTACTATGGCGAGAGGAAGGTAACTACTTTAGGAATGTTTAATCGGTTCATTCCCTTGAAATAGATAATGCCATCCGAGCTGGATGGCATTTGTTTGTGCTATTAGTATGTGAAATATTCCTTAATCTATTGGTCACTAGGCATTATAACTTTTATGGCATAATAAACGTCCTTTATCGTTATGTCTCCATCTTCAGCCTTTCTGATAAGTTCGTTTATTTTTAAGAGAATTTCCTTTTCTCCCATCCCTCTTCACTCCCTACAATATTGATTTAACTGCTTGCCATAGTGCATCTATAAGCTCAGCCTCATAATTTAATTTATCAAGATGGCGAAGTCTCACTTCCCAAGTAAATTTATTATCGTATTCTACTCCGAATACAGCATTTGTTATATTAATGCATCTGTCGTGTTCTTCAAGTACCTCGATACACTTCCCGATAGTAACCTTTTTGTGATGATAATTGGCGTAATCTTTGCGCCTTACACTTCCCCAATGTTGATTTTTGAATAGAGAGTAGAATTGTTCTTCGGTTATCTCTTTTGCTTGGGATGGAGTTATGTGTTGCTTCATTCCTGTTCACCCTCCCATACTTTTTCAATAGATTGTTCATGTAGTTTTCTTGTCTTTTCACGAATTTTTCTGCATCCTTGCCTTTGATTATTGGATATTCCCTTGGAGCTGAATCTATCTCCTTAAACCTCTGAACCGTCTCCCCATCGACTAAAATATACTCAAAGAACATGGCGTGAGGTCTTGCGAATACTTCTCCACCTTTGTTCTGATATATCGCAAGTCGCTCATCCGTCTCTGTGTGGTATGCCGATGCCGATATAAGAGTATAGATGCCACCTTTGTAGTGCTGGTATTTAGTCATAATTACTTTAACCTCCTACCACACATAGGACAAAAATTTATATAGATGCGTTCCGAGGAAACCAAATCATTGTTAGCTCGTAACTCACACTTTACGTCATCCACATACCATCTATTATGCACGGTATGACTAATTAATTGTTTACCCTTCATGCAGTAGTTACATCCGTTAGTTATGGGAACCTCCATTAAGTTCCGGATTGATTGCATTTGCTGCTTTACATATGGATTATCACTCAACTTACTTCCCCTCCTCAAAACTCCCAATACCCTCATTGATCTCCTCAAGCTTTAGTAGACAATAGAAACTCTTATGAATAATCATTTCCGGCAAATCATCATGCCATTGAATAATTAGGACTTCATCACCTTCATGTATAGGCATTGAGCAACCTTCGCAGTTAATCATCTTGTTTCACCTCCTTCTCAACCCCTACTAACCTTAGAACATTTGGGGCATATCCAGCCATATAGCGTAGTGTTTCTCCAACCATGTTTCCTTGCGAATTCGATTGTGTCCTTTTTATTATTTCCACTAAATTGCTCCCATTCTCCACATTCTTCATTTCCGCACCAGAATGTATATTCCTTAGAAATGTAACCGATACCCATTCGCTTATTCCCCCTCCTCCCCAATCTCTACCACCTGAGAAAACTCACCAAATTCATTCGCCCTGCATGTTATCCTAACATCTCCCACTAGTACGCAGTTCCCGGACTTTGTTCCCCATGTACATTCTTTGCATTTTTCATACTTATTCATAGTTATTTCTCCTCCCCAATCTCTCCTCCGCCCTTAAAAATAATATCCCTAAGTATCCCCCTCGCTTCGTCATCATCAGATACGCCAAATTGGGCAGCCATAATGTCGATAAATTTTTCTTCAATTAAGTCTTTAGCTGATTGCTTATTCATCTTTACCTTCCTTCTCAATCTCTTCCTTTCTTATCATCCACTGACGATAGAAACAAAAAGTTCCATAATACAAAACACCGCTAACAATTATAAATATTGCAAACCAATCTGTTTTCATCCTACTTACTTATTCCTCCTTAATAATTAATACCCATCAAATTCAGGCAAGCTATCATATTCCTCTTGAGTCATTTCTTCAGCCTGTATCATATATGGGCCAAATACAGCGATTGCGGTTGCGTCGTTAATATCTCCCGTTATTGGCAATGATTCTAGTGATTTCTTCAGCTTAGGTAAATTATCCCTAGTGAATCCGCACTCTTGATCTTCTCCCGATTCATCTAGTTCGGTTTTTAGCTCTATAATCACATCACCTGAATTGGTTGTTATTGGCCCGTAGTCGTGGTCGGTGTGGCACATTCTATAGACTCTCATCCTATTTCTTCCTCCCTCGCTAATCCATCGGTTTCAATTAACTCCATTCAACCCCTGTTTTATCCGAAAATATACTCTTCAAATCTGACATTTTGGCACAATCTTTTCTACCAGAATAACCAAAACTAATGTTATCGTCACACCCTTTAATTAATTCGTATATCTGCTTTGCCTGTTTTCTATCTACCTTTCCATTGCAATCGCTTTGATATAGAAAATTAGCAACTTCTATAGTTACTTCCCCTTGTTCATTAAGTTCCTCGGTAGCAGCGTTGTACTTTTCAAAAAACTCTGTTCTTTTATCTCCACTTGAAAATATAACTTCTGGAACATCCATACTCGTGTAATGCTCATGAAATTTAACGCCAACTTTTTCGGATACCATATTTCTGAATCTACCAAAACCGCCATACCCCATGTCACAACTATGCCTTTTTGAACTTATTGTTATTCCCACCCTTATTTACCACCCTTCTTCTTCCTAATCTCCCGAATAGCCCAAATCCTAAACCAAGCACTAGCTGATAAGTATTATTAATTAATCTCTCGTCTCTCGTCATACTTAGTTTCATAATAACGGTTAATCCTTATCTCTCCTGATAAAAAATGAATGATGCTGTGGTCTCCTGATGTGTACTTAGTTTTAAAATGAGCATCGATTATATTCTCCATTGTGTAGATATCATTATCAACCGATGTATTCCTTTGGCTATCCCAAAGATGGAACCATGTATCCACAACATAAGCCCACTTCTTGCTCGTTAGCTTTGAATGTTCCTTTTTCCTATATCGCTTAAATGATTTTAAGTAATAATCAATACTTTCTTCCTCAAAATCACCAACAACATATCTAAGTTTGTATTCAGAAAAAGATATAGCCTTTTCTTTTACACACGAATTTACATCGTTAGATGTGATTCCCATGTTAATCTTATTATTACTTACGTTATTATTTGTGGAGTTAGTATTATTAGTAGCGGATTTACCCTTAATGGTTTTACCATCATTGGATTTTCCGCTCTGGTTATGAATCTCGTAAACACAATAACCGTAGCCCTTTAATTGTCCGGATGAATTTCTTATTCTCTCCCTTTCTATGTAGCCGTTCGCTATTAATTCTTTAATGGCGCTCCTTAGGCTATCCTTGCCATCTTTAGCATGTTTGACTATTTCATCTTCGTAAATTTGCCAGTTGTCAGGTAGGCTAAGTAAATACGTAAGCAAGCCTTTCGCCTTCCAACTCAGCTCCGCATTATTCAATAATTGCTTATTTACCATGACATAGGGATTATCCCTGTCCTTCTGTATCCTGAAAATACTTTGCTCCATTCATATTTCCTGCCTTAGTTTTATAATATCCACCGCACCTAAGTAGTGGTATTCATAGTGACAGCTCGGACATAGCGGAATTGTTTCAGTGCCATTGAGATGTCTAGGTATAGGATAGTGGTGGTTATGCAGTGTTAATGTCCTGCAATTACAGCATGGGCAAACAGAGTTTCCTATCCCCTTCCCTTTTAAATCCTTTAGTTTTAGCATTTCCAACTTCTCCGATGGCCCCAACTTGCTCATTGTTATATACGAAGAATTAACTAGGTGGTTTAGTAATGTCCTTAAAGCTTTTTCGCCAAAGAATGTTAGTTCATTTCTCAATGCTTCATAGGTTATAAATTTATCATCATTCATCATATCCTTGATGGTCTGTAGCGTTACGGCTTCCCTCATTCCAATTTTCCTTATCATTTCCCTGTCTACAATAATGTTATCATCCGAATTAAATAGTTCGCACAGCTTGATCACTTCTTCTTCATCTCCTTGTCTAAAACTCTTCTCACAATCTCAGACTTACTTATTCCTAATTTCTCAGCCATCTTTTCCAACCATTCCCGCTGCGAATCTGTAATTGTTAAGTCTATTCTTTTCACCAAGCAACCTCCTTTTCTATACGTTAATTATACGATATTTTACGCACAAGTACAAACCATTTATTCCGACACAGACGCAAAATAAAAGACACATATACAAAATCAGGGCATAAAAATAAGCCCCCACCTAATAAAAGGCAGGGGATTTGTATTAATAATTAGACCGCCTTACCACTTGGCTACCACTCACGCCAACTAGATAGTAACACTAGCCTGTTTATTTAGTCTCACAGTCAAGACTATGACCAACTAAATAGCATTGTGAGCAGGTCGGATTCGAACCGACGATCATCTATTGTTTACATTATATCACGCTTTCTACTGAACTGCATCCCTATTAATCAAAATCCCGACGATAGTAGCGATCGCAGCAATACCATTGGCAATAGCATTGATATTATCGTCCGTGAGAACCGGAACACCTGACACGTCTAAAACTAATTTAATGGCTCCTAAAATAGCTACAACGAGCGTTGGCTTGCGAAATTTCTCCAACATGCGAATCAATCCTTTCTTATGGCAATATCATAGGCTTACAGGCATAGCCCATCTTGATAATCTGCGCTTGTACTTCAGACGACTTTGAATCTAAAACTCTCACCAGTAAGTATCCGTCCTTGTCCGGCTTAACTTCTGCCACCTTACTCACTCCGCCCTTATACCGAATGCCAAAGTAATCACAAATCCCCTTAGCATGAGCCGCCGCTATTTCCTGTCTAAAACTCGGGCTACTCAACTTAACCGCATCCTCAATTGTGTCGATGAATCCATTTTCGGTTAGGATTGCCGGGGCATCAGTATTAACCAGCACATAATCGTTTGCAGTTTTAACCCCACGATTAGCCCAACCGCAAGACTCTATCAGGCGAACCAGAACAGCCTTTGCAGCCTTCTCGGCCCTTCCCCCTACCGACACTACCCAAACCTCTGAGCCTGTCCCTCTACCAGCGTTACAATGGATAGAAACAAATAGATCCGCCTTGGCACTATCTGAAATATCGCAACGAGTTTGAAGTGAGCCGTTGACCGTCGTATACCCTCCCTGAACTCTACCGGATGTGCGAGTCATAACGACTTGGATGCCGTTTTCCTCCAGGAGTGGTTTAAGCCGGAGCGCGATATCAAGGGTTATGTCTTGCTCGAATAGTCCGTTGCCCTGTGCACCGGAGTCTACTGAATTTGAATTATGACCTGCATCCACACAGCATATTGGCATAATTGCCCTCCTATCTAGCCTCTAACTTTCTCTCGATTCTCTCAACAGACGTTTGGACATCCTTGATAACCTCTAGGTTGTCGGATAGTTTTTCGATTGTCGTAATATATCGTCCTTCCCTCTCATCATTGGTCTGGAGTATCCATTTAATAAGCCATGATAATCCACCTATTGACAATACAAACAGGGATAGGAAGATAATATTGTTATCAATTCCGTACTTTATCAAACTTTCCAAATTACAACCCCCTCGTTTTAACTTTATCCTCGATTGCCTTTATGGTTTCTGGGCCTATCCCGCTAACCCGATCCAGTGCCCAAACGTCTTCATAAGGCCTACCTTCAACGATTCTCCTTGCTAATACTGGGCCGATGTCAGGAAGAGATTCTAAAGACTCAATGCTTGCAGAATTTATATTTATTTTGGAGTATTCGATGTAAAGGGCGAGGAAGGACATAGACAAAAGGACTACGGTTAATACGCCGATGATTAGCGGTTTATTTGGTTTAATGTCTGCTACATACTCGCTTGTCTCTTGAAATGCTTTTCTGTAGCCCTTGCTCCATAGTTTAGTGCTTTCGTTGTGGTTGTCCGGTGGAAGTCGTTCTTTTTCTTTGAGCCAGTTGCATAGCTTAACCCACATAGTTGCACCCTCCTTTTGGGAATAGGAAAAGACAGGCATCAATTCGATACCTGTCTTTTTAGGTGCGATATATCAGCACCCCTTGTCATTGGGATTTGTCCAGTAATACTAAGGCTGCTCGGACAAGGAGCGTGCGTCGCTAAATGATCAGTTTAGCCAAGCCTTAGTTTTAATAGTGTACCACGGATGTCGATTTACGCAAAGACAATTACTGTAAAGTGATTTTATTATTTTGCAACAAATTACAGTAAATTTTGCAAGAGACAAATGGTATGATTATGAGAAAATTTAGAGGAGGTGAATAAATGAATAATTTTTCACGAAAGGAGGAAGGAAAAATGAAGAAAAGATTTTTAGCGTTGCTACTTGCAGGTTTAATGCTTATGGCTTTCGCCGCGCCAGCTTGTGCCTACACCTACTATGATTACGGCGGCAATACCGGAACCGGCTATAGCGTCGGCAACAGTTACTACACCAATTGGGATAATGGCCTATCGTCTACCAGTTCCAGAGTAGGCAACTACAACTACACAAACTGGAACAACGGACTAAACTCTACTAGCAGCAATATAGGCAACAGCTATTACACTAACTACAGTAACGGAGATTATAGTACAAGAACCAGAGTGGGCAGCTATGATTATTACCGCGACAGCAACGGTAGTACCGGAACAGGCTACTGGATCGGGAATACTTACTATTATAATGGCAGGTAAGACATTTAGCCCGGTGTAATGCCGGGTTTTTGTTTGCCATCAAGGGGAGTTAAAAAACTATAAATACTTAGAAGTGGGACAAAAGAGCAGGTAATAAACCCTGCTCTTTTGTTTACACTAGGGAGAGCTGTTGGATGCCGTTGACATAACCGAGGTAGGAAAGGATTTTTGCTTCTCGTTCGGGGGAGTAGTGCTTGAATCCCCTGAACCACGAAGTAAAATCTTTCGCACTCTTTTGACTATTGCAATTCCTACAAGCAGGTATCACATTATTATATGTGAATCCACCCCCTTTCTTTAAGGGAATAAAGTGGTCGTAAGTAAGGTTTTTATCCTTGCCACAATAAGCACATTTGTGGGCAAAGTGTTCCTTGATGGAGTTCCATTGTTCAACCGTTAATGTGCTTGGCAAGTCATGCGCCAGCGCCCTTCTTCTTTGGGACCTTAGTGCTAACGATGTCTTATAACTTTGACGATGGCGATTAGCAATGGAATACTGCGTACTCCTAATAACTGCTTTTGCTAAATATTCCTTATTGTTGGAACAATGCTTTTGATACCAATCCCTTGCGTATTGCCTCTTATGTTGATTATTTTCATCATATTTCGTTTTTGATTGCTTGCTAGCGCATTCCTTGCAATCTGCCCTTAAAGTATAGCCGGTGCTATAAAAATACTCTCTAGTGAAGGGTAGTTTCTTGTGGCATACGATACACTCTTTGTATCCATCAACCACCTTCATAACCTCCATGAATTTATACCCTCGACACTCCTTGCATATAGAGCAAACGCCAAATCTGCATTCCTTATCCTTGCTAAAGTAATATGTGGTGGCCGGAAGCTCTCGCTTGCACTTGGTGCATATCTTATGACCATCTTTTATAAATGGTTCAGGCTTTAGGAACTCACGCCCTCCACACTCTCGACAAGAAGAATATAACCCACCCCTGGTTCCTTTTGATACATAAAAATGAAGCCTGTCTGCTGGCAAATTTCTCCCACACCGACTGCACGTCTTAATTTCACACACAAGCAACCACCCCCGGCGGTATGTAGGAGAAAAGTTCACTTAAATAGCTTTGATCCACTAAGACAACATCTTGAGTAACCACCCACTTAAAATGGCCTTTCATGTCATACGGCGAAACTAACTTTACTTCTCCATCCATTGTGATTGTTTCTGGAAAATCCATGGCAAAATCCTCCTTTATTTTGCCCTTGCCCGAAAGAAGAATCCCTGTTAATATGATGAGTGAGACGTTCCTTTTCGGAGGGCTGTTTTCGTGAGGAAGTCTGTAACTCTTAGTCGTGGAGCAGACTTCCTGATTTAATTCTTAGACTGATTCCCCTCAATCCATTGCAAGACTTTCTCCTTGCGGAAACGGACCGCGGTGCCAATTTTGAAATATGGCATACCCTCGTCGCGCATCCTATCGATAGTTCGAATACCAACCTTCAATAGTTTAGAAAGTTCCTCTTTTGTCAAAATCTCATCCTCGTCCATTTCCCATCTCCTAACATAGTCTGTAATAACCTTACGATGTCATTGTAAGCCTACGCTAGACATTTGTCAAGAAAGGAGACGGAAAATGAAATGAAGATTTTTCGACAAGACGTTGAGGAAATAGGAATATTTATATTTTTTGTAATATTTCTTTTCTCCGTAAGTTATATCGCGGATGGTGGGTCGAGTTTGTTAGCCATTATACCCATAATTGTATTCGGAACGCTTGCGACTACCGGGATATTAGCGAATATGGGTGATTTTATTAGAGATCACTACTCCAAGAAAAGCCGTATACCAAAATGATAATAAAGGAAAATTAGGCAAGGGCTATTTATTTTAGTCCCTTGCCTTTTAATATTTCCTTCTTTGCTAATGCTTTCGATTCAGATATTGCATCTGCTAGTAATTTTGCCTTCACTTCATCCGGTGATTGCAACTTCGTCTTTCTGGCACCAACGTATGAGCTATTATTCATGATCTTCTTGAAAGAATTTAAAGTTAATTCTCCCACACGTTTTTGATACTGGATAGCTTCTTCGGGGGTCAATGTGATCCTTGGATGAGTTTGCGTTTTCTCAATATAATTAGGGACCATCGTTGGAAATTGAGTTTTAAGCCCCTCTACATCGTTCAATCTTCTTAACTCAGCATCAATTTTTGGGTCAATGCCTTGATCCTTAGTAATAATACCAGGGCTAAGAAATTGAGAGAATGCCCTGCCGATTGGATTCTCGATTTTCTTCACATCTTCGCCGAATGGGGTTTGCTTGGCTGGTAGCTTTTTACTTGCCAATGGAACTCTGGATATCAATGCATTTTTAAACGATTGAGGTATATCACCTTTAACATATGCTTGCCTAACAAGGGGATCAACTGAACCTGCTATCTGATTCAGTGCCGTAGGGATAAATTGGGTAGCATAGTTTTGTGGAAGTTGAGAAAGTCCCTCCATTACCCCTTGCTGACTCCCAAGTAATAACTTAACTCCCTTAAATACAGACATATTAAAGACGGTATCTCCAGATGCGTTCATTCCATCCAGTATAGCCTCAGATGCATTGGCCGCCAATTTACCTAGCTTGTCAAGGTTATTACCTTGCACAACGCTATCCATTTTGGCCTTATCTTCTGGATTATCCTTGACCGCATTATAAATCTGAACACCTACAGACAGTGGGATTGACAAAGGAGCCCCCCAGTCGAAGCTGTATTTCCCCATCACGGAAAATGGAGAATGCCCAGTACTGCTATCGTAAGCCCTCACGTCGGCATCCTTGGAAACCTTACCAGTTAACACGCCTTTACTAGCCAGTAAATACCCTAGACCCAATACACTCGTTCCCGTTAATCCCTTAGCAAGTTCGTCAATTGCGGCCGCGGCACCCTTGGAAGATTTTATACTCCCTAGCCCGTTAGCCACCCCGATAGGCGAAAATTGTAAGCCACGCTTTAACACGTTTAGGGGAGTCTTTGCAAATGGAATAACAGCCTCCGTTAATACCGCCCCGGCCTTTCTTGCTATCCCTGCGTCTTTATCAGGACGTTTTGCTTTGTTGAGGAAATCAGCGATAATACTACTGTCTTTATACGTGGCCTCCATGGCTTCTTTTTTCGCAATATCAAAGGCTTCTTGCGGTAATTCGGAGAAGTCCTTTATCTTTTTTGCCTGAGCATATGAAGCAAGGCGATCCTCGTATGCTTTACGAAAGAACGGAGTATCACCTTTTTGCAGTAAGGCATAGTTGAATTTACGAGTCTTTTCGAGAATATCAACGTCCTTGCCCAATACTTCACCAATACGGCTCTTTCTAAATACCCTCTTGTCGGGCATGTTCAAGCTTATTCCCTCTTGGAATTTATTTTCTCCACCTAGTAACTCCTTGCTATTGGACGAAAAATACTCCTTTGCCAAATCCTTATATTCCTTATTGACTAGAACTGATTGAGTCCTATCTGATTCCTTAAGGAATGTCTTCTGAATTACACCGGATGTTCTTTGTGCCGCCTTTCTCATCGCCATCATAATCGCATTGCCGCCGACGTTACGAACATTTGATTTCACATTTAAAAGCATCGATATATGACGCCAAGCGTTAATCTTCTCCATTGAGGTTGCTGGCATTTCGTCAGCTATCCTTGCCTGTATCTGCTCAAAAGCAGAATCATAAGATGCTTGATTTCCACGCTCAATATTTCCAACCATAGTCAGTTCATCAGGAGTCAAGTCAACTTCTTTCCACTTCTTACCATAGGTATCTAGCCCTTCCTTATTGAGCTTCTTTAACATCTTGTCAAAGCTCATCAGGAATGTTTCAGGGTCAGCATCCCTCAGTATTCTAAATGCCTGTCCGAATTGGCCGGATTCAGTAGCCCGGTTAGCAGCGTTGGACATTAATTCCCTCGCTCTTACAACATTTCCTTCGTTCGTCAATTTGTCAGCCAACATCTTAACCAATGGCGCGGCTTCTGGCTTGAGATCTTTGATTAAGGTATCTAGCTCAGAAATTGCAGGTTCAAGTCCTTTGTCAAAGATGCTCTGCGCTTTGGCTAAGGTTTCCTTGTTTCCTAGTTGTTTATAAACTAAAGGGTCGACGGAATAACTATCCCTCAACGCATCAGGACGGTTAGCATCAGTTCTGATATTTTCCGATACCCCCCGTTCCTTTAGGCCAGCAGGAATATCACCTTGGGGGAAATCCTTAACGGTATCCGGCCCTTTAAGCCTCATCGTAGACGTAGGACTCTCTATCGAAGTCGCAGCACTTCTATTGCCCAAAGAATTAATAGGTTCCCCGATCGGCGCAACAGAATCCCCAAGTGTTGGGATTTTAGCAGGAGCATCCCTTAACTGAGCGCGAATGGGATCGGCATTACTAACCGAAGGTATCCCCTCTCTATTAGTCCAAGTCAACGGTTCTGGTCGCTCGGGTAATATCCTCTCCGTTGGAATCGACTCCATTGTTTGAGGCCCCTTTAGCTCTCTCGGTTTAAGCGAGATGTTAGGCCTTATCGGTGGTGGATTATCAACAGGAAGATTACCAGAAAGCCCCATTCTTTGTGGTTGCTGCTCGACGGTTGATTGGAGGTATTCCCTTGGCTTAAGTGGCGGTATTACCCCTGCCGCCCTACCCATTCTCAATGTTTCAGGCGTTAATGAGGATTTGGGTTTAATCTGAGATTTCTCCCAATTGGTAATAAGTTTAGGTAGGTCAATGCCTGTGTAGTGTTTGATGTTATCGAACTGAGCTTCTTTAGTAAAATTCGAGCCAGAGAATTCATTGATAAGCTTGTCGCTTCCGAGGAATTCTTGAGCATCTTTAATCCCTTGTTCTAGCTCATTAAACGCCTTTTGCTCATTTGCGGTCAGGTTAAATTTCATAGACTCTCCAGACTTCATAAACGCTTCTAGCCCATCGTATGAACCGGTAGGGTTGTTAATCCCTAAACTCTTGTCGATGTTACCCTGCAAGGTATTGAGAGTCGCAGGGGTTTCCGTGGAGCCTATAGGAAGATCCTTGAATGTGCTTTCTAGCTCAGCTTGCCTAACTTCATGTGCTCGTTGACCAGGCTTTATGGTTTGTTTTATTTTGTAGTTGTTTAATGGATCTCCGAAAACGCTTTGGTAGTCAGATTGCTTTTGTGAAATTAATTCGGCATCGGTTAAGCCTTGGCTTGAGAGAGGTTGTCTAATATTTACGGGTTGTTCTGTAGTTATCGGCTTCGACGTATCAGCGAAGATATTCTCATACTGCTGAGTTTTCGCATCGCGAAGAGAAGGTTTCTTAAAGGCATTTTGCACAGCCTCATCTAATGGTTGAGCTATTTGTCCAAGTCTACGGTCAGCAAGGATGTTACCCACTTCACCGATACCCTTTCCAGCTAATTGACCACCGCCATGAAGCAACGAGCCGCCTAACGCCATTACAGGAACTTTCTTTTCCCTCTCAATTAATCCCTGTAACCCATCGCCCTCCATTGCGGTTTCAACAGGAGCAATAACCCCTCCATAGGTAGCTCCGGCCCTCACTCCGGTAGATAGTGCAGGAGTTAACGCTTTAGGAAGAAAACTGGTAGCCTTTGCAATCGGTGCAGTTTTAGACAATGCCGCCAAAGGTTTAGCTAATACAGCATCCCCGGACAGCCAGAGGGGCAAGTCTGACCCCATGTTCCCGGCAAAGGATACTGCTTCCTCCCCCAGTGTTTTCTGCTCAGGAAGGGTCGATAAATCTACCTCCTTCCCTGTTATCTTTTCAGCCAAAGGGGTTAACGCCCGGCCAGCTAACGAACCGAGCGTTCCCTTTATCCATGCTGCCTTGTAGTTTGGCTCGTCTTGCTGAATTGGTGCATCGGTTGACGCATGAGACGAACGCAAATTATCCATACTGATTAGAGGTTCACGTCGAGTAGTGGGCGTTGTGGTATCCGGAAGCTCGTCCAGGAAATCAAATATGTTTCCACCGGACGAGCTATTTCCAGCAGTAGGGGTGATAACGCTTATTGATTTATTCCCTTCGTCTTCCTCGTCTAAGTAATCGAATATATTCGCCATATTATCACCGCCTTACTTATACCGAGATTCGTCATCGCCGTTCCATGTGTACGCCGAGCTTGCCAACTTCGCTAGATTATCCATATCTACGCCAGCACTCATAAACGCGTTGGAATTGGAGTACATCCAATTAAGAACCTGATCCCTCGTCCATCCAAGATTAGCTTTTTCTTGCAGCTTGGACATGGCTTGCGCTGTTACCTGTTGCGAATTTTGCTTGTCTTGGTAATTTAATTCGCTAACACTAGGACTACCCCCACCACTTGACCTAGCCTGACTAGCAGCCAGCGCATTATACCTGTACCCCATCTCTGCATCAAACTGAGCATTCTTAATCGCATCAGCAGTCTTCTCATAAGTATCCTGCCCCTTGTAATTTCCCATCATCCTACCAACGTCGTATTCGTTGGAGAAATTATCTTGACTAACGGTGTGGTCGAGAGTGTCCTGCTTGTACTTATTGGATATTGCATCTTGACCTTTATCGTAAGTGAATTTGTTCTGGTTATAGGCATTTGTTACTGCATCCTGAATTTGCTTCTGTTCCATATCCAACCTAGCACCCGTCGGCATCCCCATGTATGAGTCTGAACGGGGAGCACTATTGGCGGCTGTTACAGCCTTTATTTGTGCTGCTATATCGTTTGTCTCGAATGGCGATTGGTTGCTTTTCTGAAAAGAGTCAAAGGCCTTAACTGTGCCATTGGCATCATCACCAAATATTCGGGTGCCTCCGCCCAGCATATCGTCAGTTACTCCAGTTCCCGGCCCTCCTAAAAACACATCATCTTCATTAAGTTTTGTCTGGCCGGGTATAAACAGTTGGACACCTTTCCCTTGATTCCTGTCCATATCAGTTTGTAACGCATAAACCACCAATTATATCAGCCCCTTTCCGGTAGTAATCACGAAATCATACCACCATAATAACGCTGCCTTACTCCTGAAGCAGAAGTGAAGGTATATCCTCCACTTGCATCCCGAACAACATTAGTTGCTCCTGGGTATAGATTTGCGATAGTCGCAGGAAGAGTAGCTTGATTAGCGGTATTAGTATTTCTGGATTGGCTACCACCATTTGACCACCCAGGATACATATCAGTTATGGCGCTCGGTGCCCACCTAGTTATTTCTGCAGCAGACACCGCATTCCCGAACTTGTTCTGCCTCTTCATTTCCTCAAATTCCTTCTCCCACTGCTTCAACTTCTCTTGAAACTCATACTGCTCGTTACCTTGCGCCCTTGACGCTAAGGTAGGAACCCCGTAATAATCGTAAGCCCCTCTTCCGCTATCAACCGTCTTATTGTCAGCAGTTATATGAGTCACCTTAGACCCCTGAGTATTATAAGGATTTCCCGGCCTACTAATAGGCTGTACATTTCCAGATACACTCCTTATCTCGTCAGCCCTTTGAGCTACAGCAGGATCTTGAGCAGGAGCAGAGCCACTTATATTCGTTCCGATAGGATACCCTGCTTGAGGAGCTTGTCCGGGAGCCCCTGGTATAGGTGTTCCGTCCGTGTAGTATCCTGGCCTATTTGGATCAATCGTAGGCATACTAATCATCCTTCCTTAAACATTCTTGTACTGAGGTATCCCATCATCCCTTGTCCCAATTTTTGTCGATCCGGCCGGAACAACACCCGCGGGCAACTGGTCGGCATAAATAGGAGCGTAATATTTCTTGCCATGAGAGGTGTACGTCAATCTATAACCAGTCAGGGCATACCCTCCAGCATTGGTGGCAGGAGCATTAGTTCCCGGCCCTACTATGGCATAGTTCTTCCACTCAGTACCCGTCTTACCGGTAGTAGTTCCTTCAAGGTCAGGAGTTATATTCCCTGATGCGTCAATAACATCAGTGGTTGGAGTTTCTTCAACAGGGTCAGTAGCTTCTACAGGAACAATTCCGATAGTCCCGTCCGGATTAACAACAACCCTATCTGTCCCGGTACTAACATCGCCAGGATAGTTACCCGTTGTATTTCCAACTGCGATACCGTTCTCAAACTCTTGTTGACCCACCGAAGCGTTATAGTTCAGTGCCCATTGTTGTAACCCTGAGTAGTATTGCTGTGTGCTCAATCCAAGTTGTGCTGCGAACTGACTAGCGTTCTGCGCTAACCCTGCGGCAGCTAGAGAGTTCTGCGCCCCATTCTGAGCTATTTGTGCTGCTAATTGCTGTTGAGATAATCCAAGCGACTGGGCGAATTGTGACGATTGATTATCGATTTGCTGTTGAGCTTGTCCTGATGTCACTAGCCACTGGTTATCAGCTACAGCATCCCTGCCGTATTGATAAGCAGCCGTATTGTAATCAACAGCAGCCTGAGCCTGAGCAGCAACTATCTTATCGGCAAAACTTGCGTCGAGTTGTTGTCCCGCGAGATTATTGGCATTGATATTATTGGCGGTATTAGAGTTGTTGGCCAATTGTTGCGTTGCCGATTCCCCTGATTGCAGTAGCCCCATTTGTGATAAGGCATTGCGAATATGTTGAGCGTTCACCATTCCTGTGGAGGATGCCGTATTATTCGCGGTTTCCGTTTGCCCCGGTATCTTTGCTCGCTCTGTGTTATATGTTCCGACTTGTGCGGCTAATTGACCTTCCATCGTAGTCTTTAGGTTTGCAAGCGCCTGAGCTTGGCGTATTCTTATTGCCTCTGCTTCTGCCTGTCTCGCTGCTTCTGATGCCGCCTCTCTCGCTGCCGTTGCCTCTGCCTGTTGATTGGATGTCGCTTGCATTGCTGCTATAGCTGCAATGCAAGC
>Ga0209727_1000261_pt1 | contig 65616 bp, 85 predicted proteins | sample RifGroC1_FD_183995 | JGI IMG/M metagenome (GOLD analysis project Ga0209727, IMG submission 183995) | Groundwater microbial communities from Rifle, Colorado, USA - Groundwater C1 (SPAdes) (version 2) | ecosystem: Environmental > Aquatic > Deep subsurface > Groundwater | place: Rifle, Colorado... | reverse complement strand
CCCGAGCCCCCCGAGCATCTGCCGGTTGAGTTCCACTTGGTCATATATCGTCGGGTTGGCGCGAGCCATCTGTTCGACAGCCTGGTACTGCACCACGCGCTGGCTCATGGTCGCCGCATTCGGGTCTGACACCGGAATTATCTCCGACATGTCATAGTCCGACTGCTTCACGCAGCACGTCTCGTCACCCTCGTCCACCTCGTAATCGTAATCTCCCGGCATGTGGTCGCGGACGATCTTCTTTATGAGTGCTAGCTCTTCTTTGAGCGACGCGTGAAGCCGTGCCTGGATGGCTGTCATAACCTTCATCGAGCGCTCCAGGATCGCCAGCGTTGTGCCTACCGGCGCATTCTGGTTCATATCTGCGGCATTCACGTCGGACACGGCAGCCATGCGCCTGCCTTCGTCCACTATGGTCTGGAACAACTGGAACAGCGTCCCGCTCGGCTCTTTGAACGGCAGCGGCATGATGCTGTCTCTGAGAGTTCCGGAAGGCACATCCACGTCCCTGAACTCGCCTGGCGCTATGGGGTCTGAATCCCTCTGGAACCTGATGCCTTTAGTCTTCAGACCACAAGGGACGTTCGCCAGAACCCCGGCGTCAGTCAACTGTCGCAACAGCGACGTCGCAGATTTGGCAAACCCCCCCACCAAATGTACCAGCCCCATGCCATAGAACCCGAACCCTGGGATGTACACGTAGTGTACGAAATGCTGCACGGCTTTCTTCACATCGTCGCCATAGTCCCAGTTCCGATATATCGACAAGACCTTGCCTGACGACTTCTCGATAGTCACAATATACGGCACCATTATCCCTGTCGGCTCGCCATCCTCGTCTTTGTCTTCGAATCCCTTGATCTCCAAGTCGAGACACATCTCCACCAGCTCCATCCGGTCATCATTCCCGCCGTCAACACCCGAAATATCGCTGGCCGCCTTCTCCCCATCGGTGGCGCCTCCCTTCACCGGCTCCGGCAACTCCACATCCCGATAGAACCCGGCTACCTGGAGCTTTCGCACGTCGTTCTTGCTTTTTCGCATCCGGTGCGCTATGCGCGGCGCAGAGGACATATCGGTCGCCCCGTAAGGCACCACCAAGTCCTCTGCCGAAACAAATGCGGACGTCTGACGCCCGAGCACAGGGTCAAAGTACACTTTCTTGAACGCCGATCCGGCAATGGCCAGATTCCACAACATCCGCTCGTGTTCCGGGCGGTACTCCTTCATCTGAGTGGTGAGCCGCCAGTTTATGTCGTCCTGTACGCGCTGCGCGGCTTCTTCTTTCTCGTGGTCAACCTTGCCGATTATCGTGGTCTTGCACACGCCCTGCGCGCTGAATGTCTCAGATATGGCCTCCGCCTGGAACCTTACCGCCGCCTCGGCCATCAGCGGGTGAAACACCCCGCAAGCACCTTCCCACGGCTCCGTGCGCTCCTCGATGCTCAGCCCCAGAAGCCCGACACCTTCCCGGTATGTCTTCTCCCACTCGGAGCGAGACGCTTTGTCGCTGTCGTAAGCGTCCACGACTTCACCGCTTATTGTATCGAGAATCTTTTCGTCCACGTCCTCCGCGAGATTCGCGTAGAAGTCGTCTTCTGCCTTCAGCGCCTTCTCGGCCAGAGACAGGACATCTTCGGCAAGCCTCTCGGCGTCATCTCCTTCGACCATTATTTCGACCGGCATGCCTTCATGGTCATCTCCGCCCATCATTCCATCCATACCCATAGGGGGCGCGTAATCTGACTTTGCAAACATGGCTTACTCCTTAATAAAACTTGCCTGATTTTCTACGGTACTCCGGCAGCTCCTTGTCCTCGTAGTCTGTCGGGAGCGTCAGGAACCCGCCCTGTCTGACGCGGATCAATGCTTGAGTTGTGGAATCCACAAGGTCATCATGTTCCCCCAGCGGAAACTCGGCGCACTCTTCGATCAACTCCTCAGCCCACCTCCTGTCGGTCGGCGCCCACACCACCCCGCTGGAAATCATATCACTTATCGCGTTTACACGCGAAATTTTGTCTTGCCCCTTGCCGGGCGTGAATTCTACCACCGACAGACCCATGCGTCTGAGTTCCTGGTACAGCGCCGCCCCGTTTGACTTCTTTTCGACGATAAACGTGTCAGGCTCCCACTTATTGTAGTCGGCCAGTATGGCTTTTTTTAACTCCGGAAACTCCATGCGCTCCCGCCACGCGTTGAGAAGTATCACGTTGGCCTGCCTGCGCCCGTCGGGGCCGTCCATATAGAACACGCCCCAGTGGGTCACGGCGTTGTAGTCCGCCCGATTATGGCTCTCCTGAGCCGCGTCCAGCGACATTATCGTGTATTCGCATTTGGGCGGCTCCTCTTTCTCCCAGTGACGCCACCAATCTTTCTTCAGGAGCTGCGCCCCCTCCGACGTGGGCTGTTGCAAATACTGTGCCGCCCACGCGGCTGGGCCGACAGCCAGCTTTTTCTGCTCCAGCTCTTTTGCAGACCAGAATTCCGGCCACAGCGGCTTACCTGACGGCAGCACTGCCGGCAGCTCGATTACCTCCCACTGATCCGCATCCGGATTTTTTGTCATGTGGTTGATGATCTGTCCTGTCAAATCCAGCTTTGACCATCGTGTCATGAGCAGGATACACGCCCCGCCAGGCATGAGCCGCGTCATAAGCCCTTGCTGGAACCACTCCCACTGGTCGACGAACAGCTGGTTGCTGCCAGCCGCCGCCTTTACGCTCTGCTCCGACAGCGGGTCATCCACTATGACCACATCCCCTCCGCGACCGGCCAGCGCACCTCCTATTCCGGTTGCAAAAAACTCTCCGTGACTGCTAGTCGCCCACCGCCCCGCCGCTTTATTGTCAGCAGACAGCGACACGCCAGGGAATACCTCCTTGTACTCCGTGGTAGCCATCAAATTGCGCACTCGTCGGCCAAAACTCACAGCCAGCTCCGCTGTGTGCGACGCCATAATGACTTTTTTCTCCGGGAATTTGCCCAAAAACCATGAGGGGAACAAAAAAGATGATGTTTCGGATTTGCCATGGCGCGGAGCGATGTTGATTATCACCCGCAGCTTTTCCCCCCTGGCCACCGCTCCAAAAACATCCGCGATACGCCTGTGATGCGATCCGATAAGGTAGTGCGGCATGATTTTTTGCATAAATGGCAGCAGAGCGTCTCTACACTCAGCCTGCTCGCGCGTTTTTACTTCGCGGTCAAGATCAGAGAGTAGCGCGGTCTGCTCATCCAACGATAACGCGCCGACATTATCCCTGAGAAGCCTCAACTCGGCCTTGGAAAAGGCTTTGGCCACAGACATCTTAGCTAGCGCCTGCTGTATTCGACGATTTCGACACTTTCTTCACCCCTTCGTTTGCAATCGAACCGCTGCCAATGATCTTTTCCAGCCTGGATCGAAGTCGATTTTCCAAATCCCCCGCCGATTTATGACTTATGGTCATATCACTCTTCTCTGAGAACAGTCCAACATCGGAGATTTTGCCTAAGTTCTCAAGAGCTCTGAGCCGTATCGATGGATTTTCGTCAACAGATTCGAGTATCAGCCTATTTGTAACGTAGTTGCGTATCTGACAAGCGTTTTTGACAATGGCGCAGTCGTAAGCATCCAACAGCACACCTATATGCAAAATCACCTCCGGAGACGATGCTACTGCCGCTCGTATGGACGACTCGCCAGTAAAAGCATCTCGCGCCTTGCGCTTCTGTTCGTCCGATATGCACACTTCCAGGCCGTGATTTATAGCAAACTTGGCCGCTGCCACTTTCGCCTGGACATACTCCTCCACATCTTCCGGAACAGAGGTGTTTATTTTGGCACCTGGAGGAGATAGCCTGAACGGATACTCTGGCACCACGGAGTCCAGTGCGTCTAAAAATGTCTGGTGGTTCATGCGGGCACTGTAAATATGTTTACAGTAAATGTCAACCCGGCAGCCAGTGGGTGGGGGTACTGAGTTGACAGAACTGAGAATTGAAAAACGCTTGGTGATTTGAGCGAATCTCACCCCAAACCCCTCGCCCACCTCGCGCCTCAAAGGGCTGCATACCTACCCGGTGGGTGTAACAAATACGACCGATTGGGAATTGTGTCAATGTAGTTGACACTACAGCCTTGATATGCGACAATTCTGTTGTCGCGCAATCTTGCCGATACACTACGAAAAGGAAACTATCATGGAAAAGACTATTGACACATCTGTAATCGCTAACCTTGTCACCAGTACATTTGGCGCACTAACAGCACGGACTAAGGCTGGCGAACTAGTATGCTCGCTATTGTGTAACATTCCGCCAGAAGAGCTTACCCGATCAATGTATGATGCCGCGCGCGCCGCCTTTATGACTGAAGCTGTTGTTATCCAGAAGCGCGATCAAAAGAAATCGGATAAGGCATGGAATTATGCCTTCGAGTCAGCTGAATATACTGTTCCGAAGGCGGAAACCAAGGCAGCTGTCGCTATGTCAGGCATGCGTAAGACAATCGCAGAAAAGGCTCAAGCGGTAGTGTCAAATGCGACGCTAGACACACCTTTTTTAAAAGAATCTGCTGTGCAGCAAGCTGACGCTGTGCTAATAGCCAAACGCAACGCACTTATTGCTTCATCGAAAGATGACAAAGAGAAGGCTGTCGCAGCAGCGAAAGCTGCTGAGGAAATTCTAAAAATTACAAAGGAAGCTATCAAAATCCGCGAAAAAGCCTCGAAAGGTGCAACGAGTGAAAAAGCGAAGGCATTGCGCGCCGAACTAAACAGCTTACTCAAGGATGCCTCGCTAACAGCTCTGGAAGGCGCTATTCAGGGCGCGAAGGGTATCGGCAATACCCCAACTCCCCAAACGAAGCCGGATCGCGTAAAAGCGTTCCTACAGCTTGCGGACGACTTCGGAATCGTGCTGACAAAAAAGCAGGAGTCGCAGCTTACACTTTCCGCGATGACAAAATAACACAAAAAATAGACTCACCGAAGCCCGCCTAAGCGGGCTTTTTTTCGTCCACAATTCCAGTAACAAATCCTGATAGCTAGGATTTGTTAGCAACTCCCAACAGACCTCTTTGCACCGCGCAATCGCGTCATTGTAGTAAATTGAAGCGCGACAGTATAAAGTCAGGTAAAAAGCCAATACCCCTCTAATCCATAGGGATAAGATGGTGTGGCAACACTTTGAATCCATAGGGAAAGGCTCTTATGCATACAGCGCGAAAACAGGGCTAGAGAGCCGTACCCACGTTGGCATTATGGGATTGGCTTGTTGTATAACCATCTGTTCCAATTCAATTTATTTATTTATTTTAATCTATAAAGTCTATAAATATAAGATATGAATACCCCCTATGGCATAAGAGAGAGGAGAGAGAGGAGAGAGAGGAGAGAGAGAGTCTATATATATGGTTTACATAATAACCGCGCTCATGACTTTATACCCCTTTTTTGAAAAATTCCTTAATCGACTCAGTAAGTTGCGCGCAAGCCAATCACACACAGCCAGCATGGGTACAGCTCTTTGAACTTTTTCCAAAACGTAAGTGATTGAATCAGAACACAACTTTTTCCTAATAACCATGCTGGCTGTGTGTGATTGGCTCTTTGCCTGACTCTTTAAAAGGCTTTTTTTCACTAAAATCGCCATAATCAGAAAAAACCCGTTTTTGTGTGGGGGTGTAGTTTACCCCAGACCGACCTTGTACAGCACCCCCAAATAGAGGTAATATGCGCACCTGCATTTCGCAGACAGGAGGCTATTGTGTCAGAAAAAATAAATTTTAAGTTTGATGTTGTTGGAGATGTTGTAGATGCATTTTACAGATTAGTGGCTTCGGATTCTTATTATGGTTTGTCTCGCAGACAACTTGTGAGCATATTGCTGTTGAAAGAGGCTGCGAGACTTAAAGATCCTGTTCCACCTAAAGCGCAAAAACTCTCGCCAAAGGAATCTCTCATGATCTCGAAGAATGATGCGTACAGGGCTACAGGCAAGTGGCCTCGTACACGACTTATTGGTGACGGCGATGTTTACACTATGGACGGCGTTCTGATGTTTATCGATCCGGCTGATCCAACAAAGTCTTTCGGTGGATGGGCGCCTCCGGACGACTATCCGTTCATGGTGGAGTATCTTCATGCGAAGGCTATTGCTGACGGTATCTTTCTTGATCCAAACAAGCCGAAGCACCGGGATTATATATCCGCAAAAGGTGTGTTTGATTCCGTGGCCTATGCGAAAGCAGAGCGGGAATATGTTCTGCGAGACGCCACAAAGGTGCACCCTAAATAGTAACACCTACTTGACATAATGCCTTCAGTATGAGACAATACGTTCACTGGAGTTACGCATTTGAAAGCTGCTCCAGTGAGTGCTGTTTGCTGCGACATTAACTAACAAATCCGAACACCTCGGATTTGTTACACAACGGAGGGATATATGAAATGAAACCTGCATTAAATCAAATACGAGAATGCGCGCCTTGCGGAATCAGGCCGAATGCGGATGGCATATTGGAATCAGAACGGGCTGCTGCGCGGGCTGCGCGGGCTGCGCGGGCTGCGTGGGATATTGCGCGGGATGCTGCGTGGGCTATTGCGTGGGATGCTGCGCGGGATGCTGCGTGGGATGCTGCGTGGGATGCTGCGCGGGATGCTGCGCGGGATGCTGCGCGGGCTGTTCGATCAAACAAGCTGCGTGAACTTTGCGCAGAGTTCGAGGAGTATATGAAATGAGCGATATCGGAGTGTATCACAAAGCTGTGCGGCGCGTGGCCTTCCTTGCACAAACCCCTGTTCCGCCTATAAGCGAGATGGACGACGGGTTTGTTGGCGGTCTGACTCCGGAGGACTGTGTTTTTGTTTGGAGCCGGTTCGTATCTGAGACGAAGGCGCTGCGCGTAAAGCGCCTGATATCTCCTTCTGATGACTGGGCGACGGACCCTTCGATATGTGCCAAGGCGTACCGCATGGCCGTGTGTCGTGCCGCAAGCGTTCTTTGAGAGAAGCCGGGGTTTTGCAAAAGCCCTTACAAATACCTTGTGAAGGTGTAACAAATCCTAATCGGTAGGATTTGTTGACTGCAACCCCACCCACTAATGAAGCGGCGTACTCGCCGCATTTGAAAAGGAGTAATGGTCATGAGTATATACATAGAAACCGAGATAAAGCTGTACGCCAAATATATCATCCCGGAAAAATCATACCCGCTGTTTATCAGGCCGTCTGGTTCAATACTTAGTGATTGGGAAGCGGTGCCTGGGCGCCCTCTGACTGATTATCTACTGAGTACTAACTGCCCTCTGTCGTTTTACGTCACGGCAGACACGCCGCCGACAATAGAGTTTCGCGGAGATTTTTATACCATCGAAGGTGCGGAAGCATGCGGCGCAGAGTTAAGAGTGTTGGCAGAAGAACACCTCGAGAAGGAGCAAATACCATGTTCAAAATAGAATCCAAGATGACCCACTCAACAGTTCTGCGCTTCGACCGTGTGCCAGGGCCGGATGACCTATGCTCCCGCGTACCTGATGGCGGCGCCCTGGATGTTCTGTTCAGCGACATAGACGTGCAGGATGCTTGTTATTCGCTGTATACGTACACCCCGCCGAACTCCTACTGCATAATTAACGCCGGAACCACGCTTCTTGTTGATCTGGAGAGTGGTGACAAGGACTATCTGCAAGGTCTGTGTGAGCGCATCGTCGTCGCGGCGCAAGCCGATGGATGGGGGGTAGATCGTGCGTAAAGAGGGAGAGCTCACACACCCAAGCATTACGCCAACATCTCCTGGAACATATCTCGTTGTCGGGTGGCTCGGAGACACTGCCAAGGTTGTTTGGAACCACGGAGACGAAGCAGCTTCTTACCATGAAAGGTAGTACGGGCGGTGGACGCTGGAAGATGGCACACCCGTAAAAAGTGACGCTATACAAGGTTGGGTGGACATATAAAAGGAGTAAACTCATGCTATATACAACACTGAATAAAATACGTGCCTGTTCTCCTTGCACCGAAGGCTGGAGCAAACTGCTTGTGCGCCTAGGCAAGACGACGAACCGCTACCGTTCGAGACAATCCTGGAATCAAACGGCCTGGAAGATACGCCAGTGGGCTGGTCACAGCCGAGGGGCTGGTCACAGCGTGGGACGCTGCGTGGGCTGTGCAGACGGAGTAATTTAAACGTGTGGTCAACTGAGGTGTATATGAAATGATTCACGGATGGATTGCGGCGAGGTACACGCCGAACGGGTGGGTTTGTCTTATGACGCGCAAGTACACAACCCCAAGAAAAACAGGAAGGAATAGGCTGACCAGAATGGAGAGAGGCTTTATTCTGTCCGGAGTATTTTCCACCTTGCCGAAGCCGGGGTTTTGCAAAAGGCCTCACAAGTACCTTGTACATAAAGGAGAAGTGATGGACGAAAATAATGAATGCGATATTTTATTCTGGGAATTTTTACGTGCTGATGATGAGTTTTGCGCATCCAGATTATATAACGATGAACGAAAAAAATATTGGGATGCCGGTTATGCTGCCGCTATGGTTAGAGGGAGAACATCATGAGCCAGCGAATATTCTATTCCGAGTACCAGAAGGACAATTTCCTACGGGAAATTCGTCGTGCCGGACGCTCTATCGTGGCTGTCGAGAAAGACTTCGTCGGCGTGTGGACAGTTTTTTATCGGGAGGGTTGAAATGATAGTCAAGACATCAGACCTTAGTGGCGCGGCACTTGATTGGGCAGTGGCTCATGTTGGGATTCCGTTGGACATGATTGGTGCGCTGGACTTTTGTCCGTCATCCGACTGGGCGCAAGGCGGCCCGATTATTGAGCGGGAAGGAATAAATGTCGTGTATCTTGGGGAGACTGCGCCTGATGCGATGGCCCTACACGAAGCCTGTGTCGGAGTATTCCATAGCTACGGCCAGACGCCACTTACCGCAGCCATGCGCTGCTACGTCGCCAGCAAGCTGGGTGATGAAGTCGAAATTCCGGAGGGTGTGAACGTATTTCAAGTGGGCGACAGAGTGCGAGTAGTGCGCAAGATAACGGAACCAGATCCGGCGGTGTGGGATAATGACTGGGCGGACTCGATGGATGAGTATGTGAACAACGGCAGAGATTATGCGGTATCTAGAGTGTGCCGTGAAGGCGTATACTTCGAAGTATTTGGGTGGCCCCCGGCTTCGCTGGAGCTCGTGACTACACTGCCGCCTCCGGTTCAATACCTCACTGACGAAGAAATACGTGTCCCCCTGGCCGAGAAGTTGGATACCCTGGACAAAGTGAAGTCCCTGATTTCTGGGGTACGGTTAGGTTTTGTTGATGCGGCAGCCTGCTCTGTTGGCGCGCCACTTTCCGAAGAGACGTACCATCTCTATCGTGACGACTTGCGCGCGCGCTTCGGATATTTCGAGATAATATCTCTGCCACGTGGAGCCACCCCACAAAACCAAGACCGATACCTGCACCTGTCCGGTACGCCAGAAGCGCCGATGGTGGCATTCGCAGCGGACGAAAAGAATCAGAAGCGGGACATCTTTACTCGAATGAAGTATGGCCGGTACTTGGCCAAGTACCATCCTGAGATGGACAACGAGCAGGTTAAAAAGGAGGTGGCTGCGTTCGAATATGACTATGGCCTGACAACAGAGGTGCACCTGTCTGAAACTGAGGAGGATTTTATTCGATGCATAAATCACGGGCCGAGGGAGTCGTGCATGGCCAACATGAAATACGTAGGGCAAGTGCATCCGGCAGCTATCTACGCGGCTGGAGACATAAAAGTGGCCTGGATTGAAGACGGGGAGCGTATCACTGCGCGCACACTGGTCAACAAGGCCACAAAGAAGTGCTCGCGTATCTACGGCGATGAGGTGAAGCTGCTACCGCTCTTGGAGCTGATGGATATTTATCCGGAGGTAGGTGCGCTGGCTGGCTGCCGCATATTGAAGATAGATAATGATTATGGCAGGGGGCACATCATGGCTTACGTCGACGCAGGCACTGCCTCCGGCGGCGGTGACTTGTTCTACGCTGAGCACGACAAAGAACATTGGATGCTGACCGAGGACGACGGTGAGCGAACCTACGACGGGTATGAAAACGGCGGGGTGACGGAGGGCAAAGAAGAAGAAGAAGAAGAAGAAGAAGAAGAAGAAGAAGAAGAAGAAGAAGAAGAAGAAGAGCCTGAATACGGGTACTGCGACAACTGCGGAGACGCGTTGCATAGCAGCAACGATCGCGTGTATTCTGAGTTCCACAGTGTTTCGTACTGCGTCCTCTGCGCTTACGAGCTCTTGGCGAAGGCGGTGGTGGACGGCAATCGCCAAGGAACCTTCAAATACGACTATGTCCGGATGGATGCAGTTGTGTATGTAGAGTGCCTGGGCTATCACGTCCTGGATAGCCACCTCAGCCACATCGAAAGTATTATCTATGACAAGTATCGTGGTGAGTGGATCGACGTGGATGATGCGCAGTGTTGCTGCATGAGTGAGAATGCGTATCATATGGATGACATGGTTGCGGTCGGCGAAGATCCTGACGGCGGTAGCCTTTACATCCACGAAGATAGTGTGGATGCCGCGTTCGAGGGCGGTAAGTTGCTCAAGGACGAACATGACGCATACTTCTGGTACAAGTCGGTTGAAGTGGTAGACAACGAACTAGATGATGGCGTCGAGCCAAAGAAGTTCACGCAGTATGTGCCGTCCGAGACGCCTGCTCCGCAGGGCAACGAAACGGAGGTGGTGTAGTGGAAACGCTCTTTGAGATACTCGCGATGCGTCGCCCTCATGGGGGCAGGAATGAGGTGCTGGTGGCAGAGAAGATACTGTCCCGCCTTCCGGGGGTGCTGGAGGTATTCACTGACAAGCACAGCAAGCCGATGGCTTACGTCTATACGACAGATGTAACGAGCAAAAGCATCTTCGTTTCTCACCTCGATACGGTGCATAAGGACGAACTCACACCTAACCCGGTCGTCTACGACGCAAACAAAAAGCTGGCGTACAAGACGGACGGCACACCCCTCGGCGCCGATGACGGGGCTGGTGTATGGTTGCTGTTCGAGATGGCTGCGGCGGGCGTCAAAGGTACATTTCTGTGGACAGTCGGAGAAGAGCGAGGCGGGGTAGGTGCGAAGTGGTTGGCAGACAGCGCTGCGGCGTGGCTATCCGGGTTTGATCGCGCCATTGCTTTCGACCGGAAGGGAGCTTCGTCAGTAATCACTCACCAGGCATGGGTCAGGTGTTGTTCCGATGAATTTGCGGCGGCGCTGGCGCTCGGGCTGAGCACTACAATGCCGCACGAATTCGCTCCGGATAGCGGTGGGATTTACACTGACACGGCGGAGTTCACAGAGTTGATCCCTGAATGTACGAACATATCCGTAGGATATGATATGGAACACACCGCGATGGAGACGCTTGACGTTGCATATCTGAAAAACCTGCTGGCCGGCTGCCTGCTGGTAGACTGGGAGTCGCTGCCGACGAAGCGAGATCCGACGAAGGTTGAAAGCACATGGGGCAGATACGGGTTTGAATCCATGCCGAACATAGACCTGGATGCTGTCATGGCGATGGACGACGAGGGGGTTTACGACTGGGTTTACTCGAACCCGGAAGAGGCGGCGGAGTTGATAATTTCGATGAAGGGGGTGTGAGATGGGAAACTGTAAAGACTGTCGGCATTGGGAACACCATCACGATATGCGCAACAAAAAGTGGAGCACCTGCAATTCTGTTGATTGGGTTGGTTATGACCAGTCGATTGACGATTGCGATGCTGCTATTTACGCTGATGCAAGCGACGACTCAGGGCTGGAGGCGGGGCTAAAAACCGGCCCGATGTTTGGGTGTGTGCAGTTTCAGAGCAAAGGGGGTGTGAAATGAACGGATACATCGGGTTTTATAACGGAAGTACAGTTGAGCTGCGCGCGGCGACGCTGTTCGAGGCGAAGACAAAAGCGATAGCACACTTCCGGGCGCCGAGGTCGAAGCATCACATGGTGCATGTGGAGCTGGCCGAGATAGATGGTGAGTCGGTAACGCACGTAGCGGTTGATTAAAGGAGATTGGAAATGAAAAAATTTGTAGTTGTCGCAGGGGTGGTCGTGACCGCAGAAGATGAGGATGAAGCCGAACTGCTTGTCTGGGATGTGATGGAGGGGGTCATGCGCAGCGGCTTGATCGCCGGAATCCATATCGACTATGTTGACGAACTTCAAGGAGATTGGAAATGACAATCATAGGTGTGAAGACGCAACGCGGTATCGGATTACACAACAGAATTGCAGTAAGAGCTGCGCGATTTGATAAATGATTTGGAGGCAAATCAAAATGACTGAACCAAACTACGCCCTTGAGCAGGCAAAAGCTCAATACGACAGCATCTGCGACATGGTTGCCGCACTTGAGGTCGATTACGTCCGGCTGGATGCTTTGAAAGCCGAGCGCGCCGATCTGGTGTCGGAGGCCGCAGATTACACAAATGTAGAGCAAGGTCTGGCTCGCGCAGCGCTGACGACGTGGGATTTTGATAAAGGCGAAGAACTCGTCGAGCTTCTCGAAGCCGCAGATGGTTGTGAAAACCAAGGCGCCGCGCGCGACCGTATCCAGGAAGACCCGTTGTCGGTTCAGGTGCGAAGCGGGTGGATGGAGCCCGGACAGTTGGAACAGGAGTGCAAGCGAGTCAAAAACCACATCCTGGCGGAAGAGTTCGAGATACTGCTCTGCACCGGCGGCCCAGCGGTACGCATTATGGGCGGACTGGACGCGCGCTGCCAGCCGTATCGAGCGTGGCTAGAGTACCAGGATTGGGGTACGCCTTGGACTCGATACTTCGACGCGGAGCAGAACACGCTGCTCGCTTACGCAAATGAGTTTTATTTTGGAGGGTAGTGGCTCGAAGAAGCTCACGCGTAAAGCTACCGATAAGCGGCTCACACTTCAACATTACTTCAACATTTAGGAGGATCAAAATGGAAAAGATCACATCGAAAGAGCAGTTCGAAGCCGCCGCGCTGAGCGCTGCGTTCCTTACCGACGACAATTTCTGGATCGCCAGGGAGGCTGCCAGGGTTCAATCGAACCAATACACCCCGATCAAACTCGAAGGTGACGATCCGCTGCGGTTCTTGCATGTGAGCGTTGACGACCTGAACAAGGTTGCTTACACTAAAGACGCTGAGAGTGGCCGTGCGGATATACAGACACGAACTACAATGACGGCTTACTGCACGAAGTTCGGACTGACGGGCCCAAGGCAAAATGACTTGCCTACCAGTCCGCTCGCCGGGCTTAGCCACGGGCGTACCACAGGTGTGGGGGTCTGAGATGAACAGGGTTTTTGTGGAGGTATAACATGAATTTGTACTAATGCGAAGCCAAAGCAAAAGATATTGGTTTTGACAAAGCAAAATTCGTTGCGCTATCAAGGCGGCGACAGATTTTGGCGAGGCACTTCGCGTAGGTTGTGCGTCAATTTTGCAGGAATTGGAGAACGAAATGGGACTACAAGACACACTTGGAAACCGGCAATGGATGGAAGCCAACGCAGACAATATAAAAGCGATATTGCCGCCAACATGGACGCATATCAGCAACATTGACGGATTGCAGCTCGGATACGGGTTAAAGCTGCTTGGAATAGACTGGCGCAGCGAGGATGAGTTCGGTAAGTGCATGGTATTTTTTGAACGCGCCGGACTAATAAAGCGGGATGGAATTCTCATTAAACGAGGTTGAGCGTAGGGTTAGCCGCCTACCCAAGAAGAGCGGTATTTTTAAAGGGATTTTCGTGATGAAACAAATCGTAAAAGGCTGGCTTATGCTATCTGTTGGTGCGCTAATGATTTCCGCCGCCGCTGGCTTGGCATGGAGCGTCCCAGCCGCTTTAACTGTTGCGGGCGCTTGGGTGATTGTATACGGGATTGCCGTGCTTAATGGTGGCTAACGCGTTCACAAGGATGACGCCCGACGTTTGAATTAAGGGGCGCGGCGCTCCCAAGCAGACAACAAAGGAGATTCAAATGACCCAAGCAACCATCAAAATCACCGGCATCGGCCCCGTTGAAATCACTACGGAATTGGCTGAAGTTGTTCTTGTTGGCGCCCTGACGATTTCCGGCGATCCAGTGAATTGCAAGACAAAGAAGGTCAGCTGCAACCCAAAGGCCGCGAAGCTGGCAAAGCAAGTCGAAGGCACCCGGCTCAAGGAAATCAAGCCCGGTCATTTCATGCTCATCGAAGACAACGATGGACATGAGAGCCAAATGGTTTTTTATTGGTGCCGCCACATACCAAGCTGTGCATCTGCGGGTTGTTTTATCTACCGGGAGAACGCTGACGGAGCGGTCTACTTTAATACGCGCTGTACTAGGCGCATAACGTGAAAATAACCGGGCCGTAGGCCAGTCCGGTTGGGCGTAGGGTTGGACAACTCGTAGTAACGGAGATATACATGAGATATGAACTCGTAGAAGGCGATACTCGAATTATCAACATCATGGTGAACGATGGGTGGGAAATGGCGAACACTTTTCCTAATCCGTACCCGCAGCCATATTTTTTTGCGCTGATGCGCGTAAGCGACGCAAACGAAAAAAATTACAGCATGGAAAATGTGCAGGGTCATGTTTATCGAGGCGAGAAACTGAACCCGTGGCAAGAGGTGTCTAACGTAGAGTTAGCCGGCTGCGCTGACTCGGAAGGAGTAACGAAGAAATGAACGAACAGAAACTAGAGAACGTAAAGGAAGCCGCGTTGAATGTTAGGTTAGCCGATTTTCCTGTCGAAACAGTGGCGGCTTGGTATTGCGAGCTAAATTGTTTCAGATGGCCGGAAAACCTCCCGATCGGAAAGCCTTATGGTTGGGATTCGATGACCGACGAACAAAAGCACGTTGACCCTGAATGTAATGCGATATGGAGAGCGGTTAGTGATGCGGTGCCGGAAAAAGAAAAAAGCCGTGCATGGCACATGCACGGGTACTGCGTTAAAAATAAAACATACGAAGAATTTGAGGCGTGGTGGGCGGCGCGCTCGAACGGAAAGTGTGAAAGAAGCCGCGCTTTTGCGCCGTCGCTCTCGAACGTAGGGTTGGACAGATTTTAACTAGGAGAGCCGAGAAAATGGAAAAGAAGAACGCAAAACCTTTGGGTGGTAAAAATTACGGGAGCATTGCACACCTTCCTGGGTCGAGACTGGGGCCGGGGGATCATAGCTGCCACGAAGGGCAAGAGCGCATTTGCAATGAAAAGGTACGCGACAAACACGACCGCATCATCGTCCAAGAAAAACTGGACGGGTCGAATGTTGGGGTGGCGAAGATCAACGGAGAAATACTGGCGCTGACACGTGCAGGGTACTTGGCGCACACCTCGCCATACATGCAACACCATAAATTCGGGGAGTGGGTTTCCGCAAACGAAGCGCGGTTTGCAGAGGTTTTGGCCGACGGCGAACGGCTGGCGGGTGAATGGCTGTTGCAGGCTCACGGTACGCGCTACAAGCTGCCGCATGAGCCGTTTGTGGCCTTTGACCTGATGAGAGGAATGAAGCGCGCAACCCACGAAGAACTGCAATCCAGAATAAGCGGGCGTTTTGTTTTACCGCACACTATCCATATCGGGGATGCGTTGAGCATTGAAGAGGCAATGAAGCGGCTTGGCGAGTACGGCAATCACGGCGCGATTGACCCGATTGAGGGAGCGATGTGGCGCGTAGAGCGGAACGAACTCATTGACCCCGGCAAAGGTGGCGAGCGACATTGGGTTGTGGACTTCCTTGCAAAGTACGTTCGACCAGAAAAATTGGATGGGTGCTTTTTGGAGAGCGTTACCGGACAGCCGACAGTATGGAACGAAGTGGTGTCCAACGTGTAGTTGAGGGGCGCGCACTTCGTGATTCGGAGAAAGGAAGCGTCGATGAATAGGCAATTTGCAATGGGGGCAGCGACCGCCCTTGGTGTGGTGATGATGATCCAAAATTGGTACGGGCTGGAAGGATACATCCAGCATGTGCGCGACCACTGGATTGATCTGCCGTGGTGGGGGGGTGCCGCAATAGCTGCATGGTGCACTTGGCTCGGACGGGACAAGACGCCTAACGTAGAGTTGAGCGCCGGGGAACGGCGCGAGGAGAAACCATGAATGAAACTGTGAAAGAAGCCGCGCCGTTGCCCGTGCGCTCGAACGCCGGGTTGGACACCGACGGCGAGTACAAAAACAAATACCTATCACTCTCTGCGCAGCATGTGCGCGAAACCGAAATGTTGTTGGCTGTGATAGAAGAGCTTGGCATAAAAGCAGGAGGTGGATTATGCAGCATGACTTTTGACGGAGCACGGGCATTTTTGACGGACATCAAAACACAGTGCGAAGAAATATCCGCAACTTTTGGATGAAGGTGTCCAACGTAGAGTTAACCGGCTCCGCGCAACTAAACACTTCAACAAGGAAATAATCATGGCAGACACAATGAAACCTGTAAACGACCACGCTGGCGCGGAGTTCGAGTTGAACGGCGGGTTGGACACCAGCAAACCATTTTGGGAGCGTTACGAGAATAAGGGCAAATGCGATTACCCTCCATACTGCGCTTGGGAGCAAAAAGGGAATTGCCATTGGTCGAACTCTTGCAAGGATAGAAAAGTGTCCAACGTGTAGCTAAGGGACTGCGCAAAAGCGCGCAGCCCCGCTTGAGCGGAAAGTTAGAACACAACTACGGAGAAACGCGATGCGAAACGAACTGCGAAATTGCCCGGATTGCGGAGTGCCGCCCAGAGAGCAACACCAACCCGGATGCGATGTTGAACGGTGCGCAAATTGTGGAGAGCAGCGCATATCGTGCGACTGCGAAGAACACGCGCTGCCTTCAATAAAATGGACATGTATATATCCGGGGGAAATGGAATGCCGAGAATTCGGGTGGTATGCCAAGTTAATACCGGGAAGCGGATGGGTGAGTTGTGAAGCTGACGATCCGCGTGCCAGTGAAGACCTAAACAGGCTTGCGATTGATGCGGTATGGAACCGTGAGGCTGGACGCTTCATGATGGGTTCTAACGTGTAGCTAAGGGACTGCGCGCTTCACAAAACTTTGAAGGAGATATGAACATGGCAGCAACGAATGAAATTGAAAGGAACCCCGCTGGCGCGCAGTCCCGCGCAGGCGAAGCCGGAGCGAACTTGAGCGGAGGGTTAGAGGTCAAAGACCCGTCCATTTGCCCTTGCGGGAATAAATACTTGTGGTGCGACAACCCTGCGTGCGTAGACGAAATGTGCGAGGCGGAAGCGGCAGCATATTGCCCTCATGGATTTTTATGCGGGTGCCCAGTGTGTTGACCTCTAACGTATCTTAGGCACCGATTTAGGGGTATATCCTGTAACGAAGGCAGTTTTACACCTATTCCAGCTATTAGTTTACACAACAAAAGGAGCATAAAAATGAAACGATTCAGACCCCGCTGGCGTGACCGGTATCAAGACCGCATGAAAAACTTTCTGACCCGCACCGGCTGGGCTATAGCAATCATCCTGGCCGGATATGGCTTATGGTATTCAGTATCAACCGTGCGAAATCACAATCATATTGTCGCACAAGCCGAGGCTCGCGCGATGAAGGCCGAGGCCAACCTGCACGAGGCGCACGAGATACTCGCAGGACGTTACCCCCACATGCGCACAGAGGGTAAAGACTATTACGAGTTCGCAAATATCACATGGACGGCTGCTAAGGTGGAGGGACGATGAGCACAAACAAATTACAAGAGGCTGATGATGCGCAGATGATTAAAGCAATAAGACTGCTTCGCTCTGCTGTTTGTCTTCAAAATGGAAGCTCCTTCAAAACCGACGCGATTAACGTATCGTCGGGTGGTGGAGGTTCTTGCTCGTATGGTATTGATATAGATCAAAGGAAGCGCATGGAAACTGAGGACATCACAATATTGAAACTCGCTGAGGCAATGAATAATCTAGCGAGTGCCATACGCGGGACGCAGCATTTTGGAGCTGGTGGAGGAAAGAGATGACAAACTACACAATATCCGAGCGCGCAATACTGCTGGCGCAGCTCGCTGAAGAACAGGACGCAGCCGACGAGGCCGTGACGGAACAGCTTAAGGTCGTGCTCGATGCACAGCGGCAGCTTCGCGCGGATATTGAATTTCGCGACGCATTGCGCAAGGTTCGCAATTACTTAGGTATCCGAAAATGTTAGTAGCAAAACTACTCAAATCAATCGCCAAGCACGAGGTCACAAAGCGCCTAGCGATGATGCGCATTGCCGACCTGACCAACCGAATCAACGCATATGAGTCTGGAGAGAAGAAGTATCAAGGCCAACCCTGCATCAATGGTCACTCCGGCACCCGATACACTAAATCAGGCTGCTGCATTGAGTGCGTGAATCGGAACAAGAATAATGACTTTCCGAGGCGTCCCTACAACAACGGGTTGCCGCGAAAATCACCGGTGGGTCGGTGAGCGTACTTAAACACAGGAATCATATAACGAGAGGGAGAGAGTAAAATGTATTTACCGAGCATGACAACCGAGGAACTGATACGATACGCTGATACGGCTGCTACTACAGAGCTTGAGCGAGAGCTTGTAAAACACGCGACCGCACTACTCGAAGACTGTGACGATAATGACAAAATGCCGGATCAGATTGAGCATCTGACACACGCCGGAATAGATTTAGCAAACACTGCCCGATACGTCGCTGTGTCACTAGATGATGATGCCCCCGCTAAAGCATTATTAGACGCCGTAGAGATTTTTGAGTGTAAGACTGAAAATGCCCTCAGATAAAGGAGAATCAAATCATGTGCCCAAGTTCTAAAAATTATGTCAGAGACCTGAAGCAGGAGCGCAAGACTTCCCTCGCCCGAGGCGAAGGCCCGAAGAACGCCGCGCGCAAGCAAGCCCGCCGCGACATGGAGAAGGCCGGGAAGGTGAAGCCGTTTGACGGGCTTGATGTAGACCATGTTAAGCCGCTGAGCAAAGGTGGCGCCGTGGGCAAAGGAAATCTCCGGGTCAAGAGCAAGAGCGACAACAGAAGTTTCGCACGGAATCCGGATGGGAGCATGAAGCGATAAAAGAAATCGGAGTGGGCGAGCCTTCCCTAAGAAGGCGGGAACTAACCACACTCGCCGCATAATCGTAAGCGGCACTAATTATCTAAGGAGTGTAACTATGAATCTATGCGGATTCGATCTGGAAACCCCGCAAGAGGTGCCGGAGTTCGGCCTTCAACCTTGGAGAGCACGAACTGGCGAGGCGACAATAAAGTCAGTAGCGGTGTGGCGTAGCGATGAAAAGAAGGTGGCAGTGCGCATGCCATCAACTGAGTGGTTCAAAAAGTTTCTGGTCTCATGCGCTGAACGCAAGACCGTCTTGGTGGGCTGGAACTTGCTGTTCGACATCGCATGGTTGCACGCCATCGGGCTGACCAAGGAAGTCAACGCATGCACTTGGATTGACGCCATGCTGCTGCTGAAACGCGTTGACGGCTGGCGCAGCCGGGATCTTGGTGGCCGTGGGTACAGCCTCAAGGATGTTGTTGCAAAACGTTGGCCAGAGCATGCCGATTACGGACTAGGTGATGATGTTACAAAAGTTCCACAGACCGAAGAAGAGTGGACGCGACTGCTTGACTACAACATCAAGGACAGCAAGTTCACTTACCTGCTGGCGCAGGAATATCTCGATCAGCTCACCGAGCCGGAGAAAAAAGCTGCGCGTCACGAGGCACTCGGACTCTCGCCGATCGCGCTGTCGCACATCAATGGCATCACGATAAACCCGGAGGCGCTGGCTGCGCTTGATAAAGACGTGAGTGAGCGGCGTGTCGCAGCCGAAGCTAAACTCGGAGTACCTGCTGACGTAATAGCGTCGCCTAAGAAGCTGGCGAAGCTGTTGTTTGAAGATTGGGGATTTGGTGTGGTGAAGACGACACCTGCTGGAGCGGCGTCCACCGACAAAGAGACTCTTCTTACACTCGAACTGGAGCACCTTGATGACGAGCGACTCGGAGCGCTGATGGCAGTGCGCAAAGTAAACACGCAGCAGTCAAAGTTCGTGGATGCCGTCAAGGATTCGACTGCGTATCACGGCGCGCTGATTACAAGGCCGAGCCCGTTTATTGCTGGTACATACACTGGTCGAATGACTTACTCATCGAAGCAAGGAAAAGGCAAGTCAGAGATTCAGACAGGCATCGCGCTCCACCAGTGGGAGCGCGGAAAAGGGGCGAGGAATATACTCGAAGCGCCGGAAGGGTTCCTTCTCGCCGAGTTCGACGCGTCAGGGCAAGAGATGCGGCTGATGGCTGACGACTCGCAGGACGAGACGATGCTCAAACTATTCCTCGACGGCATCGACGGACATGCCTATATGGGTGCAGAGATCGAGAGAAAAGAATGGCAGTGGGTGAGCGGCGAGCAGGACAAAGACCCGGAGGCCAAGCGCATACGGAACCTCGGCAAGTTCGCAAACTTATCGTTGCAGTACAGAATCGGAACTGACACAATCCGGGTTCGCGCTCTGACGCAGTACGGACTAAATCTTCCACCGTCAAAGGCCGAGCATATCAAGGCAACATACCTCAGAACGTACCCTGGGGTGCTTCGGTATTGGAAGTCGGCGATCAAGGAGGCCGCGAGAGTTGGTTACGCAGAAACGCGAGGACATCGGCGCATCGTACTGAAGAACCTGAACATCTACGAACAGCAGCAGACTGCGATCAACTTCAGGATTCAAGGCACTGGTGGCGACATGAAGGAGCTGGCTATCGCGGTGCTACAGCTGACCGAGTTCAATGACGACGTGATGTATGCGTGGGACTTGCACGACGCGCTGTTCATATATGTAAGAGATGATGACAGGGCGCTGACTACAGTGACGCGCATACAGGACAGGTTAAACAACCTGCCATATCAATCAGCATGGGGGTGGACTCCGGCGATACCGTTGCCGTGGGACGCGAAGATAGGCAAGTCATGGGGTTTACTGAAAGGAGTGGGTAGATGACGGAATTATCGAGAGGCCTGTTTGTTGTGCGCGAAGACGGCGCTGTAATATGCGAGCTTTTTCTAGGCGCGGACAGAGTGGAAGGAGCCGGTATGGGTCGCGACATGCCGCTCTTTACAGGAGCGATTATGCTTGAGGGGCGTGTGTACACCACGTTTGACATTGCAAACAGCTCACTGGCATTTGACATAAACAAAAAGCTGGACTGCGAGCGCCGAGGGCGCGTGTCGTTCGGAAAGTTTTCACCTGTGGAGAAGATCTAGTGATGAAAACGTGCACGAAAGGATTGCACCAGTACGAACCTGTGAAAGGCAGTAAAAAAGGCTGTGAGAAATGTAGAAAAGCTACTGCGAAAAGACTCTCTACCAAGAACAAAGCTAAAAAAGCAGCCGCATCTCGAAGACACTATGAACGAAACAGAGAGCGTATTGCGGCGGCGGCTAGAGCATGGGCTGCTGCAAACCCTGACAGGTGCAAGGAGATTGGACGGAGGTATTACGCTGAGAATAAAGACAAGGCAAAAGCAACAACTAAAAAATGGCGCGACGAACACCCTGACAAGGTCAAATCAACGACGATAAAATACAGGGAGGCGCACCGAGAAAACAATAGAGATTCCGTAAAACGGTGGATAGCCAAGAATCCTCTGCGCAATTGCCTAATGGCTCAACTGTTGCATCTACCTGTACATGCAATCCCCTTGGAGCTTATCGAAGCAAAACGAGCAAACTTAATGCTTAAACGACTCATAAAGGAGAGTAAAAATGGTAAAGCTATCTGAAGCAATTACAGTTCAATCCGAAGCAATGGCGATCAGCGTCGACATGCGAAGGTTGTATGAAGATTTCAAAGCCGGAGGCATGAAGCGCGAGGAGGCGGATACCTTGGCCAACATATCAGGCAAGAACTTGAAGGCGCTGTCACTTATGCTGGCCGATCAGATGCGGTTGGATGGGATGCGTGTTCTCGCCGGCCCAAAGGAGTGAAGTGATGGAAAAGAAAACGATTCTACAAGAAGCGCATGAACTGATCTACGGAGGCCGCGAGGCCGACTACGGAGACCCGAAAAAGAACCTCGGCGACATTGCTAATTTCTGGGAGATGTACCTGTACGGTAAGTATGGCGCGGAATTCCCGATTTTTGCCGAAGATGTGTGTCAAATGATGGTGCTGGTGAAAATGGCGCGCGGATTCAACGGGCCGAAGAAGCGAGACACCGTGGTTGACATGGCCGGATACGTTGGGTTGATTGAGAGGGTGCAGATATGACAACGATGACAGATTTAATCGCGAGAGCAAACGACGACGCCGTATTACTCGGGCAGTTTTTCATGGTGAAGCACAAGCTCGAAGACAAGGGGTATAAAATCCGGGCGGACTCAGACATGTTCCGGGTATTTGACGGAGAAAAGGTGGTATTTCTGTCAGACGAACCGCTGGATATAAACGAGTGGGCTGAGACGGCTCCGAAAGCGGGGAAAAAATGACATCGCACCCATGGAGCTTCAGCTCGTTGAACGACTTTGCAAACTGCCCCAGGGCGTACCAGCTCAAGCGAGTCACAAAAGAAGTAAAAACAGTCGAGTCCGAGGCCATGCGCTACGGAACCGAATGTCACCTGTTTCTCGAAAACCGCGTAGTGAAGAAAGCTCCGCTGCCGGAGCATCTGGTGTGGATGGAGTCGAGCATCAAAAAGATGGAAGCCTCCGGCGGCAAGCTGATTGCCGAGCAGAAAGTGGCGCTGACCAAGGGGCTTGGGATCACGACGTTCTTCGCAAAGGATGTGTGGGTACGCGGAGTTGTTGACCTGACTGTCCGGTATGACGTCAAGTCGGTGGTGCTCGACTACAAAACTGGAAAAAGAAAACCTGACTCCGACCAGCTCATGCTCTTCGCCGGTTTCGAGTTTGCTGATAGGCCGGATGTGCAGGAGGTTCGCACAGGATACCTGTGGCTCAAGGACAAAAAGATGGACACCGAGACGTTCACCCGCGAAGACATCCCGATGATCTGGGGTCACTTCATACCGAAGGTCGAGCGGTTGGAGAAGGCATACGAAAAAGATGATTGGCCGGCGAGGGCTTCGGGGTTATGCAACCCATGGTGCCCGGCTACGCTGGCGCAGTGCAAACACAAGAAAGGATAAAATGAGACTAGAAATCGAAATCACGGAAGACGAAATCCGCAGTGCAGTCGAGCGTAAAGTGCGCACAGCTATCGCCGACCAGACGAACCAATGGGGGACCGACCGCTATATCAAAGAGCAGGTTAAAGAGCGGTGGCAAACGGTCGTGGCCGATATGATTGGCGAAGTGTTGCGCGATAGCGCACCAATGAAAGCTAAAATTATCGAACAAGTCGAGCGCAAACTGCGCGCACAAGTCGCCGCAGCAATGAAAATTAAAACGAAAGAAAATGAGCCACCAAACTGACGAAGAGCTGATACGAGAAGTGCATGCGGATCGGACAGCGTCGCCCAGGGAAAAAGAAATGGCGGGGCGGTTGCTTCGTTTACTGTTCGCGTTTGACGAGATGGAAGTGGCCCTCTTTGAGGATCATGTCACTGAGAGGAGGATGCACTGATGACCCCTGAAGGAAAAGTTAAGGCCGCAGTCAAAGAAGTGCTGAAAGCACACGGTGCTTATTGGCACTGCCCTGTACAAAACGGAATGGGCGCCCCATCGCTGGACTTCATCGGGTGCTTCATGGGCAGGTACTTCGGTATTGAGGCGAAAGCGCCGGGCAAGAAGCCAACACCGAGGCAGGAGCTAACCATCTCCCAGATCGAAGAGGCTGGGGGTAAGGTGTTTGTGATTGATGGAGACTGTTCTGCTTTGGATCAATGGCTCCAAAAGATCGTCGACGTGCAGGACGCTGGGGCAGCCGGTGTAAAGCCCTGGTAGTGGTGGCTGACATTCCAAAAAGAAATCTGCCCTGTCTGGCAGCGCAACGGCGCAAATCGTTACCGTCTCTTGACCCTCTCACACGTCGAGGTAGTGCTTTTTCAAGAGACGCAAAATGCAACACGGAGTCAGCCTGGAGCATAGTCCGTGAATTTGTGCGTGACAACTAATTTTAAAGGTTCGAGTATGCAGAAGCCGACGAGCTCAAATGAATAAAGCACTGATCGTTCCTCATAAGAAGAAGATTCTACTCCGGGATAGCCATCCGTCACGCATCACGACCGTGATTCCAACGGCGAAGCTGATTCTCTACAAAGGAGTGGAACTCGTTGTCGTGCCGCACGAGCTCGACGAGACGCGGGTGTTGAACAATATGGGGTACGACATCTCCTCGCCGGTCAGCCATTACTACAAGTGGTCTGGGCAGTACACACCGTTTCGTGCCCAGCTGGTGACGGCAGACATGCTGACGCTCAATAGTCGGATGTTTGTTTTGTCCGACCTCGGCACCGGCAAGACGTTGAGCGCGCTGTGGTCGTTCGATTACCTGCGCAGCATTGGGCTCGTGAAGCGCATGCTGATTGTGACGCCGCTGTCCACGATGGAACGGGTGTGGGCTGACGAAATATTCCGGCACTTCCCCCACCTCGAAGCCTCGGTGCTGTACGGCTCTGCGAAGCGACGCGTGGCGCAGCTCGAATATCCGGCTGACATCTACATCATCAACCATGATGGGGTGAAGGTGCCAGAAATCCGCGACGCGCTGCTCAAACGCAAAGACATCGACGCGGTGGCGGTAGACGAGCTGGCGTCGTTTCGCAACGCAGGTACTGATAGGTGGAAGGCTCTCAAGCGCATAACAGAGGGCAAGAAGTTCTTGTGGGGGCTGACCGGCACACCGATACCAAACCGACCGACAGACGCATGGGCGCAGTGCAGGCTCATCGCACCTCACCGGGTTCCTCCATACTTCGGGATGTTCCGGGAGATGGTAGAGCGCAAGGTGTCGCAGTTCAAGTGGGTCGCCAGAGACAACGCATTACAGACCGTGCAGGAGGCCATGCAGCCTTCGGTGTTATTTAGGCGGGATGAGTGCGTTGATCTGCCTCCGACGATGTACGAGCACCGCTACGTAGAGATGTCAGCCGAGCAGAAAAAGGCGTACAAGCAGATGATCACGCAGCTGGTGGCGGAGTCGAAGGCCGGGCAGATAATGGCGGTAAACGAAGCGGTTAAAGTTCAGAAGCTCTTGCAGATCAGTTCAGGATGTGCATACAACCAAGAGGGTGAGTGTGTCCGGTTCGATTGCGCCGACCGCATCACGGTACTCAAGGAAGTGATTGAGGAGTCCGCCGGCAAGGTAATCGTATTTGTCCCGCTGCTGGGCAGCCTCAGTATGGTGGCAGAAGCACTGAAAGATATGTGGCCGGTGGAAGTGGTGCATGGAGGCGTCGGCAAGAATGAGCGCGACCGGATATTCAGCGAGTTCCAGCGCCCCGGTGGTCTGCATGTGATTGTGGCGCACCCCAAGTGCATGTCTCACGGACTAACCCTTGTCGAAGCTAATACAATCATCTGGTTCATCCCGACCAACGACCACGAGACCTACGTGCAGGCGAACGGACGCATCGTTCGTCCAGGGCAGAAACGGAACACGTTGATTTTTCATATCGAAGGAAGCGAGGTGGAGAGAAAGATGTACAAACGGCTGCAATCGAAATCGTCGATGCAGAATTTGCTGCTTGATATAATCAAAGAGAGGTTGGAATGAAAAGTCGCTTGACACACAAACACCATATAAGTAAACTGTCTTAACACTAAAGGAGGTGAAACAAAATGACTGACCAAATCAGAGCAGACGAACTGACGGCGAAATATATTGCGCTCCGCGATTTCAAAGCGAAGTTCAACGCCGAGCACGAAAAGAAGGTGGGGCGCATCACCGCCAAGATGGATGAGATAGAGGCGCAAATGATGGGGTTCCTGAACGCCACCGGGCAGGAAAGTTCCAAGACCGAGTCCGGTACGTTCTTCAAGAAGACCTCGACCAGCTCGAAGGTTGCAGACAGGGACGTATTTTTAGACTTCGTAATCCGCGAAGGAGCAATCAGCTTCTTGGAGAACAGGGTGAACAACACGGCAGTAACGGAGTACATCGAAGCGAATGGCAAGCTACCGCCGGGAGTCGATGTTACGCGGATAGTTTCAGTGTCGGTCAACAGGCCGGCAAAACGATAGGAGACCTAAAATGAACATCAAATATAACTGCAAGAGCGACGGTCGAGGAAATTCTCAAGGTGCTGAATTTCAAGACGCCACCTACGGCAAAGGCATCAGAGTGGCGACGCAAAAGTTGATAGTGCAAGGCCGTCCGCCGGAGTACCGTTGTACAGTATGTGGGTCGCAACACGGCCCGGAAGCAGCAACCAAGTAACCCAACCACAACGAGGAGCAACACAATGAACCAAGTAATCCCGTTTGACCAAATGACCAGCATGCCGGCACACCTGATCGCGCACGTAGGCGCTGGAGCGCTCGCACTGAATGACGCAGCTGAGGAATTTGCCTCAGTCAAGTTCCCTGTGATCTCGATCAAGGGCAGTCGATTTCATGTCAGCCGCGATGGTGAGAAGACGCTCATCATGCGCCCCAAAGCCAATCCGTCCGATCCCGACGAGCCAGCCACTTATATTGAGGTGACGATCCTGAACATCCAGAAGGCCAAGACGTTCTATGAAGATGGCTACGTGGACGGCGCGGCGGAGAAGCCCGACTGTTTCTCGAACGATGCTATCACCCCTGACGCGTCTGTGGCAGCACCTCAGTGCTCGACCTGCGCGCTGTGCCCGCAAAACGCGTGGGGCTCTGGCGTCAACGACAAGGGCGAAGCGACCAAGGGCAAGGCATGTTCCGACGTTCAACGTCTGGCTGTCGCTGGTCATGGCCTCGACGATCCGATGATGCTGCGCGTACCGCCCTTGTCGCTGAAGAACCTGGCTGAGATGTCGAAGCTGCTGTCCAAGAAGAACATCCCGATCAACGGCGTAGTGACCCGCGTCTCGTTCGATACCGCAGCTTCCAGCCCGTTAATGCTGTTCAAACCGATCGGGTTCCTCGATGCAGCTGGCTTTGCCAAGGCGCAGTCCCTGATGAACGACGACCTGGTGCTCGCGATCGTTGGTAGGAAGAATCGTGGTCTGGACGCACTGGGGGCAGCTCCTGCGCACATCGCAGCGGCAAAAGAAGTGGCTAAGCCAGCTGCTGACCCAGAAGCCGCCGCGAAGAAAGCCAAAGCCGATGCAAAGGACAAGAAGGTAGCTGCCGCAAAAGCCGTCGCAGAAGCCGCAGCGAAGGCCGTAGCGGACGCGGAGGGTGACGATGAAGATGGTGCAGGTAGTGGGATGACAACTTACAACACCGATGCGCTTGCAGGCGCAGCAAGAGCTTCCACAGCGAAGCCCGCCAAGGCGACCGCATCTGTGGCCACCGCAGGCTCTCTCGACGCAGAACTCGACGCGCTGTTGTCGTAATTAACCAAGGGGGCTTCGGCCCCCGCTAAGGAGCCATAATGAGTCTCAAAAAAACACTCGATGTAGCAGGAATATCTATGGCTGAATTTGGAGTTATGTGCGGAGTGTCGCGAACCGCTGTCAGCAAATGGTGTGGAGGCTTGCCGCAGCACGTACTTCGCCGGAATGAGGTGGCTGAACTGGTATCTGCTATACAGTCAGCCATTGTCAATGGAGACTTGCCCATTGACAGGAAGCGAGTGACAGTAGCTGAACGTAGGTACGCAACAAAAATCGCCATAGAGAGCCACGGTCGTCTCCGGTAATTCAGTCAGCTTGAATGCTGCGCAAGCAGAGCGTATCATCAGACGTTGAACCGGGGGGATCCAGTGAACATACAAGAATTTATGGAGCTAGTCGCTCCGGACGGAGATCACTTCTTCGTCTTAGAAATACCGTTAAAAGGGGCTAAAAAGCACTTTCACGCGCCCACGATATCACGTCTAGCCACTGTAGCGAGCATCAAGGCTATGACGTGCACAGAATCGAACATCTATTATGCAATGGCGTCGTTCAAGAAAGAGCGCTACGCCGACACCAGCGGCAAGCTCAGACAACGCACCCAAGAAAATGCTGAAAAGCTGAAGTGCTTTTGGGTTGACTTGGACTGCAAGGGCCGAAACGACGGCACAGATTACCCTGACCAAGCTGCTGCCCTAGCTGCCATAGACACCTTCTGCATCGCATCAGGCATTAAAAAGCCGACGCTTACAATAAACTCCGGCTACGGCCTGCATGTATATTGGATCTTGAACGAGTCAATAGCGAGCGACGTATGGACACAAGCCGCCACGCGGTTCAAAAACACTCTGGATGCGCATGGTGTCTTGCATGACGCGAGTTGCACAACGGATTGCGCGCGTGTGTTGCGTCCGGTCGGGTCACACAACAGAAAGGCAAGCGCTGAGTCACGCGAGGTCACAGTTATAGGTAATGTAGGTGAGCGCGTCTCGCTTGAAGATTTCCTTGCTCCGCTGGTAACAACGAGTCCGCCGCCAGCAGATAGTCTTCCGTTCGAAGGCAGTATTTTATATAGTGCCGCTGACATGCAGCTAAACGAAATAGCGAGCAACGCGGTGGAGTACCCTCCATCGTCTACTGTGGAGATACTGAAAGACTGCGGTCTCCTGCGCGCGGTGTACGAGGTCGGCGGAAATGTCCAGGAGCCGCTGTGGCACAAGGTGCTTGGAGTGGTAAAGCACACAACAGACTGCGAGACCGCGATACACGACTTCTCGAGAGGCCACAAAGAGTATTCTTATGAGCTGACTGTCGAAAAGGCCGCTGCGTGGAACGCCGGGCCGACTTCGTGTGAAGTGTTGCAACGAGACAGCGCACCTGCAATGCGCCGGATATGTAAAACCTGCAAGCACAAAGGGGTCATAACAAGTCCGATACAGCTCGGGCAGCCAAAAGTGTTGATGGTCGAGACCGTTAAAACTGTCCAGGATGGTTTGGAAGTAGACACAACGCTGGAAGTACCTGCACTACCGATCGGAATGCAGCGAAGGTTTAAATGGCTTGACGGAAAGCTGAGCAAGAACGTACCTGTAAAAGGCTCAAAAGCCGGTGATGCCGACGCTTTATTCGAGTTCGTCGTGTTCTGCGACTTCTTCTTCTACCCTTACTGCTTCTACCGAGACAGTCAGGATATGCTGGTGATGGTATGGAAACTGCGCGAGCGCGCGGGATCCTGGAGAGACTTCGAGCTGACTGGTGCGGCCATGGGGTGTGGAGGCACAGCCCTGTTCAAGGAGCTAGGAGAGCAAGGAGTGCTGGCATCTCACGGACAGAAAATGTCCATGGAGAGCTACATCACAGCATGGTTTTCTGAGGTAAAGCGGGACACCCTCGGCGTAGAGACATATATGCACTTCGGATGGCATGGCGACAGCTTCCTGCTAGGCGATTCGCTTATAAAGCCTGATGGCGTTGTGGACAAAGTACGTGTGGGCGGAGATGCCGAGCGGATGGTGGGGAAGTTCAACCCAAAAGGCACTCTCGCTTGCTGGCGAGATTTGATTGATGAGACATACAACAAACCAGGTCAAGAGCAATACCAATTCATACTCGGTTCAGGCTTCGGAGCCCCGCTGGTGCACCTGATGGATTTTCATGGCGGACTGACTGTATCTGCATTGTCGTTCGGGTCTGGCCAAGGCAAGACTACCGCCGAACATATGGCCATGGGCATATTCGGAGACGGCAAAAGTGACAACAGTTCGTCGCTGTCCATCTCGACACAGCAGGCCACGCCGAAATTTGTGTTTGCACACGCCGGTCTGATGCACAATTTGCCGATAGTTGTCGATGAGATAACGAACATCAAGCCCCAAGACGCATCAGAAATGCTTTACACGTTCAGCGGCGGAACCCCAAGAATGGGTTTGAGGACAGACGGTCGAATGAGCCGGACTCGGTTCGGATGGGCCACCATCCTGCTGACATCATCCAACAAGCCGCTTACCAACATAATCGCAGCGTACAAGCCAGGGTCTGACGCAGAAATCGCGCGGATGATGGAGTTTACATTCAGAGACGTGTCTCCGCACTCGAAAGAGAAGGCCGACATGTTGTTCCGCAAGCTGTACAACAACTACGGCTACGCCGGCAGAGCCTATATGGCGTATGTGGTGGAAAATCAAGATGCGGTTCGATCAAGGCTTGTAGCTGTGCAGAAGATGGTGGACGACAGATGCCACCTGCGCAGGAAGGACAGATACTGGTCGGTAGGGATAACTGTGTCAATAACAGGGCTTATGATAGCAAGGGATCTTGGTCTGATATCATTCGATATGTCACAACTGCTGGAATGGATAATGTCGCAGGTAGACGAATTCCGATGCGACATTCTCCGAGCGACATCCGACCCGTCAGAGCTGGCAAGCCACATGCTGGCGGAGCTGTGGCAAGGCATCCTTGTAACCGACACATATAGCAGCGGAAAAGGGTGTAAAAAGCCTGTGTACATAATTCGAGAGCCTCGCGGAGCTATCACAGGGCGGGCTGTGACTGATGACAGAGCGGTATATATATCGCAGGCCGCCATGGTTAAATGGTCAGTAGAGCGGCATGTCAGCTTCAGAGACATCATCGCCGCGTCGATAAAAGAAGGATGGGTAAAAAGCGCTGTCCCTGAGCGATTATATATGGGAAGCGGCACAGATATAACCGCCGGACAGTGCCGGTGCTTCAAGTTCAGCATGGATGCCATGGAGAGCAGTGCCGCCACATACTCAGCCATTGACAACATCATATCAATGATGTCCAAGCAAGGTACTTGACAGATTCAGTCAGGTTTGGTATTGTGCTTCCACTCGAATGGGTCCCCCCGCCAAGAGAGTGGAAGCATCTTTCCCGCCGGTAAAACGGCGGGATTTTTATGGGAGTGCTGACATGTTGTTGCCGGATATTGTAGAAATGACCGTCCCAAATCGGTGGCGAGGTCGAACGACACTTGGCGTCAACGACGCTATTCCACCGTTCTCTAGGCGCGAAGACGCTGCTCCGATCAGACTATGCTCTACAGGACTACATTCACTGGTATCGGTGTATCTATCACTAGGTGTAGTGTTGTACTTGCAGACCTGCGGACACGAGGTGCAGATATGTTTCACAGGGGCTCAAAACGAATCGGCGGCAAGTAACGCTCGATGGGTGTGGGGCGAAGACCAGGGGGGAGGCAAGAAGACTTCGGTGCCACCTAACGCGATGTGTCTAGTCTTTGAGGGCGCGCCGATAGAACGTCTCGACGCTGGATACGGCTGTACTGGAACCGCGTTCATGGCGTACATATCGGACAATGAATTGGAGTCAGAGAAACTTGTGCAAGCACTGGTTTCCAGGTACAAAGATGTTCTGCCTGATAAAAGCCGCACTCATTTAGCGGCGTCCACAGTAGCCGCTGCTCTAATAGCCAACGAACTGTTTGCAACCGGCGTAGTCGCATCTGAAGCCCAAGATGCGATTCTGGAGCTGTTCTCGCGATGATCTCCAAAAAAGAGACTTTCACAACGCCTCTGTCAACAATGGAAGTCGGCAGCAGCTTTTTCTACCCGGCTTACGACGAGGCTCTCGCCGAGCAACGGTTGCGTCGAAAAGCTGCTCGGGCAGGTGTGACGGTCACAGTGGTGCGTGGGATAGAGCGTGGGATGTACGGGCTTCGTGTAATCAGGATCGGCTAGTCCATCATCCACGCCTCGGATTTACGCACTCTGACGCCGGCAGGATTTCTCTCTTTCGCGTAGATCTGTTTTTCGTTGAACGCCTTTTGCAGTCGGCTGAACGGAATCGGCTTACCGCCTTTTTCGGCTCTCTCTGCATTTATGTCTCTAAGCTCCTGCATCACCTCCGGCATACCTTCTCCCGACTCGCGCGCGGCTATGTATTGCTGGGTGATCTCAGTCGCCTGCTCGTCGTAGTATCCGGAAATTCGCGCCTGCTTGGACTTCTCGTCGTAGTACGCGGTCTCAACCGTTGGCGTGAACCCCAGCGCTTTGCCGAATATCTCGTGTGCTCCAAAGCTCTCCGCTGGGATGGCGACATTTCCATACATGGTGGTCAGACCCTCGTCAGCGAATCTGTACGCCTTCATCGTGCTTGAGACTATCGAAGGGGCGAATTTCTCGGACGCCTTCCACAGGTCACCGTGCAACAGGAAGTTTGCGCCGTCGAATGCCCTGGGCGCCAGCCCCCCAAAGAATGGCCCCATGGAGTTTACCAACATGGATTTATACCACTCTTTTCCTTGGGCCTTGTCGTCGGTGAACCTCGTGAACGAGGCGATGTCGCCGGATCCGAGCTTTTGTGAAAGGTCTAGCCCAAGATACGCTGGAAGCCCTTTAGAAATGATGGTCGCGAAATCATCTCCGAACACTTCTGCAATGCCATCGTGCAGCTCAGTCGCCGAATCCCACGGCTCATCGTCCCCGCCAAGTGCGGCCATGGCGGCATTGATTACACCCATAACAGCCCCTGACAGAGGCACTCCTATAGCTCCGGCGGCCACAAAATGCGTCCCCGCCAGATACCCTAGCAGCGCGCGCGCTGCCTTGCGCTCTTTCAGCGTGACGTCAGGATTACGGCTAACAGCTGTGGCTATGTTGTTGAACACCAGATACAGCATACCTTCCTGGTATTTCTTGAACTGCAACAGTACATGCGCAAACGGCAGCTTTTTCCATGCAAGCGGCTCGTTATCCGCCGAGTAGTTGAAGTGTGTGTTGTCAAGGACTTTTTTGACGTAGGAGTACAGTTCGTCTTTCGATGCATTAGGGTTCTCTCGACGCGCCAGACTGAATGCTGCCAGAGCGGTGCCTATCCGGTTCGTGACTTCAGTCAGGTGCGGAGCAGACCCGACGGCCTTTAGAACAGCGTCCTTTATGCCGGAACCCGCGTTGCTGTTGAGACCCGCATCTGAGGACAGCGAGACGTCGATTAGCTGGTTATCCAGCATGTGGTTTATCAGGTCGGCTGCCTCATCTCCGAGCTGCGCCCGCACCACTTCAACATCGACCAGTACGTTAGACCACTTCTTTATGAAGCCGGTGTCTTCTCCGGCTTCAGCCGATAGCTTTACGACGCTCATGGCCTCACTCAGACCCTTGTTGAGCGCGGCGACGGCGGAAGCCACATTTGAATCTGCCGCCAGCAGCGGCAGAGATACAATCCACGGCTGGGTCATGTTCGAGGCGATGTATGCGGGTGACGTGAGCAGCATCCACACAGACGTCCACGAGGTTATATTTGATGCCAAGTTCTTGCCAGCGTAGTCTGTTTGACCGTCGATATGCTTGGACATTACGTTCAAGACTTTTATCTGCTTGGAGTTGTCGCCACGAACAGTATCCGCTTCCAGCTTCATGTCAGATAGCGCCTCGGATATGTGCTGTCTGTGAGCCAGGTTGGCCAGGAAGTGCGCGTCGGAACTGACCATACGGCTGAACCCTCTGAACATATCCTTGTCATGCCCAGATACATTCTTCCGGCGTAACTGGCGGCGCACTGTGTCGCTCAGAGACATCTCGGTCATCACGGTCGCCATCAGAGTGTTGAACCTTGAAGCCTCTTGTGCAGACATAGTTCCGGTCACCGCAGAGCTGATCTTGTCCATGAACTCCCGCGTGGCCGGCACGGAATCACGCCCCTCATAATCTTTGGCCAGAGTTTTGCGAACGATAGCGCCTTCACCCTTCTCCTCCGCGTCGGCAGCCATCTCGTCAAATGCTCTCAGCGCGTCAGCCTCACCCTCGAACACCTCGACATAGTAGTCATCCGGACTCGCGGTCAGTTTCTCCAACGTCTTCTTCGCGTCGGAGTATTTCTCGCGCAACGCCTTGAGCTCGGCCTTGTTGGCATCCGAAGGGTCTTCATCCACCAGCGACTCGATCGGCTCCAACTGCTTGCGCAGGGCGTCAACCTCCTCCTCGGCAGTCTCGTAGTCCTTTGATGCCATCGTGACGATATGGTTTCCGAATCGAGCCAGTGGAAAGTACGGCCCTGCGACTCGGTTACGCAACACACCAAGTTTCTCCTGGAACACCTTGAGGTCTCGGTCGAGACTGCGCAGTGCCGCCTTGTTTTCTCTAGATGGATTTTTTGCGATGGCGGCAGTGGCAACAGCTTTCTGTTTTTTGAATAGATCCCCGATATTCTCCTCTGTCTGGCGCAGTTTCTCGTCATACAAAAACTTTCCGTGCGTGTACATGGCGCGGTAGACGTTCTCAAACTTCTGTCCTGACCCAGGTGTCCTAGCGTCCATACCTCGTTTCAGGGCAGCATACTCTGTAGCGATGTCGTCATACGCATCACGTCGGTCTTCGGTCACAGTTCCAAGGGCCGCGTTTTCCTCGAACGTTTTGTCCGGGAATATACCGTCCTTCGTAGACCGGGCCATCATGTCGTTCGCCAGCGCGCGAAATTCGAGATCGACATCTCGCAGAAATTGGTTGCCGATGGCGTCGCCTTGCTTTATGTACTTCATCCTGGTGGACGACAGGTCTTCTACAGCGCTAATCACAGCGCGCAGCCCTCCTTTTTTAAATAGCCCGCTATACACCTCTCCGATCTGCGACATGGTCATGCCATAAAGGAGCATTGTGTCCAGTTTAGACGACAATACTCGCGCCCACGGAGAGGCTATGACAGCTTTTATAGCGCTGTTCTGAGCACCTACAGCCTGAGCAAGAGATGTTTTCTTTACTCCCGGCATATGTATCCCTAGCACCTCCCCTATGCGCCCGACCGCAGATCTCTTGGAAACGATTGCCGCTCTCGCCGACACCGGGCGCACACCACCTTTTTCCACCGCACGTTGCGCCTGCCTGAGTATCGACCGAACGTCATTTTCGGAGTATGAAAACCTCATGCCCATATCTCTGGCGAAATTTCTGACCAAAGAAACGATTCGACCTATAACAGTCTGGTCAACTCCACGGCTCATTTGCGAGTCGGCCAACACCTCCTCCATTCCGCCTACAGCCTCGGTCGCTGTACCGAGTTCGATCTGCCGATCTGCCATCGCGCGAAGTTTTGGGTTGGTGTCGTATATGTCCTGTAACAGCCTGTTGAGGTCAGCCCCAAACTTACTGCGAAGGCCGTAATGCCCGAGAGCTTCATGGAATAGCGTTGCTTTTACGTCGCTCAAAGTGCTAAGGTGGTCGTGTATCAGCGTAATGACTCCGTCTCCGTCAATCCATCCGTAAGCTGCTGGTGACTCAGCATCCCCCACGGCAAACGCCAGATCATCAGCGGACAAATCGGCTAGTGACACCACTCGGACTATCGGCGGGTTAATCCATCCGCGCAAAATGTTTTCCACCATTTTTCTGGTCGCGGCGATAAGGTGTTTTGGCGGCACGAGTTTGGTGGTGGCGGACATCGCTGTCCGAGACACTCGCCCCTTGTTTTCCTCGGTTACAGCCGCAGCTGTCTCCTTCGAGTCTTCCGCGCGCCCACCGAGTTTCACTCGCCCGCTGCGCGCCTTGGCTACAGCCAGCTCTTTCCGAAGATCGCTTATCTCGGCGTCAGTACCTGATATTGCTGCATCAGCCAGATCGACTTCAATGTCTTCCACCTCGCGGGCTGCCTTTGGTTCTGCCTTGGCCTTTGGTTCTGCCTTGGCCTTTGGTTCTGCCTTGGCCTTTGGTTCTGCCTTGGCCTTTGGTTCTGCCTTGGCTTTTGGTTCTGCCTTGGCCTTTGGTTCTGCCTTGGCCTCGTACTCTTGCACAAAAGTAGCTGCCACAGCTAAATCTGCGTCTGTCGAGTTCGGACTCATGGCTGACTGCCGGTACTGACGCGCTTTTTTGCCAGCCGCAGTGGTTTTTTCTTTTATTGAAATGGTGTTGAGCGCCGCTACTACTGCTTGAGCGCTAATCAGTTTGCTAGTCTCTTGCCGCTCAACTCCGCCTATTTTACTGGCTTTAGGCGCTACTTTATCTAGTCCTCCAGCTTCCTCTTGTCGAGGCTGCAACGCGTCTTTTGTCGGAACGGCTATTTTCCCTGGCGTCCTAGGGGTGGAAAACATCGCAGCAGTTTTTTGCTCGAAAGTATCTGCCGACGCTACCTGTGCAGTCGTGGGCGGTGTTGCGCCAGGAGGTGTTATCTCTCCTTGAAGACCGAACTGCGTACCTGGAACAGCCATCTCTTTTTGCAACTGTGCGAACGACTGCTCGTCCAACTGCTTCTGCGCAGCTTCTGCTTCCTGACGGGCGGAGCTGCCGCTGGAAAGAACATCCAACCCTTGCAGCCCTCTGCCGATCACTGACTCGTTGACTCTCTTGAGCGTCTGCGCCGTAGCGGACTTTTCCTGCGCTCGCCATGCTGCGTCAACATCACTTTTTTTCTTCTCCGCAGCGCTGATCTGATTCCGTATAGAATCCATCCCTCGAACCAACACCTCCGCCCTAGCCGCGTCTGGGAGTGAGCGCACACCCTCCTCGAAGCCGTCCAACACACTTCGAATGTACTCCGCATTCTCAGCCATGTCAGAGTGCGCCAACAGGTCGTCCTGCACTTTCTGCAACTTTTTGTTGCCGCGATGAATACCGGCGTTTACCAGCATCTCTTTTGTCAGCGTTATCCCATCGGGAGACCTTGGAGCCTTAATCTCTCCGGTAGGTAACGGGACAGCAGAAGTAAATGCTGACTCAGCCGCTAGCTTGCCCTCTCGCTCGGTCTCTGCCTCAGCCGCAATATATGAGTCGAGTTTTTTCTGGTACAGCTTCAGCGCCTCGTCTTTTCCTGGGACACCGTCAGGGACAGAGTTCTTGATATAGTCTAGCGCGGTCTGAGTCCCTTCCCTAGTGGTCAATAATCCGGCAAAAGCATCTTGGGTTATCGTGGGGAATTGCAGTGAGGCTTGGTCTGGAGACACCTCTATGTCAGGCACCATCTCTGGCGCAGGCTCTTGCGGCGGAACCCCGTACTCCCCAGAAAACATGTCCTGTACACTTCCTGCGGGTGGAGCTGGAAGAGCTGCATCTGGTTGAGCTGGGGGGACGACATCTTGTGGCGAAGGAACAGGTGTTCCAGCTTTCGGCAGGATGTTTGCGGCAGCGCCCATGCCAGTGCCGGCCATCAGACCTGTAGCCATAGATTCCGGCACACCTTCCATCAGAGGCTTGCCAAGCGCGTAGTTCGACCATATCTGTTCTTGCGCTGATTGAGGCATCTCCTCGAACGCGCCTTCAGACACCCCGCCAGCCGCCAGGCGCGCGATCAACGCTCTTTTTGACGTAGCCCCGGCAACACCCTCGGCCATCGCTACGTCGATGTCGGTCACACCCATTGCCTTGGATGCCTTCGCTCCAGCGTAGCCTGTAAGCGCTCCTCCGACACCGGATCCGAGTGCTGCCAAGGATTGTTCCGGAGATAGGTACCCCGTCTCCGTCTGCTGCCGGATACCCTCGGCAGCGCTCCCCGTCATGGCAAGACCTTCTCCGATGGACGCGGCTGGCGCTGCTCCAATTCCATATAAAGACCTTATGCCCCTAGCGTAGACACTACCTGCCAGCATAGGGCCGACAGACTCCCCGATAACAGCCATGACGGAGCTTGGGTTGGACGCACCGGCAGCGAGTGTTGCCAGAAACCCATCAGCGTCTCTTAGCGCGGCGTTCGCGGCCTGTTGCTGCGGGCTGTACAAGGTATCGAGTATCTTCTGCGTCTCCGCAAACTGTACTCCTGACGACTCAACAGCCTTGCCGAAAGCGCCTCCGGTCGGGATGTCGGCAATTCCGGTAACCATCTCTGGAACCGCCACCATGGTTTTTAGCGCAGCGATTCCGATGTCAGGAACGCGCCTCCACGCTGACGGTTTTGCCGTGTCATCTACCGGGAATGACCCTGGGAATTGTATCCGAGCGGCGTCAAGAGCCGTGTATATCGAATACTTCTCGTCGTCGTACTCGATCTTGTTGCCGTCAGGCAGTGCCAGAAGCCTCTGAGCCATATGCTATTCTCCCGCTCGATACCGAGCTATCGCAACACACCTATCGCGCCTGTATTGCCGGCACGTGTACTGTAATTTGATCGGCCCAGCTTTTCTTGCAGGAATTTTTCGTAGTTGGCCGCCGCCGTGTGGAGCACAATAGTAGCCTCTTCAATAGCCTTCGGGCTTGCGCCAGCGCCTATCAGTATTTTCAGCTCTGCGGTAGCGTCTTCTACCGGCCTGTGAGCGGCTGTCGCCATGTCTCTTTGGTCTTGGGACGTGAGTCGAGCCATCTGCTCCTTGTGCTGGGCGTTGGATGCCGCCAGCGCGGCACCTGCCGTCACGAATCGCTGCTTCTGCTCGGCGTTAAACTTCTTGATGTCGAACCCGAGAACAGCCTCTGTTTGGGCGATACCCGCGTTTTTGTCCTCCACCTGCTGCTTTCGTGCCAATGCCTTGTCCGCAAGACCGACAGTCTCTCCGCGCTGCCTGGACAGCTCGGCTATCCTCGCCTGCTGAATGGCATCTTCCTCGGCGGAAATGGTGGAGCCGCTCTTCTCCAATGCCGCCAGACCTGACTTGGCACCTTCTGCGGCGGAGCCAAAGAACGTGGCTCCGGGACGGCTGGCCGCTGACATCATGTCCAGACCGCCTTTGATAAGAGCCATGTTCCCCGCATCTTTACGCTTCCCGGCGATACCGGCTTCTCTGTCCGAGATAGCTTTCTGGAGAGCTGCCGCTGCCGGGTCTGCCCCGTACAGCGCGCGCGCCTCCTCCATCTGGGCGCGAGGGTCTGTGGCCGCTGCGCGAGGCAGCTGCACGTTCTCATCCAGTGTAACCGCCCCGGAAGGCAACCCTGCCAGACCGGGACGAACCGCCGGTGGCACAGCCGCAGGAGGTTGAGCTTGCGCAGCAGCCTGTCTCTGGGCGCGCCGTTGCGCTGCCGCGCGCTGCTCTTCGGTAACGTCCGGAACTCCGGGCGGTCGCGTCTGAGCTGGCACAGTCTCTTCTCCCCCGCCGAACACACCGGCCAGAAATCCGCCGACAGGCTCAGACACAGCCTTTTGGTACATATTTCCGTAATCAGAGGCGATGTCAGAGGCCATAGCGCCTGCAACGCGCGGGCCAGCAGCTACACCTACTCCAAAACGCTCCGGGCCAGACGTCGCTCTTGCCGATCTCACGCGATTCGTTGCTTGAGCTATATCTACATTGTCTTTTGTTGCCAGGAATGACCTGACCGCTGCCGAATCACCGCCGCCTTTGTACCCAAGCTCCCTGGCAATCTCTTCGTCCAGGCTCAACCTCGGCAGACCACCTCCCGCGTACCCGCACACCTCACCACCTTTCTTGAACGCGACGATACCGCCTCCAGCCATTTTTTGCATTGGTGGTGGCTGGGTGCCGGGCACGGCGGCTATTCCTACAGACCTGGCACCGGCCATGGTTTGCTGTGTTTGAACCGGCTGCTGCTGATTTATCTGCGCAGTCACCTGGCTCGCAACCGTAGGAGGCTCTCCTGCACCGACACTGGCGCCTTGGCGCAACTTATTTCGCCTGTCTATCTCGGTCACCACGAGATACGATGGAGTGCTTCCAGTCGGCTGCTGCATCTCGCGCTGCAATGCCGCATCAGGGAGCTGCTCCAATAGTCTTGCTTGCTCTAATATATTCATGTGCGCGCTCCTGTTACCACCACCCGAAATTGTTTCCGAGACTGCTAGATCCGCTATTGGAGCTACCCAGCATACCAGCTAATCCTGACAGTGCGACACCCGCGCTAGCGACTTGACCCCATGGATTAGCCGGTGCAGGTTGAGGCGCCACGCTGGTTCCGGACGTCGTCGTAGCACCGGTGTTTGCCGTGTTTCCAGATAGCACTCCAGACGCCCACCCGGTCTGGTTTCTGGCCCAGTCCCTCTGATTTATGAAGTCCTGGTACGCGGTGTCGAGCTGCTGCTGCCCGAGCTGCTGCCACTGGTTTCCAACGCCCATCTGTGATCCGAGACGGTTCAAGTCGCCCTGCTGCATGGCCTCGCCTGTCTGTGCCAGCGCCTTGCCTGATTCCAGCTGCATCGACCTCTCTTTATTGAACTGGTCTATAGCCGCTTGGTACGCCATCGCGTCACCTTTTAGCTGAGAGTCCTGTAGCTGCTGATTCAGGTTGCGAAGCGCCTCTGCATCGGCTATACCTTGCCTGGAGCCTCCAAACGCACCTGCTTTTGAGAACTGGTAATCGCGCGCCGTCTGTTCGCGACCAAAGTCACGCATGGCCTGCCGCGCCGCGATGTCGGTCACGTTCTCACTGAACGGGCTTATGAACCCGGAGAGCGCGCCGGGAGCGGCAGCGGACGCTTGCGCACCTGTAATACCAGTGGTCGCCCCGGCGAACTGTGTCGGAGTCGCTAACCCCATCAGGTTCGCCTGAGTGGCTTGCTGGTACGGGTCGAACCCCATAGTTCGGATTCCGCCGTATGGGGTGTACTCGCGGCTCATCTCTGCTTCCGCAGCCCCTCCAACAAGTGACGCCAGAGGTGTGAACTCCGGAGCAAACGACCTTACAGTGCTGCCTGTCGTTGCTGTTGTGGTGTCTACCATTTTAGTCTCCTTGGATATTCTAACGATTATACAGATTGCACCAAACTACGGGCATCAATCTTCGGAGCCTGTTTTTTGGTGCCGGTTCTGGCTTTACGGACACGATCCATCATGCCGTCGAGAACTTTTGACCCGGCAGTTGTAGACCCGTTACCTAAGTGCGAAACCACATCTGCCGACACTATGTACTCGCCGTCAGTCACACTGATAGGCTCGTTAGCACGGATACCCCCACCAGATATGTACGCTGGGATGCTGTCGCTCATACCGTCTCCCGGCCCTTGAATCAGACGAGGTGCCAGTGACGACAGCCCGGACGCACCGCGTATCTCTCCGCCAGCCGAGAACGGAGTGCCTTTGGTAGTCTGCATTGGTTGCGGGCTGAGTACCGGCAGCGCTGCCGGAATTCCGGCAGGCGCCGCAGCATTATCAGATGCTATCGGAACCCCGGTGCTGCGCCACACAGACAGAACATCTCCCAGCGGCACACCCATCGCCGTCGCCAGCTGCTGCGGCGTAACACCCACAGAGTTAGCGGCGTTGGCTATGTCGGTGTACGACGCCTGCGGGTTGGCCGCCATCCATTGCTGGATGGCCACGCTGGTGTCAAGTGCAGCGACATTTTTGGGCGTGATCGTTTCTACCACAGGAGGTGTTACCGGGCTAGATGCCGTCCCTCTGGCTGTTGGCGTTATCGGAGTTACCGTCTCTACCACAGGAGGTGTGTATGTACCTCCTGCGTAGGTAGTCCCGGTACCTGCGGCTGTCGTACCTGACACGACGTCGTTCCACGCATTTTGAACATCGGCCAGAGGGATTCCAAATGCTGTAGACAGCTGCTGTGGCGTCCCACCAACCGAGTTGGCCGCGTTGATAATTTCCGGTATCCCAGCCGTCGGGTTATCGGCTGCCCACTGTAGGATGACCGCGCTGGTGGCGTCTGTGCCTCTGGATGGTGGTGTAGTCACCCCTAAAGTGATTGGGATGCTACCGGTCGTGGCGCCAGCAGGAGTTGCTGGGCTATCCACCGGAGTTACCGGAGTTACCGGAGTTACCGGAGTTGCTGGGCTATCCACCGGAGTTACCGGAGTTACCGGAGTTACCGGAGTTACCGGAGTTACCGGAGTTACCGGAGTTACCGGAGTTACCGGAGTTACCGTTGTGGTTGTCGGTACTACAGTGCTGTCCCACAGGCTGTTTACGCTGGAGATCGACGTGCCAAGCGCTGCCGCTGTCTGTGCTGGTGTGTACCCGTTCTCAGCCGCAAAACGAAGTATGGCCGCGTAGTCAGCTGTCGGGTTCGCTATAGACCATCTGCGTATAACGGCGGTAGCCGGATCAACAACGTCAACACGACCGACAGGAACCCCGGTGGTCTGCCACACCGACATGACATCAGCCAGCGGCACACCCATCGCCGTCGCCAGCTGCTGCGGCGTAACCCCGACCGAGTTGGCAGCCCTCGCGATGTCGGCGTACCCGGCCTGCGGATTGGCTGCCATCCATTGCTGGATGGCCACGCTGGTGGCGTCTGTGCCTCTGGATGGTGTTGTAGTGCCTCCGGCGGTCGTTCCTCCTGCGATACCTTGGCCTGTGAAGTTAGTAGCTCTGTTACCGGAAAAATACGTTTTCTCCGGGCCGCCGTAGAATTGAAGGATGCCTCTCGCATCGGCGGAGACATCTGACGGATAGCCCGGGTCTACGTAACGTATACCAGACTGAGCTGTAGGCCCTGTGTACCGAGCGCCAGCTCCCGGTGGGGCTGTTGCAGGTGGCTGTGGCTGTGTGGTCGCATCCCCCCCAATAATCCCGAGGTTGTTCAGGAGACCTCCTACCGTACCAGCAGCCCCCAGCGCGGCTCCGATAGTCTTGAGAGGGTTTCCTCTTGCGGCAGGTTGGTCTATAAGGCTGTCCAGCCCATTGGATAGATCGGTTGGATTAACTGTCCCGTTTGTCACAGCCGCCACATACGTGTTCGCCTCTGCTGGAGTTATAAGCCCTTCCTGCACACGGGCGGCCAGCTTAGAGTCCAAGGTGGTGTCACCTGTGGATGCTGTGATACCCGCCGCATCACGCATCGCCTGATACATGTCTGCGTCGGTCAGCGACCGCAGCCCTCCAACACCGTCCGTGGTTCCTATAAGGCTGTCTAGCCCGGCTGACAGATCGGTCGGCGATACGTTACCTCGCATCACGGAGTCTGCATATATATTCGCCTGTTCTGAAGTCAACGCACCTTCCTGCACACGGGCGGCTAGCTGCGAGTCCAAAATGTTGTCGCCTGTGGACGCTGTGATACCTGCCGCATCCCGCATCGCTTGGTAGGTGTCTGCGTCGGTCAGTGACCGCAGTCCTCCTCCGGCAGGAGTTTTATCAGTAACGGATGAGACTTGGCCTCCAAGAGGGCCGTTTGCCGCTACGTCTGCCGCCACGCGGTTCAAATACTCGGACTGCGCTGATGTCAGCTGCCCAGAGTTTTGCCACGCGTCGTTGATTCCAGCCATCTGCTCTGCCGTCAACCCCATGTTTGCAAGCTCTTCCACCTGCGCGTTGGTGATTCCAGTAGTGCCGTAAGGCATGTACTCTTGTATGCCACCAATGACACCTCCAGCGAGAGCGCCAAGTAGTGCGTTCTGTATCGTGCCCTGCAACCCGGCCCCCGACAGTGCCGAACCTGTAGCGGCGGCGGCAGCGTAGCCAGCAGCTCCTCCGGCGAGCGTGTTGATCCCTCCAAACTGGTCGGCAGCTTGGCCTCCCGCGAAAGCTGTTACCCCCGCAATCGCCGCGCCTCTCACAGCATCACTTACCGTACCACCAGTCCCAAGAGTAGTTGCCGCACTGGCAGCCGCCGCCGCCGCAGGTATTGACGGGAACAACGGGCCGAGGGCCCACACCGTGGCTGCGAGCGATACGGCGCCCATGAATTTCTCGAACCCGCCCGCCTGAGCGTCTACACCCCACTGGCTAATGGCGGCATTAGCAGTTGTAGGTGCCAGATTGCCTGGAGCCGCCGCACCGTCGGTGTAGTAACCGTTCAGGTGCCTGAGCAACGGCTCATACTTGTACGGGACAACCCCGCCCGTATTGTATGCGTCCACAGCCGCCTGCCATTCGGCGGTGTTCTGGTACGCATTGGACGCAGCGTTCTCTAAAAGCGCCTCAGCTGTCGGGTCTATGTACTCACCGTTTATGTTCGTATCTTCTAGGCGTACAGTGGTGAGCACCTGTCTGGCGTTCCATATCTGCGACGGGGTGGATGCCGGATTGTCTAGTGTCTCTTGCGCATATAAGAGCCGTAGCTGCTGCTGGGCGGCAACGACCTGACGCTGCGCAAGTGAAGAGTCCTGATTCTCCAGCGATGCTATCTGTGCTTCCAACTCTTGTATGGTTGCCATGTTTAACCCCTTAATTTTTACGGAACGCGGTCGAACCCATAGGCGATCACGTCAAAGGCCACGATCGAGGCTGAAGTTGTGTCATCCCGTATCTCAAGAACAAACTTTTGATTACTCCCTGCATCAAGCTTTATCCCGTATGGCGGAATTATCTTGGTCAGGTCAAGTGTAGGGATGTAGGCTTCGGAGGTGCCGATCACGTTTGATGCGCGGAACGCATCCGCCGCAGCCCCAAATGCAGGGGTTCCAACACACAATCGGACGAAGTCGAAGTTTGATTTCAACGCATCATGTATCACACGTACTCCAGCAGGCTGCTCATAATACAGTTTGCAACCATTCGTAAGTGCAGGAACCGTTGAAAATTCGCTCAGTGTTGCGCCTGCTCCTGCAATCACAAATGACAGCATAGTGATGTAGCGGTCATCGTCCAGACCAGCGGGGATAAAAAACTTTACCGGCGCGGCAAGCGTTCCGACAACCTTCATGCTCGATGTTCCGCCTTCCGTTCCGTCCAACGTCATGTATTGCCTGACAGGGTAGGTTTTGGAAGTGCCTAGTGGCGGGTGTGGGTGTGATATAACAACCAGCGCGTTGTCAACGACGGCTGCTCTACCCCCGCTTCCAGCACCGTCCTCAATTTGCGTTTTAAGCGGCATTATCGCGCGCCTTCGACGGGCTCTACCCACAGCGATACTGTTGCTCCAACGGTTGCCGCTGCTGATGGCTTCGCTACTATTGCAATCGAATTTCCGGTTCCGAGAATGATAGCGCCCTCGTACCGGCGTTCCATCACTCCATACACCCCTGTTTGCCACTGTCCTGTCAGCACCCCGTCTGTCACGGTTTGCGCGTCAACGCCTTTTTTGGCCGTTGCGGAGATTGTTTTACCGCTGCTGAAATTATCGTTTACAGCCAAAATCGCAGCACCTGCGCTAATCAATGTCCCGGCGGTTGGATTGCGCATCAACTGCCACAATGTCCCGACCGTTGACGATGTGCGTATGCTGTCGATGTGGATATTGTGCGTGGTAGATGTATTCGTTAAGTACAAAATCCCGCTGTACGAAGCCGTGGTGGTCAGCGCGATAAAATCTGATGCGAGAGCATAAGCGTCGCCTTGATGCGCGAACGCTTCCATCGGCCATTCCAACAATGCGAACGTGAACAGCCTATTATCGCTGGAGACTTTAGCTGCTTTGCCCGAACCTGTGCCGTCAGTGATTTCCATGATTACTCCACGCTGTGAAAGTCGAATGTGATTTCAATATCAGTCAAAGCTGTTCCGGTGACAGCGTAAACCGCGACGGCCTGACCGGCTGGTAGGATGATTGCCGTATGAATGTCGTGGCAGACTGATCGTGTTGCCGCCTCGACATAAATACGCTTGATGAGCTTCGCCTTGGCCAATCCGGTAATGGCGTTATTTACCACGCATGTTACGTTGGCGAGTATTCCACTGCCGATAACCGCATTCACAGGGACATATTCAGTCCCTACCGCTGTTCCTGTAACCGACCATACTTCAATACACTCAGCCGCCGCGCACCTCGCGCAGATCGTCCAAATGTTAATGTCCTCGGTGTAGGTGTTTTTCAGGTACGCAAAAGGCGTGTTGGTGGTCGTTGGGGTCTGTTGCACGGTGGCGATGAAGGCCTCACTGTGCGTGTGCGCGACATGATGCTGGTACGGCACGCTGGCGGAGTAAACGTGAAGCTGGTTCCCCGCGCTTACTTTCGCTTTGATGCCCGTCCCCGTGCCATCTACAATTTGTTCTGCCATCTTATTCTCCAATGTCTCCGTTGGTTATTTTCTCGCCAGTCATAATGGCGAGGTGTATGTTCATGATGCGAAGCTGCTTGTGTATTTTTACAAGCATACTTACCTGATCCGCAAGAGGATCTTCTTCCACCGACGAAACAACCGCCACATCCAGCTTCACTCCGTCTTTGAACCCCACATCGTTGCCAAACCACGTCATACGATACCCCACGAGTTACCAGACATGCATCGTAGTGTAACCGAAGATCCTTTGATGTCCAATCGTATCGTGTCGTCCACCCCCGGTAAAATCAGCGAGTCGCCTGCTGAGACAGTGATGTCAGTCCATCCGGCCACCCCGAGCGAGACTGTCCAGTCTCTGCCATATCTGTCCGAGCTGGCTGGCGGAAGTGTCATCGTAAGTCCGGACACCAAGGCTACGAACGAGTGCTCGTCGTCCCCCATCTGCGTACTGGCACTCACCTGTGCCGGGAGGCTGCGGTTAGCCCTGTAGTCCGTTTCGATAGCGTTCGCGGTAAAATACTGCGTCAGGACACGCAGAAGTACGTCTAAATGCCCTTTAGAATATGTCTCAGGCGCGATCGGTAGTGCTGGCGCTCTCATCGCATGCCGTCCTCTCGGATCTCGATCCGGGGGGCACCAAGCTTCCATGCGACGCCGACTGCGGTGGAGTCCATCCTGAAAGCTATTTGTCGTCCCCTCAGCCGAGTCCATACCTGATCGGTAAACTGGTCGAAGGAGATGGTGGCCGTTTGCGCGACGTTTCTGGCATTGCTCTGCGAAAAATCACTCCCTGGGAAGTTGCGGGCTTTCAACGTGACAACGGCGGCAGGTATCGCGGCGGTCGAACCTGAGAAGTCCACGTCGGGGATACACCGCTGAACAAACATAAAATTGTCGCCTTCACCTATGTCGATGTCTGCCGACTCTATGAAGGCCGCGATAGCCGTAGGCGGATTTGTAGACCCGTCGTCAGATCCGAGTTCGTGGTAGTAGATTTTCCCATCCGACCCCGCAGCCATAGGCTTGTCCCTGAGCTGAGAATCTATCCACGCTGTGCGGGGCATAGACCCGAAAGACCATGTCTTCTCCACGTAGTTATACGTCACGTACCTGTCCGTGGTCAGCGAATCTGCGGCGCAATACCACCACGTAACCTCGTTAAACGCCAGGTTCGTACCGGCAAATACTTGCGCCAGCTGAGACGCGTTGATGTCCCCAAATACATACCTGCGAACAGAGCAGTCCATAGACAGAACCTGGCCGTTGTACATATAGAACTTGTCTCGGCCCATCCAGTATGCGATGTTGTCCACAACGGCGACCGCCGTGATTGACGCGATAGATGTGTTATCAGCCAATGGGAGGAACGAAAAGCTGGCGGGCGGCCCTACGAACTGCACCGAGTACACCGCAGTGTCTGTCCATATCAGGTTCTCCTGCCGGATGCGTTTTACGGCGTATGTGTAGCTGCCTGACGAGAGTCTGTAGTCGCCTGCGGAATTAGTTACTTTCGGTGTCCAGTCGAGGGGGTTGCCTTGTGCGCACCAACGCACAAGCATGGGATCTTCAATACCGTCTTGAGAGTACAGCGTCACCGCCGAACCCCCGCCTACAACAGCTCCTGCGGTACACCCCGTAGTGAGCGTTATCGTAAAAGCGTCTGCTGAGACATACGTTATTTTGTGTTGCTTGTTCAGCTCTGCTGTCACCAGTCCATCGAACCCCACGGCATCTTCAACAGTCAAATAATCGCCGGTCGTCAGGCCATGCGCGACAAGCGTCACTGTGACTATGGGCGACGCCGCTGCCCCGCTTGTGAACGGGTTGACTTTGACGTTTATCGCGCTGATAGAGTTCGTCCCTACCGCCAGTACGTGCTGATCTGCCGTTGTAAGTAAATTGTCCACAATCATAGGGACATTCGACGCTCCGGCTGAGTCTGCCAGTATCACACCTCTTGACGCCAGCGCTGTCGGCACGTTTGCTCCCGTCCAGTAAAAAAGGCCGCCATCGCGGATGGCGAATATGAAGTCCTCTCCGAACGTATCTCCGACATACTGTCCGTAAATCACAGGTATAAACCACCCGTACTCCGCGATGCTATACGGGCCTCCGCCGTAGCCTCCGTTAGGTATGGCGATCGAGCTGCCTGTATTTGGTTGGAATGCGGCGGTGATGGCCCCGCCACCGGCTGCCACTGTAGATGTAGCGGCTGTGGCGACAACAAAAGATATGATGTTTCCAACAGCGAGTGTGATCTGCTGCTCTTTGTTTATATCGGCGGCAGGCACCCCGCCGACAGCGGACGACCCTGCAAACGTGACAAAGTCACCTTGCACCGCACCGTGCCCTGCGATAGTGGCTGTGACTGTTGTTGACCCTATAGATGTGGCAAAGGGGTTTGTCGCCGAGAGAGTGGCTCGTATCGGAGTGATGTCGTACAAGACCTCTCCGCGCTCAAGATACATCTTTAGGTTCGTGCCTATAGCGAGAAGGTTCTCGCCTATGAGAGTGCTCCAGTCACGCAGAAATTTGCAGCTACCTTGAAATGTAAATGATCCCAGCTGCTGCCAACCACCAATTTTTTGCGGTGTACCTGAAAAAAATCTGACTTTGTCCATGTCCCACCAAGACCCCTCGTTGGAGTACCTGGTGTTGTCTCTGTTTGCTCCCGGCTTAAATACAAGTTTCTGGAGTGGCATGGCGCATACTTCCTCGGCGGAGCAGCCCGCGATTAGACATTAGACCACGCCGGTTTTGCAGTGTCAACCTCTAAACTTAGCCGCGTATGCCAGTACGCACAGCGCAAAAAGGCCGAGAATCTGTCCGAGAACTAGGCCAAAAAGTATGTCGGTCATATTGAGCAGCCGGACAGCGTGCTGATTAGGAAGTCGAGCATGGATTATTTTACTTCCTACAATCCGCAAATATATTGCGCTTGAAAGTATGTGTACCCTGTCGTGCCGCCATTCATAATATTCAATGACGAGGTGATGTAGCAGAACGCCTCAAAATAGTCTGTCGTTCCGTTCGCTGCCGCTATGAAGGTGCCAGATATTTGCGTATCCGCTGCCGCGCCGGAAGTTTTGTCGGTGAGGATGGCAACCTGTACCCCGTTCTTGTAAATATACAGCAAAGATCGCATACCATCAATTGCAGAGCCGAATAATGCCCCGACATTGAATCTGTAGTATCCGGCAACAGTCGGTAAGTAGCGGTTGTTTGTTTCATCCCAGAAGTTAGATGGATCAAATTCGGTGGTATTGAATGTGATTTTGGTCGCTGTGGACGCAGAAACAGCTTGATCTGCTGATTTGCGAACATGACAGATGCCAGCTTTTAGGGTTGTGGCGGAAACTTTCGCATCCAAGGCTGTCTGTTGCGTGTTCGAGACCGGCTTTGCCGTGTCCGCCGTGTTATCGACGTTTCCGAGCCCTACCATCGCTTTAGTGATGCCGCCTACTGTGCCTGTGAATGTAGGGGAAGCAAGCGGGGATTTTGCGTCGAGAGCACCCTGCAATCCAGCTACATGCGCAATTTCAGCATAAGTTGCTGCTGTATAAAGCGCCGCTTCAGTATTGTCGAATGTTGCGCCAGCAGTTCCAGAGGCTGTTCTCTTGATGAGTTGCCCAACAGCAAACGCGGGTGATGTAGTAACTGCCGTTGCTTTCTGAATTTGCCCTGCGTCCACTTTTGCATTGGCAACCCAATTGGCAAACATGTCACCAGAGTCATCGCCCATCTTGCGCCAAGCACTCCAAGTGCGCGTACTTGCTGAGGACACCGATTTACGAGTCCACATTTCTGAGATAGATGCTGTGAGGTGACGAGCAATCTGATATGAGTAATGGTCTGCTGTCGCCGCAGTCTCATTCATGTGGTTAGCCTGAATGACATGCCACCATACGGCAGTGCTTGCGACACTACTTGGTGTATTGGATAGATTGTTCCCATTGAAGAATCCAACGCCAGAAAGATCGTTGAGGTCAGTGCTTGAAATATCTACAGCTATGTTTGAACGTATTGAGTGTGGTTTTAGGTCTGTTCCTCCGTCTCTCAAACTGCGAACCAATGTCCAATTTCCAGCTTCCGTAGCGTTGAATGTCAAGCCGGTAGTCCGTGCTGAGTTTGACTGTATAAGTTGCCCTATAAAAAATCCTCCGGCGGCAACGGTTGCAAGCCTCCGATCCCCAGCCGTTACTGATGTTGATGGCGCCCAATTTGCTGCTGTGATTGCGGCAGTTAGGTCGGCAGTTGTTGTTGTCTCTGTTTTCAAGGCAAGAGCCGTATCATGCTGGCTTTTCCTGACAACCTGATTGGCGGTTGAAGCGTCCGAGCCTACTTCCGGTAAAGTTGAGAATGTCTTTTTACCGGCAACAGTCTGGTCGCCCGTGAGTTTTACTACCGCATTATCCGCCGCTTTTAGCGCCAGAGCCGCATCAACTTCCGCCTTGCTGTAACTGGCCATAGACGGAGCAACTTGCACCCATCCATCCTCATCAACGGTCACAGTGACCATGGCGTTTTTAGGTATGCCGAACTCTGCGTTCTCCACGGTGTCGCCATCAAAGTCCACCAGCCCGGCAAACTGCCCAACCCCGGTTGTTACACTAAAGGTGGCTGTCGCGCCTGTATGGTTCTGAATCTCGAACCGCTGGGGACTTGTAGGAATAGGCCAGTTCGCCGTCGATAGCGCATTCAGCGTTCCGCCTTCAAGGTGGAAGATTCGCGTCTTTCCATCCGTTGCCGGGGTTAGGTCGTTAGTGCCAATGGTAAACTGAACCTTCTCGTATGATCCACCGATAGCAGCGGCAACAGTCTCCGCCGTGGCGATAGTCTGCACGCCGGACGGGGTTGCTACCTGAATGTCGCCGCCAGTCGTTTTGACGAAATGCGCCGTACCGCTGGCCACATCGCCCGAACCCAGCACCTCGATAATTGGAATTCCAAGTTTTGACATGACGGCTCCTTATGTGTGCAGGGTTAATGGCGCGGACGTGAACGTGCGAGTACCGGAGTTGTAGAACAGGCCAAACCTGTTGTCCGCAGCAAGGCTCAAGTCTGCCACGTCAAGGTTCAGCGGCCAGGTCGGGCTGGCGGGTATCGTCGCCGTAGCGGATGCTCCCGTCGATAAATTGGATATCTGCAACGTCACCGCGCCGCTGCCGCTCATACTCAAAGGCTCGTCAATCGTTATCATGCGAAGCGTCGTGGCGACGGGAACTTGATAACCTGACGTGTTGGAATTTCCGAACTGCTTGGCTCGGATGGTGTATTTGGTCGATTGCGCCGGGCCGTATGCCTGCACAGATGCTGTCCGGTTCCTTATCCAGTAGCCCGTGCTGTTCACCGTGCCGCTGCTTGTATTGAACTCAAGCGTCTTGGAACTCCAGTCGGTCGGCACAGACCAGCCGACGATGTATTGCACCGGGGTTGCAGAATAGGTCAGTGAACCGGCCTTGTAGTCGTTCGATGGGTCGGAGATATTCTGCAACGGCTTCCATATGTTGTCGTTGGCGTAATACTCAAGCTGCCGTGTGCGCACGTTGGCAGAGGCCTGATGCACGTTCCTGACCAAACCCATTGCAGGGTTTGCGAACGAAAAATAATGCGCGGAATCGACGGTCGGGAAAAACGTCTCAGGCGTTGAAGATGGGACGCTCACGTCATTTGCTGCTGTGGTCACATCGGTGAGCAGGTGCTGGTCGTGGTGGATCCATACCCGCGAAAGGATCGGCGCGGTTGTAACTGCGGTAATGGTCGGCTTGAACACAAACCATTTCTTTGAAAGTATGTCGCCCGGAACTGGAGAGAATGCCTGAATGTCGGTTGGCTTGGTAAATGATATTCGGTAAACCCCGGCGGAATTCCTGAAGCCGTTTGAGTTATCGACAACTCCTTGCAATGTCGCGTTTGCGGTTGTCCCGTTGCTGGAATACTTGATGTCCAGTGTGCCAGTCCACACCCCTGGCGTGTCGATCTTGAAGAATAGCTCTTCCTGATTGTGGTCGCATGAGATATACAGTTCATCCCCCGCGCTCATCTGCGCATTTGTGCCGAACGGAAGGAAATCAGAGGTTGTATCGTTACCCGCTGCCGTGGATATGTCGTCGAAGCTGAACGATTGACCGGCTACATTTTTTCGGTAGACATAAACAACATCGGAAATGTGCTTGTCGTTGAATGACGCGGTGAAGTCGGTCTCGTTGACGCTGCCGATCAACGAACCATCACCGTTTGCGGTTGGTGATATGCTCGGTAGAATGAATGAATATGCCATGACCACCTCCTGTATTTAGGTGGTCATAGTCTGCACCTTGTCTGGATCCGCAGCCACCCGCAAAACTACGTATCAGACATAGCCTCCGCGAGGGGGTTTTTTCTGTACTCGGACCTTCGGCAGCTTTACAACCCCAGCAGGCCATGACATCCGCTTACCGCCGCTTTTGTTCGCAGCCGGGACTTTTCTCGACGTTTTCGACATCTTCTATCTCCTCTACACTAGATGACGGACTATCCGTCTTATTGCACGATACAACAGACGCGTCAACCGCATCAACTACAAACTCTTCTGACGTCTTGTCATCGGCACCAAAAAACGAAAAACCCGCGTATAGCATGACAGAAACAAGCCCTAATTTTAGTGCTGAACAGCATGCAGCCACAATATTTCTAGCCTCTAATTTTCGCATCACATTTTTGTGGTGATCCTCGACTGTGCGGTGCGATATGCCGAGACGCTGCGCGGTCTCCTTCGCGCTCATCCCCTCCGACGTGAGCGCTATGACTTCCCGCTCTCGCTCAGTAAGCCGTGGCATAGCTGGTTACCGGTTACCCTCGGCACCTTTGATTTTTTCTGCTGACCTGAATGCTCCCAACCCGAGTATTCCGAACAGCACCTGCATTGTCAGATCGGTGTCAATCACAGGGAAATCTCCGGTATAGCCGAACCACACCTTTGCCGCGAACCTGGCGATCGGCTCGATAACGGCGGCGTAGGCCAGCGCGAACCCGCAAATCCACATTATCGCGGGGCGACCACCAGCAACGAACCAGCTTGTTGATTTTGCCTCTTCGGCATTAACTCGAATCTGCTCAATCTGTATCTGGAATTCCTGAGCCTGTAAGGCAACAGCCATCTCAAGTTTAGCTTTTTCAGCGGCGGCTTTATCTGGAATCAGCCTGTCTATGACTGTGCCGACGAGGTCGTAAATTGGTGCGAATAGCGGATTCATACATGTATTCCTGCAAAAGTACCTTGACAGTTTATCGTGAAAACCTTGCGCTCACTACCAACCTGAATATGAACCCACGCGCCGAATTCGAGTATGACGCGATCGAACTGAATATCAGACTGCATGAGCGCTTCGCATATCTGCATAGGAGTGCCGAAGCTCGGACACTTGAAGTCAGCCGCCAACCCTTGCACATGCTTAGATGTTGGCTTGCCACCGATTAGCTTATTCACCGCGCTGGAGCGATAGCCTGATGTCACGATGATCGGAGCGTTAAGCTGTGTGCGCACCTGCTCAAGCAGTTGTGCTGTGCGCTTCAACTCCTCGACTATCGACGCTGGCGGATCGTTCGGTATCCCATGTCGTACAGCAGCGTCACTTGCTGTCAGCTCTGCGAGCGTAAAATGCTGGCTCAGGTTCATTGGCAATCCCTCGTGTGATTAGCACCGCAGCGGGTTTCGATCACCGTGATGCGTCTGTCGAGTGCAGACACACCCCCGCGCATGTCTGATTCCAGCGCATTGAGTGACTGCTTGATGTCTCGCATTTCCTGCTTGATACTGTTCAGGACGTAGACGGCTAGGAAGCCCAAAATTGCGGCGATATACGGCATCATTTCAGTCATGTTGTCACACCCTTATAGGCAGGTCAAAACTCCGAGCGCATTTAATGCGCACACTCTATCCGCAACACCTGCGGCAGGTTGAACAGTAACGGACGGTGCGGGTTGCGTCACCACCGTCGGCACACTGGTCTGGTCTGCCATAGTCGAACCTGCGATCCGCCCGGCATTGCCACTGTTCGCCCCGCTGTAATCGCCGACTGTGCTCGTCGGTGTGGAGGGGTTGTAGCTGCCAGAAATCGTGTCGCCGGATACCGCGCCGGTCGCCGGGTTGTAGCTGCCCGATGTGGTCGTGCTGGAATCCGTAGTTGTCGTAGTCGTGGTAGTCGTTGCGATGTTGGCCGCCGGTGCCTGCACGTGCGCGTATCCCGCTGTCCCTGCCCTGCCTACGCTGTCCGCGATACCTACCGCAGCTTGACCTGCCGCCCTGATATGCCCAACAGTCCCGATAACGCCGACTGCCGTCTGCACCACGCCGACCCATTCATTAGGCCGGGCTTGCTGGATGACCGGTGCGGCGGTCGGCGTGTACACTTCCAGCGATTGCAGGCCGGTGATGTTCTGCCCAGGTTGCGCGGTGATGCGCACGAGCGGTTTTTGATCTGCCGCAGCTTGAGTGTTCGCGGCCTGCTGCGCCGTCAGATAGGCGGTGTAGTCTTTGTCGGACGCGCACCCGGTGAGCAACAATACCAGCATGATAGATTTCTTCATTTCGGTCTCCTTATTTCCACCAGTTCGGCAGCGTTTTCCCGTCGTCTGGCATTTCGCTTTTGGCACAATGCCGCCAGTCGATTTTGTCCAACATCCCGCACAACACACACGCCCATCTGTCTCCTCGCGCTGCCCGTTTTCCGATTCGGCTCGATAAGGTTTCATAGGGGCTACCTCCGAATATCAGCACGTTCAGGCCGATGTCTAGCCACAAGAGAATGTTCCTCAGATAGGCCATGCTAGCACCGGCAATAGCGTCTCCACGTCTGCGTAGCATGTCGGCATCTGCCGTGTGCCAGCCTGCACCTCGCCCATCACCGTGTAGAGTGCCGCCCATGTTTCATCTCGCGCGGATACCGCGTACTGTCCTTCCGCAGCGAATTTCGGTATCAGGCTTGCAGCATAAGTACATGCCGCTAGAATACCGTCGTAGTTGCGCGTTTTTGCGAAATCGTCGAGGCGCGATTGAGTGGTGGTCGTGATGGCTTCTACGGCGGCCGTAGCAATTTTGGCCTGAACATCTGCAACGCGCTTATCGTACCTTGCTTGATCTAGCACCCCCCACACGCCGTCAACGTAATAAAATGCGGCTCCTGTCCAGTATAAAGGTAGTTCTGCGCCCACCACCCTCGCGTTGTCTGTGTTGAAATTGCGGTCTACCCATCCAACCCCAGATGCTTCGCTTGTTGTCAGGGAGATAACCTCTTGTGCATACATAACTGCGCTATCGCTATTTCTGATTAAAATTTTCATTGCGCGACCTCCAATAGGGTGGCTTTCAAGTAATCAGATGCAGCGCGGCCAAGAGCAATCGTCCTGGCATCACTGCATCGTGAGAGTGAAACATAACCAGTGCTGGTTTGATTATTTATTGCAAGGGTGTCACCCGAAATCCTCACGGATGCGCCTGATAGACGAAGTGCGCTGACGTGCAACGGAAAAGCTGGGCCAGAATAACCAACTAGTGCTTTCGTTGGCGACATCTTTGATGTACTTATCGAGCCACAATTAAGTGCATTAACCGCGACTCCGGTTCCGGGAGTAACGGTGGTTCCACTGATAGACATACTCTTGACCTCCACGAATGTAGATGCCGGACGATATGCCACAATAGCTGCTGTTTCTGATAAAGCCACTACAGAAACCAAGGTTGCTGTTCCTGTATTAAAGGTGGCGAACGCACCCGCTGTCAGTGTTGTCCCGCTGACATTCAATGTGCATCCATACACGCTTGTAGAAGCCGTATAATTAAAGCACAAAATTACCTGCGTGGCCGATAATGTATCAACAGAAATAGCAGTCGCCGCTGCCGCTAAAACTTCGAGAATAGCCCCCGCCGTAAGCGTGGTGCCGCTGACATTCAATGTGCATGCTCGGATTACTCCTGAGGCGGAATTGTCTAAATACGCAACAACTGCTTGCGTTGCAGATACTGACGTGACGGAAACCCAAGCAGTGTTTGTCGCATTCACTGAGAGAATCGCACCCGCTGTCAGTGTTGTCCCGCTGACATTCAAAGTGCATGCTCGCATGTTAGTTCCGGAATTACGCCACGCGGCAACAGCTTGCGTTGCTGATAATGCGGTTATAGATAAGTGGCCATCTGGGGCTTCTGCGACCACTGTGAGAATAGCCCCCGCCGTAAGCGTGGTGCCGCTGACATTCAATGTGCATGCTTTAATATTAGGCGATTCATACCATACCCCTATTGCTTGCGTTTCAGATATGCCGATAGAGTCAGCGTAATAGTTTGTCGCCGTAACGATTGTTACTTCAGCCTGCGCTAGTAGAAAATCCATAGCGCCTCCGAGCGTTTCATCTCCTACAGCCCAAACACCAGCAGCAGCAGAGTTATCACTTAGATAAAATGCAGCAAGTTGTGATCCTGCAACTACCGCAAGCAGCGTTCCAGCAGAATTTCTGACGGCAAAGGTGTGCGAGCCGACATTCTTTACAGCAAACAGAACCCCTCCCTCATTAAGTGTCGTGGCGTCAGGCAGGGTTACTGCCTTCCCGCTCGCTGTCATTGTGACGACTTGAACGCGAGTGCTGGCTGAAGTGAGCGTAATATCGACCGCGCTGGAAGTGATTGTCGCACCGCCGTCCGATGGTGAAGTCACCTGCGCCGTCCCATCATACTTAACCCGCGACAACTTGAACTGCGTAGTGGATACCGCGCGCACAATCACTTGGTCGTTAGCAGCGCAGGTCACAGTCGAAGCCGAAGCAACGCCGTCAATCAGCATGTTTGCACCAGCCGTGAACGAGCACGCTCCCGCGCATATCAGCACACGTTCCGCACCCGCTTGTGGCGCGTCCGGGAATGCCGTTGTGGTCGCAGTGCCCGTCCAGTCGATTTGATTTCCGGCAGCGCCCCAGATGTCGCCGGTCGTGGCGTGCGAGGCCACGGTGGCTCGGGCGAAGTTCTGGGCGGCTGTGAAGGTGTTTGCCGCACCGAGGGTTGCAGCTGTGCCCGTTACTCCGGTAGCAGGCAGACCCGAGCAGTTCGCCAGCGTACCTGAGGCCGGTGTTCCGAGTGCTCCAGATGGTGCAACGTAGTCCGTTCCTGCGACAGCAATGCTTGGAACCCCGGTAGTCGTGGTGTTCTTCAGAATCCCAGTAGCCAACGCGGCCATGTTTGTGCTGTTTATTGCCACCACGGTCAGGCCTGTCGCACCAGTTGCATCTCCGGTATGCGTCACATTGCTCACCAATCCGCTGTAGAGCGTGTTCACCGCGTTGTCTCCGGTGTTGGTTCCGGTAGCAGTACCTCCGCCAGTAGCCACATTGGCTGACCAGCTCGCGTTCACACCGTCAGTCGTGACAAATTTTCCAGCGTTTCCGGCTTGTCCGGGCAGCGCTGCCGTAAACGCCGTGGCTGCCACATGCGCGGTAGTGGCTATCTGAGTCGTCGCTGTGCCAACGACCGCAGTAGGCGCGGTCGGCAAGCCTGCTAGGGCAGGAGAATCTGCGAACACAAGTGCTCCAGTTCCCGTCTCGTCGGTGACAGCAGCAGCCAGATTCGCGGACGAGGGTGTGGCCAGAAACGTAGCTGCCCCGGCACCCAGACCGGACACTCCGGTAGTCACAGGAAGTCCTGTGCAGCTAGTCAGGTTTCCGGAGGCCGGTGTGCCGAGTGCGGGTGTAACTAAAACAGGCGAGCTGATTGTCGGCCCGCTCGCGAACACAAGCGCTCCGGTTCCAGTCTCGTCGGTGACGGCAGCGGCCAGATTCGCAGAGGATGGGGTGGCCAGAAACGTCGCTGTACCGGCGCCCAGACCTGAAACCCCTGTGGCCACAGGCAAACCCGTACAGCTTGTCAGCGTACCTGAGGCCGGTGTGCCGAGTGCGGGTGTAGTCAGTACAGGAGAATTAAGTGTCGGCGTAGTCAGTGTAGGGGATGTGCCAAACACAAGCGACCCGGTTCCTGTTTCGTCGGTGACGGCAGCGGCCAAAGTAGCCGATGTGAACGCAGTAGGCAGCGTCACTTGCACCACGTTCGTACCGTCGCACTCAAGAACAGCGAACGCGCCGCTGAGAACCGCAACGCCAGTGCCGGCAGCCGTTTTGACTGTCACGGCAAACCCTCCGGTCGTAGCATTCTTCACAACGTACAGCTTCGCACTCGTCGGACATATTACGTTCTTCGCACCAGTGAGCGCACCTGTAAGGTTCAGGCCCATCGAGCGCGCTTCGTCCACAGCGCCATTCAGCGCGGTAAGCGTGTAGTCAGCGTCTGGAATAACAACCGTGGCGATCCCAGATATCGCGGCTTCGAGCAACGTGCCGATGTTCTTGTTGTTGGTCGTGCCCCATGTACCGGACTGCTCACCGACAGCAACAAGCTCCGTGCGTAAAAGTGCTGAGTAACTGCTTGGCATCTCGGCCTCCGTTAAATTCTAATTAGCGCATTATTTGCGTCAAACACAGGCATTTGCACTACTAAATCAGCCGCTGTTTTCGCGATTGTGATACCAAAGTCGATGACCGCCACCGCCCGGTTTGCTTTTGATGAATTATATATCAGAGCGCCTCTGCACGATAATGTGACCGCTGAAAACGTCGCTGTACTCCACCCAAAAAACGCTGTCTGAACACCGGACACGGACGTCGCGGAGCTGGCCGCCAAGTTTGACAGCGTCATGCCTCCGGCAGAATAACCTGTCCCGACAACCTCCCCCGCACTCGTGTATGCCGTAGTTGCCAGGTCGATAGATGCCGTATCTCCGTACAGCGCCAGTTTAAATACATCGCCAGCAGTGTCCATGTTGTGCACGGCCTGCCCAAGCTCTTTTTTAAATGACGTGCAAATTTGTGATCCAGTGAAGGCCATTTACATCACCTGTAGTCGGACGTGTTTATATTGCTGGCCGCTGATTTCAGCTCGTCCAGACCTATTTTTGTGAGGTTGATATAGTAATCAAGCAGTTCTTTTGAACCCTTCATGAACACGTAGGCTTCCACAAGTGTCGCATGAAGAAGTAGCTGGTCGTAATTGTCACCAAGCCATGACGTCCCTGAGACAGCATCAACTATGGACGTGGGGTACCCAAAATAGTTGACCCCTGTGACATAGGCCGCGCCTGGCGTAGGGCTGACTACTGCTGCGGTGCCACTACTATGCCCAAAGTACTTTGGTTGCGCCTGTGTAGCCGGAACCGGATACAGTTCGGACATGAAGTCAGGGGACTTTTGCAGCAAGTGAACAACCTCCCCTGTGACAGGTATCGTTATCGTGAACGACTGGATATTGATGGCGTCTGTCGGAAGCGTGTACGCCCGGCTACCTACGGTCAACGCCCCGACAGCCGTCTTGCGGATATGGGGGAGCTTCACGTCGTTGTATATGCGCTTCTCGGCCAATCGGATAAACGAAGGTATCTGCGCCAAGAATACAGTGTCGTTGTTCTGGGTATACGTCCCAATATCCGCAGTAAGTGTGGCATATGTGGTCAACGGTCTCTCCTACGGATTTACGCCGCGCGCGGCTCCTAATCTGATCGAAATCTGCGGAAGCATTACCGGATTCCACCCGAACACACCAGTACTATAAACTCTGTCGGTATCCGGCAACGGATTTCGCAGCGCTTCCGGATCTACTACCTTGAACACGCCCTGCATATTCTGTGGGTGGTCAGCTTCCCAGCACTCTTTACACACCTTTAAACCTGTTTTCTTCTGCCGTACCGTCAGCTCTCTGAACACGTTTAAATCATATTGAAACCCGCACCTGTCACATATCCCGAGGGCGTACTTGCCTGTAGCGAACGAGGCCATTACAGCGGCCTCGGAACCAGCCTGAACGAAGCTCTGTCTCTATCCTCTTCGACAGCCATCTGGAACTGCTCGTCGTACATAGCCTTCAGAACTTGTAGGCTTCCAGGTGCGTATTTCATACCCAAATAATACGCGAGTCCCGATATGAGCGCCGGAATAAGTCTTGCAGGAACATCCATGGTGAGGCCGCCATCTCCGCCTGTGTCTTGAATCCGCCGCATTCTCCAGTAAACCAGCGAGTACGTCGTGGCGCTGTCAGGTGTCGGCCATAGCGTGATCGTCGGGGCTGCGGACAGCCTGTTCACCATGAACTGCACCGGACGGCCTGTGGCCGTCTTTGAGGGTATGGACGTGTACTCATTCAGCGAAATTCTGCCTACAACCATGTCGTTCTGAACTCCGGCTGCGGTCGTCCGGATAACCACGTCGAGTAAATCTATGGTGTCGGCAGGAAGACTGTACGTGGATGTACCGGAGACGAGTGCTACCGTACCGGAATCTATCGTCCACAAATTAACGCCTCGATTAGCCCACTCCAGCATGAGCAGATTTATCGACCGCCTAGCGGTTCTGACGTCGTACCCAGTAGACGATCCGGACGGCCTTACGCGCTCGAAGGCTTCCTCGATTATCTCAGCTACGTCTGGAACAAACGCCGTTGTGCCGCTGGTTGTCATACGTCACCCGCATACCAGAGTGCATTTCACCACCTGAGTCATCGTAACCAGTCCGACCTCCGTGGCCGTAGCACCATACACTGCCAGGCTGCCGGTATTCACGTACTGCGCAAATGTGGCGGTAGCCGGAGTGTCGATGTTCAGCAGCACCTTGCCTGTGCCAGAGTTTGACACTACAACACTTCCAGTTGCGGCAGCGCCCACGTAATGCACCCCGTTAATACGAGTGCGCGGCAACGCCAGCGCGCCAGTAAAGCCTATGCTCTGATTCCCGGTGGCCGCTGCACTGGCTGTCACGCTCACGATCTGAGACCAGTAGTTCGCGGTGGTTGCTGTGGTCGTATTTGGCCCGGCAACCACTTCCGTCGTTGTTCTGGAAGAGTCTCCAACAACGTTCCCGACTACCGTGAAAGTCATCCCGCTGCTATCACCGGCGGATGTGAATATCAGCTTGTAGCCACAGCCATTGACCGACGGCGTGGTCGCAACAAGCGTTAGCGCGCCAGCGCCAGCAACAGCCCCGGCACCGAAGAAGAACGTGGTATTTGCTGCCGCCGGGGACACAGCCCATGTATCGGTACGCATTGTCATGACGGCTCCTTTTAGTTCTGGCGGTACAGGATAGTAACCCTTGCAGTCCCTGCCGACGTGGTGCCTACCGAAACAACTGTCGCTACTACAGACGTGTTGGTTGTGATGTCCTGCATAGCTATTAGTTGCGCGGCTGTGGCAGCCGAGTTCATTGTGCGAGCCGCTGTCTTGCCATTTATACTGGTCACGTACTGTGTTCCAGCCGCCGCTGTGCCTACCGTAATACCGGCTGACGTTACCGAGTTCCAGAGTACCGTCACATCAACAATGATGTCGATGATCTGCGCGTTAGCCGGAAGTGTGAATGTGGTGCTGGTAGTGCCTGCCGCCGTCTGTGTCAGCGTACCTGTCTGCGTCAGGACATTGCTTCCGGCGTTTGAATCCGTCGTTCCGACAAATACCGGCCCTGAAAAATGCGTTGCACCCATGATGTTCTCCTGTAGAGGGTTGTAGGCTGTGCAGTCTCTCTACACGTCCGTCGCGCCGGTCTGCACAGCCAGTAATACGCGAATCAGTCTCTTTATACTCCAGTTAGTTTTTGGCGTCAACAAGCATTTTCTCCGCTGCGGTGTTGGCTGCGAAATGAAAACCCCCGCACTAGGCGGGGGTCGGTGGTGCCACACAGCCCTTGCTTGTTATGCGGAACCGTAAATACCGAGCGCATCACTTACACCGAAGGAGTACCGCTCCCTCGACTTGTAGCGCACGTTGCCGGTTTCAAAGTCACCCTGCATCTCGGTGGTCAGCTTGGTACGAACGAAATGCTTGAGGCCGTTCGGCGTATCCGTAAGCAGAAACCACTGTGTCGGGCTTGACAGCCAATGGTTGACAGTATACCCACCAGGGATCGCGGACATCTTCACGATAGCACTGATGTCGTTGTCCGCAGTCCCTACACGCTTCTCGGTTCCGAGCAGACGCTCAGCGACGAATTGCAGTGCGGGCGGGATCACGAGTTTCTTGGGTTTCGCGGCCAGCAGCAGTCCGCGTTCGTCTGTCCATGCCGACATGGTGATAATCGCCGCTTCCAGCGATGTCTCATTCAAATCTGCGTGAACGGCTGGACGGTTGGCATTCACACCGCCACCTACCAGTGGGTGAGATACTGACAACAGCGGTTGTCCGTCGCCATACACCACGCCGGCAGCGATAGCGTTGTTCAGTGGGGACGCCGCTTTTACCTGCTTGGTGTATGCCATGGCGCGGGCCAGAGCCTTCGTGTACCGACTGGACAAGCTATCGTAGAGATTATCCTCGACCGCCTCCTCCGTAATCGAGAACCCGAGCGCGATAGTCTCATGCGTGTAGCGGGCCGTGTACGCCTCTTGCGCGCTATCGTAAGTGAACCCGGCACCTTCTGTCTTGGTCGGAGCCGCTCCGAAGCCGGACAGCTTCACCTCTTCCTCGAATGAGCGGTCAGAGTTCTCGGTTTCATAGATCTCTTTGTGCTCTTCACCATAGCGCTTGTACTCCAGGCCGAACAACGCATTCAGACCGGGTAGAAGCTCTTTCATCAATTGTGAACGACTAATAGCCATGATTCATTTCTCCTTATTGACCGAGTACCAGATGGTACTGGTGTGTTGACGCATTGTAGCGCACGAGGATTTCCGTCACAGCCGCGCCGTTGGAGTCAGTCAGCGTTTCGACGATCCCCACAATGCGCAGAGGCAGTGTGTTGGTAGCTGCTGCGCCTGTCGCATACACTTTGGACACGCCGGTAGACGTGCTTCCGGCAGCATACGTGATCGTGCAGTTCAGACCGATCGACGTGAACGTCAACGTGCCTTCATACCGGATCTGCATGATGATATCCGGGTCGTCCACAACCTTGGCTCGAATATTCGTATACCCGGTAGAGTTCGCCGGTAGAAACGATGCATGCACTGGCTGCTTCAACACCGGGTCGGTGTAGCTGACGCCCATGCACACGCCGATAGGCGAGTTGGCGCCAAGTGTGCCCGCTGCGGGGGCTGCCCCACTAGTGAGTACCACACCAGCCGTCGAATTCACCCAGTCACCAGTGCAAATCGGGTTCGTAGCCGCTGCCGCTGTCACTACAAATTCTCGGAGAGTGCCTCCAGAGAAGTTCTGACCGCCGGTCAGCTGTACGGGCTTGAACCCATAACCTGTTGTAATTGCCATTTGAGTCTCCTTTTGTCTTTAAAAATTATCGGCCATTGCCAAAAGTCACTTTTGACTGGCGCTCTTTAAACAGAGGCATTCGAGGGTCGTTTTCACGGTCGAGCTGCGCATCGACCGATTCCATCTGGTCGTTGGCCTTCGAGATATAATACGCTATGCGTTGATCCCACATTTCTTTTGGGATCTTGCACAAAATCAGCCCTCCAACCTCAACAAGACCAGAGTTCTCTGAGCCTTTGTCGACCGCGAGCATAAGCTCTTTGTGATCCTCTAGCCTGCACGGCTCCCATCCTTCCCTCAGCGACTTCGACACATTAGTCGGGTCAGCCGTTCCGGACATAGATTTCCTGATCCACTTGTACTCCCAGCCCTCCTGTCGCGTAGGTTCCGGCAACAGTTCTGCCGGTTTCCAAGACCTCGGACGCTGTGTTGTTTCGCGGGTCAGCGTTTCACGCGGGATACGTTCTGCCATGATTATTTCTCCATTTTTGCAAGTTCGCTGGCGTACTGCTCCGGGGTTATACCCAGTCTGCGCGCCAAAGATACTTGTGTTTGAGTTAGCACTACACGTCTAGCCGTATTGGTCGTTCTACCGACCGACGCTACCGTGGTGTGTGGTCTGGTCTTTACACGACCGTCCCCCCAATCATACGAAGGGAATACTTCACGCATCCGCTTATCTATGGTGCCGTAATACTCGGACGGTTCTTCTGCTGGGTCGATTCCATCGGCCAACAACTCGTCATTGATCGCGAATGCTACCGCCCTCATGACTTTGTCTTTGTGGAACCACTCGTTTTTGGCTGCCCACTTGCTCGCATCGGCGTCAACAGGCGCTGGCGCCTTTACGACTTGCGGAAATGGTGTTAGCTGCCTTTGTACATCAACAGGCGGCGGCTGTAAAGCACTTTCTTTCGGCTTCTGCTGTCTTGCCCAGCTATCTACCTGATGTCGCTCCAGAGTGAGTGCTGCCACACGCTCATGAGCATCAGCCAATTTTTCACCGTCCCCGGCCTCATAAGCCTCTCTGTATTCACGCTTTGCCTCTCTGAGAGCAAGCTCCACGCGCTCTTTTGTCTGCACCACGTAAGCTGTCTCGCCCTGAGTATTGCGCGCCTCAAGCGCCTTCTTCTCCTCGACAATTCGCCTGGTCAGCGCAACGGCTTCGTCCCGCTCACGCAGTGCCGCCTCTTTCGCCCTGCGCTCGTCGTGCAGCCCGTGCCGCATTTTATTTATGCGCTGCTTGACCTTCTCGGAGTACTCCTCTACCTCCGCATCAGCCGGTTCTGGGTCTTCCTCCAGCGGCTTTCTACCTTGATCCTCTGGCGGCGTATCGTCCTCGATGACGATCTCGATACCGCTGTCCTCGGCCTCCTTCGCTTCGTCCGTCAGAACGTCCTTCTCATCTGGCAATGAACTCATGATATCTCCTAAATGCGACTAAAGCCGCGAGGGTCTTGAACTACAGCCTCCACAGTGTCGTCGTTTATAAGCCGCAGCTCCACGTCATGTATTTTGAACCGCGTACCGGCGTAAGCTCGCAGCAGTACGAAATCTCCCTCGTTGCAATAAGGGCCGTTGGGGAACTTCGCCGTGTCCTTGTAGCAGTCCGGGCCTTGCTTGATGACAAACCCGATCACCGTGGACACCTCGTCCTGACGAATCGTCGCATCAGACTTTAAGATACCGCCGGAGTAGGTACTTTCGATTTTAGGAAATCCGATGAGCATTTTGTACCCGCACGGCTCCGGCAACTGTTTTGCTATCGCCTCGTCTCTTGCCACCGGCTCGACAGTCCCCTCGTCGGTGTTGCTTTTGTTCGCCTGTACCATGTAGTCAGGCAGAAGGATGTTACTCATAAGCATTCCTTTCAAGAATGTTAATCTCGTTCATCGAATCGTTTTACCGATTCATCTACTACGGATAGAGCCTGTTCAAGCCCTACTTTTTTACCGATCAGAAATCGGTACTCCTCGAAGTCCCTGACAGCGCCACCGAGAATTCCCCTCTCGACGCTGTCAAGCACCTCTTTGAGTTCTGCGCGCAAATTATGCGTAAATCCTGTTATCATTTGGCTGGTTTGTTCAGGTCTCTAGCCAGATTGGCGGCTATCGTGGCTCCGGTGACATCCCTCTTCAACTGACCGTCGCTGACTATTTTCGCCGCTCGCAGCTTCATGTCAGCTATTTCGAGAGCCTTGCTGTCTTCAAGCTCTTTTGCCCTGAGCTGTAATTTCTGGCCTTCGAGCTGCAATTTACCAGCATCTATTTCAAGCTGCTTGTTCTGGTTTTGTACGACCGGGTCTTGCGCCGCTTGCTGTGCCGCCATCTCCGCTGCCTTAGCCTTGTTTTGAGCGAGTGCTTGCAGTGCCGCCTGCGCCATCAGCTCGCTTATGCGCACCTCGACTTCCGGCGGCAACTCCGTATCTGATCCCGGCAAGGGGACTCCTAGTCGCTCCTCGATCTGGCGTCGGTACTCAAACGACACATGCTCGGCGATGTGCGCCTGCAACGCGCCCATAATGACAGCAGCGTTCGGATTCTGCCCCATCAGCTGCGCGATTTTCGGATCTTGCACCATGCTTCCGTGAACTGTCAGGTGAGACTGGTGGTCTTGGTGGCTGAACGCTTTTATCGGCTTT
>Ga0209727_1000260_pt1 | contig 65762 bp, 90 predicted proteins | sample RifGroC1_FD_183995 | JGI IMG/M metagenome (GOLD analysis project Ga0209727, IMG submission 183995) | Groundwater microbial communities from Rifle, Colorado, USA - Groundwater C1 (SPAdes) (version 2) | ecosystem: Environmental > Aquatic > Deep subsurface > Groundwater | place: Rifle, Colorado... | reverse complement strand
ACCTGATTCCTTAACTTCTAAAATCTCTTCAGGATGGATTTGAATTTCTACTAATGATTCTCTGATATAGTTTTCATCTTCCTCGGTTACATTTAGATTTTCGATCATTAATTCAATGTTCATTTTTAAAACTCCTTTACCCTGCTCCTTTTTGAGCTAACAAGTTAGGCATAACTTGGAATATGCCTTTGCACATTACTTGCAATCTCAAAAGGTTGCAAGTCCTCTGTTAACTTAATTAAACTCTAAAATATATGGGTTATTAGAGTCATATTCGTCTGACCATTCGCTAACATCTTCTGGATCAATACCTTCAATTTTGTTAAATGCTAGAATATATTGAGATTGTTCTCCATCTTTTTCTAGATGATAATAACTAAGATTTAATACTCCATCATCGATATATTCAGGGTCTTTGTCGTGATTTACAGTGTAGATTGTGTTATTAATTCTGAATGTATTAGAATCAATTTCCTCGAATTTTACTTTGCTTGTAATGTAATTGTTCATTGTTTTAACCTTCCTTTCTTAATGAATTTTGAAATTCCCTGCTTGAAATTTTGAGTTGTGTTATACAGATTATACCATTTTGGTATTGGAAATGTAAGGTTTAATTGATTGCAAATGCTTTACACTAATATTATATATTATTTTTATATTAGTGTAAAGCATTTGGGCATTATCAAAATAAATTATTTATCTTCTTTTACTCTCCAAACATTCCCTATGACCAAAATATGAATTACATTTAAAATGTGTATAACCTTCACTATATTTTCTTTCTTCAATTTGTAAAAAAACTTCGCTTGCATGTTTTCCGCAAACTTCACAATTGCCATATTTAGTAGAACTTCCACCAGTGGAATTGATAACATATTTATAAGTCATAATAAACCACCTTTTAAAATAGTAAGGGTATTTTTTAGGGATACCCTCGAACCCTTGTAGTATGGTTGTTATAACTTATACAGCCTTTTGCATGGTCTCAGTGTCTTTATTAATGACAATTATATTTGATCTAACTTGTGTCATCTCAAAAGTTCCTGACTCTAATTCTTCTACAATTTCACCATTCAAATTCTCGAACCATTGACGGAATTCTTTTGATGATTTGTCATTGGCAAAAGTCCAATGCGGCGAAGTAATTGCAATGAGTTTTCCACCAACCTTAAGAAGATCATAAGCATGTTTAATGTGATCCTGTTCTGCTGAAAATGGGGGATTCATTATCACACAGTCGTAATAATTGTTATTTTCATACTTCAGGAAGTCACTTCCTACAACATTAAAACCTTTGAGAGTTAACAGTTCTTGGTATGAATACATCTGTTCACAAACATCAACATTGTCAACAAACTTTTGAATTTGGTCTGCAATATTTCCAATTCCGGCTGAAGGTTCAAGAACTCTGCTGTTATTAGATATGTCGGCCAATTCAATCATTTGAAGGGCAATGTCTGAAGGAGTAAAGAAAGTATCTCCTTTTTGATCGAACTTGAATTTTCTTTCCAACTCTTTAATTTTTTGTTGAGTTGGGTCAATTGAGCTTTTAACGGTTCGATAATTGAAGTATTCCCTTAGATATTCCCTTAATTCTTCAACTGATTCTATGCCCATTCTTGATAATCTCCTGCGTTCTTCGATTGCGGTTTCAAAATATTGATTGTACAAAACATCAGTATTTTTGTAAATCTTATCAAGTTCAGCATCATAATCTGAAATATCAATTAGTGGGTCATGGTGAGGATCTTTTTGCTTTAATTTTGCATTGTCAATTAGTTTTTGCAATCGGTTTGCAATGAGTTTAAAACCGTCAGTATTGCGAATATCATTAATAATAGACTGTAATTGACGAAGATAAATTGTACTTGAGGGAATTTCTGCGAACCTAATAATGTCTGTTGTTATTGGAGAATTATGCCATACATTATAATCAATATTTTCAACTGATTTATATTTCCAGTTTGCACGATTAAGAATGCTTTCTAGTGTGTCAACTTGTGTCCTAGAATCAATAAGATTAATAAATGTTAATTCACCATATTCAATAGCATTTGCAATATTTCGCAAAACTCCCTGCATTTGTTCTAATGTGTCTGCTTGCTCTTCTTGACCTATTGCCATTCTTGCTCTTCTTGCAGTATTTGTCAGTATGTTTGCTCTTTTGTTGTCAATTGTGTTTTGCATGTTGTCTGCTACCTTGCGTAGTTTGTCGCTGTTATTGCTAGATGCTTGGATTTCTTCCAACTGTTCTACTTGGTTTTCTTCAGACTGTTCTCCTAATAATTTAGATGTTGGGTCATACTTGAAAATGTGGCCTTTTTTGAATCTTGAATAATAACCGCTAATTAATTTCATTTGTGAATCATGAATTCTCCATTCATCTTTACTAAGAGTATTTATGAGTTTTACAACCCATAGAGGAGAATTGTCGCGTGTGTCAACGTCTGCTGTTATAGCGTACATGTCATTTGATCCGACAACTGTTGCAAGTGCTTTTTCTTTTCGCTCCTGCTGTTCTTTTTCTCTCTTTACTTTCTGAGAGATTGAATAAATATGATCAAAACGCTGTTGTTCTTCAATGGTCAAGTTTTTGTCATTGCGATAATATTTGACATTATGGAAATCCTCTAGGGTTTGGGGATTTGTAATCCCTTCAATTAATTCCTTTCTTTGTACTGTTCTTTCTTCTTTCTCTGCTTTGTTTTTGGTATATTGGGTTTGTATCATTTCGTCAGTAGCAGAATCAAGAATTGTCTTGATAGCTCTTTGTCTTGCTCCTTTGATATCAGTAAAATCCATCTGGTAAGATAAAGTGTCTTTAACATGATATACAAGAGCCTCTACCATGTTGTTATAGCAATCCTCAGTCAATTCCGCTTTAGTATTTGCACGTTTCCGTTTGTGTTGTTCTGAATTGTTCAGCATGTCAAGAATTACAACTTTTACAGAATCAACATTTTCAATTAAATAAGTATAATAGGATCTTAGTTCCTCTGCTGTTCCTTCTCCTGTTTTGAATTTGCTTTGCATTGTGTCAAGATAGGTTTTTGTTTCCGTTACTTGAACATCTTGAACTTTATTTTCTGCTTTAACTCCTGGTGCGTTGGTTGTTTCATAGTTTTTATTTAAGTCAATATGTAGAGCATACCATAGGTTAGAATGGAATTGCAAATGAATTAAAACTAAACCTTTTTCTACCTTGTAGAGCCGAACGTCCAATAATTCATACTCTTTATTGAACCATTCAACAGGATTTTCGATCAAAGTCCCTTTGTGGACTTCTCTGCCATCGTAAGAATAGGCAAGTTCAATTTTATCAAATTCTCCGGCATTTACGATGTTTTTAATAGTAGTTTTGGAAAGTCTTTGTGAGCCTTTAGTAATGTTGGTTTTTAAAGTTTGAAGAGATTTGGACATTATATATTCCTCCTAATAATTTAGCATCTTAACAGGACTTGTGACCTGTCTTGTGCATTAATAGAGCGTTTTGTTATACGCTCTACCACTCTGCAAGATTAATTAATATATTCTTCGCATATAGGACATATCTTTTCACTTTCAAAATTTTCTAGTCCTTCCTCGTATTCTGTGACTTCTGGTGTTATAGATTTTCCACAGTTTGAGCAGTACACTTTATTTAATTCTAATTGCATATAAGCGTCTTTCCAAGAATCAAAATATTTGTAATCTAGAAAATCTGTAACATGATATTCGTTTGGGTTCCCTCGAATAATTCCAACGATACGCTTTTTAGTTTTCATGTCACAACCTTGAAGAATATATTTTGGATTGCTTTTTAATAAATCGGAATATTTATTTTCTTCTTTAATGCGCTCTTTTAGTTCATTAGTCATGTTGATAACCTCTTTCTTAGTTTAGCATAGGCCACGACTTGAAACGTGTGCCAGTGCATTAATAAAGGGCAATTGTTATAGATATATTACCCTTTACACTCTGCAAAATGCCTTAAAAGTTTGGTTTTAATCTATTTGCTTGAAAATCTAGGCAAAAAACAATTTTCAAATTGCTTCGTTTGTCTGTTTAGATTATTTTGGATACCGCTAATATCATGAGCAAAATTAAAATTATCTGCATCCAAAAATTCTTCAAGTCTCAAATTGAATTCACGGTTCGCACATTCTAAATCCATAATTAAAGAAAATCTGTCAAACATGAGTAAATTCATACTTTCTGCTCTTTTTGCAATCTCCGCAATTAATTTAAAGTTTTCTTTCTTTGTCATAATATGCACGCTCCTTAAATTTTGATAGTCTCGAATCAAGACGAAGTCCTGTTATTGTTATGTCACTTCGCCCTATTTCCATACAATCAAAATTAGAATTTAAAGTTATTAACTCCAAACGATTTCAATATCATTTCGTCCGTAATCTAATTTATAAACCCTATTCCATTTTTCAAAGAAAAATATAATACTACTATGAACATCTTTTTCGTTTAAAGGGTTAGAAGTATTAATTGCAATACCTTCTTCTACTTCGGCTAATGCGATAGCTCTTTGACCTACATAGTTAATCATTTGCGAAAAATCTTCTTTGATCATATTCACGTTATTAATTACAAAATCTTTCATTCTATACACTTCCTTTCTTAATTTCGAAACTAGGCAAATAACATTGTTATTGTTATGTTACCTGCCCACTGTCGAGATAAAGAATGGTTAGTCAAAATTTAAACTGTGATTTCCTTTCCCTTTTTCATACCTATACCAATTAAGCATTGTTATAAAATCACCTGCAGAAATAGATTCTGTATTCGTTTCTTGATTGCCTTTGCTGTCATACTTTGTTATTAATACACTTCCATCATGTTTAAATTGTATTAGTTCAACAGTGCTTCCATTGTTTATATCAAAACTTAATTTTTCCATTATAAAATCACTCTCCTTTGATTTGTTATAGCAAGCGTGAAGGGTAATAAATCGAATCGCCATAAGTAATCGACTGCATTTCTTCAGCATCGTCATATTCTGAATGCTCATCATTACAATACTCACAAATATATAATACTTTCTTTTTGTGTATCAATGTTTCATATTTAGTAACAAATTGAACGTCGAAAGACTCATTGCAAAAATCACAATATTTCACTTGTGAACCTCCTTCAAGTATTCTAGGTCAATTGTTATAGATATTCTCCACAATTGCCTTTTAAGTTCATACATTTGTTATAAATATTATAACCTATTTTGTATGAACTTAAAAGAGAATTAAGGCTAATTCTCTAAATTTTATTTTAAGATTTGGGTAATAGATTTTATTAACTGAAAAATCCCTCTTGATACATGTTAGAATATATACCTCTTTCCCACTGTTTAAACTCTGCTATCATACCATCATTAAGAATTTTTAACCAGTTATCAGGAAATTGAGCTTGCAACCTGTTAAGAAACATATTACTAACTGAATAATGAACTCGTTTGTCTTCATGTTCAACCTGGAAACCTATCAAGGAAGAATTGTGGCTCATAAAGGAATTGTTTAAGGCCACAAAATTTGAACTTGGCATGATTTGACGTTGCTCCCATTTTAACACGTTGTAGCGTTCGTAGTGGGTTAAGAATTGCAATTGTTTGACCTCCTTTGAATATAATAACTTTACCTCGAATGCTAGACAATAGCAAATTAATATTGTTATTGTCTAGACTCCAGATACAATTATTTATGGATTAAGCAACATTGTTTACAATGTTTAGGATTGCTTGAGTTTCTTCTTGGAATTCTTGATCCTGTTCTTGTTTATCATTGATAGTTTGTTCTGACTGTTCTTCTTTATTTTCTGTTTCATCGCTGAACTCTTCTGCGCTCACTGTTATAGTGGATTCAAGGTTTTCAGTTTGAATCTCTTCCGCTTTTACTTCAACAACCTTTTCCACAATTTTAAACTCGCTAATTAAGGCATCGTTCAGCATATCAATTCTAGCCTTAACTTTATCAGAATCAGAACTTCCTGATTCCGTTTTGCTCTTATATTTAGCAGAAACATTCTCAAAGAATTTAGAGATAAACTTAGCGAAGTCTTTTGTATTTACATCGTTCTGAAGGGCTTTTAAGGCAGTATTATAGATGATAGGAACATTTACCTTCTTGAGATAGTCTATGGTCTTGAGATACTTTTTAAGCTCTTTAGGTTCGAGTTTGGTTATAACTTCAGATTCTTCAAGGGATTGAAGTTCAGCAGGTAATGAGAATTTTTTGATAAGTGCTACAACTTCATTTAGGTATTCTGTGACCTGTTCAACTTGCTCTATGATGTCATCAGTGACCATTATAGAATCCTCTGAAAAGGCTTGTAATGACTTGCCGGATAAGTCATAATTTCTAGACATAACCATTAAAGTTTGTTGCATTGCTTCAAATTTTACTTCGCGATTAGAAGAAATAGCAACATGTTTTGTCCATAGGTCTGTTGCCAATTGCTTATAAATGAACTCTCTGACAGTACCACCAATACGAACTTTATTTACTTCTGCATTGCTTAATTTTTTACCTCCTTGGAGTTTGATAAATTGAAGCTCTCGTTCATGTTGTGTCATATCCTTAAAATAGACCATTTGAATTTTGCAATTCTTGAAAACTTGTTTCGCTCTGTCCGGTAATTCGCTCCACTTTTTCCCTGCGACTATGTAAGTTTCGATTGTATCGTCTTCATTTTCGATTACAACAGGCCGAATGTTATGACCTAATTTTATTTCATCGTTTAGGAATTTTTCTAAAGTAGTGGAACGTTGCTTTCCATCCAAAAGGTCGATAACCTTTTTCTAGTTTGCCTTTTACCTCAATTTCAACCTCAGTTTCCGCACCAATCAAGGGAGGAATATAAGTAGTTGACACTTGAAAAACACTGTCAATAAGTTCAGTTTGTTCTTTTTGCCCCCAAACATATGAACGCTGCATTTCAGCATCTCTGTTAATTTGACCTGATTTGAGTTGAGATACTAGACCAACAATTCCTAAAGTTTTTACATTCATTTCTTTAGCCATTTCTTACCACTCCTTATAAGTTTGACTCGACGCAAGATAGCGAATCTGTTATAGTCTCCGCTATCTTATGACCAACAAACTTTTAGGAATTAACTTTAACCAATAACCTTTAAAAATTCTGGTTTAATGTTCCAAGTGTTATATTTGTCTCTGACTATAGTATTTCCGCAAATATCGAAATCAAATTGAATTGTGATATGTCCATCATATCCAACAAAATCGTTCCATACAATACCCTGCATTCCCTTTTTGATATATGGATTATCTAAGCAATTCTTAATTAATTCCACTCGTTCTCCATCATTCATTTTTCAACACTTCCTTTCAAGTTTACACGTCAACACGCTATGCATTGTTATTATCACAGCGCATTAATTCAAAAACTCTAAAAGTACTATAGAATAATTCCAATTTGACAAACTTGATAAGTTACACGTAGATTCTCATGTAAATTTAATGCTTCAATCCACATAGTTGGATCGATACCTTTTTCTTGACATTTTTTGATGTTTCCTCTGTATATATTTGATTCATCCTGATTTAAACATGATTCCATTTGAGATTCTGCAAACTCCTTAGTTCCGATTGTGGCCTGTTGAATCTCCATTTTACCAGTGTTAAAAACTTTGACAATTGCGTACATACTCATAATTTTTAACCTCTTTCATTCTTTAAATTTTAAACAAGGTCTAAACTCATTGTTATAAGTTCACACCTTGCGGAAAATTCAATCCCTTCAGCCCTAAGTATAGACAATTTAACATTAAATTACAACAACCTGCATTTTAATAATGTTATGCAAGTTTAAATGAATTGTTATGATTAAATTGTAATAATGAATAAACTGAAGGGATTTATAGAATGTTTTTATCTTTTCCTCTATCCTTTATAAAATCTAACATATTTTGTATTCCGTGTATCTTTATTTTCTTTTGGCTGTCTTAGATCATCATTCGACTAAGGGACGCTGTTAAGAAAATTTTGATATAGAGGGAATATCCCATATGCTAGAATTTATGAAGGATAGAGAATTAGATAATATAAAAGAGAGGTTTTAAGCCTTTCCCTATTACTTCCTTGGCTACCTTAGAGCCAGTATTTCCATATTGTTTAATTGCCATCAGACGCAAGCGAACTTATAGACATATAAACAACTTTTGTATAACTTCAGGAAAGTTTTATTCAGTTTTCAAAGAGCTTTTAGGCTGTTTTACCAGTCACCTCGATTTTTTGAGGGCAAATCGGAAAACCTTTATTTTTGTATTCAATGACCACTAACTACTTCCTAGTGGTTTATGTATCTCTTCCATGGCCTTATTTTAATACATGTTGAATAAGATTGCAATACCCTTTTGAGGTATTTTAAAAATAAATTTTATATTTAATTTATAGGTGAATTATATAGGTTTTCAGTCACAATTAACCCTATTTTGATTCTGAGACGTTTAAATCGATGCTAGGTAAGATTATAAAGGGCAATGCAATCTGAAGGAAAGAAGGGCCGTTTATGTGCGTGTGTTTTTGGTTTGTGAAGGATTAAAAATGGAAAATGAGTTGATCCGGCTAAATGATTAACATGATTTTATTTTAGACAAAGAAAAAGACTAGAATTTTCAGCTAGTCTTAATTGTATTTTTTACTTGTTTCGATTGCTGCGTTTATTACTAATTCTTTTTGATACTCTGTAAGTTCTATTCCTTTCAATCCTCTGGCGTTTGGAATAGCAAAATTAATTTTGGGTTCGTTACCTTTAATAAATTCTACCATGCAGTAAATGTAATAGTTATGCTCCCATTTTTCTATGTAGTTGTTAGTGTCCTCTATTAGTACAGTGATCCATAGTTTATTCTTTTTCTTGTCGTGGTAGCTAGATGATTCAATTTGCCAATTCTCCATTTGCTCAACCTCCTAAATAATATGTAATTACTTAGTATTATAAGGATTGACCGCTACAATGTCAATATAATATTATTTTAACATTCATGGGCCTCATATCTGTATTTTGATTCTAGCAGGTTTAAAACGTGTTAGAGGGGAATTATATAAGGATATAGATTATAAGGGCTTAGAGATGGTATTCTGCACGTTATGTTTGGGGTTAGTGAGAGTTGGAAGGAGGATTTTATATTTAGACATAAGAAAAGACTAGGTTTGTGGCCTAATCTCTAATCATTAATCATTAATTCCAAATCATTAATCATTAATTCCAAATCATTATCTCCTGTATATAATTCTAATCTACTATTCTTTTTAATATATTTTGAAGCATTAGAACATCCTCCAATTATACCAGTATTATCCATATACATAAACCATGTAAAAGCTGCTCCGGCTTTTAACCATTTCCCCGCATAAGTTCTAAATATTATAAGGAAAACATCTATATTTAATTCTGTTTTAATTTTAATAGCAAGTTTAATAGAATTATTTGAAATATACCACTTTTTATCTTTATGATTTCTACTTAAATCAGATATATAATTTATAACTTCATCCCAATTGTCAATGTCATAATTATCTAATATATAATCATACAAATTAATGTCAATTATTTTATTAGCAAAATGTTTTAATTTTTCTCTTCTCATTATTAGTCCTTCTTTCTGAAAATTAATTAATATTATATCATAAAAAACAATAGGAGGTAAAAACCTCCTAATATTACTTTTGAAAATATTCTGTAACATCTTCTAGCCATTTTTTGGTGATTTTAGGTAATGTATACTTCAATCCATTACACTTTATGCATTTAGTTCCTATTTGTTGGTTGTATGAGTAATGTCCTGTCCCTCCGCAACGAGTACATTCTTTCATGAATTTAGTTTCTAATTTTACTAGTTTGTTAATTGCAATATTCCACAACTTGTCAGGAGTTTTAAGTTGTTCGGTCTCTAGTCTCTCTAAATAATTGGGATATACTGCTTTTAAGATGTTTTGTACTTTCTCATCTTGTTTATTGAATCGTAATAGCCAAAATTGTTTATATGCTTCTTGACCATTAAATTCAGTTGCTTCACTTATATCAGATGGTATATTTCCGTAATTAATTTTGCCTTTTTCAGTTTCAAAAATATAACCATTTTCGTAAATAGTCAATTTAAACATTTGCTCCAACTCCTTAAATATGTACCATTTCATATATTATAGCACATAATAGGCGCGAATAGTCATGTTGGAAATAATTATTTTTATATTTACTGAGCGTATAAAGGGTTATGTTTTGCTTGTGGTGCGATAATATAGGGTATAGAGTTCTGAGCGATTATAGAGGATTTGTGAGCGTGTAGGAAGGATTTTAGGGAAAAGAAAAAGAACTAATTGCTTAGTTCTTAGTTTGTCCACAAATACCAACTATTTACTCCAACTTTTATCCTGTCTATGTATTCTCCTTTCTGAATTTCTATCGCGTTGAATCTCCATCCATTATCACTGGTGCGCTTAACATTTCCGCTGATTTTATTTTGTTTCATGTATTTTCTAGTGGCTTCGATTAATGTTTTTGCTTGAATTACCGCTTCTTGGTTTGTGTCTCGATCAAAAACTAATACATCTCTCATTTTCATAACCTCCATATAAATTTATTTGATGATTTATTATAGCATACATTTTTATATTTGTGTTAGAATTTTAAAAATTATTTTACATTTATTTTTGATCCGGTAGATTCGTGCAAGGGTTAAAATATAGGTTTTAAGGTACTAGTAGGACAAAAGAAAAACTAGGAATAAGATCCTAGTTTATAGTATAATCCTTTTTAACTTCTTCCGGCACTGGCATACCTTCTTCAATGGCTTTTAATACCTTCCGTTTATGCCCTTTCTCCCAGTATATATATTCCGACTCGTCAACTTCTTTTATTTTACCTCTATACTCTTTTATTATTTCTCTGTTTTTCAAGGTATCCGAAGTCTTAAGAAATATATTCTTTTTAGTTATCTTTTCTAAGTTTTGTCCTCCATCGAATCTAAAATCTACTCTCTTTGCTTCTAAGGGAAATTGCACTAATAATTTACCAACTTTACTGCAATGACTTAAGAATATTTCTTTTGGGATCTCCCAGTCATAGTTGTATTCTTTTGTGATTTCCATGTTTGGTCAACTCCTTAAATTTATTTATAATTCATTTTAGCATATTAATTATATTAGTACAATATGAGGACAAAGAAAAAGAAGCTTTATTCAGCTTCTTTATTTACTCCGTAAAAACTTGCTTTATGTGTATACCAGTCAACTAAAACTCCGTCTTTGTCACTAAATTTTCTTTCTATTCCTAGATATTCTTCAGGATGCGTAGAAGTCGCATAGTCAGTCTTAATATTATCCCAAAAAGTAATTTTTTTACCTTTGTACTTAGTTTTGATTTTTTCTTGTGTGATAGTTTCAGCACGTTCGGCAAATTCCTTTTCAAGTTCTAAAAGTCTTTTTGAGTTGTCAATACCATTTTTCCCGTGTTGCTCTCCGAGTGCTGTAAATTCGTTTGAAATTTCCATGAATGAACGCATATTCAAACAACTCCTTTTATTTATTTAATTACTCCTTATTATATAGAGTTTTAAAATAATTGCAATAGATTATAAATTATTATTTTGTGCTGATTTCATAACTAAAAATTTATGTATTCTCATAATACCAATAGTGATAATTGAATTTTTACATCCCTATAAAATGGGCATTTGGAAGTAAAAGAAAAGAAGGTTTATTTGCCTTCTTTAATTCACACTCCATCTACTTTTATAAACTTCGCGACATAAAAAATATTGATCATAAGTCAAAGGTTTTGGACATGGTTCTAAAGGAATTGATATAGGATACCCCACTATTTCTTTAGAACCAGTCTTAAAATATAGAGAACAATTAGAGCTAGAAAATACATCATGATTACATGCCCGACAATCACTACAATCTTTTCTAATCTTTTTAGATAATTTAGGATAATACAAAATATTCACCTCCCTTATATTAAGAAAAAGAAAGGACTATATTTCAAGTCCTTTACTTTACTAGTACCCTATAGTGTAAACATTGTATGTTGTGGCCTCCTGCGTATATTGTTTCAACTTTTACTGTTGCAATATCTCCTGCAATCGTTCCATTAATTTCTCCGTTTGCTCCTATGTTCAATTTTGCATCCAAGATATTGCCTGTCTTTTTAAGAATTCTAGTAAACAGTGTTTTCTTTTTACTTAATACTTCACGGTCAAGTGCTTGATCTAAATTGATTTTACTATTCCAGATAATAAATTCCCGATTCTCTTTGATAAATTCTTGATTATCTTTCATAGTAATTTGATACCTGTTAAAATATGGAACCATCATCCTTTTTACATTTTCTTGTTTTGCCTGTATAGTTTCCCAATACGCTCTGCTTTCGTCATTGACTTCCATTTTATCAAGTTCTACCATCATGGGTTTTATCTCATCTTTTAAAGGTTTTTCAATTTTCTCCTGCGCTTGATTTAATTCCTTGTGGGCATCTTCGTGCTGCTTTTCTAGGAATTGACTTTTCTTGTAGTATGGGGAGTAAAATGCAAAAGCTCTTTGTTTCCATTGTGCTAAAAATTCTTCGATCACTGGAACCATTGGAAGGGATTTTTCAGTTTTGATTGCTTTAGCCATATGTATTCCTCCTTAAAGGTTGTTTGATTTAGGTTTTAGATAAGTGATATCTCATAGAGGAGATTAAGGGAAAACGTTCTACTGCCTACGCTCTAGGAACTACAGTCGAAGAGGTTAACCTTGCGTCCATTTCGGTACATACCACTTATCTAATTACTATTATAGTCTTATTTGAATGAATGTCAAGTAAATATTTTATATTTAGATTTACTCTTTTATGGTCTATAGAAACGATATTTTTAATTGAATTTATGAAATATGTTCGCCTTGGTGGTGTACTAACTATAGACACAAATGTACACGAGTGAAGGATAAATAATAAATTAGATTTAGCGTTCTTCTCATTTTACCATAATTTTTATATGTTTGTAAAATAGATTTTGGAAAATTATTTTACACTTTATACAATAGGATAAAACAAGAGTTTTAATTACCGGAATTGATAACTGGTATAATGTGTTAACACAAAAAGAAAAGAGACTGTTTTCAGCCTCTTAGTGATAATCGTAATAATCATCAAATAATTCGTCTTGTCTATATGGTTTATCTTTCCCAAATATTCTTTCTAGTTTTTGCTCCACGGTTAATGGAAAGAAAATAGATATAAATATTTCCTTTAAAATTTTAAAAATTATTTTAATATCATGTAAAAATTGTTTTGACATTTGTTTTAATCCCTCCTTTAAAATCTTTCATCAATTCCATAATATTTAGGACTCAATTCCTCATATACAGAATCTAAAAAGTCTTCACTGTTAAAATATCTATTTTTACTTTCTTTATCCTCCATCGTATTAAAACTATTGATAATATAATTCCTGCACTCTTCACAGAACCTATGATCCGTATAATGAGAATGATGTATAATATTTTCTTGACAATTGCAACAAATATAATCAGTAGTTTCCTTAGTGTTTTTTAACTCCCAAGTTTTTTGATTCATGTTGTGATCACTCCTTAATATTTAATTTAGAAAAATAAAGAACCTAAAAAGGTTCTTAAACATCCATTATAGGGAAATGTCCTATGCCTTCAAACAATGTCATTGCTGCATGAGCTTCAGCTAGTGGAAAAGGTTTGCTCCACATTAATGGCCATTTTAAATTTCCTAAATCAGATACAGATACTTGAGCGTAGGATTTTTCGTTGTTTATTTCTCCATTTTCGTCCAGTGTGATATATGGAGTTAATTTCATTCTGTAAGATCCGTAAGCGTGTGTAATTTCAGTCATTCGTAAGCACTCCTTTTATTAAATTATTTATGTAATTACTAATTATAATACTAAAATAATAAGGCTATGTCAACCATATATTTTATATTTGTGTTTGTGGCCTTTATTGTACTTTAGTGGTGTATTTTGTATTAGTTTGATTATCTGAGGGCTTATATGACATCGTGGAAGGTCTGGAAGGATTATAAGGGATAAGATAAGGAGAATAGACAAAACAGAGACAAAAGAAAAGAGAATCAAATTAATGATTCCCTAATACCATTTCCAAATATGCTTTCTCATAAAACAAAGGATAAGTATTCTCTTTTTCTGATTCCCTGCGCTGAATCTCTGTGTTACAATCTTTCAGCCATTTTTCCAGTGTGTCAATTTCTTGAAGTTTTACACAAAGATCAATAGTTTTGATTATTTGCTCGTGTACGTGGTATTTGATTTTATCAATTGTAAACATTTTATTCCTCCAATAATTTATTTATGTAACTAAGTAAGATTATAAAGGATAAATAACACAATGTCAAACTGTTTTATTTTAGGTTTTAAGGGCCCGTGGATAGGGATTGTAAGAGATTAGATATAGATGGAGGGAAATTGTATTAAGCAAAGAAAAAAGAAGCTGTAAAGCTCCTTAAGATCCCCATTGTGTATATTCTGTTAGTTCGCTCATTTCGAATTTTTCTCCCATGCAAACACCGATAATATCAAAGGTATTATTATAGATAAATACCATTGAATGTGCTTCATTAGTTTTTAACATGACTCCTTTTTTAATGTTCTGATTCAAGATGCAAAGATATTCGTCTTTAATCTTCATTAATCCTTTTTCAGTTTTGAATACTTTGTAAAGAATTTTCTGCTCATCTTTCCATTTTCCTTTTTTGTGGAATTGTATTCCAGTATCCACTAGCATTTGTGTATGTTCTAGTTTGTTAGCTGTGATTCTCTCAAATTTATTTTTAAGATCCATATCCAGATTATATGGAGTAAATTTTAAATCAGCAGAGACATAATTAGTTGATTGTAAATAAGCAAATAGTTTTGGTTGGTCAATTTGCTTTAAAATAATGGTAAGTTGTTGCTTATAGTTGAAAATGACATTATTTAATCCTTCAGCATAAAAACAAGGGTTCAAGTTGTTGGCTTTTATCATGCGCTTGAGTTCGGTTAATTTGATCATATGTATTTTACCTTCTTTCTAATATTTTAGATTTGAATTGATTACAGTAAAAACCTATGCCATAAATATAGCATAGGTTGAATAGTTTTGCAATGGTATAATTTTATTTTAGTATTTAGTCTTCTAGCAATCCTAAATCAATAATTTTATCATCTTTTATGTTTTCCGGTGTATTATTGCTATCCACTGAGCAAGAAAACCATTTGTCTTTTACATTGTCAGCAGTTAGGACTATAAAGGTATTTCCATTCTCATTTTGTAGAGTTGTATGATAGCAGGAATCTGAAGGATTATAGGTGCTTTGTGTGGCTAGTGCTATCATTGTGTAGGATGTATCGGAGTTGGGTTGAATTGTGGGTGAAGCGGAAGTTGTGAGGATGGAAGATGTTAGGAGGGAAATGGAAAGGGTTAGGATAGATAATAATTTTTTCATTAGTGTGTACCTTCTTTCTTTTTATGTATTTTGATATTGATTAGTATTATATAGATAGGATTATGTTTTGTAAAGTATTTTATTTTTATCTTTAGGATATAAAAAGAGAAAATTGATTAAGAAAATATAACCAGAATTTCCGCACACTTGCCGGAAATTATGTTGCGTTCCCCTTTGTCTATATTTAAGGGATTATTAGAATGGAGTTGATAAAGAGTTGATAAATGCTATTTTGAGTTTACTCAAAATTGAAAAGGCGCTGCAAGCTATTGTTTTTAGAGATTTTATAAAGAATCGACCATAATTGAAGTCCCCATAATAACTATAATATAAAGGCCATGTCAATTATGAGCGATTTTATTTATTACTCTAATTCATCTAACAATTTTTCTAATAATTCATCCATGTTTATATTAACAATAGCATCTAATTTAGTTTTCTTGACTGAATCTTTAATATTTGTGGCATTTATAAATATCAAACTATTTCCTAATTCTATATTATCATCTATATAGTTTTTCTCAGCCCTTCTTTTAGTTCTTTTACCTTCTTTATCATCTTTAAGTTTTCCGATGATTTTAGACTTTTCTTCTAATGCTTTTTCATGTCTATTTTCTGCATTTGTGATAGTTCTATCCATTACATCAGTATTAATAAGATATTTACTGCTAATTTTTTCATCTTCTACCAGTTCACATTTACCATAAATATCATCTATGGCCTCTTTGATATGTTTCTCGTTAAATAATATTTTATAACTTTTATAGTAAAAAGCAATATTCAATTTTTTCAATACTATATCATCAACTTTATTTTTAAAGGTTTCCCACATTCCAAACTTAATAACCTTCTGTTTACTATCACATCCTAATTCTTTCATTATTTCTTTTTCAGTTTCTAAGATAAATGTCTTTTCCTTATCAGTACCTTCTCTATAGTTCAATTGTATTTCATCATCGGCACGATATTTATAATCAATTTGTTCCTCGTCATATTTATCCATATATTTTCTTTTTACTATTTCAGTTCCATCCTTTGTCACTTCTGCCATTACTATTGCTTCAGCCACGGTTAACTCCCTTGACCATAATATTAATGATTGGTTTTCTAGACTTTTAAGTGCTTGGTTTAAATTTCTTTCTAACATATCATCGTTTAGATCATACCATTCTTCTACAGTCTCTTTGCTAATATTCATAAATTTAGACAATTTTAATATTCTGCGCTTGCAGAAAACGTAATTATCATTAATCATATGAAATTCTTTGAATAATTGATTTTTAGATAAGAATACTCTCCCAAAACCTTGTTTTTTACTTCCTCCTTGCACTAATAAATCTAATATTAAGTTTTCTATGTATTTTGTGTATTCCGTGACGTTGTTTGCTCCTCCTTTATTAAATATTCTATTATCAATTTTAGGTAATGCTTCAAGGTATATTTCATCAATGATAAACTTATTCCCTTCTTTGTGATATTTAAAGTATCTATCCATTTCCTTATATTGCGCTTGTTTACTGTTTGTGCTGGCCTTAACTGGTATCCCTAATATAGCACAGAGTTCTTTATAGTTTTTAATAATTAAACCAACGTATAAATTAAATATATTCATTATTTTTCTCCTTCTAGATTAATTACTTTTCTTTGTTTTGGATGTCTAATTATTACTTTCCCAGTGCTTCTTTCAATAATACGCATGTATTCTTCCATAATCATTTCTAGTATGATATTTCTAGTATGATTGCATCGTTACCCTCATATAATTGTATCCATTCATGATATATTATGTCTGGATCTGATTCTAAAGAATATTCATTGCAGTATTCCAAGATGTATTTTAGGTTTAATACTTGCGGCTCTTGCTCTTCTTCCAGTTCATTAGGACCATAAGAATTGTAGAGCATATCTAGTATAGTTGATTCAAAGTCATTATATTTCATTTTTATATTAACTCTTTCATTATTTTATTTTTTTCTGATACAGTGATTAAATGATGCAATGATTAAAGACAGATAATTGATTAGATTATTATGTATAGCCGAATCTATAGATGCAAATAACAAAATTAATAATAATTAGTATGGTTCGCTCAACTCCTTTTTATAAATTTATTTTGTATAATTGGGTAAAATTAATTATAACATGATGGGATATAATATGTCAATATTTATTTTATGGTTTATTTTGTTGTGATCGGGAATATGTATTTTAGATTATAGCGGAATATAATCTGATATGCACTAGGATTGATTGTGAGATGGTTTTGGTGGATGGATGAGGGAATGTTAGGGAATAGAAAAGAGACTCGTTAGAGCCTCAATTTGGATTTTATTTTGTGATTTATGTTTAACGTGCTGCTTCAGCAATTGCCGGAATGTTTTCTAGTTTAATTTGTTCAGCCAGTTCTATTAGTCTCTTCATGCTAAATCTGTTAGATTCTTCTAGTTCTGTTTCCTTTAGACTGTTTGCAATGCTCCAGGAGTTAGAAGGATCTATTTTGTGTGAGTAGGTTTCTGTTGAATAATATCCAGTGCCATTGTAACGTTTAAAGTATTTGATATTGGTGTAGAATCGCTCAGTTGTGGTTTCATGGGTGCATTGGATTAAGTTTGGGTATTCGTGGTCGTATGATGGATTATACATGTAGTTTGCTAGGTCGATGCGGAAACCGTTTGTGGTTTTGATTTGAGATAATTTTTTGAGATTTGTAGGTTTAAGATTTTTTGCCATGAGGTTGCACTTCCTTTTTTTATTTATGTATTTTTAGTATTTGGTATGTAATTGAATTACTGATAAGGTGGATTAATTAAGAGTATATAAATTCATTTTGCAGTTGTCAATATATTTTATATTAGTGTTTACAAGACGATTGGATAGGGTAGTATTGATATAAGGATAATAGATTGATGTCAGAGGCTCCAGAATGACTTATAATACGTTTTATATAGCATAGTGGTACAATTATAGACAAAAAGAAAAAGGACTCTGCTAGAAGTCCTTAGTCAGTTAATAATAATATATTATGATCTGCACGTATAGCTAATATTTTAGTAAAATAATAACCAGATTTTCCAGATAGCAGCCATTCTTCTACTATTGCTTCAGCTTTACCCATTGTATCACGATCTACATAAAAAGGTATAGTTTCTTCTTTATTATCATTAAATCGTAATTTAGCATTGACAATATAGATATCTTTTTCTTGCATTATTGTTTTAACCTTCTTTCTTAATTAATTTTTCAAAATCAGTATATGCCTTTTCATATTCTTTAGATAAGCCGTAGATAATAATATCGTCGTTTTGCATTTCTATTAAAATATTTCTGATATATTCGAATACTGTTTCTTTTAGTATTACCCTGTGTATATAATTATGGTCTTTTTTAAGATTTAATTCTACAGTTTTATAAATTGCCTGCATTTCAAATTCTAACGTTTGTTTACTCATACTTATATTAATTCTCCTTTCTTTAAATTTAGATAATTTTCTTAATATTATCAAATGTTATGGTATATGTCAAATAATTATAATTATTTTAATATTGCAATGATCAGATTTGTTATAAGTAAATTGTTATGCTGTTATAATGATTTTGTTATGACAAAAATAGACAAAAGGTTAGGTAAGACTTTTTATATCTTACCTAACTTCTTCCATTCTTTGTATAGGTCTTTTAGTTCCTCATATTCTTCTTTGTCAAATATTGCTATATTGTCTGAGTAACTAAATTTTCCATTTAATTCTTCCTCTTTTGCAGGACATCCTATCCAAGTAATTTTAAATCTTGCATTTTCTTCTAAGTAGTTAAAGCAATTATCCCATAATTTTTCTGCTATTTCTTCGGTTTGTGCTGTTATGGTTAAGTCAAGATATCTTTGTTGCACTTGCTCGGTATTTGTGTCTTCGTTGAGTTCTTTATAAACAGTGTAGGAGATTTTAGATGTAAACTTTTGATTAGGAATTGTTATTGTTTCGTTTTGGGAGCTTTTGGAAACGAATGTTCTTTTGCCTTTTAGATTTCCTTGGAGTAATTCAATTTCGTAACCTGTAGTAGTTTCTTCTAGGATATTTACTTTGCCAGTATAGCCTAAGAGGTTAGCTGTAGCAGTCATATGTAAGCAACTCCTTTTATTTAATTTGTTTGATCTACTATATACATTATAGCATATAATCAATAGGAAAAACCATGTTGAATAATATTTATTTTTATAGTTTGCAATGTATTTCTTATTATTACTTCCTATTATTTAGGTTAAAATTATGTAGGATAATTAAGGTTATAAGATGCTATTATAAGAGGCTAGAAGGGTCTTTTAAGGCATTTAGATATGAGAGTGAATAGATTATAAGACAAAGAAAAGGAAGTCTTTTAAACTTCCTTCAATGGTTTAACAATAATTTTTGATTCTTTAATATTCCTTGCTATTGATTCAGCTTCTTTTTTGGTATTGTATATTCTAATATTATCTGAATCATATTCTTTTAGTATTTTGCCATTTACAATAATTACACACTTCATTTTGTTTTGCTCCTTTCAAGTTTAAAGATAGAAAAAAAGGAAATTTTTAGATTCCCTTTTTAATGAGTTCCTATTTGATACATCAATTCTTCTAAATCTTTTATGGTGGCACTATTAAGATCATTCGTGGTTAGGACTGATACAATGTACATTCCGTCATCATCCTTATATCTTTCTGCAAGTCCTCTTAGTCTTGCTTGCATTCCTTCTATATCGTAATCATATCCATATTTCATTATCAGTGATGGTATTTCGCATATTGTGATTGATTGTTTTCTATTGTAGGTATCGTAGTAGATATTGTCATTTGTTTGATCGTCTGCTTCATTGATGATGATATGTAAGGTATTTAATGCATTCCAACGACTTGAAGGATATAACCCCATTTTACTAGACTCTACATCCATTTTATCTTGGACAATTTGAGCTAACCAACTGGTATCCTCTAGTTTTCTAACAGTGTTAGAGGATTTAATTTTCTTTGCCATTAGCAAACAACTCCTTTATTAATTCAATTTGTTTATTTATTTTAACATTTATAGAGGGTTGTGTCTAGTGGGTTTGTAAGGTATTATAGAGATTATTTTAGATTTTCTGAATTATTGTTTCCTATTATATAGGTTAAAATTTAGTACATACAGAATGAAGGTTAATAAGGTTATTGTGTTGGGCTTATAGGCCCTAGAAGTGTGTTTTAAGACGTTTAGAGTTAATAGAGGTATGATGTTAAGGATAAGTAAAATATAAGTAATAATGGATAGATAAGATGTAATAAATAGAGTGGGATCAACGGTAACAGAGGCTGTATATTATGCTTATTGTGCTGTATTTGCTAGAGTTATTTGTATTGCTGTATATTATGCAATATGTATGCCAATGTTAATTGTGAGTTTAATGAGTGTACAAATGCAAAAATAATGTAATCGCATGAGGGGCACAGAATGGGCCTTTTAAGACGTTTAAGGTTTAGAGGGTTATACTAGGTTATAAATATTTATTTTATGGTTTATACTAAAATTTTTCTACACGTTGCCTAGTGTGTCGTAGAATTGGGTGTTTTGGCATTAGAATTGATTAGAAATGTTTTAAGTTGTTTATGGTATTTGCTTGATGGAATGTATAGTAAAATGATATTGATTTATAGTATAGTAATATAGTTGGTATTAATGTATAGTATAATGATAAGATATAAATACTAAGTGATATGGTAAGTATTAATGTATAGCAATATAGTGTGGATTATAGTATAATAAATCATTTGGTATTAGGTTTAATTATAGATATATGTTTATGCTATATGATCATTGCGATCATATAAAGTGGTTAATGTAATAGGATAATGTGATAACGATTACAATAAACGTGTAATGTAGTCAAGTGATTGTATTACAAAGTTATTAGATTAGATATGATGGTTATGTGATTAGATTTATTATAATGAGTTCATATGACTGCATTAAGAGTTTATGTGATTGTATAATAGTATGTTTAATATAGTTAGTATCTTTTATATACTAGGTATACATTTGTATACTGTAAAGTCTTCGCCAGTTTCGCCAATGTTATAGATTCCGAACTATTTGAGCGTTATAACGCACATTAGCATTAAGGCCCAATGATTGGCTTCATTATCTCTGCATTCATTCCATTTTTATCCATCATAATCAATTCGACAAAATCATTTCCGACTGCAGCCGATCATAAAAGCCAGGACATTATCCTCTTATCATTTCTGCCACAAATAGCCCTTCTAAACTCTCAGATTCATCCGGCCCATACAATTATACCCTCCATTCCTCTCCAATGTGACACATTCCCATTGTGTCACATTCAGATATTAGTAAAAACCCTTGTATAATGCGGGTTTCAGCGTTCGCATCATTTACGGCCTATGTCATTTTGAGTTTGTCATAAGCAGAGACTATACCAAAAACCTGCTTCTGTATTCACTTTCAATTTCCATGCCAACTTTAGCATAGGTGGGGCCTAGATTACAAATTATTATTCGACATGGTTCGACATTATGTGCAGAGTACTTGTTTACACATCGAAATTTTAGAAATCGATTTCGAGACAAATCATCTCCAATTTCCCCTTCGTTCTCACATCGCAAAAACATAATCAACACAACAATTTCCACTCATACGAATCAATTTCCAAATCATAAAACTTCTCAAAAGTCAAATAAATTTACAAATTAATTTAATAAAATCTCATATAATCTCAATAAATCTTTCCAACACAAAACACTAATAAATACTACTCTCACAACATTTATCTGGTGTAAATAACTACTTGATCTTAACTCAATTTCATAACTTAAAATATAAATTATCATAAAATATCATAAATCCTATCGAACAAAATTATCCCACCTAAATTCATAATTATGCATCCAAAATTAATCACAAATTCCTAATCAATCTAATCCAATTAATAACCTTAAAACCGTTGATCCTAACCAATTATATCACACTCAAATTATCCCTTCTACTATAGAGGGGGTGTATTTTACAACTCAAGACGAATCAATTATATCATATATACGATACTCTAAAATTTGATGAAAATATTTTTAATAACATTTGCATATTTTATAAATTATAAAATAAATATTTGCATTACTAATAAATCTGTGTTACAATATTAACAGGTACAAATCTGCACAAAATCAGTATCTAGAAAGGAGTAACAAAAACATATGAATAAATACAAATCTAAACAAAATAATCTTAACCAATTCTCTAATTATAAATCACAACTTAAAACCATATCTAATGTCTATTCCACAGCACTATCCTTCAATTACATCCTCAATAACATATTCTGTACGTACTCCTTCCATAAAGGTAAAACTAAATGGAGAGAAATCAGCTCAACAATTCAGACAAAACATATCCCTAGAAATATATCATGTAGAATCTGGTCATGGAATTAATCAAGCAAGATTAGCAGTAAAGAGTGAAATGGAAAAGTATATTGAGTATTTGATTAATAATGGTTTGTATTCTAATCAATATATTAAGCATCTTTTATAAATATATAAATAAAATATGTTGACATGATTATTATTGTATGGTATACTTATCTAAGGTGACAACTACGAAACAAATTCGGAAAGGAGGAAATTTATTGATTATGATATTACATTTCTATTACATATACAAATTAATATTATTGCTACTGGTTTTACATAAGTAAAATATAAATTAATTAACAAAATAATAATTGATAGAGGAGAGAAGATTAAATGACAATAGGAATATACAAAATCATAAACAAGGTAAACAATCTAATCTATATTGGTGAAAGTAATAACATAGAAAGACGTTGGGATGAACATATAGAAGATTTAAACAATAATACTCATCATAGTTACAAACTCCAAAATGATTGGAATACATATGGTAAAGATAATTTTGAATTTGAGATAATAGAAAAAATTCAGAAGTTAAAAACTTCATATAGAACCACTATGCAATTAATATATTTAGAAGGAAAATATATGGAGCAATATAAATCCCTTACCAATGGATATAATGTAGAAAATACCATGCAAGAAATTTTAAATGGTAATAGAATAATTATGAGTAAAGACTTGGATTGTAAATACTTAAAGAAACTAAATTTAAATGTTAAAAGTTGCATCACAACCTGTCAAGAATTATTAGACGAAGGATATATATTAGATTTTACAAAAACATCTTTGCATACTGCTTTAAAGGATAAAAATATATTTTACAAAGAAAATAATTCTTTTTATGTACATAAAAAATATATTGAACTTGGTTATTTTGTTAATGGTAAGGAATCTAAAAATAAAGAATTTAAGCATTATAAAATATTGATAACAGGGAAAGGTAAACAATTTATTATTGATACATTAGAACTTAAAAAGAAAAATAAATAATAATGATAAAAACAATTTGATTTTGCGTTAGCAAATCTATAGAACTCTTTATAATCTTTTACTCTATATTCTTTTTTACTCTTTATACTTATATAACTCTATATTCTCTGTGATGTGGCTACTAAAAAGCGTTTACATTCTAAATGTGCTCACACAGTTTTGCGTACAAACGCAGAGAGTGCTCACACAGAAAAGCGTTTACTTTCTAAAATACTATGAATTTGAACGCAAATGTGTGTGAGCATAACTTTAGAATTTGTACTCAAAATAGGGGGTACATTCTAGAATGTGAACGCAAAATTGTATACACATTACATAGTACTAATTAAAAGGTGGTTGATTTTGAAATGAAATTTGATAAAGAATATGCAACCCAATGGAGTGTAGAGGTAGATTACTTATCTACTAAAGGAATTAAACCTATATTCATTAAAAGAGATAGTCAAATTAGAACATACAAATTCACAAAAACAGAAGAATTATTCGTAGCATTAACTGAGTTCTATAATAGTCTTAAATAAAATAATAAATATGATTGAGGAGATTGATTAAATTATGAGTAGTATTATGCCAGATGAATATAATTATAGTAAATAATCTAGAAAATGAGGACTATTAGAATGGCATATGAATTAAGACCATATCAATTAGAATCTGTAGAAGCAGTAAATAACTTAAAACCAAAATATATAAAAGAAAGAGGAATTAAATAATATGAAAAAAGCTTTAGATCAGAATAATAAACTCATAGATATCATTGAGTCCGTAGCAGAAAATATATATCATTGTTCAGTGTGTGGAGAAAATCTCACAAGAAAGTTTGGTGCTCAAAAACAATATTATGCTCACCCCAAAGGACTAGGCGAAGAATGCGAACTAAAAATGAAATTGATATTAAAAGAAGAGGAATTAGTATTACAAGAATCTGAATCTAATATATTATCTGATGAATTTTATAACAAGCAATTTGATAATATCGCTATTGAAATGTCTGATTATATGTCTGATGATGGTTTTGCTCTTACAAATGAACAAAAAGATATTATAAACTCTACGGAGGATAGGATAAAGATATCAGCTTTAGCCGGAAGTGCCAAATCAAGCACCCTCTACTATTACTCAAAAGCAAGACCATTTAAAAAGATATTGTATTTGGTGTATAATACAGCAATGAAAACCGAGGCACAAAATGGAAGTTTCGGAAAACTTAACTTTGTTGACGTAAAAACCGTACATGGATTAGCTTTTGGATATGTCGGAAGATTTTATAAAGATAAACTTACATTTAATTATGGTGTTGTAGACATTATTAAAGATTTAAATCTTAATTGGCATAATGATATGGAATTAGCAGTAAAAATTAATGAAATGATGAAGCAATATATGTTGTCAGATGTCCAAACATTTAATGATTTAGAGTTGTTTATAAATGATAAAATGAAAGGACAAATAATATCCCTATGTGAAAAATTATGGACTATGATGAAATCATATAAGAACAACATAAAGGTTACGCATGATTTTTATTTAAAATTATTTCAATTAAGCCAACAAGACTTAAGTAAAAAATATGATATTATCCTTTTAGATGAAGCACAAGACAGCAGTAAGATGATGTTTGATATTATTGCTAATTCTAATGTTAAAGGTATATGTATTTGTGGGGATCGCTTCCAAGCTTTGTACTCTTGGCGTAATGCTATAAATATTATGCCTTTGTTTGAAGCAAAAGAATATTTTCTAACAACCTCATTTAGAGTATCACAAAATATAGCACATATTGCAAATTTAATTGTTGGAGATATGTCAGATAATGATATTCAAATGAAAGGATTCAATACCAAACAAACTATAGTAGATAAAATTGATAAATCAAAACCCTATGTGTGTCTTTGTAGAACTAATGCATACATATTTGCAGAAATTGCGGAAGCATTATATTTAGATAAGAATAAGAAGTTTTTCTTCGAAGGAACATATAAATCTTATAACTTTGAAAATATTTCTGACTGTTACTATTTTAGTATAGGTAAACCAACCAAAAACAAAATATTATCTAAATTTAAGAATTACCAAGAGTTAGAAGAATACTCAGAAAAAACAGTTGATTTAGAACTTCTTTCACTAATTAGAATGGTAAAGAAATATGGCTCAAGAATTATTGATATTGTAAATGGAATTAAAAATAATGCAGTAACTAAAAAAGAAAATGCAGACATTATATTTTCCACCATTCATCGTAGCAAAGGCCAAACTTATTCAATACCTGTATATATTAGTGATGATCATTTTGATATTGAAAGTGAATATTATAATAAGTTTATTGAAGTTGATCCAGATAAAAAGAAGGTTAATAGTAACCTATTTGAAGAGATGGCGATTGTATATGTTGGGATTTCTAGAGCGAGTAACAAAATTCAATTAAGCGATACTATTAAGAGATATTTATTGCTGAGATATAAAACAAATGGACATGAGTTACATAATGTAATAAATAATATTAATACAATTAATAAAGAGGAGGAATATAATGTATAATAATAAAATACTTACAGAATTGCCAAAATGGACAAGTGGTTTTAATATAGGAAAAGTAAAATGGAAAGAAATTATAGGAATGGATTTACAAATAGAGTTCAATAATAACAACTACATATTTCATATCAATGATTTTAAAAATAGGCAAATATATTTTTATATTGGTAATGATAAATAAAAAGAATTTAATATGTATTCCGGTTGGTTTGCTAAATGCAAATTTGAATTATATTTAGGAAATTATAGTTTTGAACATATATATAAAATAGACGACATCATCGAAACTAGAAGTGGGAAATTACAAATAATAAAACAAATAAGAATGGGAAATAATAATAGAAAGGGGTATGATTATTTATGTTTAAATTGTGGGAATGAAGATTCTATTGCAGAAAATCATTTAAAAGAGAAAAATGGTTGTAATGTATGTGGTGTTAATCCTCTAAAACTAGTTGTTGGAATTAATGATATTACAACTACAGATCCTTGGATGGTTAAATATTTTCAAGGAGGTTATGATGAAGCAAAATTGTATATTAAGGGTACTAAACAAAAGATCGTTCCAATCTGTCCAGATTGCGGTAGAATTAAAGACAAACCTATAAGTATATATTCTATATATAAAAATAAATCCATAGGGTGTTCATGCGGTGATAAAATTAGTTATCCTAATAAAATAGGATTTAGTGTATTAGAACAGTTAAATGTAGATTTCAAATCAGAACATACTTTTAAAGAAATGAGATTCGACTTCTATTTTGAATTAGATAATAATAAATATGCTGTTGAAATGGACGGTAGATGGCATAAGGTAGATAATAAAATGTCTGGACAAACCAAGGAAGAATCAAAGCTTATAGATGAAAATAAGGACAATATAGCAAAAGAGCATGATATAGAAGTGATTAGAATTGATTGTGCCTTTTCTGATTTGGAATACATAAAGAGTAATATAATTAAATCTAAACTAAATACAATATTTGACCTTGAACTAGTAGATTGGATAAAATGTGAAGAGTTTGCGTTAAAGAATTTAGTTAAAGAAATATGTATAATTTGGGACAATGGTAAGCGTACTATTTCAGAATTGGCAGAAATCTATAAATTATCTACAACGACTATAAGAAGTTATTTACATAAAGGAGTAAAGCTTGGATGGTGTAATTATAATTCTAACATGAAAAAGATAGTTTGCACTACTACCGGAGAAATTTTTAAAAGTATTTCTGAAGCAGGTAAAAAATATAAAATTAAATCCGACTTTATTTCAGAATGCTGTTCAGGGTTTAAGCAATATGTAATTTGTCCAATTACAGGTATTCATTTAGAATGGAAATATCATGAAGATTGTATAAATAATACTAAATCAATAGCAACAAATAATAAAGAGGTTATTTGTGTAACAACTGGAGAAATTTTTAATTCTATAACTGATGCAATCAAGAGATATAATTTAAACAGTGTTTCTGGAATATCCGCATGTTGTAGAGGTAAGGCTAAATCAGCAGGAACTTTAGAAACAGGAGAAAAATTGATCTGGAAATATTATAATAAAGAAGTTTAATCTTATTGAAGAAGCAGAGAAATATGCATCTAGAAAATATAGTACATTCCTAGACAGAAAAGCAAAGTGGAAATATGAACCTGCAACTCAGAAACAATTAGATTGGTTAAAGAATGAATGGTGGGCTAATGGTAAGGTATTGAGAACTAAATTTGATGTTCATACTTGCGTGAAGGCGAATAAGATTAGTTGGATTATTAAGAAAAGATAGATATTGGATATTGTGAAAATTAATAAATAAATATATATTTGCATTATTCATAATAATATGTTACAATATATACAAGAGGTACGGGGTAGGTATATTTACACAATCAAAAAATCACACTCAAATATACCTACCCCTTTCCTCAAAATCCAATAATAAAATAAATCAAAGGAGGTGAAATAATTAAATGAAATTATGGTATATAAAAACAGCAAAAGATTTAGATTTATTAGATGAAGTTGATTTAGTAGATATAGGGTGTAGTTGCTATAAACATAAAAATATAATGTTTGATTATCCTTATGGATGTTTTGGCATTAACATTTATGTTTATCAAACTGAAGATTTAAATTCAATACGAAATAATAAGTATATTCCTAATTGTAGAATTCCTGTATTACATGTTTACGGAAATACAACACCTGAAAATGTTTTTAATTATGACTGGCTTATCAAGGGAGCATGGATAGATTACATTGAAAAGTATTTAAGGAAAGTAGAAGCAATTGTTGATAAAAAAGAACAGGAAATAAAACTATTAGAAGATACTGAAAAGGTAGAAGAAGAAAAGAAACAGCAAAAAAAGTTTAAACCATTTGAGATGTTTTTTAAAAAATACTAAGTTAATATATAATAAACACAAATGAGGTGATCACACAATCAAAAACATAAAACTATACCTATACACTGGAATATTCACAAATTGTCTACTATTCGCACTAACAACTCCTACAGTAAACATATATTTCATGCAAAAAGTATCCACATACATATATTCAATAGTAAACTGGGTAGGAATTATCACAATATTTCTTATAAATTACATATTAAAGAAACAAAAGAATAGAGAATTATTACAAAAATTCTTCTTATTAATAGTAATTTTAGATGTTTTAGGATTCTTATTTGTGTCAATTTATGGATTACACAATATAAACATAAGATTCTTCGGTATTTCCATACTCAATGGAACATCTTCAGCAATATGGATGTGTATTATTAAATCGAATATAAATAAAATATGGCAAGGAGATGATTTAACAAATTATCAGACACAAGAAAGTTATTTAGTATCTATAGCACAGATCATGGGAGCTACATTAGCAATAGTAGCAATAAAGTTTGAGGTAAGTATTAATATATTAATTGGATTACAGATATTTGCACAGTTTATTATGGGTATATTTGATTATAAAGTTATTAAGATTGTTGAAAGAGATTTAAAGAGGTGAATAAAATAATTGAATAATTATAAATACAAGTGGAAATACAATGATAATGAAAGACCACAAGGATGTTGCTATGATTGTAGAATGAAATATGGTGAATTTCCAGACTTAATTATACCAAATTACTTATGGGAATTAATTAATCCAACGCATCATGAAGAAGCAGGATTATTATGCCCTACTTGTATAGCAAATAGATTAAATTATTTAGGAGAATGATATAAAGACAATTTCTTTTTGATGGTTTAAGTAAATATATTACGTCACATAAGAAACTAAATAGAATTTAAAAATTGTGATTACACCTCATCCGACAAATCTGTCGAGCGAGAAATTGGAGGAATATAATGTATACACTAAGCATTGAAAATATTGTAACATGGGCATTATTAAAAAGACCAGAAGGAATTAATATTCCATTTCTGAAAGATTTATCTTATCGCATAAATCCTTATATCAAAGAAGGTTATGTTGACATAGAATCAAAGTCACTCTGGGCTTTATTGGATTGGTCAGATATGTTTAAATATGATGAGAAAGATGACAATAACATTGTGTTTAGAGATAAATATAAAAACAAATTAAAAGATATTGAGGATAAATTAGTATACAGATTACCAAGTTACCTTGCTAAATTGTATTATAATTTGGATTATGGATGGATTAACGAACATAAGGAGGAAATAAATGTTTGAAATTGAAGCAATTAAAAGCGACATTGATTACATCTTAGGAGAATTATCATTAATGAAACAAAGATGTAATATTTTAGGATTGACAATTGCTCCATATGAATCCATCGTAGAAAGACTACTAAAAATAAATTCTAATATAGAAATAATCGGTCAGAAACAAACTGAGTATAAAAAGGTTATGAGACAAAAAGCATTGAAAGATTTATCAAAGATTTTAAGAGAGGATAATTAATGAGTAAAGAAATATCTGTGTTACTTATCATTTTAATATTTTTTCTTTGATGGATTTCTAAGTGGTTGGTGCTTGAGAGATTTGTTTTGTCAAAATAGAAAAGGAGAATAAAACATGAAACTAGAACACATAAATATCATTGATTCCATCCAATTTGCAGTAGATAAAATATGTAAACAAGAATATGGTAACGATACAGATTCTCCTCCTAAATTCATAGTAAGTCAATATGATAAATTAGATAAAGAAGGATACAGCATAGGACATGAAATTATCTTAACCGTAGAACATATGAAATGGAAACGCTCAGTAACTATATTCCCAAGATTAGATTATAAATATGGTTATGAATCTTTGAAAGATGAAATGAAAGATTTGTATAATTCAACAATGTGAGAAAGGAATAAAATAAATGGAATACATAATCATAGATAATCTCATCAAAGTAACTATTGGACTATCCTTAATTATTACCAGTGGAGTACTACTAATTGCTATGTTAAAAGTATGGGAGAAAGTATTTGATCTTGGTTTGCAAATATTTAATATGAAGAAAGAGTTTCTTGATTTTATAATTAAGAAATATCGTGATAAAAGAGGTGTTACAAAGAAGATTCAATAGAATACATAGGTATATAAAGCAATAAATAATATTACTTGCATTATTTCTTAATTAATGATACAATGAAGTAGTAGAGAGGAGGTGATATTAATGAATATAGGTTTTCATATTGAATGTAAGGTTTGCCACAGCAATTCTACATCAATAAATCATACTGAAAAATTTAATATGTGGTATGACGATAGTTACACAGAACATTGGGTTCATTTAGTTTGTAAAGAATGTGATAATAAGAAGTTAATGTATAGTTACAATACATATTAAGTTGTTAAATACTAAAATAAATATTTATATAAAGGAGGTGAAAAGAAATTTTAGACTACATCGGTATCTACACAATACATATGCCTTATGATCTAAAAACAAATAAACCAACTAAAAATGAATCAGATAATTATTTGCTTGGAAAATCACAAACAGAAACTTATCGCTATGATGATAAAGGAACATTGGCTATATATTTCCCGAAAGGCAAAAGCACAACAAATATAGTTTTACCACAGTTTGATGAATTAGGGATTAAATACACATTACATATTGATTGTGAAGAGAAAGTCTATCTTGTGGATGAAAAGGATATAGATAAAATTCATTCTGTGTTACATTTTCAGATTAAAGGGAAAAATGAGCAATTGAAACTTCACAAGGAAAAACTTAAAGCAGATAATTTAAAAGCGAAACTAAAAGAAGATAAAAATAATATATCTAATACAAATAAATAAAAATCAATTTAAAACTCATTATAAGGCGTTCAATTCTTCAATATGTAAGATTATAGCAGATAGATTTTTGCTATCAATACAGCCCATTTATATTGAATTGTCATTTTAAGAATAAAGCTATAGGCTGATTACAGGGTTGGAAAATGATGGTAATTCTATTACTCAAGGTCGAGATATTTAATAAAAATACAAAAATAAAATTAATAATAGAAAGAAGGCAAATTAAAAATATGAAAACTTATCATTTCCAAGGTCAACTATCTATATCTGACACAAATTCAATTAATAATAAAATAAATTACATAATTACATCACCTTCAGATAATTCGCAAACATCACTCACCAATATTCTAGATAACATTTTCAATGGTAAAAACATTAATAACAAATTGGTAAGAGTTTTAGGAAGAGTTAATAATATTGAATTTAATGGAATGGGTTGCTTACATATGTGTAGGAGCAATGAGCAAAAAGTAGAGGGATATTGTGTTGGCAGTATGCAGTTAGAAAGCAAATTGTTTGAGAATGTTGGAAATCAAATTGAGATACTTTTAGAAGATTATACTGACTTTGTGTTTTCGGAGGTTCGTGTGAAAAATGAAAATGCAAAATCAATTGTCTTATAATAGTGAAGCTGACAACAATAGTGTTTTTGAATCATGTTATTATTGTTCTAAGGAATTATTACAAATAGAAGATATATTTGTTAGTGTTGATAAAGATAGATACATATGTGGTGAGTGTGCTGAAAGAATGGATATAGAAGTAGTTAGTTGTATGGATTATTAAAAATAGGAGGTTTTTGAAATTAAACTTATTGAAAAAGCATTAGAGATAGAAAATAACAACAGAAATCCTAATATGATTATTTCAGGATCTTGCCCACAGGAGTATGGGATATCTAATGGAGAAATGATTTTATGTAAAGACAATTCTGATTGTGAAGAATGTTGGAATAGAGAATGGACTAATACTTTAAAAGAAGAAGAGCATTACAATTATCTTAAAGAAACAAGTCCGTTATCAAATGAAGATTTTGATGAATTATATCATAAAAACATTATAAAATATAAATAAATATTAATATAATCCAACAAAAGGTGAGTTTTAAGGGACTTTATAGTTTGAAAAACAGAAAGAAGGAAATAATAATGTTAGAATTGAATAAAGTATATAATGAGGATTGTATTGGTGATAATGGTATGTGTATAATAGAAGATAAAAGTATAGATTTAATCCTCTGTGATCTTCCTTACGGTACTACTCAAGCAAAATGGGACAGTGTAATCCCTCTAGATAAGTTGTGGTTACAATATGAAAGAATTATAAAAGAAAATGGAGCGATAGTTTTATTTGGAGCAGAACCCTTTAGCAGTTATCTAAGATTGAGTAATATAAAATTATTTAGATATGATTGGATTTGGCATAAAAATAAACCAAGTGGTTTTGCGAATGCAAAAAATCAACCAATGAGAAGTCATGAAACGATAAGTGTTTTTTACAAAAAGAAACCTACATACAACCCAATAAAAGAAGCAAGGGATGTTACAGAAGCTTCCGCTAAAAGAAATAATTATAAATATACAACGGGAGAAGTAAAAAGCGATTTACATAATATCACGGGAGTAAGAAAAGAAAATTACGAAGATTTAAGATATCCTACAAGTGTGCAAAAATTTAATGTGGTTGTAAATGCTAAAAATAAACTTCATCCTGCTCAAAAACCAGTTGAATTACTAGGATATCTTATAAAAACATACTCTAATGAAGGTGAATTGATTTTAGATAATTGTATGGGATCTTTTACAACAGCAATAGCATGTATAAATACAAATAGAAATTACATAGGGTTTGAGAATGATGAAAAGTATTTTGAGTTAGGACAGGAAAGAGTTAGATTACATAAGGAAGGTTTGTTGGTTAATAAATAATAAATTATGGGTTGCTACCAATAGCAAGAAGGAGAAATAAAAATGAGCATTGATAAGAATTTTATTATTACAGAATTTGATTTAGATGAATTAGAAATTGATCTTACAGAAAGAATAGAAGAATTTATTGAAGAAAAATTAGGAGTAATAGCATCAAGACAAACAGAAGTATCTGTGGAATATCAAGAATATATGGACGAAGGTATGAGGTGTTTTAAAGATGAAATGAGAAGTGAGCTATGGGTAGAGGTTAAATTTAATCAGTATAAATATAAAAATGAGAAATTAAATGAAGATAGAGTAGAAAGCATTGGTGCTGTATTTGAGTATAAAGGACATAAACCATTTTATATTGATGGTAAATTTGTGAGTAGAAGTGTATTTGAGTGGATACAAGGAATGGTTAGTCAGAAAAGTGATGTAATTTATGGTGTTAAGAAGAATGAATTGTATGATATGATTCAGGATTTGATTATGGATTGTTAGAGGTTTTTGGATGGTAGAGGATAAGAAGTAGGGAGTGTAAAACTCCCTTTCCATTAAATTAATAAATAAATATTATAATAATAAAAATAAAATAGGAGGAATAAATTAATTGGGAGTAAAATTACAAAGCACAGACACATATAAGCAGAAAGTATTCGCAAAACGTGGTGATAAAGTAGAAATATTAAGTGAATATCTAGGAGGTACAGAACCAATAGATTTTGTCTATCATTGTGAAAAACATGGCGATACATATAAAACTTTAAATGCTAAAAATGTATTAGCAAAATGTTTTCAACCTTGTAAAAAATGTGATATAGAATTGAAGAGTTTAAAAGCAACTCTAGCAATAAAAGATAAAACTTATCAATATAAAAGATTACAGGAATATTGTAGGTCGATGGGAGGTGAACTAATAAGCACAGAATGGACTATAGCAAAAGATTTATATGAAGTAGATTGTAAAGTAGATGGACACCCAAACTTCTTTAGTAATGCAGATAGTTTACTGAATAAACCTCAATGGTGTCCTGCTTGCTATGGACGAACTGGAGAATTTCAAAAAGAAATGGAAGACATAGTAAATAGTAAAAATGGAACATTGTTAGGTACATATGAAGGTGCAGGAATACATTTGTCAGTAAAATGTAATGAGCATAATTATATTTGGGATATAATGCCTTTAAATCTTAGGAAAGGTAGGTGGTGTCCAATTTGCAACCTACCTTATTCTGAAAAAGTTCCTTATGATTATTTAATAGATAATTATCCTAATCATAATATTAGAGTACAATATACTTTTGATGATTTAATGGGTGAAAATGGTGAACACTTAAAATATGATTTTGGGATATTAGATGATGATAATAAATTACTAGGATTAGTAGAAATAGATGATGAAGAACATAGATATAATCATACACAACCAAGAAGAGTAAGGGCAAGAGAAAGAGATCATATTAAAGATAAATATTGTGAAGATAATAATATACCTTTGTTTAGACTTGACTACTATAATGGCAGAAAAATATTTCAAGATAAAGATTGGTATTATAATTACATACATACAAATTTGAATGAGTTCCTTAATTCTATAATTAAAAAATAAAATAATGTAGAGGAGAGATTGTCATAAATCTTAATAAACAAGTACATATCTACTCTGTTGATACAAGCTCATTCTACAATAAAGATGAAGCAAGAATACATAAATATTTGGGTAGATTATATAAATATAAATTTGAATTAAATAAAAAAAGAAAAAAACTAAAAGGCAAAAAAGAAAATAAAGAATTGAGTAAATATTATACTAAACATATGTCAAACGCCAATAAAATGATAAAGAAACTGAAAGATAAACTGTATATCGAGTTTAATAAAAATACAGGAATAAGAAATTTGAGACCAGAATCACTAAACAAGAGAAATATAATTTCAATATTTGATTCTGTATTAACTAGAACAATGCAGATTCCAGAAAATACGTTATCAACTGATATTATGATTGTACAAACATTTTTCTTTGATGTAATCGAGGATATAATATTAGATGGGTATATGTATGGAAATGAAAAATATGTTTGTTTGACAGCAAGTGCTGGACAAATTCGCACAAAAAAGACAGTATTTATTAAGGAAAGTTCACTACGTAAACATCAAAATACTTTAATGTGTGGATTGACAATTGATATTATTAATAAACTTGGTGGGGCAAATATAAATAAATATTTGAGTTATCTAGCTCTTTCAAATTCTGCGACAGATATATGGCAAGGATTTAATATTGATAAGTCAATTGTAGTAGAAGATTTTGAATCTATGGTTAATGGAACTGTCGATCTTATAGATGATGAAACTTATTCTATAAATAGAAAGAAAATGGATGTACCAATTTCTCATACGGATGGTATTGGGATGATATTGCCTAGTAAAACAAGAAAGAGTACAATGATTCGCTTGCCTTGGGTGAAGGGGTTAATTACCCCCTTCCCTTTCGATAAATTCATAAGAGAAGCAAATAAAAACGAAGACGGGAAGAAATATGGTATAGTAAAAGATATTTATGGCGTAGAACATGATATTTTAAAAGAAAAAATAGAGGTTATCTTTTGTAAAAGTCAATTCAAGATGTATAAGTATTTTGAAAGTTGGGAGCAATATGTAGAAAATTATAAAAAATATAATTGCCAAGCAGGAATGTGTAATGAAGAGGAAGATATTATAGGAAATGCAAAAATTAATTATCAAACATTGCAGACGCTTACATGTATGTCTGATGAAGAATTAGAGGAAGTCGCAAAACAAACTAAGAACAATATTGTAAACATAGGTAAGGATAGAAAAACAATGCTGAAAGTTTTAGGAGTTACTAAAACAAATGTGAACAAGAATTATATTCAACAAGCATTGGTAATTTATCCTGAATTATTAAATGATACATATAGTAAAGAAATATTAAAACAAGTGAAAAAAAGTATGGTTAAAAATGCTAGAGCAGGAAAATTAGATGTTAATGGTAAGTACACATTCATAATTCCTGATATGTATGCTTTTTGTGAGTATTTAATAAAAGGAGAATTAAATCCAAAAGGTTTATTAAATGACGGTGAAGTTTATTGTAATCTATATAAAGATAAACCAAAATTAGCATGTTTAAGATCACCGCATCTTTATAGAGAGTGGGCAGTTAGAAATAATACAATAGAGGAAGAAAAGTGCAAATGGTTTATCACGAAAGGATTATATAATTCATGTCATGATTTAATATCTAAGATTTTACAAAATGATTGGGATGGAGACAAAAGTTTAGTAGTAGCAGATCACACACTGATTGAGGTTGCAGAACGCAATATGATAGACATTGTTCCCTTATATTATAACATGAGAAAAGCATCAGCAGAATTAATTACTAACAATAGTATTTATAATGGTTTGAAAACTGCTTATACTGGTGGAAATATTGGAATGGTGAGTAACAATATTACAAAGATATGGAATAGTGAAAATGTAAATCTAGATGCAATTAAACTTCTATGTATGGAATCAAACTTTGTCATTGATTTTGCTAAAACGCTATATAAACCAGAAAGACCAGATGACAAACATAAATTAATTAGTGGTTACACTAAATCAAAAACACCTCATTTTTTTATATATGCCAAAGATAAAGAAAAAGATAAAGTAGAGAAAATCAATAATAGTGTAGTAAATAAACTTGAAAAGATTATTCCAAATCCTAATATTAATTACAATGCACTGAATTTAGGAAAATTTAATTACAAGATGCTTATGAATAATAAAAAAATAGAACAAAATGATGAGATAATTAAAAAATATACTGAATTAGATTTAAAAAATCATTTTATGATTACAAAGGTATCTAATGATGAAGCAGGAAATTCAGTATATTTATACAAAGAAATTAGAAATGAGATACTTAAAATAAATAGTGATGTAAATTATGTGGTTGATGTGCTAGTTGAATATTTATATATACATAAAAAGGCTAATTATAAAACTACGTTATGGGAGTGTTTTGGAGATGTAATTATTGAGAATTTAAATAAAAATATTGCAGAAAATTCTATGCTTTGTGAAGTTTGCGGAGAAAGGATTGAACAGACTATTAATAATCAAACTAAATATTGTAATGAATGTTGGAAAAGTATTCGTGAACAACAAAATAGAGAAAAGGCATTAAGGTACTATCATAAGAAAAATACTTTACCAGTTAGCTAATCCCTAAAACCCTACTCTCACAAGGGTTTCAAGGTTTGCAAAATAATAAATAAATATTACAAATTGCTGAAACCCTTGCAGGAGTAAGGATAAGTACTGTTTTCAAAATACCTACTATTAGGGAAACATAGGCTAATATACAAATCTAAGAGGTATGATACCCTTACATCAGTATTTAATCGTGTGGTCGATCACGATTAAAATATATAAACAACAAAAATTAACAAAAACTCCAAACCAAAAGGAGCATCAATAACAAAACATTGGAAAAAATCAGCAAACAAGAAATGTCATATCTAATTAATCTAAATATCCTAAAGCAATACCACGGCAACTATGGAGATAATCTAGTAGTAATAGGTAAATTCAGTAGTGGAACTCGCAAACAACGCTATATTACAGACCCATACTATAATTATTTGCTCAGATTAAAGCAAAATGATAAAAATAAACAGACTATTACTGATGTAAAAGATAATCAGAGATATTTGTTTAATGGTAGTATGGATAGTGTCTCATGATAAATCACAGTAAAATAAATAGCAAAGGATCTGGTTTATATTGCCCGATAAACCATCATATATTAATTCAAATGCATCTAACAGAAGAATATTTGTTGATACAAACGTTTTATTAAACCCATCATTCAGATTTGAAGATTATGACAAAGTAATCACTTGTATAGTCTGCATTGAAGAAATTGATGGTTTGAAACGCTCAACAGAAGTTGGATATCAAGCTAGAGATGCAACAAGAAAAATTAAAAATGCAACTAATTTAGATATTTTAACATTTTATGATTTTTCATTCGAAAATAAGTTTCTTACACATAAGTCAGATAACTTTATCTTAGGCTTCTCCTTCCAAGCATATCAAGAAGATAATGATTTTTTGTTCTTGACTGATGATCTTAATCTTTATATTAAGGCAAAAGCATTTGGAATTCCTTGTGATATGTTTGAGTTTAAAGAAGAAAAGTTTGATTACAAGGGTTATAAGACAGTTAAGATGTCTCAACAAGAAATAAAAAATCATAAATCTAATCCAATCAATATTTTTGGACTTCTTAATAATGAATATTTATTAATAGAAGATGAAAGTGGTATAATTGTAGATCAACAAAGATGGAATACAGAGAAAGGATTTATTTCTTTAAAAGAGAAAACAATAAATTCTATATATCTTGATAAATTTACACCAAAAGATCCATATCAGATAATTGCAATGGACTCATTGGATAGTACAGTATTTACACTATTATTTGGAGTAGCAGGAAGTGCTAAAAGTTTATTATCTTTGAGTTGGATAATGCAAAATATTCACAGTGGAGAGATAGATAAGTGTGTAATAATATTCAATTCTGTTCCTTTAAAGAATAGTCAAATGCAAGGATATTATCCTGGTTCAAGAGATGATAAACTACTTCAATCTAGTTTAGGTGGCATTTTGTCAAGTAAATTTGGTGCTATGTCTGCTGTAGAAGATTTAATTGAAGAAGGTAAATTATTATTGATTCCTACTTCTGAAATTAGAGGAATTGAGATATCTGAGAAGGATTGTATTTTTGTTACTGAGGCACAGAATATTGATGCTTATACTATGAGAACAATTATTCAACGTGCTAAATGTAAAATTATTATTGAGGGGGATATGTTTGAGCAAAGAGATTTAAAGAGTACAAATCCTAGAGATAATGGTATGCAAAGAGCAATAGAAGTATTTAAGGACACAAAGTATTTTTCATGTGTGAAGTTAAAGAATACGTATAGAAGTCCTATGTGTGAAATTGCACAACAAATTTAGATTAAATAAAACAAAAATAAATAACAATAACAAATTGAAAAACACAGGTCTGGTACTAAAAGTACGCAGATACTATTAAAGAATAAAAAGGGGATATATTAAAACATGACGAAAAATGAAATGGTTACAGCAGTAAGTTTAAAAGGTGAAATGTCAAAAAAAGACGCTGAAAAAGCAATTAATGCTGTATTGGATGTAATTAAAGAAACTGTAGCAACTGGAGAACCTGTGAAAATCGTTAATTTTGGTAACTTTGAGAAGAAACCAACTAAAGGGACAACTGGAATTATTCGATTCGGAGATCGTAAAGGTGAAACTTGGACTTCCGAAGATTCATTTAGGGTTGGATTTAAGGTTGGTAAAGAGTTTGCAGATTTAGTTAAGCAATAAATATATAAATTTTTGTGCTACTATATAAGTCCTGAACAGACATGGTAGCACAATACAATTATTTACGTAAGTCGGGATGAAGACTAATAATAAATAAAAAAATATAAAGGGTGGAATTTATTAATATATGGCTAATTTAAATAATCAATTCTGTGAATCTTGTGTAAAAGCTAGTGTATGTGAATGGTCAACTAAACTATATAAACTAGAAGGTACAAAAAAGCAAGCTGGAATTTTAGATATTACAATCAATGGTTGTGATCAGTATTTGTCTTTAGATGGGGAATCTGAGGATACTGAAGAAGAAGAGTAAGATAAAAAGTGATATCACTCAGATAGGTGATGGTTTAATTGCAGGATATTTCTAGAGATTAAATATCTCTTACAGATATGGTGAGTTTGGCGATTCATTGGCAGTTACCTTAATTAACTACAATAAGGTCAGAAATGGTTCCTGACGCACTCGAAAGAGTATCTGAGATGTAAGATACACCGCCTTACTATTGTGGTCTGATATCATCTATTACATGCTCATGAGAGCAATCTTTTATTTCCCTCTATAAATTGTTGTGGTGATGATTTTTGGAAATTGCATAAACCAAAACAGCAACAATAAAAACTTATTTTAGGGTTTGATAAAATTAGGTCAACGCTAGTGCAATTGCGAACCTTCCCTAAAATCATGTGCATAAGTTAGTAAGACCTTGAAAGACAGGCATTGCTCTGATAAAGAGTATGAGGTTTATGGATGCATTTTTGCTTGTATTGTGAAGGAATTATGTAAGATTATATTGAAAAATATGATCTGCTCAAGCTACTAATTCCTTCATAATAATAATTGAGTTAATTACTCTAACAAAAAATAAAATTAACAATTGAAAGAAGGAAATAACAAATATGTCTAATTCACAAAATACACAATCCGCAATTTCACTAAAAGAGTCCTTTCGCACATTGGTTTATATTGATAAAACTATTTCATCTCTAACATCTTATCTTTCTAATAAAAACAATTCTATTTCTGTAATTGAATCACACTTTAAAGAAAAATCAAATCCAGAAGCACAAAATGAGGAACTAGATACTACTACCATTAGAGAATATCCTGATGCTTCAACAGTTGATATCATTAATCTTGTGCAAAATCTAATTGCAGAAAAGACAAAATTAGAAATTTCAGTAGAAATAGCTAAAAGAGATATAATAATTGAAACTAAGGATAATAATAATCTTAGTTTAGATTCTGCTATATCAAATGCAAAACAATCTAGGAATTTAGCTAATGTATTAAATAGTCTTATCAATATAAAGACAGATGAACAAAAGACACAGAAAAATGGCTTCAAATTTAATCTAGAAGGTAATGAAACGTCATATCGATATGATGTAGTAGTTACAAAAACAATTAATTTTGATAGGAATATTGTTAGTGATAATTACAAAGCATTACTAGCAAAAGCTGACAAACTCAGTATTTCTATTGAAAAAGCTATGATGGAAGAAATTGTTGAGTATGAATTTCCTTATAGTATTCATGATTCAACTGCTGATATTGTAGGGAAATATTTATCATCTTTAGAAAGTTAATCTAAGAATCTTAACCAAGACAGTTAATAAGAGGATTGCCTAACCACACTTCCCTTATTAAAAAACTAGCCAGAAGCAAAGCAAGATAGACTATTTAAAGCTAATCTGTGATATAAACAGATAAGACATATCAAATAATGCAAGATTGTGTAAGTTTAACTTTACATATTTCTCAAACATTTGAAACTGATAAACAAGCAGGTTTTACTTAACAGTAAAAGAAAAATCGCTAATCCGCTTCGCAAAACACAAAATCATTATTCGTAAATTCTATATAACATTAGTCTCATTATTACGCAAATACGACAATCGTTTCGCTAATCATGCCATAAATAAATTTTAGGATTAACAATCCTTAACTAGAAGAACAAATATTAAAAATATAGTATTTTAAAAGATACTATCTTAGAAACAAGAGGATGATTTTAATAAATAAATGGATAATATAATTAATTAATTAAGAAAAATAGTCTTATTTTGCTTGCTTTTCTGGTTAGTAATATAAAAGTCGTTTGTGCTTTAGGCACGTTATATTGTCCATCTAAAGAAATTTAGATGTGGTCACACAAGGGAGATAAATAATATTATCATAATTACCATATCTCCCTTCTCTATTCTATTAACAAAAATATCTTTCACGAGTGGGAAGATTTTAAATTGCTGATTCAAATATGGGGAGTCCGTTGATTCCCCAATAACTTACTAAATGGGTTTGATAGTATATCCCAGATAAAAACTATCACTTAACAATCCAAGAAAAACTGTATTTTATAGTATATTCTCTATAAGGAGGATTAAACAATAAACAAAATGAAAGAAACTAATATTTATGATTCAATCAACGAAAATACAATATGCCCTATATGCTTCAAAAATAGGTTCTGGATGAAATTTTATTGTGGTAAGACAATATTATGGTGTGCTGATTGTGGGCATTGGGTGGAGATATAATTTAATAAAAATAATAACACACAACGAGAGCAAGTGTATCGGAACAAGCGTGTTCCTCTTTCTAAATATTTCGCTAACGCTCAATATTTAGGTTTGATTATTTAATTTATTTGATATTTTAAATTTAAAGGAGGCATTTAATTATGCAAGTTAATTTTAGGTATAGTGATACAAATTTTATATCTTATCTTATTACATTAGGATATAAATATAATAACATTGAAATTACAAAAGATAAAGATTATGGAATTAAAGTTTTTGTTCATTTTACTGGAGAAAAAGAAGAATTAATTAATCTTTATAACAATTTTATAAATGATAATGCAAATATAAATGTTTTATCTTTCTCAAAAAACAGAAAACAAATCTCAAAAATCATAAGGTCAGAAATAGCAAAGTATGAAGTAACCAAAGTTAAATAATTGAGATGATGAAAGGTGATTGATAATATGAATATTTTTGAAACAAAAGATTTTTATTTGGCTGCATTATTTGTTAGTTACAAATTTCAATTAGTTGGTTCAGAGAAAAAAGAAGAAAGCGTTTATTTTAAAATTAATAATAATAAACCAGAATTATTTCAAAAATTAATTAATGATTTTTTAAATTATAAAGCAATGGTTAATTTAAATAAATTAACTAAAGCAACATCCCTATTAAGAAGGGAATTAGACAAACATAAAATTTTAAAATAATTTTATTTGTCTGTGATGATGAAAGAGGTGATGTCTACAATGGAAGATAAAACTATGCGGATATTAGCAGATATTTTTGCTAGTGATGTTGATACGTTTAAGGATATAAAAGCACAAAAAGAAATTGGAGACTTTATAAAACAATATCTTAAAAAAGATGAAGATAATACTTTAACTGCTTCTCTTTTTGTAAAAGATGTTAAGAAACAACATTGGAAACCTAAAGATCATTTTACAAAAGTATTTAATTTAGAAATTGCTCATGCAACAGAACAATATGGAATAACAAAAAGTGAGATAGCATTTTTATATTCTTTATCTCCATATTTAAAATGGGAAATGAATTTACTTGTTGATTTAGATGACAATCCATTAAATCAAATTGGATTAGCAAATATATTAGATATTAATAGAAAAACAGTAAATAGAAATATGAAAAGTCTTAGAGAGAAATTAGCAATAGTAAGTTATGAACTAGGTAAGGAAACCTTTTATTTGGTTAATCCTTATCTTCTTTATTGTGGTAAAAACATCAATATTCTTGTTCCTCGACTATTCGACACCATAGGGTACGAAAAGTGTAGAAGTAATAGAAAGGATACAGCCACAAATGGAAAATAATATTAATGAGTTAATAATAAAAGGTACAACAAAAGTATGCGGAATTGATGTCCCTAATGTTTATGGTGGTTTTGGTGGAGATCAAAGAGTAATTTTAGCAAAAACTGTAGCAGAATTGCACAATAAAAAGCCAAGTCATATAAATGAATTAATAAATAAAAATATAAAGCATTTTGATATAGGAATTCATTATCTTGACTTAAAAGACAGTAAAGAAGCAACTGCCGTTTTGGTCGGCAGTAAGATATTTACAAATCAAGCAATTAAAGTTAGTAATAATATCTTCTTATTGTCTGAACGTGGATATAGTTTACTGTTGAAATTTATGGACAGTGAATTATCTATTATCCAATATAAAGCTGTAATTAATGATTACTTTTATATCAAGGAAGCAATTTTAACTCAAGCAATTACGCCAGATGAATTAAAGCAATTAGTAGCAAGAGAAATAGGAACAATCAAAAGAAACAAAGAAACTGAAGCAATGTCCATATTGAAAAGTCGTGGAGAGTTAAGTCATTTTTACAATCCATATGCATGTATTACGAATACTACATATGACATGCTTTATGGAATGTATGCTAAAGAAATTAAGAAATATTTAGATTTAAAAGAACGTGATAATCTTAGAGATTTCTTATCTACAAGAGATTTAGAAGAGATAAAAGAAATCGAAGAAGAGATAGTTTGGATGGTAAAGAAAAATTATACATGGAAAGAGATTTATAGTGATTTGGTTAAGGAGTATCCTAATAGAATAGTGCCAGTTAGAGCAGAAAAGTCTATTAAGGAATTGAAGAAGATAGATAAAATTATGGTTGGTGATGGTGGTATTAAGAAATTGAAATAAGTTAAATTTGTAGGTTCACCACTAAATGTCGTACCTTTTAATCTAATAATAAATAATGTTTTGTAAGTTATAAGACGCTTGAGCAATCAGGTGTCTTCTGTGTGGATGGGAATTGTAATAGTAATGATTATAAAGTTTTGTGGATTATAGGCGTATTAGCAATAATACGTCTTTGTGTCTATGAAAATATAGGCATAGAAGATAGGTTTTTGAAGGTAGCTCCTTCATCTCCGTACCCTATCTTCTTTTACTTTTTTATAGTACGGGGATTCAAAAATATACGGAAAGAAGGAATTATAGATGTTAGTAGAAAATCAAGAGATTAAAATGAGAACATGTACTCAATGTGGAGAAGAAAAAGAACTTACGGAAGAAAATTTTTACAAAGAAGAAACTGCAAAAGAAGGGTATCGAACAAAATGCAAAGAATGCGTCAAAGGGAAATACAAACAAACTGATGATTTTGATATTTATAGTTGGTATCAAGATAGATCAAATATCTTCAAAAACAAGTGGTTATTTGAAGATATTAAATGGATATACGATAACTATTTAAAAATAGGTAGAAAAGAATTAATTAATAAATTTCCAAATTCGAATTATAAGACACTAACTAATATAATTTATCAATGGAATATTAGAAAGACAGAAAAGAACGATAATTGGAATGACGAAGATATTAATTTCTTAAAAATTAATTATCCAAGTATGCCACAAGATAAATTACAAGAAGGATTTAAAGATAGAACATGGGACGCTATAAAAAATAAGGCTACTAAATTGAGAGTATGTAGAAGCGATGAAATGTTATTTAAAATAAATAGCGAGGCACATAAGGGTTATATTATGCCAGTCGAGCAAAGAAGGAAAATAGGTATAAATAACAGAGGATCTAACAATAAGAATTGGAAAGGCGGTCTAACTCCTTTACACACTTATTTTAGAAGCATTTTGAATGAATGGAAGAATGATAGTTTAAAAGTGTATGACTATAAATGTGCATTCACAGGTGAAAATAATAGAGATTTACAAATACATCATGCCAATGAAAATTTTAGTGATATTATTGCTGAGACATTAAACTTATTAGAATTGCCAATTTATGACAACATGCTTAAATACTCTGATGAAGAAATTAAAAAAATAAATAAATGCTTTTTGGATTTAAATTATAAGCATGGTTTAGGGATACCACTTAAAAGAAAATTACATAAGCTGTTTCATGTTATGTATGGTCTTACAAATAATACTCAAGATCAATTTGAAGAGTTTAAAAGTAAATACTTTGATGGTGAATTTAAGGAAATTCTAGAAATAAAAGAAAAAACTATTAAAAATAAACAAAGAAATATAAAAGAATATAAAAGACTAACAAGAGATGAAGTAATTAGAATTAGAGAATTATTAGACAAAGGGTTTCCAATTACCTATATTTCAAAAGAATATGGTATGAAAGACGCTGCAATTTATAATATAAAAACTAATAAATCTTGGAAAAATGTAGTTTAATTAAAGGAAGTGACCTTGTGGCAGGAAGACCTAAAAAAGTGGCAAATAGTACCTTGCCACAAGTTAAAGAAGAAAAAATATTATACAAATGTGTATGTTGTACCAAAGACAAACAAAAAGATAAAGACTATTATAAATCTAATTCTATTATCCTAAAAGGGAATGATCATAGGATGGTAGTATGTAAAGAATGCGTAATTGAATTATATTCATTCCTAGTTAATAAATATGAAGATACAAAAATTGCATTGTATTTTTTATGTAGATTATTAGATGTATATTTTGATTCAAACTTGTATCCAAGTGTAGCACAACAAGCTACCAATGGAAATACAAATATAGCTGGTATTTATTTTCAAAAAATTAATAGTTTGCCTCAGTATAGTTCAAAAACATTTTTTGATTCTACTCTTATTGATGTTAGTGGAGAAAGAAATATATTTGAAACAGGAGAAAATGTTGAGTGGACTGAAGAAGACAAACGTAATAAAGATGATGTGATTCGGATGGTTGGTTATGATCCATTTGAGAATGAAAATCCTTTGGATCAAAAGGGGTTATATAACTCTTTAGTTGATATGTTAGATGAATCAACTCTTGAGGATTCTTTTAAATTACCCATAGTTATAGAAATAGCAAAAAGTTTTAATCAAATAGATAAAATAAACCAAGCATTAGCACTAATGACTAGCGATATAGGATCTGTACAAAGTCAAGTTGGTGGAATTAAGTCTCTATTTGAAGCAAAAGATAAAATGTATCGTGCTATTCTTGCAATGGCAAAGGATAATGGTATTTCTGTAAATCACTCAAATAAGAAATCTAAAGGCGCCGGAACATTATCTGGAATAATGAAGCAACTTCAAGAAAAAGGTTTTATGGAAGTAGAAGTTAACCTTTATGACATTGAAACATGTGAAGGTATGAAACAGGTTGCAGATATGAGTAATGAAAGCATTAGAAAACAACTTCAATTTGATGAAAATGATTATAGTGCAATGATAAATGAACAGAGAGAACTAATTGAAAAATTAGATTTTAAAAATGCTGAACTTGAAGAAGAGTTGAGATTATTAAAAATAAAAAGTGGTGGCATTATTAATGGATAATAAAATGATGTCTCAAAGAAAGATTGATGGATATTTAAAACTTGCTGAAATCATTCAATGGGGACGTAAGTGGCCTCTGAGGTTCGTCGAATTAATGTTTGGAATTGATCTTTTGGATTATCAGAAATATATTTTTATGGAAAGTTGGACAACTCCTTTCTGTGTTTGGTGTATGGGGAGGAATGGGGGCAAAACTACATTAGGTTCTCCTTTTATAATGACAAAATCAATGCTTATACCAAACTTTAATACATATATATTGGCAGGTGTCGGGTCACAAAGTCAAGAAATGTTTATGAAAATTGAAAATATTGCTAAGAATAATATTGCTTCGTTTACTGGTTTGACAGATGTATTCTTAAACGAAACAGTAAAATCTGCTGCTAATACAGATGGTTTTACTCATAACCCTGCTAGTTTTAAATGTTCTCTTTATAATGGAAGTACTATTCATTCTCTAAATGGGGCTGTGGACTCAAATCGCTCAAAACGCTCAAATTTAAATTTTTACGATGAGTCAGGATTTGCTTCAGATGAATTGTTTACAACTTCTGAACCTTTTACAACTCAAAATGCTGACTTCAAATTAGGTGGAGATATTGATGTTACATTATATCCAAAACAATTTCCAAATCAATTAATATATGCTTCATCAGCATCTAGCATTGATACATATTTTTTTAGAAAATATAGAGATTTTAGCAAAAAAATGTTTTTAGGGGATAAAAGATTTTTTGTAGCAGACATTAGTTCTGATATCGTAATGAATGCTACATATAATGGAAAATTATACCCAGTTGCATTATTAACTCAAGATAAAATTGATTCTGCAATGAGAGAAAATAAAGAAAAAGCCCTCCGCGAGTACAAAAATATCTTCACAACTGAAGGAGGCAATAATCAGATTGTAAAACGTGCCACTATTATAAAAAACTCAGAATTAAGAGTTCCGACTTTATACAACAATACTGGTGGAAAATTTGGTATTATGTATGATCCTGCACGTAGTTACGATAATTCTGTGTGTGTGGTTGGGGAATTTATTTTAGATGACATTGTAGGATATAAGTTAAAAATTAGTAGTGGGGTAAGTTTTGTTGATATTGCTAAAAAGAAAAAGACTCCTATGAGAACACCTGAACAAGTAGAATTGGTTAAACAAATGTTACTTGATTATAATGGAAAATCATCAGCAGATTATGAAAATCTTGAGATATTGGGCATTGATGCGGGTTCTGGAGGAGGAGGAGTAAATATTGCTGACTATTTCATGGAAGAATGGGTGGATAAACAAGGTAACAAACATAGAGGATTGATTGATAAAATTGAATCTATAGATTATGTGTCTAAATTTCCAAATGCAGTTGATAAACTTAAATTAATATCTCCTCAAAAATATAAAAAACAACTTTTTGAAGCATTAATTGAAATGATGAATTTAGATTTAATCTCTTTTCCTGAAACATACGATGGTAAAGGCTATTTGACCATGAATGAAACAGAAGGAGAGGAAATAAAATCAAGTATATACAAATTATCGTTTGAGGAAGAAATGGCATTGGTACAAATTGATCTTCTTAAAGAAGAACTTGTTAATATTTATAGGTTTGAAAGTTCAAATGGAAATTGCAGATATGATTTACCATCAGATAAAATACATAAAATGAATGACGATAGAGCATATGCTTGTGCAATGTTAGCATGGCATTTATCTGAATTAAGAAGAAAACATGTAACTGGTAAAAAACGTCCAACAAACATCTCCCCATCATCATACTTCGCAATAGCAAATAAATCAAGCAGAGCAAGGCGATAGCCAAAATAAATAAAACACAATGAAAGGAGGTCAATCCTTGTCAGACCAAAACAAAACACCAACTTCCTCCCCACTCTCTCCAAACCTATTCGCATTAAAAGAATCATGGGAACCATCAAAATCAAAAAACTTCTCATTATCTCGTATTGCTTCATTTTTCTCTAACAAAAAATCAACAAAAAACAACAAAAACATTACAATAGACAAAATAAAATTATGGTTACATAATCCAAATAAATATCAAACAGAAATTCTAGATTTATCTGATTTATTATATGCTCCTGAAGGAATATATAAAACATTAGTTAATCTAACCTCAAATATGGCAACTTTAGATAATTATCTTCAGCCAACAAAATCAACAATGAGAAAATTAAATTTAGAGTTAAAAGCAAAAACTAAATTTGATGAATTAGGTAATCCAATAGATCAAGATGCGTTTGATAAAATATTAAACAATTTTGAAAATGAATTTGATACAGTTAGAGATTATATAGAAAATATTGATATAAAGAAAACCGGAAGAAGAATTATTGAAAGTATAGTTAGATACGGTGCATATTGTGGATTCGAGAAAAACGATGGAGATTTTCCTTATCTATGGGATTTGCCAATAAAGTATATTAGATTATATTCAATAAAAAGTGGACAATATAAGGTTGAGTTTAACTTCAAATATTTTGATGATTTATCAAGAGATAATGAATTATCTGAATTTGCATGGGGAGTATATCCTGCTGAATTTAAAATTTTGTATGATAGGTATAGAAAAAATCCTGATAAATTAAGATATCCTGAATGGCAACCTTTGCCAAATGAAAAAGTGTGTTGTATTAAATTAGGTGGAGATAATGATACATTTTTCTTGCCTTTATATAGTCAATTGTTTACAGAATTATTTTTGTTAAATGATTTAATTGATGAAGAAATTGAGAGTTCTAGGGATCAAAAATTAAAAATGGTCTTCATTAATTTCCCGACTGACCAAGAAACTGGCATCCCATTGGTAGAACCTGAAGTCGTTTCTTCTTGGGTAGATGTTGTAAGTCAAGGTTTGCCAGAATCGGTTTGCGTGGTCGGTAGTCCTTACAAATTAGAAGAAATTTCTTTTAAAAGTGTGCAAAATGAAAAGGAAAGTTTAGCTGAATTTGCAAAATCAATGGCATATATGCAAGCTGGAGCTAATCCTTTGTTGCTTGGAGGTTCTAGTACAAATTCATCAGTAGGTGTAACTCAAAACTTGGTATATATTCAATCAAATGTATTTAGTATACTTGATAAAATTCAAAGTTGGTTTAATTATCGCATAAGCAATGTAAATTTAAGGAAAAAGTACACATTTAAACTGAATATATGGAAAATCACTTGGTATAATCAAACAGAGGCTATAGAACAAGAATATAAACTAACTTCAATCGGAGGTTCGTTAAGCGTCTTGTCAAGCAAAGTTGGACATACAGATTGCGATTACGATGCAACATTACAGTATGAAAATCTGACCAAATCTAAGGGAAACTGGCGTGTTCCTGTGAATATGAATCAAGCAACAAATTCTGACAATACCGGAGGAGCACCAAAGACTTCTACGCCTTCAGACGCAACGATTATTGGGCAGGATAAGGAAAGTAATATTAGATAGAAAATTTTGTGGCTAGATCGACGGATCGAAAAGAAGTTTCCCTACTTCCTGCCACTTTATAATATATTAGGGATTTCTATATGAAGGGAGATATAATATGAGTAATAAATTGGAAACAAATGATGTTAGAATATATTTGAAGTCATTTGGTTATGAACTGGTCAGTAAAGAATGTACAGGAAGTAAAGGAATACTTATTATTAAAGATAATAAAGGTTATTATTATACAATTGTTTGGAATTCATTTCGTAATGGTATAAGACCAAAATTTGTACATTCATCTAATCCATATTCTATACAAAACATAAAACTATTTTTAAAAAATTATAAGATTAAATATTATTTAATATCTGATGAATATAAGAATGAAGATTCTCATTTAATTTTATGTGACGATGATGGATATTATTATAATTTAACTTGGAGGAACTTATATAAAAATATTGATAGTAATCATGCTTTTGTTAGTGAGAAAAATATTTATTCAACGCAGAATATTAAATTATTCTTAAATAAAAATTATCCAGATTTGAATTTACTTAATGAATTTATTAATCATAAAATAAAATTAATAATGACAGATAGCTATGGATATACATACACAAAAACATGGAGTGACTTAAAAAAATTAAGTAATCTTCATATAGCAGATGATAGTAATCCTTATTCTATCCAAAATATAAAATTATGGTGCAAGTTAAATAGCAAACCATTTGAATTGTTAAGTACAGAATATAAAAATAATCGTATAAAACTTCAATGGCAATGTTTAAAAGAAGGTTGCAAAGAAAAATTCCATCAAACATGGGACAATATTTCAAGTGGTTGTAGTTGTTCTTTTTGTGCTAGTAAACAAGTGGGTTTGTCTAATTGTTTAGCGACTAAATTTCCTGAAATTGCTTCTGAGTGGCATCCGACAAAGAATGGTGATTTAACTCCTTATGATGTTACTTACGGTAGTGAAAAATACATATGGTGGCAATGCAAGAAATGTGATCATGAATGGAAAGTAAAACCAAATAGTAGAACATCTTCGAATACTGGTTGTCCAAAATGTTCTGAATCTAAAGGAGAAAAACAATTAGACGCTATATTAATTAAACATAATGTTCCACATGGTTCACAATATACTTTTAATGATCTAAGAGGGGTTGGTGGAGGACTATTAAAGTATGACGTGCCAATATTTTATGATGAAGAAAAAACAATGTTAAGAATGTTAATTGAGTATGACGGTGAATTTCATTATGAAAAACAGTACGAAGACGATGGTTTTGAGACATTACAAATACATGACAAACTTAAAGATGATTATTGTAAAAAACACAATATAAAACTAATTCGTATCCCCTATTGGGATTTTAAAAACATAGAAGTAATTCTTACAAAAGAATTAAACATCCTAGTAAAAGCATCATAAAAATAACAACAATAAATCTAAACACAAAAAGTAGGTGATAATTATAATGTCATTCATATACTGTTTTGACGAACAAGAAAAACTAAAACTCCAATCACAACAATTAAAACTTTTTCAAGAAACTCACATTGATAATAAAAAATGTTGGGTTTTTGCAATTGATGCCAACAATAAATTTAACTTTAATCAGATTGATAAGTCAAAATGCATCATTAGTAACAAGATGACTTTTTAATATCCAAAATTTTTATTAATATTTGAAAGGAGGTGATAAATATTGTCTAAAACAATGTATCTTAATTATTCTTCATCTCTTGATAAAATAACTGAGATTAATTCTTCTTTTGATACTGGTGTCCTTAGAATAGCTTATCACGGTCTTAATAGGAATAATAGTTTCATTTCAAAAGAAAGTTTTGAAAGAAATATTAAGAGTATGTACAATTGCCCAGTAGTTACAAATTATGATCGAAATACAACAGATGAAAATGGAAACAAAGGTGATTTTGGATCACACGATGCTCACTTAGAAGTAGAAACCAATGAAGATGGAAATATTAAATCTATTGAAATAGTAAATGATACACATCCAATCGGAGTGGTCTATGAGAGTGCAGACTATTGGTGGGAAGAAATTGAGGATGAATCTGGAATACATGAGTATCTTTGTACTAATGTTATCTTGTGGAAAAGACAAGATGCTTATAATAAACTAAAAGAAGATAAGATTTTCAATCATAGTATGGAAATTGAAGTCACGAATGGCACATTTTCAGATATTGGATATTACGAGATTATAGATTTTCAATTTACAGCATTTTGTATATTGTCTAATTCTGTCGAACCTTGTTTTGAAGCAAGTAATATACAATTATTTAATAAAAATGACTTTAAAATTAAATTTACAGAAATGATGAAAGAATTAAAAGATATTTCTCAATTGTTTTCAAAGAATCAATCGTCTAATATTTTAGATGTTGATAATATAAATAACCAAAACAACATCACAGAAGAAGGAGGTAAAGAGTTAGTGGATAACCAAGAAAAAATAGACTTATTGCAAAAATATAATCTTACTGTAGAAACTTTTTCATTCAATATTGATGAATTAAGTTTAGAAGAAATTGAAAGTAAGATTAAAGAACAATTTTCTTTAAGTAACAGTCAACTAATGACAGAAATTGATAAAATACTTCAAACAATGACTGAAATGAAAAAGAATTATTGGGGAGAATTAGTAGAAAGACGTAGTTTTTATTTGATGGATTTAAAAGATGATAACGCTATTGTAGTCACAAATAGTTGGGATACATATTATGGTGTTCCATATAGTTTAAATGGTGATATTGTAACTTTAGATTTTGAAGTAAAGGTGGAATTTATTCCTGATTGGAGGCCAAAACAAGCAGATGATTCTTCTTTATTTACTAAAATAGATGAAGTTATAACTTCTGAATTTGAACAAATTAAAGAAGAAACTGATTCTAAAATTACTGAAGTTACTGAAAAATTCAATGCACTTGAATCAGAAAAAACTGAAATTCAGATAAAACTTGAAGCAATCACTATTGATTATGAAAAAGTTAAACCTGAATTAGAAGAAGTCCAAACCAAATATTCTGCATTAGAATCTAAAGTAACAGAATATGAAACAAGTATCTCTACTCTAACAGAACAATTCAACACCATCAAATCAGAAAATGAAACTCTTACTCAATCTAATCAATCTCTCGCAGAATTTAAATCCAATACAGAAACAGCACAACAAGAAGCATTCGAGCAAAATCAAATTCAACTTAAAGCTGAATTAGTAGAAAATTTCTCTAAAGTGTTGACTCTTGAAGAAGTAAAATCAGTACAAGACAAAGACCTTTCTACTGAGGAAATGGAAAAGGAATTTAAACTTCTTTATGCAGATAAAGATTTGCAAGTAAAATTTAATAAAAAACCTAAGAAAATAGAAACAGAAATTCCATTAAATAGTTTTTCTTGTAAGAAAAAAGATGATTGGACATCTTGCATTAAAAAATAAAATTAATTAATTAAAAGGAGGAAAAATAAACATGGCTAATAAAAATAATGTAGTAACTGGTCGGTATGGTATTGTAAATCTTCGTAAAGTGGCAGGGGTTAAAACAGGGGAACATAATATTCAGTATGCTTTGAATGCAACTGATTTTACTGCTACAGCTTGTCAAAATGGATTTCTTTTAGAAGAAGAACACTATACAAAAACTCTTGGTCTTCCTAGTGGCCCTACAATCAGATGTGGTTTGGTAGCATGTGTAGAAAAAATGTATGATGAGAGTGATATGTCTCTTGGTAATTTCAAATTGAATTTGGGTGAATTTTTACCTCGTATTTATCGTTTTCATATTGGCGATATGTTTGATACCAATAACTTTAAATATGATGATGGTGATTATGCTGATTATGCTGCTATTGTAGCCGCAATTAATGCTGGTACTCCTGTATATGCTTACCCATCTACTAATGGTCAAATTGAACTTGAACCTATCCAAAATGCTGGTGCTGCAATTGAATTGCAAGCAACTAGAGTTGTAACTTTACCTGCTGGAGAGTCTGCGCTTTGTTTCACCTGCACAAAAGCTTAATAATAAATAAAATTAGAAGGAGGAATTAAATTAACATGGAAAGAAAATATTTTGAGTTAGCAAAACAAGCATATAATCGTAAAGATACTGTAGAAAATGGGGTTACATATACTTCCGATGAGAAGAATAGTGCATTAAGAGATGCTTTTAAAGAATTAGTTCCTGATGGTAAAAATCGTTATAAGAGTTTTCGTCAAAATAAGATTGAAATCTTTGAGCTTGTTGAAGAAAATGTAGATGAAATACTTCCTAAAAGAGTTGATGATGCTTATGGTGGTTTTGTTGAATATCAAATTCTTGACCAAGGACAAAAACCTAAATTCAAAACTAAAAAAGGTAAAAGAGGGTTGCTCAATTTCATTACAAAAGTTGGTTTGGGTGGAGTAATTGAACGAACAAGACTTGACGTAGACTATATTAATATGACAATGGAAGCATATGGTGGTGCAGTTTATGTCGAATTTGAGCGTTTCTTGGATGGTGTCGTAGACTGGACTGATTTAATTAATGCTATCATTGATGGAATTATGGAGAAAATTAATGTTCAAATTCAAGCTACTTTAATTGCTTCATTTACTGGATTGACTGCTAATATGAAAGTTCAAGCCAATGCATTTGTCCCTAGTCAAATGGGTCAATTGATTACTAATGTTCAATCTTATGGAGATAATGTTGTAATTTTCTGTACTCCTACTTTTGCAGGGACGATTGAAGAAACTCCTGGTTTTATAACTGATATGGATAAAACTGAGCGTAGAGAATTTGGTAGAATTGGTAAGTTTAGAGGAGCTAGTGTAATTGTATTGCCTAATGCTTTTGCTGATGATACTAATACTAGCAAAGTATTGAGCGATCAATATGCATTCGTAATTGTAACTAACGAGGCAAAAATTATTAAAGTTGCATTTGAAGGCGAGACAATTGTAAAGGAAACTGAAAACTCTGATATGAGCATTGATTTTTTAAGCTATAAAAAATTCGGAATGACCATTGTTTATTCTAATATGTATTGTTCGTATCGTAATACTAGTTTGTAAAACTTAATTAAACAAAATTATTACAATTTAATAAGCAGTTTGTAAAGAGAGTGAATTTTTCACTCTCTTATTTATTATGTTTAAATATAATAATACAAATATAAATAATACAAATACTATCAGTAGAAAGGAACGATATTTTGGAGCAAATTGAATCTAAAATTATTACAAGTGATATGAAGTATTCTGGTATTTATTTAATTATAAATTTAGCAAATAATAAATTTTATGTTGGTAGTGCTAAAAATTTATGGCAACGTAAATTAACTCACTATAGAGATTTAAGGAATAATAAACATAAAAATACTTACTTGCAGAATTCTTATAATAAATATGGTTCTGAAAGATTTATAGTAATTTTACTAGAAAAAGTAGAATCTAAAGAAGATTTAATTAAACGTGAACAGCATTGGATAGATACATTAGATGCTTGTAATAAAGATATTGCTTATAATATATGCCCTACTGCTGAAAGTACATTAGGTCGTAGTCATTCCGAAGAAACTAAAAGTAAAATGAGTAAATCTATGACTGGCATTAAGCGTACAGCCAAAGGCAAGAAAAATATGAGCATATCTAAAAGTAAACCTATAATTCAATGTACAATTGATGGTAGATATATTCAAGAATGGGAAAGTGCTAATTATGCATCTAAAATATTAGATTTAGAACAAGCACCTATTTCTAAATGTTGTAGTTATAAGAATCAATATGCTTACGATTGTTTATGGTTTTTTAAATCAGAGTATGAACAAAAAAACTTTGATATAAATAGATTCATACCTAAAATTGGAAAAAAGATTAATCAATTTACTTTAGATGGTGAATTAATTAAAATATGGAACAATTATAAAGACATAAGAGAAATTCCTATGTTTAGAACAACATACGTTCTTGGTTGTTGTGAAGGAATATATAAAACTCATAAAGGATTTAAATGGGAATTTTCACAAATGGCATAAATTCAAACAAGAAAATAAATATAAAGGAAATGATTAAATAAAATGACAACTCAAACTAAAATACAACCCATAGATGCAGACACAAAAGTAAGAATAATTAACAATTCTAATGGCAAAATTTATTGGACTCAATTAAATGGTAGACCTATCACGTTATTGAAAATTGGTGCTCCAGCAACATTACCATTTATTGAATTAGAAAATATGGCATATACTAGTGATTTGATTCAGACTGGTGATATTTATGTTCAGGATAAGAATGTATTTGATACACTAGGGCTTAATGTAAAATATGAAGATATTAAACTTCACACTCAATTAAAATTAATGTTAGCAAATCTAAGTTCTGAAGAATTAAAAGAGGAAATTGGAAAACTCCCTAATGGTAATAAAGAATTATTAGCTGAATTGGCTGTCGAAGATTATGACAATTTAAAAGGCTCAGTAATTAATACAATTGAAGATGGGACAAAAGTAAAAGTAACATTAATCAAAGAAGATGAGAAAGCAAATAAGTTGAATCAACAAAAGAATGAGAAATAAGGGATGTGATTTAATTGGGAACATCCTATGACTTAGTTTTTCCAAAATTCATGCATGAAATTAATGATTTTGATCTAACATCTCTTACAGAAGTTCAAATGAAAGTAGAAAATAAATTAACTCTATCTAAGGCAGTAACATTATTTAAGAAATGCAAACAAGTTTTAACCAGAGATGATACTACTGAAACATTTACAAACACATTAACTGAAGAAGAAATGTGGATTTTAGCTGATTACATGCGCAAAGTTTGGTTAGATGAGAAAATTAATAACGGTGAATTATTGAAACTTAGATTAACAGATAAGGATTTTAAAACATTTAGTCCTGCTGATCAATTAGGTACTATGAGTAAAATAAAATTAAGTTATGACAAAGAGTTAAAATTAAAAGTTAATGATTATCTTTATGACGGTTATTTGTATTCAAAGTTTTATAAATCTGGGAATTAGTATTATAGAAAATTATAGAAAATATTTAATATAAGTTAAGGAGGAAAATAATGAGTGATTTTGATTATAAAGTAGTTTCGGAATCAGAATTAAATGTACTTGATGGACTTACTGTTACAACTGCTAAAATTAATTTATTGACACAAGGAGTAGCATCAGGTTATAAAATTGCACGAGGAGTTGCTACTATTGGTTCTGCTTCTGATACTATTGTAACAGGTTTGGCAACTGTTGTTGATGCTGTTGTTTCTCTAGTTGGAGATCCATCAATGACACATATGTATAGCACATGTACAGTAGGAAATCAAACTGGTCAACCAACCGCAGGAAGTATTGTAATTAAATCTTGGAAACCAACTGCTGTAAATGATGTTACACCTATAGCTGCCGCAGATGTTTTTGCAAATGTTGCATGGATTGCTATAGGTACTTAATAAATATAGCAAATTAATTCATTGTTAGAGAATTTATTCTCTAACTTTTTGTATTTATGGGGTATTTTAAGGAGCGTAAGCCTTAGTACCTCCTTCAATTATATTATAAAACAGACAAATAATTAATAAAATTTAGAGGAGGAATAAATAATGGCAAATGTAACTGGATATGTAAGCAAAAAACTGACGGCAAATCAAGCAGAACAAAATGTAGCACTTGGGGTAAATATTTTTCAATTAATTAAAAATGAGTCTGCTAATGTGGTCACGATTAATATCGACAATTTGACGACAGAAGAAAACGCTATAGAATTAGTCGCTGGGGCAAGTATTGAAAATTTTGAAACTTATTGTAAAACTTTTTATTATAAAGCTTCTGCGGATGGTTCGGTTTTAAAAGTTATTGGTTTGCGCGAAAAAGAATAGTTTTTTGTTTAGGGAGTAGAATTAATTTCTGCTCCTTCTCTATTATAATTTGTAAGAATTTAAAAGGAGGTTGATATTAAATTGACTTGGTGGACTGAATATCAAGCAAGACGAGGACAAGATAGAAAAACTTTGTTTACAGATAACATGAAGAATTTAGTATCAACTGAATTTGAAAATTCTACAAGTTATGAATTAGTTAAAATTAGTGGAATTGATAGAAAAACTCGTATTGTTGAAGAAAGTTCAATTATTAAGAATCCTAACAGGAAGAGATTATTATGTTTTCCTGATGAAACTATAAGCATTGGTGAAATTGTTGAGTTCGATAATTCGAATTGGATTTGCGTAAACGGTGATACAACTTCAAAAATATCTGATGTGGGTATTATTGAGAGATGTAATGATAATGTATTAAAATTTTACTCTTCCACATCAACCCTCCACCAAATCCCCTGCATAATCTCAAAAGGACTAATAAGTCTAGATGAACAAAAGTATATCTCAACTTTAGATTCAGAAATTGCAATACAAATAAGCAATACTGATATTACTAGACAAATTGGGATGAATTACATTTTCAAAATTGGGCTGAGGAATTATACCATAGTAAATATTGATGATATTATTATTCCTGGTTTGTTAATTTTAAAAATGGTGTATAGCGAAGTTGAACAAGTATTTCCATCATATTCTCTTACTATTTTAAATGGAGATTCGATTCAAGCAGATATTAATACTCCTGTACAATTAAATGTTCAAGTGAAAGATAGAGAAACATTAATTACATCTCCTTCGTTTTCTTTTGCTTCAAGCAATAATCTAATCGCTAATGTATCAAGCACAGGATTAGTAAGTTTCTTGTCTGTAGGGAATGTAAATATTAGTTGTAAAATGGATAATGATAATTTGATTCAGGATAGTATTGGAATTGAGATTGTTGATTTGCCACAAGATAATTATACTTATAGTTTGGTTGGAAATATTTTACCTGATACGGAAATAAAATCAGGATCAACTAAGATTTATACAGCACATAAATTTAATAATGGTGTTGAAATTGTAGGAGCAGAATTTATATTTTCAATTATTGCAGGTAGTACGCCTAGTAGTGCTTATACTTTTGTAAGTGCTTTGAGTATGAATAGTTGTTCGATTAAATGTAATAGTTATACTTATTATGTTACTTTGAGGGGTACTGATGTAGGAAATGGTGAGATTGTTGAGAAGGTTATTAAGTTGAGGTCAGTGATGTAATTTAATGTTTATTAAATAATTTTTAGTTTAGAGGTGGTGTATATTTATTAAATGAGTAGATTTAGTGAACTAGGTACAAACAAGACAACTATATTAATGAAACTTATTGAAAACGAAAATATTGTAAAATGTCTTGTTAACAATGAAGATAATTTTCTAGACATTCCTTTGCCTGTTGATTTTGATGTAACTTCTTTGATTTACGATAGGATATATCCATATAGATACATACCTACTATCCAAACAGAAGCAAAAACATTTATATCAATGGCATTTGGTTATAAGCCTGATGGAATTACTTTTAAAAATGGATCAATCTATTTTTATATCATTACACATAATTCGTTGGTGAGAACAGACTATGGAATGCTTCGCTATGATATGCTTTTAAACTATATCGATGAAATTTTTAATTCTTCAAGGGATATAGGTATAGGAAAATTACCTTTTTATGGTATGGACGACATCCCAATTAATGAAAATTATAGTGGTGTATATCTTGCTTATAAAACTACAGAATTTAATTAGGTGTCCATATGTTTGAAAACTTAAGCGAATTAGATTTAAACATAGAGTTGTTTTTAGATGATTATATTGAAATACCGAATGTAGGTAAATTATTTTGCTTAACTAATAGTGAAGTTAAAAAAATAAGATTTAGTAAATATAATCAGTATTTGAGTATTCTTTGTTTAGAAAAAGAACATATAACACAGATGTTATTAGAATCCTCAAATGATCAAGACATATCTACATTTCAATATTTAATTTCAGCAAGTTACCACGACGAACTGTTCAGACAATTAATATTAGAAGCATTATCTGTTTTTTTTAAAAAGGAAATAATATTTTCAAAAGAATTATTATGTTTTTTTGTTGGCGATATTATTAATGAAAAATTTATTCACCAAGAAAATTATGAATATATAAAATTCATTTTAAAAAAGCAAAACGGAATACAAATGGAGGAACCAGAGAAGTTTGCTAATTCTATTGCAGAGCAAATGGCAAAAAAATTAAAAGAGATGAGAGAAAAATATAATAAAACTAAAAATGATGAGCAAATATATGATTATTCTGATATTCTCTCATCTGTATGTGCAAAACATCATAACATTAACCCATTAAATATTGGTCAATTAACTGTTTATCAAACACTAGATCAATTTAAAAGATTAAATAAAATTGATAAGTTTGATATAGATATACAAAGTTTATTGCATGGAGCAAAACAAGAGGATATTAAACTAGAAAACTGGTTTAGTAAAATAAGACTAATATAATTAAAACGAGGAGGTAATAAAATGTCAAACACTTTTGCTTTTAAAGAAGTTTTAAATTACACAGTACAAACTTACAGTGCCACTGGCGTTGGTGGTGCAGTTCAATTTTTTGTTGATTATGCAAAAGATTCATCTGTTGCTACTACAGGAGAAAGATTAGATATACGTGGTGGGCAGGGAAATTATAAACTTTTAAGCATGGATCATAGCAAAGATGCAACATTTAAGGCAACACTTCCATTGCTTGATACATCTGCTTTAACTAGTATGACAGGTAAAGCATTAGTCACTGGTGCTACGCAAGTTCCTAAAAGAGAAGTAATTACTATTACTGTTGCTGGAACTATGACACTAGCTCAAACACCTGTAAATGGGAGTTTAAAAATCTATAAATTATTAAATAACAGAGATATTTCTACAGAACAAATTGTTGGTACTCCCGCAACAGTCGAAAATCAATATACTATTTCTACAGCAACAGTTACTCTAAATGTTACAACTGGTGCAATTGGAACTAAATTCCTTTGTGTTTATGATTATACTTCTACTGCTTTAGCTAAGAAGATGACCATTACAGCAAATAATTTCCCAGGATATGTTCGTATTACAGGAGATGCTTTGGCAGTAGATGAATCAGATGGTCTTACATATCCAGTTAAATTTGATATCAAGAAAGCTAAAGTAAAGCCGGGATTTGAGTGGACATTTGCAAGCGATAAAGCAACAGAAATTCCATTTGAATATGATTTATTCCCTGTAACAAGTGGAAATGATAAAGTGTTCTTTGAGACTACTGTGCTTGGAGAAAGTGTTTAATTAGCATAAATATAAAATAATTAAAAATCGAGGTAATATAAATGGAAAAATTGAAAGGCATAAAAATTCAATATCTCCACCCTGCTTCTCCTCCACTGGAAATTAGAATGGATATTATTTATACGATTGGTTTAGACAATAAGAAATTGTATATTGATGGTGGAGATAAAAGGATAGATATTGAGTATGATGTATTAATTCAATTATTTAAACCTATTGATGGTAATTGGGAGGAATTGTTGAAAGAAGAAGTTAAAGATGATATTAAAATAATTAAGAAATAATAAGTTAATAAGGAGAGAAGCAGAAGAAATTAAAAAACTTCTCTTTTCTCCTTATTTTTTTACTCTCCCACTCCAAATAAACACTGATTTTAACCCACAATTATAAAATATTCTAAATCTTAAAGTCCACTCCCACAAGGGTTTTAAGTTTTAGGAAATTATATAATAAATCCATCCATAACAATTCAAATCACAAAAAATACAAAGAAAGAAAGGAATGATAAAACAATGATAGGGCAATTATTACACAGTGGTTTTATAAGTAGTCTTCCAGTAAATAAAATAGGTGATGCTAACTATGATCCATGGTACACAACAATATCTGAAAATGAACTAATCAATTTCACTGACTCTAATGGAAACAAAGTATATCTTAACTCATTATTTATAGAAGCAGAAAATACAAATCTATATATTAATATTGGAGGATATATCCTTTATATCCCTGCAAATGAATCTAGAGAATATAATTTTCAAGGAATTAAATCTATTCAAGTAATGAATAATTTAGGGACAAAATTGCGATGGTCTGGACAATTCTATTAAAATTCTAAATATAAAGTGAGGTGAATATTAATGCCTATACGTGGTGCAAAAAGTAGCAATAGTGTATCAAATAGTTCAACAACTTTTATATCATGCGGTACAACAATTAAACCAACAATTACATATAATATTGGAGAAGGAACAGCAACTATCGGCACAGGGACATATCGTTTATTTCATACAGAAAACTACACTGGTTTAATTACAGAACATACTATAGCAGAGACTACATTATCTATACCAGAGCATACAATAATATATATATGTGTAAGTTATAATAATGGAAACCCAATAATTAACGCTCTTACTGATTTTAGTGAACTTAATGGTTCTAACATATGTCCTGTTTACACCGTCACTAGAGATGGTGATAACTTATCTTACATAGATTGGGACTCCCCAGGAAATGGACTTGCAAACAAGATTCACACTCGCCTTACTCAAGCAGATCGTTTTGCAAGAGTGTCTGGATTAAATTTAGGAGAAGAAGCAACTCGTTCAATTATTGTTTCTTCTGGCATTATATGGCAAGGCGTTTATAGAAATTCTATGCAATCAGTTGATTCTTCTACTGATATTTGTAAATTATTTTATACAGATGCTACAGGTACTTGGCTTAATACCGCTATTACTCAATATAATAATACACAATTTGATTCAGGGACAGGATTATCAACTTTAACAGATGGTAATTATGCTGTAAACTGGATATTTCGCATGATAGGAAATAGTAAGGAAATTGTAGTTTTTCTTAGTAATGGAGATTACGATTTAAATACAGCAAATGCTTCTCAATTACCTAATAATATTCCTGCTGGAATTTCTTCTACAGGAATGCTTCTTGGCCGTATTATTGTTCAAAAAGGTGCTGATATTGCAACTCAAATAGATAATGCGTTTACATCAAAATTTGCACCATCTATTATAACAAGTCATAATGGATTAACTGAATTATTTGGTGGTAATGCAAGTTTAGGAAATTATTATCACTCAGATCAACCAATTAATACTGATGATGACGTTGAGTTTAATTCAATAAAAAATACAACTTTAATACGAGATTCTGTAAATGCTACTAAACAAGCACAGTTTGATACCTCTAATATTACTTCTAATAATATAAGAGTTTATGATTTCCCAGATGTTAGCGGTACGATAGCAGTTGGACTTAATAACGTAACTAACCATGAGCAAATTAGACGTAATGAATTTGGCGTTGCTGACGGTGTTGCCACTTTAGATAATAGTGGAAAATTGAATACATCTCAAATTCCAGATGCTATATTAGGAGGATTAAATTTTCAATCACTTTGGAATGCCAATACGAATACTCCTGCTATTCCTACAGCATCAACTTTAAATAAAGGTTGGTACTATAAGGTTAATACGGCAGGTAACACATTAATTGATGGTATTTCAGATTGGACAATTGGAGATTGGATTGTATCTAATGGTACTATTTGGGACAAAGTAGATGCTTATGAAGCAGTTACTTCTGTTTCTGGTAAAACTGGTGATGTTACTTTAGCAAAAGGTGATGTAGGATTAGGAAATGTTACTAACGATGCACAATTAAAGAAAATAGCTAATAATGTTAGTGGAAATATTGTAACTTGGTCTGGTACAACAGGAGATACTGTTGCTGATAGTGGAAAATCATTGCCTAGTGGAGATATTGTTGGAACAACTGATACACAGACATTAAGTAATAAGACTTTAACTTTACCAATAGTTGGTGGAATTACAAAAGCACAAAGATTGGCGTTAGTGGCAGTTGAGGGAATGGAAGTATATCAGACCGATGCATCTAAAGGTAAATATGTATACAACGGCACAAGATGGGATAAAATTAGTAACCTTGCATATCTAAAAGCTTCAAATGTTGTAGCAGTTAATCCAGCTGCCAATACATTGCTTAACTTTAGTTCAGGCGTTGTATCAAATGGGATCAAAACCAATATGGGTGGTGGAAGATACGAATTATATCCTGGTGTTTTTGAATTAATGGGTGTACAACTCTTAAACGAAAATGACATGGGAATAAGCTATCAATTTTATAATTACACAACATCCAGTTATATCGGAGAAAAAGGCAATGCAGCCGATGTGTCTGGGTCTGCTGGGACAGGAAGTCCAGCATTTGCCATATTGGAATGTACGGCTGATACACAAATTGGATTACGCTGTTCTAACGATAGCGCAACAGTTACAGCAACAGAAGGTAATTTTTTAAAGATTGTTCAAATTAGTTAATAAATAATAATTTAATATGGTTCTATAATCAGGTTCGAAAATGATTCTAGGTAAAACGAAGAGTCGTGCTGTCACACGGCTCTTTATCCATTTATAAAACTTTTTGACAGAAAGGTGGAAATAATAAAATGAATAATAATAAACAAATATTCTTAGAAAATTTACCAAGACATAGAGGTAAAAATATTGATTGGGAAAAAAGTGTTGGAAATACTGTTAATTTTATTTATGATGATATTGAAGGTGAAATAGAAATTGTTAGTTATGATACTAAAAGCGGATATTTAAAAATTCAATACTTAAATCATGATATATTTAGAATCCAGTATGGCAATTTTACTAATTGTAAATTAGGTAAATTATTAGGAAAAAAGACAAGCGAATTTAAAGTTAAAATTGGAACAAGGTTTGTTGACAACAAGAGAGATTTGGTTATTATGGATAGAGAATATAGAAAAGATAGTAATGGTTTTAATAGAAAGTATTATAAATATAAATGTAATGTTTGTGGGTTTTGTGATGATGGAAGTTGGATGCTAGAGAGTGATTTATTAAATAAGGGTGGTTGTGCTTGTTGCCGTGGTGCAATAATAGTATTGGGAATAAATT
>Ga0209727_1000258_pt1 | contig 66097 bp, 68 predicted proteins | sample RifGroC1_FD_183995 | JGI IMG/M metagenome (GOLD analysis project Ga0209727, IMG submission 183995) | Groundwater microbial communities from Rifle, Colorado, USA - Groundwater C1 (SPAdes) (version 2) | ecosystem: Environmental > Aquatic > Deep subsurface > Groundwater | place: Rifle, Colorado... | reverse complement strand
CGGTCTCTTGCGGCAGTATTTCCCAAGATCGCTCGACTTCAACCTGATCACGCCCGAAGAACTGGCAGCGGTGGTGCGGAGGCTGAACGATCGACCACGCAAGCGACTCGGATTCAAAAGTCCGCGCCACATATTTCTGAGAACGTGAGTGGTGCAATTAGAGTGCTAATTTACTGCATGATCATGCGCGTAAAAATCCTTCATTCTCATTTGTCATTTGTCCAACCTCCGAGGTTGGACATTTTTAGCTCACAAGGTAGGAAGCGAGGAGGAATGCTATATAACAGAACAGGAGAGCGTAGCCCTCGATGCGGGAGAAGTTCTTGTGCGAGTGGTAGGCAAGAGTTACCACAGCAAGGATGCCGATGATGGCAACACCGGTGACCGCATACTGCGCGTCGCGCGCAATAGGGGTTGGCATCACAAAGGCCGTTGCACCAAAGATGAGCCCGTTGGTAATCGCAGAGCCGAGGAGATTGCTGATGGAGAGCTCGCGGATGTTTGCCCTCCACGAGCGGATGCTCACCATGATCTCGGGGAGGTTGGTGCCGAGCGCGTACACAATGAGCCCCACGCTAAAGAGGGGGAGCGCTGGATAAAAAGCGAGGATACTAATTGTAGTGCGCACAATCAATTGTGCTGCAAGAAAGACTCCCATGAGCCCTGCAAGGATGGTCATAAGTTCAGGCGCAATCGTCTCGCTTGCCTGTGTATGATTAGGGCGTGCTGGTACAGGAGGCTCATGGTGTAGGTAGGTGTAAGAGAGTACTGCAAAGTAGCCGAGGATGAGGATACCGCTGTCTATGGCGCCGAGCACTCCGTCAAGCGCCAGCAGTACGGGGAGTGCGAGGTAGAGGGTGATGGGGAGGATGCTCCGCCATCTGCCGTCGGTGCGCACATTCCTGTTTGCCACCAGCGAGAGCCCGAGGATGAACCCAAAGAGCACAATAATGCCGCCGTAGAGATTGCCAGAGGAGACCGACACTGCGCGGCTCGCGAGCGCGCTCCACGCGATGCTCATCTCGGGGAGCGACGTAAAAAAGCCGAGCATGATGCCGGCAACGTAGAGATTGACCTTGAGCTTCTCGCTTATCTCGCGAATACCAACGATTATAATGTCTGCCGCCTTGGCGAGGAGAAAAAAAAGAACAAAGAGGAGAAAGAGTTGTGAGGGCATGCTATGTGATAAAGTATACCGTATGCGGGCGGGTGGTGGAACTGGCAGACACGTTAGCCTTAGGAGCTAATGCTCGCGAGAGCTTGAGGGTTCAAGTCCCTCCCCGCCCACTTGACAATCAATATATGTCTATGCTATACTAAGAAAAGGCTAGGGTGATCTTTATATGTGGAGGATAGGGAGATGAAGAAGCAGACATCGTTGCAGATTGAAATGAAGTCCGCGCAGGATGTGGACTACGTGATGGTGAGGAAGTGTGAAGCGCTCAATCGCGCGTTTACAATTGGGTTGGCGCTCGGGATAGTCTTTCTGCTAACTCTCGGTTGCCTCATTGGCCATCAGGCCGATGAGCAGTTATCGGAAATCCCGTATGTATGGGAATCTCCGGAATTGCCAGCATCGTCGGAATTTTGGCAAGATGAGCCATTTCAAACGTCTCAGACCATTGTTTGGGACGCACAGGCCGAACGGCTTGCGCGGGCACAGTACGTCCTGAACCGCTTGGACCAGCTCTGGTCCGAGCCGTATCATCAATAATTTCTTCTCCCTTTTGTAAAGCCGCTGGGGATTATGTATCCATTATACATCATCCACATCCATCCCCAGCGGCTTTTTGTTTACCTTGCCGTAGTTTGCCGCGGCGAACGGAGTTTGGCTTGCAAGAGCTATTAGAATCGCTACTATAGTCATATTGCCCGGGTGGCGAAATTGGTACACGCGCACGACTTAAAATCGTGTGCCGCAAGGCATGTGGGTTCGACCCCCACCCCGGGCACCACATTGGAAAAGTCAAAGATTCAGATGTCGCCGAGCCCCGCCACGGGCGGGGCGAGGCATTGACTTTTCCAATGTGGTGCAGAATACTTGAATTAGTCCGGACTGCTTTCGCCGCCTGCGGCGGCGAGGAAATCCCCCCGCGAATCCGCCAGCTGGCGGACGGAAAGGCGGCACCTGTCCGCCGAAGCCTCGGCGCAGGCGGGGAGCCGCACTGCTCAAAACCGCAAAAGAACCCGTTAAAAACATCGGCTCGAACCATATTTTGTAGAAGCAGAAAAGAAAAATTTTCATAAGATTCTCTCCAAGAAGCGGCAAGTGCCGCTTCTTGACTTTTATGGCATAATATGCTATATTTGATGTGGATTGATAATCGGGTTATAGTGGCTCGATAACAGCACATTCCCAACAACCGAAAGGAGACAGTGGCATGAAGACCTACGAACCGATGGCTGGCGAGAACGTCAGCGAAACCGCCAAGCGAATGGTCGCTCTGGCGAAGAAGACGAAGGGACCCGTGACAGCGAAGTTCAACGACATCGCACTCACGGTCAAGCCCGGCGACAACCCCTACGCGATCGTGCAGTACTACCAGACCGAGTCGAATCGCCGTCACGAGGAGTACGTGAAGTCCCCGGAGTACAAGAAGCGGCAACGCGAGGCCAAGGAGGCCCAGCAACGCCATGACTTGATACTCAAGGGCGCTCTCGCGGTCGCTCCCGAGAAGATGACGCTCCGAGACGAGGAGGGCTGGAAGAAGTCGGTCGCGGTCAACACGGACGGCTACGGCGGCGGAGTCATCAGCTTCGCCGAGCGATGGGCACGTCTCATGGAAGGCCGGATGACCAACGGCGACACTCTCGAAGCGTGCGCAGACGAGGCTTCCTCGCTGGCGGACAACGAGGGCATCACCGGCTTCATGTACGGGGCCGCCGTGTCCATTCTCTCGCAGGTGTGGATTCATGGCGAGCAACTCCGCCGCTGGCACAACCTCAAGACCCAGATCGGTCACGAGGGCGAGAAGGCCAACAAGAGCGGTGGCGTGCTCAACCCCGCGCTTCTGTCCCTCGGATAACGGCGAACGAAGGTTTGCCGTCAATAGGGCTCCCCACGAGAAATCGTGAGTGGAGCCCTTTCTTTTTTGATTTATCTCATTATTTTTCATATAATACATTTGTATTCACTTTGCGAATTCTTGGATTTAATGCCGCCAAAGAAAAACTTGAAATTGTCAGCGGTGCGGCTCCGCCGCCTTTCCGTCCGCCAGCTGGCGGATTCGCGGGGGGACTTCCTCGCCGCCGCAGGCGGCGAAATGCGTTCGGACTAATTCAAGAATACTGCACCATGTAGAAAATTGCTCCACTATCTTTTTTCTGTTACATTTTATCTGTTCTTCAACCGCCCATAGCTCAGCTGGTAGAGCAGATGGCTCTTAACCATAAGGTCGGGGGTTCGAATCCCTCTGGGCGGACCAAAAAAATCCGAAGTTAAACTTCGGATTTTTTCTAGCCTCTAGAGTAAGGCACGGGAGGGACTCGGACCCTCGCATAGCGGTTTTGCAGACCGCCGCGTTACCCCTTCGCCACCGTGCCGTCTATATGCCCTCCTTCGTTCGCTGCGGCGAACTTCGGCGAGGCGATGTCAAACAACAGAACTCCCCACCACAAATTCCATGAAGGGGACGTGCATGAGCCGCGCGTGCTCCATCATATAGCCGCGGAACTCTCGCCCCTGTCGCGTGAGGAATGACTGCGCTTCCCCCTCATGCTCATGGGGGAACACGGATACAAAAATGCGCGCCGTGCGCTGGTCGGAGGAGAGGCGCACATCCACGACTGTTAGAAGCGACTTTCCCGTCGTGTGCTCGGCGATGAAACCGGATGCAAGCTCCTGGATGAGCGACTCGGTGCGTTGCCTCTTCCTCATAGGTTTACTATATCCTTAGCGCTCTACAACCGCAACGACTTGGAGCTCATCACCAGGCGCCACCGCAATGTCGCACTTTATGAGGCTCCCAAACTGGCTTCCTGCTTCCACCGCTCCCACCGTTGTGCGGTCCTTCTGCAATTCTGCAATGCGGCAACGGCCGACGTCATTTCCGCGGCGCATGAGACGCGCCTGCAAATCTCTCTTGATAACTCCCTCCAGCACTTCGCCGCCGATGACCTGCTTGCCTTTTTCCGTTGAAAAGATTTTCAGCACCTTTGCTCTCCCGATCACTTCTTCAACGGTAACCTTTGGCAGGCGCTCGGCAATTTTCTCCGCAAGCCACTTGCTCATCTTGTAAATAATATCAAAAGAGGCGACAGTGATCCCGAGCTTCTCGGCTAAATCCTGCGCTCCGCGCTCTATCTTGACGTTAAAGCCGATGATGAGCGCGCGGGAGGAGGCGCTCGCCGTCCTGATGTCATTTTCGGTAATTGACCCAACGCCCTCGTGGATGATGCGCACGCTCACTGCTTCAGTATTCTGCTTCTCTGCCTCTCTCTTGAACGCTTCCAGTGTTCCGTAGGTGTCTGCCTTCAGTGCGAGAGGGAGTTCAAATTGCTCTTCCGCTTTTGCGTCTCTCGCTTCTTTTCCGCGCTTCTGTGTTTCCAGTCCTTCTTGTTCTTCACAATACTGTTCCGCCTCTTTTTTATCCGCAAATGTCTTAAATTCATCTCCCGCCTGCGGCACAGAGCTGAAGCCGTACACTCGAACGGGCGAAGGGCACGAGGCCTCACGCACTGATGCACCGAGAAAGTTTTCAAGTTTTTTTACCTTTGCACTATGAACTCCAGCGGCTACGCAGTCGCCGAGGTGTATGGTGCCGTCGCGCAGGATAAGCGTTGCAATCGGCCCTGCCTTGGAGTCAAGCGAGCTCTCCAGTACAAAACCCTGCGCCGGAGCGGCCACAGTTCCCTTTAGCGCTTCCATTTCAGCCACAAGAATTAGCATATCAAGCAGTTCGGGGACTCCCTCTCCTGTTTTTGCCGAGACTGCAACGCAGGGGATAGTGCCGCCGTAGCCCTCCACCAGCACCTCCGCTTCAGCAAGCGTTTGCTTTGCGCGCTCCACCGATGCGCCCGCCTTGTCTATTTTATTGATAGCGACAATATAAGGGGTCTTGCTCTCTGTAATAGCTTTGAGCGCCTCAAGCGTCTGGGCTTTGACTCCGTCATCAGCGGCGATGACAAGTATCACAATGTCGGCGATTGCCGCGCCGCGTTCCCGCATTGCCTGGAAGGCCTCGTGACCCGGTGTATCCAAAAAAGTGATGGTAGACTCCGCGTGTCTTACCTCATAGGCGCTTACATGCTGGGTGATGCCGCCAGCCTCGCCCGCGGTTACATTTGCCTTTCTGATGTAATCAAGGAGTGTTGATTTGCCATGGTCAATATGCCCCAAGACTGCCACGATGGGGCCCCTGCCTGCCGGCAGGCAGGCCTGTTGCTCTTTCCTCTTGTCTTTTGCTGTATTCATAATAGCAGTGGCACATACCTAGACCTTCGCGCGTGTGATTGCCTCACGCTCCTCGCGGGTGAGCTGGAACTCACTTTCGTAGGTCTTCACCGGCTTGGAGTATACGGAGACGCTGTCTCGCGAGTAGAGAGATGAGATTACCACGCCATCCCCGTGCTCGTTGAGGAGCGCTGTTGCAAAACTCTGATTGCCTCCTGCGTCCGAGAAGGGATTAAAGCGCACTGTTTCAACTCCCTGGACGCTCCGCCGCACACGGGTGTTCATCTCCTCCATCCGCGCCTCAATCTTTTTATGCGTCGCGTCAAGCTCGTCCATGAACTTGCTCATGTCAATCAGCACATGCTCCAGACTGTGCGCATGTTTGCCGCGAAAGAGCTTTCCCAATCGTATCTCAAGCCAAACCACCCATCCGCTCAACACGGCAATGATGCCGATAAGCGCATAGATGATGGTGCTCTGGTCCATACCTAGAAGAGTATACTCATTTATGGTCATTTTGCAAAATATGTGGTCGCGTTTAGAATGCACCTATATGGAACGCATTGATGCAGACTCCGCCGCCGCAACCCCTCTGGACCCTCGAGTCCGCTGTGCTATGGAGCGCGCGGCGGAGGCATGCGCTGGCAATCCCGGTAGCATCCACAAGGAGGGAGAGCGTGCGCACGAGGAACTGGAACGGGCGCGGCGGAGCATTGCGCGCCTCATAGGCGCAAAGCCGCACGAGATTATTTTTACTGGCGGCGGCACCGAAGGGAACAACCTGGCGCTCTTCGGCATCGCCTACGGGAAAGAGCGCTTTGGAGGGAGCATCGTGACCAGTGCGATTGAGCACTCGTCGGTGCAAGAGCCCCTCCGAGAATTGCAGAGGAGGGGCTGTACTCTCATGGAATTGCCGTGTGACGCAGATGGCCATGTGAGAGCCGAGCAAATTCTGGAGGCGCTTGATTCACGCACATTTCTAATAAGCATTCACCTTGCCAATAATGAAATTGGGACTATCCAGCCCATACGCCAAATTGCCGAAGCGCTCCGGCGCTACCGCAAGGAGCATGCGAGCGTGTATCCCTATCTGCACACGGATGCTTGCCAGGCGCCGCGAACGCTCTCCATAATGGCAGAGACGCTCGGGGTGGATGCACTGACCATCAGCGGCGCAAAAATTTACGGCCCGCGCGGCGCGGGCATTCTCTACGTGCGAGAGGGGACCAACCTTGCGCCACTCTTCTACGGCGGCGGGCAGGAGTATGGTCTGCGCGCGGGCACGGAAGATGTGTTGGCTTGCATCGGCCTTGCCGAGGCGCTTACAGTGTGCGCAGAGTTGCGCAATGAGGAACGGGAGCGACTTACGCAACTGCGTGACGAACTGATTGACGCACTGCTTGCGCTTCCCGGCGTCGTGCTCAACGGGAGTCGTGGCAGAGAACGCCTGCCCCAGAACGTGCATGTTTCTTTCAAGCACATTGCTGGGGAGCGCATGGTGGTGGAACTTGACCGACGCGGCATTGCCGCGGCAACGGGTAGCGCCTGCAGTGCGCGGACAAAGAGCGCTTCGCACGTCATCCGCGCGCTTGCCTCGCCAGAGGCGCCGTGGCGCGCGGAGGGAGCGCTGCGCCTCTCTCTCGGGCGCGATGCAACACACGCGCAGGTCCGGATGATTGCAGATACAATTTCTGATATACTGGACGCATGCACACACTTTTACCGTTAAACTATGCGTACGACGCGCTGGAGCCACATATTGACGCGCGCACAATGGAGCTCCACCATACCAAGCACCACCAAGCGTATATTGATAAACTCAATGCCGCGCTTGAAAAATATCCGGAAGGCGCCGCGTTATCGATTGAAGAGCTACTTCGTAATTTGAAAGTAGCGCCGGAAGAAGTGCGCACGGCAGTGCGTAATCACGGCGGCGGGCATGCTAATCACTCATTTTTCTGGACCATCATCGGGCCGGCGAGCACGTCGGGGACTCCGAGCGTCGCGCTTGTTGCCGCGCTCAATTCTTCGTTCGGCAGTATGGAAAAGTTTTGGGAGGCATGGCAGAGTAAGGCGCTCGGACTCTTCGGGAGCGGCTGGGTGTGGCTGGTGAAAGGGGGCGATGGTCTCTCCATCATAACTACCGCCAATCAAGATTCATCGATTTCAGAGGGGAAAACTCCCATCCTCGCGCTAGATGTGTGGGAACATGCGTATTATCTCTCGTACCAAAACCGCCGCGCTGATTATGTGACTGCGTTTAAAAATGTGATACAGTGGGATGAAGTAAGCCGTCGTTTTGACCTTTCAATGAATTCAAGGTAAATGAAAATGGACGACCTCAATCACGGCCAAATTGTACTCCTCACCATCTTGGTGAGTTTTGTCACGTCTATTGCAACAGGCATCGTAACCGTTTCTTTAATGCAGGAGGCGCCGACAACAGTCACGCAAACCATTAATCGAGTGGTTGAGCGCACTGTGGAGAAAATCATCCCCGGCGAGACTAAGACAGTCGTGCAAGAGGTGTCAAAAGTCATCAACGTGGACGATCTGGTGGTGGAAGCGGTAAAGAAAGCTTCTCCATCGGTGCTTACCATCTATAGCACACAGGGCACCTCAACCAAGGTTGGCTTTGTGGTGAGCAGCGGCGCCTACGTGGCGACTGTTGACGGGGTAAGCGCCGCGGGCTCCTACGAGCTCCGTCGCACTGAAAAAGAGAAAATCGGGCTCAAGTTTGTAAAAAATGATGAGGAGAGCGGCATCTCCCTCTATGCGCCGCTCTTCCCGGCACATGCGAGTGCGGCAGAGAAAAACCTTAATCCCATTGATTTTGCTGACTCGGAGACAGCCCCCGGCCAAACTTCCATTGCGCTTGGCGCTACCGCAAATGGTGACAAAACACTCTCGGTAGGCATTATCACTAGTGTAACGGGGGCAACCAGCACAATGCAGAAAATCAGCTCGCAGGCGATTTCCGCGCAGGTAGTGGGCGGCCCGCTTATAGACATTCACGGCAAACTCATTGGGATCAATACGGCGGAAGGGAAGGCAGTCAGCGTTTTTGCGCTGAAGCGGGTACTTGACTCAATCAAGTAGCGGTTGTACAATTTACTTCGGTGTAACGTATACACAAATATATGCCGCCATTTAATAATTTCACTACAAAAGCGCGCGAGGCAATACGCCGCGCGCATGAACTTGCCATAGAGCGGGGGCAAAACCAGGTCAATCCGGTGCATCTTTTGGCGTCGCTCCTCCTGCAAGAGGAGAGCATCGTGCTCACCATCTTGGACAAGCTGGAGATAGACACCATGCTCCTCACTGATTACGTGCTGGACTCCATTGAGGCGCCCGAGGGCTCGTCGGTGCTCTCGCCTTCCTACCAGATATACCTCACCCAAGAGCTCGTGCACACCTTTGACCAATCGGGGAAAATTGCAGGGAATCTGCGGGACGAGTTTGTCTCCACCGAGCACTTCTTGCTCGCACTCTTGGAAGTACCTAGTCAAGCAAAAGAGATTCTCACGCGCTTTCGCGTGGGACGGGACGGGATAGTGCGCGTGCTGGAGGAGCTCAAGAGCGGAGGTATGGAAGAAGCCCGTAGCGGAAAAAAACTCCGCAATTTGGAAAAGTATACCAAAAACCTTACCGAGCTCGCGCGCGCGGACAAGCTTGATCCGGTCATCGGACGCGATGAGGAGATTAAACGCATCATGCAGATTCTCTCGCGTCGCACTAAGAACAATCCCATCCTCATCGGCGAGGCGGGAACGGGCAAGACCGCAATCGTGGAGGGGCTCGCACTGCGCATTGCGCACAATGATGTACCGGAGTCCCTTAAAGACAGGGAAATTGTCTCGCTTGACCTCGGGCTCCTCATGGCAGGGACCAAATACCGCGGCGAGTTTGAAGAGCGGCTGAAGAACATTTTGAAAGAAATTGAGCGCGCGGGGAACAAAATCATTCTCTTTATTGACGAGATACACGCCATTGTGGGCGCCGGCGCGGCAGAAGGCGCCTTGGATGCGTCTAACATGCTCAAGCCCGCGCTCTCACGCGGCGAACTGCGCGCGGTGGGCGCGACAACTCTCAAAGAATACCAAAAGCATATTGAGAAAGACCAGGCGCTTACACGACGCTTCCAGCCCGTGCATGTGGAGGAACCCTCTCCTGATGACGCGGTTACTATCCTGCGAGGGCTGAAGGAAAAGTATGAATTGCACCATGGCATCCGCATCACGGACGAGGCGATTGTGGCGGCGGTGACTCTCTCCTCGCGCTACATCTCTGACCGCTTTCTCCCCGACAAGGCAGTGGACCTGATTGACGAGGCTGCCTCGGCCCTGCGTCTTGAACTTGAGAACAAACCGGAGACGCTGGAGAAGGCGCAACGCGACATCACGCGCCTGCGGGTGGAGCAGGAGGCGCTTAAGGAGGAGGTGAATTCGCACGCAGACACAAAGTCAAAGACGCGCATTAAGGACATTGAGAAGGAAATTGCAAATCTGCGCGAAAAGACGGGGGAGTTGGAATTGCGCTGGGAAAATGAGAAGGAGGCCATCGGGGGCATCCGCGATATTAAAGAGAAACTGGAGAGCGCACGGGTGGAAGCGGAACGCGCCGAGATGAACACTGATCTCTCAAAAGCGGCGGAAATTCGCTACGGGCGCATCCCCGGGCTCAACAAAGAACTCAAGGCAAAGGAGGCGCGGCTCAAGAAGTTGCAGAGCTTCCGCAAAATCACCAAGGAGGATGTGACGGGGGAGGATATCGCATCCGTGGTCGCCCGCTGGACGGGCATCCCGGTGCGGCGCATGCTTGAGGAGGAGGCGGATAAACTCGGGCGCATGGAAGAGGAACTGGGCAAACGCGTGCTGGGGCAGGTAGAGACAATCAAGAAAGTGTCTGACGCAGTGAAGCGCTCACGCGCGGGCATGGCTGACCCCAAGCGGCCGATTGGCTCCTTCATCTTCCTCGGTCCCACTGGCGTGGGCAAAACCGAGCTCGCCAAGGCGCTTGCCGAATTTATGTTTAATGACGAAAAGTCGCTCATCCGCGTGGATATGAGCGAGTATATGGAAAAGCACGCGGTCTCCAAGATGATTGGCTCGCCACCCGGCTATGTGGGCTATGAGGAGGGCGGCGCGCTTACCGAACTGGTGCGGCACCGGCCCTACTCGGTAGTGCTCTTTGACGAGATTGAAAAGGCGCACCCGGAGGTTTTCAACATCCTCCTGCAGGTCCTGGACGACGGACGGCTGACCGACTCCAAGGGACGGGTGGTGAACTTCAAAAACACCATTATCATCATGACCTCAAACATCGGGAGCGATGTTCTCAATCGTCAAGGGGCGCTCGGCTTTAGCGAGGGGGGTGCGGTGCGCGACAATGCGACGGTGAAGGAGCGGATTATGGAGAACCTCAAGGAACGCTTCAAGCCCGAGTTCCTCAACCGTGTGGATGACATCATCTTCTTCAATATCTTAAGCAAGGAAGTGCTCAAGGGGATTGTGGGCAATCAGATTGCGATTGTCTCCGCGCGCCTCAAGGCAAAAGATATTGAGCTTGAAGTGAGCGAGGATGCACTTAATTACCTCGGGGAAAAGGGCTTTGACCCCCACTACGGCGCGCGGCCGCTGAAGCGCCTCATTCAAGACAAGGTACTCAATCCGGTGGCGGAGTTCATCATTACGGCTAAGGTGCGCGGCGGCGGCGCGGTATCGGTAACCATTGTAAACGGCGAGCCTAAGGTGGAGCTCGTCCGCTCGGGAAAAGCCCGCGCCAAGCGAATCTCTGAAAAGCACCCCGAAGGCGCGATGGCGTAGCTGTCCAACCTCCGAGGTTGGACAAAACTTGTGTGCTCCCACGAGGATTCGAACCTCGATTTCAGGCTTCGGAGGCCTGCGCTCTATCCATTGAGCTATGAGAGCATGGGCGGGGTCCGTTCGCCGTGGTGGACTAACGGGGATTAATTAACGAGTGCGCCGGGAGGGATTCGAACCCCCGTAGCCCAAAGGGCGCGAGATTTACAGTCTCGTGCAATTGACCGCTCTGCCACCGACGCATAGGTGCATTCGCGTGGCAGTATAACATATTTGCGTTCTGGCGGGGAATCGGGTATAGTTTCCCTCGTATGTCACAAGATAACCTCATCAAGCTCGCCTGCAGCACATGCAAACGAGTTAACTACTGGAGTAGCAAAAACCGCAAAAAGGTGGAGCGTAAAATTGAGCTCAAAAAGTACTGCAAGTGGTGCAAGAAGGCCACAATACACAAAGAGGTAAAGAAATAGTGTATAATCACAAACAGCTTGATTTTTTCCGGCTTTACCCTCGCCAGAGGCGGGGCTCCGACGCCGATCAAAAATCAAGCCGTTTGTTCTCTTTTGGGCCTATAGTTTCAATGGTAAAACGGCGGTCTCCAAAACCGTAGTTCGAGGTTCGACTCCTCGTGGGCCCGCAGCTATACCCACCCAATATTTTTGTTCCGTTTAAACCAGGTGCGTTGACGTTTGGCGTAGTGCCAAATATCGAGCTCTAATTTTTCCAGCATTTCTTCTTTGGTGATTTTATTTTGCAGATAACGCGCGAGCCAGCGATATTCAAGACCGAAGCTCTCCATCCGCTTCCATGAGAGACCGCGAGTGTGCAAGCGTTTTACTTCTGCAAGCATTCCGCCGCGCATACGCGAGAGGAGGCGCAGGTGAATTTTTTTCTTCAGCTTCTTGTCGGGGAGATCAATACCAATCCATTCAAACTTAATTCCTTCTGGAGCGCGCTTCTGCATTCGCGGCACCTTCCCTAGCGCTTCTGCAATCTCAATCGCGCGGATAAGGCGACGCGGATTGTGCCAGTCAATGGACTTTGCGCGCGCGGCGTCCTTCTTTTTTAAGAGCGCAAAAAGTTTTTCTATACTTATTGTCTCTAATTTTTTCCGCAGAGCCGGATTTGGTGGAACAGAGGGGAGGAATGTACCCTCAACAAGCGCATCAATGTAGAGGCCGGTGCCGCCACAGATGATGGGAGTTTTGCCGCGCACGAGGATGCTCTGGAGCGTCCGCGCGGCATCCCGTTGGTAGCGCGCAACACTGTAGCGCCGCCGCGGGTCGGCAACGGAGAGAAGGTAGTGGGGGATGCCCGCCATCTCCTTTTTTGTCACCTTGCCTGTGCCAATGTCCATGTCGCGGTAGACTTGCCGCGAGTCAGCGGAGATAACCTCGCCGCCCACCTTTTTTGCAAGCCGCACCGCGTAAGCGCTCTTGCCGCTTGCGGTGGGTCCCACAATGATGTATGCCTTTTTCTCCATATTTGATGGAAGTCTCACTTCCATCACCCTAGCAGATTGCCCAAACATGTGGTACTTTTTGAGTGCGCCAGAGTGATGAAATTGGTAAACATGCACGACTCAAAATCGTGTGCCGCAAGGCTTGTGGGTTCAAATCCCACCTCTGGCACTATATGGAAACAATAGATTTCACAAGGAAATTCATAAATAAAATTATCTGCGGTGATGCAATAAGCGTGATGAAAAACATCCCGGACGGAACTATTGATTTGGTAGTCACCTCACCTCCATACAATCTCAAGAATTCTACCGGCAGCGGAATGAAAGATGGCCGTGGCGGGAAATGGGCAAACGCCGCCTTACAAAATGGATATTCCCACCACGACGACTGTATGCCTCACGATGAGTATGTGAAATGGCAGAAAGATTGCTTGAGCGAGATGATGAGGATTATCCCAGAAGACGGCGCAATTTTCTACAACCACAAATGGCGTGTGCAGGGCGGCTTATTGCAAGACCGCCAAGACATTGTAAGCGGTTTTCCGGTTCGCCAGATAATCATTTGGAAATGGAAAGGCGGACTCAATTTCAATGCCGGATATTTTTTGCCAACTTATGAAGTTATTTATCTCGTTACTAAACCAAAGTTCAAGCTTGCCAAAAAGGCGAATGCTTACGGCGATGTTTGGGAGTTTATGCAAGAAATGGATAATGAGCACCCTGCGGCTTTTCCGGTTAGTTTGATTGATAGAATTATTGGCTCAACAGAGGCACAAATTATTCTGGACCCATTTATGGGATCTGGAACAACGGCGATTTCTGCGATGAATTTTGGCCGGGATTACATCGGAATTGATATTTCACCAAAGTACTGCAAGATGGCCAAGGATAGAATTAAAAAACACAAGGCACAAGCTAAACTTTGGTAACACTAATGGACGCTTTGCCGATGTTGTATGAGAAACAAACTATAATTCTTTAATTATGGATGAATTCATTTACTCAATTCTAAAACAATCAGGAGATCTACTAAACATCTTGGGAATGGTGAGCATCGCTCTTTTGACTGTCCTAATTCCGATAGCAGTCTATTTTCAATAACGAACAGGATTTTGAGGTTTTAGATAGAAATGTAATCTTGGGAATTCATTGCTGTTTTTGAGAAAATGAAAACTCTACTCAAGTCTGTCAGATAACCTTAACCCCGCCCTTTGATTTTGCTATACTCTATGCATGACCAACATCTATAATAACTCCATTTTCTGGATTGAGGTTGATAAGATTCTGCCCAACCCCTACCAGCCGCGACATGAGTTTGACGAGGGCAAATTGAGTGAGTTGGCCGAGTCCATCCGCCAATACGGTGTTCTCCAGCCATTGGTAGTGACCCGCCGCGAAGACATCCGCGACGACGGCGGCATTACCGTGACCTACGAGCTTATCTCGGGCGAACGGCGCCTCCGCGCTTCTAAGCTTGCCGGCGTCTCACAGGTGCCGGCCATTATCCGCATCGGCTCCGACACTGAAAAGGAAAAGCTGGAGCTCGCCATTATTGAGAATCTCCAGCGCGAAGATCTCAACGCCATTGACCGTGCGATGGCCTTTCACCGCCTTGCCAACGAGTTCGGCTTCAAACACACCGAGATTGCCAAGAAGGTGGGCAAAAGCCGCGAGTACGTCTCCAACACCATCCGCATTCTCTCCTTGCCACAGGATGTGATTGATTCACTACGCGAGCGAAAAATTACCGAGGGCCACACCCGTCCCATCCTCATGCTCGCCGAGAAGCCGGAGGAGCAGCTCACGCTCTTTAAGGAAATTTTGTACAAACAGCTCACGGTGCGCGAGGCAGAGGCGCTCTCGCGCCGCATGGCGCAGGAGCGCGTGCGCAACAAGGAGTACCTTGTTGACCCGCGCATCCTTGAGATTGAGGGGGCGCTTGCCGAGAAGCTCGGCACCCGCGTGCATATAGAAAAGCGAGGCGAGAAGGGCGGCAAGATTACCATAGACTTTTTCTCAGACGAGGACCTTAGAGCGCTCCTCACGCCGCTCTTGGCTGAAGGTGCGCAAGCAGCGGTGGAGGCGGTTGCCGCAGTAGGAGAGGGGCCGGCCTTGATGGTAGAAGAGAACTCCGACGCGCAGACTATTGCGGAGGATGACAGTGATGACCTCTACGCAGTGAGCAACTTTTCGCTTTAGTCTTCTTCTTTTTTCGGCATCAGACTCATCCTGATGTGTTTGCGCGCCATGGAAGTTTTGACATAGTCCAGCCACTTATGCGAGGGGCGACTCGTCTTTTTTGTCTCAATTTTTACAATATCGCCGCTCTTGAGCTTGTAATCCAGCGGGCTGTACTTGCCCGAGACGGTCGCCGCTGACGCATGCATGCCGATGTCGGAGTGTATGCAAAAGGCAAAGTCCAGCACGGAGGCGCCCTCAGGGAGCTCCACCACGTCGCCCTTGGGAGTGAAGACAAAGATGCGATCCTGAAAAAAGTCCATCTTGAGATTCTCTAAAAATTCTTCGTTCTCTTTGTACTCGCGCTGGAGCTTGAGGAGCTCATCAATCCACGCAAGCCTCTTGCTCATATTTCTCTCCTTGTAGGCCATGTGCGACGAGACGCCATACTCCGCCTCGCGGTGCATGTCGGCAGTGCGAATCTGCACCTCGGCCACGGTTCCATCGCCTACAAAGACACTCGTGTGGATGCTCTGGTAGCCGTTGGGCTTGGGCGTGGCGATATAGTCTTTGATACGTTCTGGAGCAGGCTTCCACAGCATGTGTACGATGCCAAGCGCCTGGTAGCAGTCCGAAATGCTTTCCACAATCACCCGTAGCGCAATGAGGTCATATACCTTCTCAATATCCATCTTGTAGCGCAGGAGTTTTTTGTAGAGACTGTAGAGACCCTTGGCGCGGTAGTCAATACTAAAGTTTTTCATCCCTGCCACCGCGAGCGAGCGCGCGAGCGCGCGGTACATCTTCTCAAGCCGTGGCTGTGTCTCACGTCGCTTTTCTTTGAGGAGCTTTTTGACGAGTGTGTGTTCTTCAGGGAGAGTGAAGGGGAAGGCCCCATCCTCTAGCTCCTCCTTCAGCTGTCCCATGCCGAGGCGGTTGGCCAAGGGCGCGTAAATCTCAATAGTCTCCACGGCAATGCGCAGCCTCTTTTCTTCAGGAACTGCGGCGAGGGTGCGCACGTTGTGCAGGCGGTCGGCAAGGCGGATGAGCAATACACGGATGTCTTTTGCCGTAGCGATGAAGAGCTTACGCAGGCTCTCGGCGTGCCGCTCTGCTCCCTTATACTTGAGATGTCCCAGCCTGGTCACTCCCTCAACGAGGAAGAATATTTCTGGCCCGAATTCTTTTTTCAAACACTCGCGCACTCCATGGTTCTCTTCTAGGCAGTCGTGGAGGAGCCCCGCGGCTATGGTCTTGGCGTCGGCATGCTGTTCTGTTAGGATGCCTGCCACGGCAAGCGGGTGCGTAATGTAGGGTTCGCCAGAATAGCGCAACTGCCCCTCGTGCGCCTCACGCGCAAAGACGTATGCGCGACTCACCAGCTCGCGATCTGGGAGAGAGTTCAGCGAGTTTACAATATTCGTAAGCGGCTCCATATTAATGTTCTCCTGTCTTCAGCTTATGGGGATTGTGATTGGGGCACAATTTGCTTGAACATCGCTCGGGTATGGTCTTGGTGCCCTCCATCATCAAGGACCCGCACAGGGGGCAGAGATTGCCCGTGGGCTTGCTTTTGATAATCGTTTTGCACTTTGGATAATTGGAACAGCCGTAAAAGAGCCCGTAGCGACCGCGCTTCTCCACCATAGTTCCCTGCCTACCGGCCGGCAGGCCCTCCTTGCAGACGGGGCAGATAACGCCGGTGTCGTTTGCGCGCACTGTCTCCTCATCCTGCTTTTTGTACTTGCATGTGGGGTAGTTGGAGCAGGAGACGAACTTGCCGTAATGTCCGTCACGCTCAATCAGCCGCCCATCCTCGCACTCGGGGCACTTCTCACCGGTCTCTTTAGGCCCCTCAATCACCTTCCCCTCAAGAGTGAGCGCGCCGAAGCAGGCGGGGAACTTTTTGCAACTGTAGAATTTGCCGCTTTTGCCAAGCTTTACGCACATAGAGTCGCCGCAAACGGGGCAGTGTAATTCTTTGGGCGCGTCGCCGAGGTTGTTAATTTTTGGAATGTCCTTTTTCCCCAGCACGGCGCGGTGGAAGGGCGTGTAAAAATCCGTCAATGTTTTTTCGTAACTGCGTTTGCCGCGCGCAATGTCGTCCAGCTCGTCCTCCATCTCGGCGGTAAAGGTGTCGCTAATGTAGTTCATGAAGTGCTCTTCAAGGAAGGAGCTGACGAGCTCACCGAGCTCGGTCGGCTTCAGCGAGCGCCCCTCCTTGGTAACATACTCGCGGTCGCCTAAAGTCTTTAAGATAGCCGCGTAGGTTGATGGCCTGCCGATGTCGCGCTTTTCTAACTCTTTTACAAGTCCTGCCTCGGAGTAGCGGTGCGGCGGCTCGGTCTCTTTACCCTCCTTTTCTATAGACTTGAGCTCAAGCGAGTCGCCTACCGCGAGGTGGGGGAGTTCCAATTCCTCACCCCGCGCTTCCGGGTCCGCGAGGAGCCAGCCGGGAGAGACCACGACGTTGCCGTTTGCCGTGAAGTCGGGAACCTTTGTGTTTTTTGGGAGGGCGGTAATCTTTGTCCGCAGGAATTTCGCATCGGCCATCTGGCTCGCAACCGTTCTCGCCCAGATGAGCCGGTACAATTTTTTCTCGTCAGGATTGCGCCCCGCGCCCCGCGTGCGTGTGTCTGTGGGGCGGATGGCCTCATGCGCCTCCTGCGCATTCTTGCTCTTGGTTTTAAATTGCCTGGTGGCAACAAGCTGTGCGCCGAACTCTTTTTCAATCACGCGCGCAATAATGGGGAGCACAAGCTCCGAGAGCGCCGTTGAGTCGGTGCGCATGTAGGTGATAAGCCCCGCCTCATAGAGCTTCTGCGCGATGCGCATAGTATTGGCAGGGGAGAAGCCGAGCCGCGATGAGGCAGCCTGCTGGAGTGTGGAGGTGGTAAAGGGCGCTTTAGGAGAACGAGCAACCTCTGTTTGCGTAACATCCGTTACACTCCAAGGATGTTCACGACCTGCTCCAACAATCAGGTCGGCTTCTTTCTCGTCGCGCGGCTCTTCTACACAGGTAAACGTAATTACTTGTGTTTTTAATCTGCCCGGTGTCTCAAGCTCTGCGGTAATTACAAAATAGGCCTCGGGCACAAAGGCGCGTATCTCGCGCTCGCGCTCAACGAGGATGCGCAGTGCCGGCGACTGCACGCGACCTGCGGAGAGGCCGTAGCGTAATTTTTTCCAAATGAGCCCTGAGAGGTCGTATCCTACGAGGCGGTCCAGGACGCGCCGCGCTTCCTGCGCTTCCTTGAGGTTCTCGTCTATGGCGCGCGGATGAGCAAGCGCCGTGAGCACGGCGTCGCGGGTAATCTCGTGGAAAACGACGCGCTTGGGGTCGCGGAGCTTGCAGGCCTCCTTCACATGCCAGGCAATCGCCTCGCCCTCGCGGTCGGGGTCAGTGGCGAGGAGCACTTGCTCTACCGTTCGCGCGCGGCGCGCAATCTCGTCAACGATACGCTCTTTACCTTTCACCACCTCGTAATGCGGTGTGAAGCCGTGCGTGATGTCTACTGCTTGCCTATTGCTCTTGGGGAGATCCCTGATGTGGCCAACGCTCGCAAGCACCTCATAGCCCTCGCCAAGATACTTTGAAATCGTTTTCGCTTTTGCGGGTGATTCAACGATGAGTAATTTCATTACCTTAAAGTAGTAACACGCTTTGCATCTGCATGCAATTTCTTACGCCAAATAAAATTCTCCCAAGCGTTCCACAATCGCGCCGCGCAACTCCAACGAGGCGATAATCGTGTTTGCTTCGCTCACGGGGAGCTTGAGCGCTCGGATGAGTCCGTCGCGTGGCGATGGCTCATCTGCGAGGAGCTCAATAATACTGCGCTCTATCGGAGTGAATAAATCCAAATTGAGCGTCCGCGGCTCGTTATCATCTGTGCGGATGCCGAGCGTCGCGAGGATGTCGCCGCTCCCGCGCGCGGGAGCGGCTCCCTGCGAGAGGAGCGTGTTGGTGCCCTGTGCCGTAGGCGCAAAGATGGAGCCGGGCACCACGAGCACTTCGCGGTTGTAGTCCAGCGCGAGGCGCGCGGTAATCAGCGTCCCCGATTGCTCGCTCGCCTCAATGATGAGTACCGCGTGCGCGAGTCCGGCCATGATGCGGTTGCGGCGCGGGAAGGTGTGGAGTCCTGCGGGCGCGGTGGGCGGGAGCTCCGAGATGAGCGCGCCGCCGGCCTCAATAATTTCATCCGCAAGGCGCACATTTGATGGCGGATGTAGCACAGCGCGGTCCAATCCCGAACCGGGGATGGCAATGGTGATAAGGCCGGCGGCAAGCGCAGTTTTGTGCGCAATGGTGTCTATGCCGATGGCAAGTCCGGAGACGATAACAATGGGCTGGCCTGCGAGGCCGTGGAGGAGGAATTCGCAAGCTTCTCTGCCGTAGCCGCTGTATTTGCGCGAGCCGACCACAGCGAGGCACTTGAGTTCAGAGGAGGGGAGTTTTCCTTCCAGCCACAACTCTTTCGGTGCATCCGGTATCTCTTGCAATAATTCCGGAAATTCATCAAGTGTGAGATGTTCGAACTTACGAAGCATCTGTACAGTGTAAAGTTACAGAGGGAAATTTACAATTTTCAATTTACGAATTTACATTCAATTTTTAAATAAAATCATACCACTTTTCTACGATCGTAGAAAAGTGGTATGATTTCTTAAAACATCGTGTAGGGATTTTTCTTTTGTATGAGGCTGCGCTACTATAAGGGCATGCTGGATATTAGGTTTATTCGGGACAATAAGGAGCTTGTAGCCGAGGCGGCCACAAAAAAGCACATTGAGTTTGATGTGGAGAAGCTCATTGCCCTTGACGACGAGCGCATCAAACTCCTTGCCGAGGTGGAAAGTGCCCGTGCCACGCAGAATGCCGCTAACGACGCCATCTCTAAAGCGGGCGAGGGTGAGCGAGAAAAGCTCCTCACCGAGATGCGCGCAGTCAAAGAGACGCTCGCGGGAAGCGAGGAAAAGCTCAAGAGCGTAATGGACGAATGGCGCATAGCAATGCTTCAGGTTCCCAACATCCCCGACATGAGCGTGCCGGAGGGAGATAATGATGCGTCAAATCTGGAATACTCGCAATGGGGCAAGATTCCCCAGTTCTCCTTCGCTCTCAAAAATCACATTGAGCTCATGGAGGGACTGGGGATGCTGGACCTTGAGCGCGGCGCAAAGGTCTCGGGCTTTCGCGGCTACTTCCTCAAGGGCGATGCCACACTTCTCTCGTTTGCGCTCTGGCGCTTTGCCATTGATACTCTGGTCCAAAAAGGATTTGAGCCACTCTTGACGCCCGCAATCGTCCGCAAGGAGCCCCTCTTGGGCACCGGCTACCTCCCGCAGGGCGAGGAGGACCTCTACCGCACCCAGGATGGCGAGTACTTCTCGGGTACTGCGGAGGCGCCGACCATGGGCTACTCTATGGACGAGACGCTTGAGCTTACAGAACTTCCCAAAAAATCCATTTCCTTCTCACCTTGTTACCGCCGCGAGGCGGGGAGTCACGGTAAAGATACGCGCGGTATACAGCGAGTCCACGAGTTTTACAAAGTGGAGATGGTGGTGCTCTGCGAGGGCAGCCATGAAGTAAGCGTGCAGTGGCACGAGGAATTGCGCGAGAATGCAGAGGAGCTCATGCAGGCGCTCCACATCCCCTATCGCGTCGTTATTAACTGCGGCGGCGACCTTGGACTCGGCCAAGTCAAAAAGTATGACATTGAGGCCTGGGTGCCCTCGGAGGGGCGCTACCGCGAGACACATTCCATTTCATACTTCCACGACTTCCAAACACGGCGCTTCAGCATCAAGTACAAGGATGCGGAAGGGAAGAAGCGCTTCGCGCACTCCTTAAACGGCACAGCAATCGCAACACCACGCCTCCTCATTTCACTTTTGGAAAATCACCAGCGTGCTGACGGCTCCGTGGGCGTGCCGCCGGCGCTCATCCCATACGTTAAGAAGAATGTTCTTAGCCCCTAATCTGGCACGATGAATAGAAAGAAAGCTATTCTCAAAAAGTCTATTGAGTTCACACGTCGCGTGCGGGCGATTAAAATTACACTCTCTTTTGGCTTTGCTGTTTTTAGTGTTGTGGGACTGCTTATTGCATTCAACCTAGATGCCCTGCGTCTCTCGCGGATTAGCGTAAGCGGCGCGCGGGTCGTCTCGGGAGAGAACATTTCCCATGCGGCCGCAGGCGCTCTGCACGGCTCCTACTTTTATCTTATCCCGCACAGCAATGCGCTTCTCTATCCGCGCGAGCGCGTGCGAGTCGCCGTGACGGCTGTGTCGCCGCGTATCAAGAATGTTCGTCTGCGCGTGCGCGGCTATAGCACACTGATTGTTCAGGTGCTGGAGCGCACGCCTGCCGCGCTGTGGTGCCCTGCAGTAGAGCAAGCCCATTGCCTCTATCTTGATGAAAGCGGCTTCGCCTTTGGTATTGCGCCGTTTTTCAGAGGGGATTCCTACCTGGTTTTTACTAGCTCCCGCACACCTGCCGTCGGCTTCTCGCTCATGGATGAGGGCGCCTTTGCCGCACTGCAGAGCTTTGCGCGCAGTTTCCCTGTCCCCCTTGTCGGCGTGACGGCAGAGGAGGAGCGTTATACGCTCAAAACGCGCGAGGGTTATGACATCCTAGTCAATCCCCAGGTTCCCTTTGATATAACGCGCACAAGCGTCTTGGCGGCTCTGGCCAGCGAGGCGCTTGCGTCAAAGCTCCGGGAGGGGAAGGAACTCCTCTATCTTGATGCGCGCGTGCTGGGAAAGGCGTTCTACAAATTAGAAGACTGATACGTTATACTAAAGGATATGAAGACTGTTATCTCTGTCTCTCTCGCCCTTGCCGTGGGGCTTTTTGCCGCATTCATACTATTTTTTGGTGGACGCTTTGCGCTTTCCCTGGTCACCGGGAGCAATCCGAAATCTGCACAGAGCGCACCCGTCGCCGAGGCTACGAGTTCCGAGAACGCATACTCAAAACTCTCACTCGGCTCCCTAGCCGAAGAACCTTTTACTGCGCCAAAAGAGGGCAAAGCAATATATGTTGACCTTGACAGCATGAAGCTTTCACTCTACAAGGATGGCGCACTTGTTGAGACGGTGCCTGTTGTCTCCAAGGGGCGTGTGGGCACTGCTTGGGAGACACCGCCCGGAGTCTACCGCGTTGAGACCAAGGAGGAGAATCACTTCAGCTCCATCGGCAACGTGTGGATGCCTTCCTCAATGCAGTTTTTTGGGAACTTTTTCATTCATGGATGGCCCTACTACCCGGGTGGCACGCCTGTTGCGCAAGGGTACTCGGGCGGCTGTATCCGGCTCACCAGCGATGATGCCAAGCGAGTCTTTGTGTTTGCCGAAAAAGGCACGCCGATTGTAATTTCTAGCTCCTCGTCATCCGCCTCCGCGGACCTGGTCGTCCACAGCGCCGGCGAGACAAGCCAGAGTTTTTACTACGTGGCAAACCGCGCGGCGCCTCCGCGCATTTCAGCCGACGCGTACCTCGTTGCCGATTTGGATTCCGGCGACATACTCATGGAGCGCAATAGCGGGAAGATGTATGCCATCGCCTCCATCACCAAACTGATTACGGCGCTCACCTCGCTTGACGCGGTCAACCAGTACCAGGCGGCGCGCGTGTCTGTACGAGCAGGGGCGACCCACGGTGACTTTGGCGGCCTCAAGGTGGGAGAAACGCTCACTGTGAGTACCTTGCTCTACCCGCTGCTTATGGAGTCCTCCAATGATGCCGCAGAGGTAATTGCCGAACACTACGGACGGGACCGCTTTCTTTCGCTGATGAATAAGAAGGCGGAGTCCATCGGCCTCCTCAATACGCACTTTGGCGACCCCAGCGGGCTCTCCCCGGAAAACGTCTCCACGGCGCAGGACCTTTTTACTCTCGCGCAGTATATTTACCGGTATAAATCGTTTGTGCTGGAGACGACTAAGATGGCGGTGAAAAAGGTTGAGGCGGAAGTTCCCGGTTCGCGCACGCACACCTGGTACAACAACAACTACTTTGTGGTGCGCGGCGACCCTAAGTACCTGGGCGGCAAGAACGGCTACACCGATGAGGCCGGCCGCACACTTCTCTCCCTCTTCTCTCTCCCGCTTTCTGAATTTGAAAAAAAGCATATTGCGGTGATTGTACTTGCGAGCGAGAACCGTGAGAAGGACGCAGAGCAACTAGTGCGATATATAACCAAAAATGTCTATTACGGCGTGAGCTCCGACATCGGCCGCGTGGCTGTAAAAAAGCTCTCTGCTCCATTGCTGGCAGAAGAAAAAGGCGAGAATTCTCTGTTCACGCAAGCAGGGGAGCGTCTCGCGGCTTCGCTCGGCGCCGCCAAGCGGCCCATGGGTTCTGATGAAAAAGACGAAGTGAAACTTCTTTTTGTGGGAGACATAATGGCGGACCGCGGCGTAAAGGGTATGGTGGAAAAACAGTTTGCCAAAAAGTACGACGCGCTTTTTGCTCATGCAACTTCGCTTGCTGACTACGATATCACCTTCGGTAATCTTGAGGGGCCAATCTCTGACAAAGGCAAAAATGCGGGGAGTATTTACTCCTTTCGCATGAGTCTTGCAGTCGCGCCCGCGCTCAAGCGAGCGGGCTTTGATATAGTCAGTGTCGCCAATAACCATGCAGGCGATTGGGGGCAGGAGGCATTCACCGACACTCTCTCCCATTTGGGCGAGTACGGCATACGCTACACGGGCGGAGGCTACGACTACAGTGACGCGGCAGGCGTTACGGTGATTGAGCGCAAAGGGGTGCGCGTGGGCTTTCTCGGCTTTTCTGATGTGGGGCCGAATTGGTTGCGCGCCAGCGGGGGACAGGCGGGGATACTCACCGTTGACTCGGACTTTGACGCCATTATCAAACGCGCCTCGCGCTCTGTGGATGTGCTTGTGGTCTCACTGCATTTTGGCGACGAGTACCAACCCCTAAGCAATGAGCGTCAAAAGGCGCTCGCGCGGCGCGCCGTGGAGGACGGAGCGCGCATCGTCATCGGGCATCACCCGCATGTGACGCAGGAGCTTGAGCGCTATAACGGCGGAATCATTGCCTACAGCCTCGGCAATTTCATCTTTGACCAATACTTCTCGCCAGAGACCATGCAGGGGCTCGCGCTTGCCGTAACGGTGAGCAAAGAAGGTGTGGGCGAGGTTAAGCGCCTCCCCTTCATTATCAATGCGCAGTACCAACCGCTCTTGGATGAAAAAAAGTAGTCTCGCGTTCTCGTTCGCACTCCTCTTTCCATTCTCTTTTGGATGGGTAGGGGATATTGCTCTGCAATTTGCCTCGCTGGCAACCACGCGCGCCTATCCGGTGACAGTGAATTCGCAGGACCTCATGAAAAGTTATCAGGCTCGGAAACTCACCGTGCTCATCGTGCCCGGGCATGACAACATAGATCCGGGCGCCGCATTTGGGGATGTCAGCGAAGCAGATATTAATCTCACCATGACTAAGTATCTCCTGGAGCGCTTTGGCAATGACGCTAATATACACGCATCCAGCGCCCGCGATGTGGTCAGCGGCGACTACAGCCCCGAGATTAAGACATATATTGCGGAGGAGAAAGAAGATATTGATTCGTGGAGCAAAATTCTGCGCGCGCTCGCCACATACTATCGGGAGAACAATGCGCTTAAGCCGGAAGCGCTTGTGCACCATAACTCCGCAAACCCGCGTGTTGCCCGCGTTCTCTACGGCATTAACCGCTGGGCGAACGAGCACGACATAGATGTTGTGCTCCACGTGCATTTTAACGACCATACTCGTCGCGCACGCAGTCGCCCGGGCAACTACTCTGGCTTCACCATCTATGCGCCGCATGAGGGTCTCCCCAACGGCAGAGCGAGCCAGGAGCTTGCGCAGAGTATTTTTGACCGGCTCAATGACCGCTTTCCAGTGAGCGACTTGCCCGGCGAACACCTCGGCGTAACTCCGGACGCCGAGCTCATCGCAGTTGGCGCAAACGGCTCGCGCGAGAAGGTGTCGTTCCTCATTGAGTACGGATACATCTACGAGTCGCAGTTCAAGGACCCGGAAGTGCGGGATAAAATTGTGCGCGAGATGGCCTATCAGACGTACATGGGCGTAAAAGATTTTTTTGAAGCGCATGCGCTTGAGCGGGCGAGGGAGACGACGCTCATCCCCTACGTGTTTACACGCGACCTTGCGCGGGGAGCAAAAAATGATCCCGACATTCTCCATCTGCAGGGGGCGCTCAACGCGGCAGGATTCTATCCTCCAAGCGGAAAGACTTTGAACCGATGCCCTATAAATGGCAGTTTTGGCCCCTGCGTGGAGCGGGCGGTGAAGAGCTTCCAATCAGCATACGGGATTAACACGACGGGCACGGTGGGCCCGCAGACGCGGGCCAAGCTCAACGAGCGCTTCAGCTCAAGCGGTGCGAGCACCACTGCTCCTGCGGAATAAAAAAGTCCCCACCGCATGTCGCCCGTAGTGGTGGGGAAAATCAGACATCAGACATAGGAATGTGCTTAGAAATCTTCATCCTCTCCGCGGTATGCGGGGGAGGGTGGCGCATAGTACTCTTGGTAGAGCGGGCCGCCATTCCGTTCATTGGTTCCGAGAAATGTAAGCGGGAAGGTGGCTATCTCAAACACGCCTACCGCTGCATCTCGCACGGTGCGGAGTGGTCCGAGCACTGCCCCCGCGATATTGGATAGTACAGGCATCTCTACTGCCTGATCTCCGTTGAAGAATGAGCGGGGAATGTGTTTTGGCGAAGTTATCGCTGTGTGCACTCCGTGTGCGAAACGATTGCTCATGCGAGCTCCCATGTTGTCTATACGCATTTCGAACTCCGTTGGGCAAGGGTCGGGAGGACAAACATAATATGGTGTACTCTGGATGTAGTACTGCTGTGCAATCCCTGTGAACGGGAATGAGCACATAACGAGGGCCGTCGCCAGGACGAGTAATAACGGCTTCATGAGTGGACTCCTTTTGCCGTAAAGATCATACCGCGAAAGCGGTTACTGGGCTTATAGTACTATTCGTGTATTCGGTTGTCAATCTGTATCTCCTCTGTTACGCTCTCTTTATGCAGAGAGGATTTTGGAACAAACTCCCGCGTCCCTTTTTTTGCTTAGCGCCGATGGCAAACGTCACCGACGCGGCTTTCCGGCGCGTGATCGCGAAGTACGGGAAACCTGATGTGCTCTGGAGTGAATTTGTATCGGCAGACGGACTGCAGTCAGCGGGGAGAGAGAAATTGCTCATTGATTTTTTGTACGACAAGAGCGAGCGGCCCATTGTTGCGCAGATCTTTGGCGCGCGACCGGAGACGATTGAGCAGAGCTCCGCGCTTATTGTAGAGCTCGGATTCAGCGGCATAGACATCAACATGGGCTGCCCCGACCGTGCGGTGGAGAGGCAGGGTGCGGGCGCGGCGCTCATTAAAAATCCAGCCTTGGCTAAGGAAATTATTGCAGCAGCTAAGCAGGGCGCGGGGGATGTCCCTGTCTCGGTTAAGACGCGCACAGGCTACAATACGAACATAGTTGAGGAATGGATAGACAATCTGCTGGAGGCACGTCCTGCCGCGATTACGCTCCACGCGCGCACGCGCAAGCAAATGTCAAAGGTTCCCGCCGACTGGGACTCGGTGCGTCGGGCAGTGGAGATAGCACGGGGAAGCGGCACGCTCATCGTCGGCAACGGCAGTGTCGGTTCGCCAAAAGAGGCGCGCGTGCGCGCGGCGGAGAGCGGCTGTGATGGTGTGATGTTCGGCAGTGCCATTTTTGGCAACCCGTGGCTGTTTGCCAATAGAACTCCCAAATTGCACGAGCGGCTTACCGTGATGGTGGAGCATGCAAGAGCTTTTGAGGAGCTCTTGGGAGAGCATAAAAATTTTTCCATCATGCGCAAGCATTTTGGCGCCTATGCGCGCGGCTTTGACGGCGCAGCAGAGCTGCGGGAGAAATTAATGAGGACCGAGAACGCGGACGAGGTAGAGTCGATCGTCTTAAAAGATCACAAAATTTCACGATCGTGTTAAGATGTTACAATCTGACATATGGGAATTAGGAGGAGAAGAAGAAATAAGATAATCATCTCTAGCCCGATGAAGAAAAAAGTTCTCCTCCTTATTTTTAGTGGAATAGCGCTGTCGCTCTCACGTTCTCCTCGCGGATATTTTAAAATTATCGGACATCTGCGGAGGGAATGGAAAAGCGTTGACCACCGCTATCTCTTAATGATCATCAGAGAGTTTAAGGAGCATCGCTTGATTGATTATCGTGAATCGGAAGATGGGACAATTTCACTCGTACTTACCGAGCGTGGCAGAGAGCGCACGCTTTCTTTTCAGCTTGATACGATGGAAATTCCGCATCCTGTGCGATGGGATGGCCTGTGGCGAATAGTTTTCTTTGATATTCCTGAAAAATTTCGCGAGAGACGAGATGCTTTTCGCAATTTCTTAAAACAGCTTGGTTTTATAGAAATCCAAAAGTCAGTCTGGGTGCACCCCTATCCATGTAAAGATCAGATTGATTTTGCAATTGAGGTTTTTGAAGTACGTGTTCATGCACGCTATGGAGAACTCGCAACTTTTACCTTGGAAGAGGAGCTTTTGGCCCGTTTCCATCTTAAAAAACCGGCAGGAGACATACAAAAAAGATAACACTTTATCACGATCGTGTTAAAGTGTTGTAAAATCGGCGGGGACTTGGACTGTGCTATGATACGAGTCTATGAACGAGCGTGTGCTGTATCGCAAATACCGGCCGGCACAGTGGAGCGAGGTCCTTGGCCAGCCGCACATTGTAGCGGTGCTCAAGACGGCGGCGGAAGAGCACACCATTGCGCACGCGTACCTCTTCTCGGGCTCGCGCGGAACGGGCAAGACCTCGGTGGCGCGCATCTTTGCCGCGGCAATCGACTGCACACCCACCGACCTCTATGAGATTGATGCCGCGTCCAATCGTGGCATTGACGACGTGCGGGAGCTACGTGACGCGGTCTCCACACTCCCCTTTGAGAGCCCTTACAAGGTTTATCTTATTGATGAGGTGCACATGCTTACCAAAGAGGCCTTCAACGCGCTGCTTAAAACGCTGGAGGAGCCGCCGTCGCATGTGATCTTCATCCTCGCGACCACAGAGCTCTCGCGCGTGCCGGAGACAATCATTTCGCGTTGTCAGAGTTTTGTATTTAAAAAGCCCTCGCGCGAAGAGCTGGTAAAGCACGTGAGTGCGATTGCAAAAAAAGAAGGTGCGGCGCTGGGGAAGGATGCCGCCGCGCTCATTGCGCTCCTTGGCGATGGTTCCTTTCGTGATGCGCTGGGAGTGTTGCAGAAGGTGATGACGGTAAGCCTGCCTAGCCGGCAGGCAGGCAAAGATAAAGAACTTTCTGCTGACGAAGTGGCGCGCGTAACCGGCGCGCCCAAGGCGGAGCTGGTGCGGCAGGCGGCTCGCGCGCTTGCAGAGGCGGATGCGGATACCGCGCTTGCGGCGGTGAGTACGGCGCTTGAGGGGAATGTGGATATGAAAGTGTTTGCGCGCCTCGTGATGCATACACTGCGCGAGACGATGCTCCTTATCTTTGCCAAGGACCTTGCAGTACAGATTAAGGAAGGAGTTTCCAGCGACGAGTACGCATTTCTAGCGGAGCTAGGGAAGAGCAAGGGAGCTAAACGCCTTCCAGAAATCTTGCGCGAGCTCCTTGCCGCGTACCCACTCATTGATGCTTCCCCCGCCCCCGCGCTCCCCCTCGAGCTTGCGATTATCAAGCTCTCGGGGCAAGATAAGTAAGTTAAAGCATTTTGAGATCGCCCGGAGTGTATCCGACCTATGGCTGCGGGGTCGTCTAGCGGCAGGACATCAGCCTTTGGAGCTGAGTACGAAGGTTCGAATCCTTCCCCCGCAGCCATGGGCCGGAGAGGCGAGCGTAATCTGCTCCGCCTGCTTGCATCAGCGGGGGAAAGGGGTAGTATGCTTGTAGAACGAACCTCGTGAATGGAGAAAGTGAACATGGAGGAAAGCAAGTTGTTGGAGCTGTTGGAAAAACATCAGGTACCGGTGCGAACGTGGGGCAAAGGCAAAGCAAGGAAGGTTGAAGAACTAATGGCGGAGCTCATGGCGGGGAGGTCAACACTTGTTAATAACGGAGTCGGACTCGTGCGCCTCGTGCGCGTTGCTGCTGTCTCGGTGTGCTACACTCTGGACGGTCCACCGCACCTGCAGCTCAAAGCAAAGAAGGCAAACCCGCAGAGTAGCAAAGAGTACCCATGGAGCATGAATGGCGTGAGCCTCTATGAAAAGCTGTTGCGTGGCGAAGATGCCCTTGATGCCGCCATGAGAGTCTTGGGGGAATTCGGCATCTCCGGCAAACTCTCCTCTACTACTCTTGAGACAAAGACTGTCTGGGGTCCTAAGGACTCAATCGTGTATCCTGGCCTTCAAGATCGTTTTGAGAAAGTTCCCGTAAGTATTTTCCTCCCTCGCTACTTCTATCGCCCGAAGGGCTACAGGGCAGAGGGGAAGGGAGCTGCGCGCTTTGTCTGGGTTGAAAACTAAACCCCTGCGGTTTGCCAGTTGTCCGTCAACAACTGGCTTTTTGCTTTTCCGCCCCTCCTTGTGTAAGATGCGCCCGGATGCTACTTGAAAGGAGGCATACAGAATGCCCAACGATGCTCTTCCGGGGAATCCTCGCTACCAACCGTCCTCACTCAAGCCGATTTTTGGCTACGACAATCTCTATGTGCCTGTAGGTGAAGTTGAAATTGCGACTCTCCAAACACTGGCGGAAATCGGCCTCATTCCCGAAGCGGACGTGGCGTATCTCACTGATAAGGTGATTAAGCAAGTTCTCTCTATTACTACCACGGAGGTGGATGAAGTTGAGCGTGCGGTAACTCATCACGACATCCGCGCATGGGTGCATTGTGCGCAGAAGCATCTCGGCTCGCTTGGCCGCTGGGTGCATATACCGCTCACGAGCTACGACGCACTGGATACCGCGCGGAGCTTGCAGTTTGCCCGCGCGCACCAACAGGCGCTCAAACCCCTAGTCGAACACCTCATCCGTATTCTCTGTGAGAAAGTGCGCGCCTTTGCAGACCTGCGGCAGATCGGGCGCACGCACGGCCAGCATGCACTCCCCATCACCGTAGGCTTTTGGCTCGCGACCATCCTCAACCGCGTGCTCTACAACATAGGGCAGATGGATTACTTCGCGCGCGGCTTGGTGGGGAAGGTCTCTGGCGCCGTCGGCGCGCATAATGCACAGATCGGCCTCGGCATTGCCGCACATTGCGGGAACACGAGCTTTGAAGAGCGCGTGCTCCATAAACTCGGCCTCAACCTCGCACCCATCAGCACGCAAATTCTCCCGCCGGAGCCGCTCGCGTACTACCTCTACTCGGCCTGCATGCTCTCTGCTGTGCTTGCGCAGTTTGGACGCGACTGCCGCCACCTGATGCGCAGTGAAATTGGCGAAATTTGCGAGCCTTTTGAAGCAGGACAGGTGGGCTCCTCAACCATGGCGCACAAGCGCAATCCCATCAACTTTGAAAATCTTGAAGGGATGTGGGAGCGCAACATTGGTGAGTTTGTTAAGGTACTCCTTACGATGATCAGCGAGCACCAGCGCGACCTTACAAGCAGTCCAGTAGCGCGGGACTTCCCCATCATCATCGTCAACCTCGTCCAGCAGTTGGAAACGCTCCTGCGCACCAAGCGCGATAAGGACGGGAAGCCGGTAGAGGGGAGCGAATTCCTGCGGCGGATTACGGTGAATGAAAGGGCCCTTAAGCGCAACATGGACATGAACGCGGGCGTCATCCTTGCAGAACCTCTCTACCTTGCGCTCCAGATCTTTGGCGGTTACGACGATGCGCACACACTCATCAATGAGCGCGTAATGCCAATCGCGCAAAGCTATGGCGACCTGCTTTCAGCAGTTGCATGTATTGCAGGGAGGGATCCAGAGGTAAAAGCGGCGCTCAAAAAAATCCCGTCAGATATCATGGACATCCTGTATCATCCACATGAGTATGTGGGTGATGCGCCACAAAAGGCGCTCGCTATTGCCGACGAGGGGATGAAGTACCTCCTTGCGGAGTAATCTGTATTCACGTTCCTTCATAAAGTCCCGACACCGAAAGTCGGGGTTTTTTTCTTTACTTGCGTTAATTACCAAGAACCTTGCGACTGTTCGGTTGATTGTGGCGTCAGCGCTACCGAGAGAAGGGCTGTGGCGATGGCAATGTCTCGCGCCATAATCGGTCCCCAGGAGAGGAGGGTAATGGTATGAATGAGATTTACCAAGAGGAGCGCTGCAACAATGCGCGTGCCAATGCCGGCAAAGAGAAGGAGGCCAAAGATGAGCTCAAATGCCCCATGCGCCTGCACCAAACTTTCCGGTGCCGCAATTGCCGCAGTCCATGCGGGCACAAGCCCCGTCCATATTGTTGGGTTGGATACGCCGCTCCAGCCAAACCACATAAACACAAACGCAAGCCCCACACGCAAGACAAGCGGCGCGTAGGGTTCGAGGTGCGAGACGATGTTCATATCATTGCGAGAGCGACCCTATCAACAATGATGCGAGCGTGGTGGTTGCTTTTGTCGACGAGCCGTGCTGTTTGCTAAAGGCGGCAGTCGCATCGGTGCCGCACAACGGGATGATTTTTTCCGGCCCGCCCGGGTGCTTCCCGATCCAGGAAGTCAGGTCGTAGACAGTGCCGCTGACAATCGCGTAGCAGCTCGTTGCGCTGTTATGCGTTGCCACATCAGAGCGGGTGAAGAGGACGCCGATGTTTTCTTCAGACGCGGGGCTTGTACGTATCACTTGTCCGTCAGCTGGCGGATTGTTCCTTTGCGCTTCACGTGTCGTCCACCGCGACACAAGCACGATACCGATGATGACAATAATCCCGCCAATGAGCCAGTATACTTTGTTATTCATAGCGCAGTGTGCCTAACAGTATACCAATGGCGCATTATTTGTGTCCACAGCACTATCCTATACCGCTCGGGCGGCAGATGCTAGAATAGTATCCTATGGAAACACCGCGCTTTGAGGAGATCGACTTCTCTCCCCGCAAGGAAAAGCGCGAGGAGGCGGATACAAAGCTCGCAGGCGAGGTGCAGGCACTGCGTGGAGAGGTGAAGCGAGAAGCGGCGTCCCGCACCAGTTTTGAACTCAAAGGGCGCAGAGTGGAAATTGCAAGCGAGCGCGACTGCATTGTTGCGGAGGGGCTTGCGATTGTGGAAAAACTCTCCGCACTGACAAAAAAGAAAGCCGCCGAGGGTAGCTATTTTGAAGAGCAAATTGCCGCTAAACTATTGGAGCGGGAGCGAACGGCTTTGGACCTTGCCATTCGCGACGGAGAGCTGGAGCAGGAATTTCCCAACACCGCAGGGCACATCATGCATGCTGATAAGGCGCCATGAACGAGCTCATAGACAAGCATCTAAACGTAATCCGGCGGCTACAAGCGCCGTCGGGTCTCTTTTTGGCGTCGGCGCAGGAAGTTTCTACCGGCTACAACAAAGCGTGGCTGCGCGACAACTTTTATACTGCGCTCGCCTTTGAGTCGGTGGGGGACTGGGAGACGGTGCGGCGCTGTTACCGCGCACTCTTGGACCTCTTAAAAAAGCATGAGGAAAAAATCTCGTGGGCCACAGAACACAAGCCCTACCATACCTGGCAGTACATCCACGCGCGCTACAACCCCGAGACCTTTGAGGAGTTCTGGGAGGAGTGGGGGAACAAACAGCACGATGCGGTCGGTGCGCTCCTGTTTAAGTTTGGACGGCTGGAACAATCTGGGCACGGTGTGATTGAATCTGAAGACGATAAACGCATGGTGCAGAGACTCGTTGACTATATGGGGAACATTGAGTACTGGCAGAATCCGGACTCCGGCATGTGGGAGGAGTGGGAGGAGGTGCACGCCTCCTCGGTGGGCGCTGTGCTCGCGGGGTTGGAATCGGTGGCCCAGCTCCCCTATCTCACTGTGCCGAGCGATTACATTGAGAAGGGCGGCGCGGCCTTGGAGCGGATCCTGCCCCGCGAGAGCGCGGATAAGTTCTGCGACCTCTCGCTCCTCTCTCTCATCTGGCCTTACCGCATTGTGAGTCCCGAGAACATCGCCTTAATTCTCAAAAATGCGGAGTATCATTTGGAGAAACGCCGCGGCCTCATCCGCTACAAGACCGACCGCTACTACAACGCCAATGCAGACGGTTGGAGCGAGGAGGCAGAGTGGACATTCGGCTTCCCCTGGCTTGCCATCATCTACGCTGACCGTGGTAACAAAGAAAAGGCGCGGGAGTATATGCAAAAAGCGGAAAGCGTCATAACCCGCGAGGGCCTCCTGCCCGAGCTCTACTTCAGCAATAATGAGCGTTGCAACGAGAATGTGCCACTCGCCTGGAGCGAGAGTCTCTATGTGGTGGCCCGCTCCCTTGTGGGCTCCTAGCGCGCGTGCTATAGTCTTTTCGGATTTGATTTTTTGAAAGGAGGAGTCAATGGAGGATTTAGAGCGTGCTGGATTGGCGAGCGATTCTTGGTATGGTGCGGTAAGACCGGAGGATGAAGACGTTGATATTGTCTTGGAAGCGGCGGAGAGTTTTGATATCTCCCATAAGAGTCTGGAGTCCTTGGAACATCTTGCCGTCAATAGCAGTGCCGGTAGCCTGTTTGTCATCCTCTGCTGTATAGTTGCAAAAGATGGCGAGGCAGAAGACATGCCGCGTGAATTAGGTGAATGGTTTGCTCGGAGTGGGTCAATTCCTGTAAAAACACTCCCACTGCGGATCTCGGGTTTCAAGCTGCCGGTGTTTTATTTTGAGCTGTTACGGAATGATGTAAATCCTATTGTGCGCAGTTTGCTTGCAGAACACCCCTGCATCCCTGCAGGTATCTTGCGCGCTCTGCGCGCTGACTTGGACCCATCGGTACGCGCTGCTGCTTTGCGCAATTCCTGCCAGCCCATAGCTCGCCAATAAAAGCCTCCTCCCCTGTCTCGTACTGATACCAGAATCAGTACGGGGCAGGGGGTTTTTTTATGCTACAATCCACAAATGTTTGAGCTGTTTGACGTGGTGGCGCTAGTGCAGTGGGGCGGATACCTGGGAGTTGCCGCGATTATCTTTGCCGAGAGTGGCTTGTTTTTTGGCTTCTTCCTTCCCGGCGACAGTCTCCTTTTTACTGCCGGATTCCTCGCCTCGCAGGGCTACCTCAACTTTTGGCTCCTTGCCCCGCTCCTCTTTATTGCCGCCGCCGCGGGCGACTCGGTCGGCTACGCCTTTGGCTACCGTGTGGGACCGGCGCTCTTTTCGCGGCCGGATTCGCGCTTTTTTCGCCACGAACATCTCATCCGCACGCAGAAATTTTTTGAGAAGTATGGCGCCCGGGCAGTGGTGCTCGCGCGCTTCATGCCCATCGTGCGCACTTTTACGCCCATCCTCGCGGGGGTGGGGAAGATGCGCTACGCTAGCTTCCTCACCTACAATCTCGCGGGCGCCGGGCTCTGGGCCGTTGGCGTTACCGGCGTCGGATACTTTTTAGGCTCTGCCGTGCCGGGCATAGACCGTTACCTCTTCCCTATTATCATTACTATCATTATCATCTCTATCCTCCCGTCTTGTTATGAGTATTTGAAGAGGAAATGACATTCTCTCTCCTTATTACAGAAACAGTGCGGATATTCAGAGAGCGATGGGCTCCACTCCTTTCTCTCTCGCTTGGCCTCATGTTCTTTTCCGCGCTCATGCGCGGCATCTTTTTTGGCGAAGGATTCTTTCATTCGCTTGCGCTCCCGGGAGAGAATACCGCGCTTCTTGTGGCGAGCGTGCTTTTGATGCTTGCAGTGCACATTCTCACTGCCGGAGCGGTGCTCCGCGTTATTACCGAGGGCGATTCTGCCGCAAGTCCTCGTAATGCGCTCGCCTACGCGTGGGGGAGGAGAGGCGACCTGTTTTCCCTCTTTTTCCTCAACTTTCTCTTAGGCGGCGCATACGCGCTCTTCATCATCCCCGGCATTATCTTTCAGGTGTGGTTCAGTTTAAGCGTCATCGTGCTCATTGCCGAAGGGCGCTCGGGCACGGAGGCGCTCCTTGCAAGCCGCGAGTATGTCCGCGGCCATGACTGGGCGGTCTTCTCGCGTATCGGTTTCCTCGTTTTCTTTGCACTCCTCATCTCTTCAGCGGCGGATCTACTGCCCCTGCCGAGCCCTGTGCGGCAGGGGCTCACCTTTGTTCTCTCGGCGCTCGCCGGGCCTTTCATCGCCATCTACCTCTATCGTATCTACCACTCTCTCAAGCATCATGGAAAAGGGGTCAACAAATATCCCGCACACAGGCGCATTGCCCCGTACCTCGCGCTCGGCATGCTCGGATGGGCCTTCATCCTTATTTTTGGTTCTTTCTTCATCTTGTCGCTCAAGAGCTACAGAGAAGGAGGCGGCATGCTTGACCGCTTGTTAGGAGACACTCCTCCTGCCTTTGAGGAGCTCAAAGAGCTTAAAGGAGATGAGCTTCCGCCCGAGGCGGCAGAAGTGCTCCACAATCTTGCCGCGCCCGTACATGTCTACGAGATTGCCCGGTAGTATGATATGTGGTACAATCCACTGCAGAGTTTTTGAAAGGAGAAAACAATCATGGCAATTCACTATGCTGATGAGAAGCAGGGAGAATTAAAGCCCGAGAGGAAGCTTACATCCTCGAAATGGAACCACTCCCGCTACTGCACCGAATGCGGCGACATACAGCTTTCCGTTAGCAAAGAAGGAGTTATAGAAATCTCCGGAGGAGTCAGACTCATCTGGGATGGGTCGCTGGTTATGAAAATCCCTGTGAGCGAAAGCTGACAGGGATATTTTTATTGCGAAGAGTTATCAACAGTTTTATACTTCAACAACTCATTTTACATTGCGCGCGCGCGGTAATACTTTACAATGAAAGATAAGAGTAGGTCGAGCATTACCCACAGTTGGTAATCATACGAATCATGGCAAAGAAAAAGAAGGCAAAGAAGGGCAAGAAATAGTTTTTGTCGCCACCCCGTCCCGTCCTCTCTCAAGAGAGGGCGGGATTTCTTGTTGCTTGCAAGAGTCAAGGAGTAGTTGTAAAGTAAACAGACTATGAAGCGCACCATTGCCGCAATCGGTATTGTGTTGCTCCTGCCATCTTTTACCTACGCGGCGCTCATTAAGGGAGGGGAGGAGTATACGCTCCGCGAGGATGACAGTGTTTTTGGAGACCTGTACGTGGGAGCTGGCACTGCCTTGGTGTCCGGAACAGTTTCCGGCGACCTAAGCATTGGTGGCGGCTCTGTGCTGTATTTAGGAAATACCAGTGGCGATGTGCTTGTGGGCGGAGGCAACCTCACGCTTACCGGGAGCGTGGGAGATGACCTTCGCGCCGCAGGCGGCACGGTAACGGTGAGCGGCCCCATCCGCGGAGACTTGGTTATTGCGGGCGGCTCTGTGCGCATTGAGTCAAGCGCCCGTATCGGCGGCGACGTGCTCATTGCGGGCGGCCGCGTGCTTGTTGACGGGCCGGTAGCGGGTAATCTGCGTGTCTACGGCGGGCAAGTTGATATTGAAAATAGTATCGGCGGGTCCGCCGATATCTCGGCGGACAAGGTAAACATCGGGTCGCGTGCATCCATCAAAGGCGACCTTTCGTATCGCGCGCCACAGCGGGCGGTGATTGCAGAAGGCGCCACTGTGGGCGGTCATACTATCTATAAAGAGAGCAGGGACTTTGTGGGAATCGGAAAAAATTCCCTGCGCGAGGCGCTCTTGGCATTTCTTGGGCTCTGGCTCATTCTCAAATTCATGATGACGCTCCTTGCCGCATTGGTCATTACACTCCTCTTCGGCAACCTCGCAAGAGAGCTCTCCGCGCGCGCGGTAAAAGAGCCATGGTGGAGTCTCTTGATGGGTTTTGCTTTGGTGGTCTGTGTTCCCATTGCGGCAGTGTTTACCTTTATGACCATCGTCGGCGCACCGTTGGGTGTGCTCGCGCTCATCCTCTATGCATTTTTCCTGCTTTTGTCAGTCCCCATGGCGGGGATAGTGCTCGGTGCCTGGATGCTAAAACTGCTTAAAAAAACAGGGGCAGTGGAAATTAACTGGCAGAGAACTGTGCTGGGTGTTCTCCTCTATACGGCTCTCGGGTTCATCCCCGTTATCGGCTGGGTACTCAAGCTCGCGCTGATTCTCTCGTCGCTGGGCGCCTTCTCTCACTATTGGTATCGCTTTGTCTGGCTGAATCGCTAACCCCACTTCGTTCGCCGAGGCGAACTATGGCGGGGCGAGTAAAAAAGCCCCGACGGCGCCGTCGGGGCTTCGCTATGGCTAATTGTGTCCATAGCGTGAAGAAGGCGGGGTGGGGGAATCGCCTCTGCGTCTGTCTAGCACTAGAACAGATAATGATAGAATAATAGATGATGAACAAAAGTCCAGATGTAACCTAGCAAATCATGAAGAATATGTCAAACTGCTGTACTAGTCCAGCACGTTAACAAGACCGCGCTTCTCTGCTAGGATGAACCATGGCTATCTATTCTAAAATTAGCTGACTTGTTCCTTGGCACTTGCTTGCCCTGCGGAGCCTTGGCGGAGTGGGGATACTTGGTACTTATTGACGGGCCTATGGTCTAGTGGTACGACGCCACATTCGCATTGTGGAGACGGGAGTCCGATTCTCCCTAGGTCCACATTTTAGAAAAGCGCAAGGATTTGGAAGCCGCCTCGCTTCGCTCGGCGGCCAAATCGTAAGGTTTTCTGGACGAAAAAATCAGTTGGCGATTCTGCAAAATGCAGTTCGAGCCGATATTTTTAAGAAATGTTGTCATTTCTGTCTTGTTTTCGGATTCAAGCAGTTTCGCGGCTTGATTTAAGGACAAAACGAACTCACGAGCCGGTTCGAGCCACGATAGACCTTTCTGTTCAAAATCTTCTATTTGTTCCTTTAATCCGACCTTTTGCTTGACTAACTTTTCTTTGCGAGAGGTGTATTCCTCCGCAGTAATCGTTTCGGCTAAATAGACATCAAGCAGTTTCTCTAGTTTTTGCTCATTCACCGCAAATTCTGTTTTGAGATCTTGGGCAGTAGTTTTGGCTTGTTCCTTTGCGCGGGATTCTTCCTTTTCAAGTTTGGCCAAAACCATTTCTGTGTCGTAGCTCGACAAAGAAACTTTTTGAAGGAAAGATTTGATTTGCGGATATAGTTCCTCGCCCCGCAAAAAGTGTTTTTCTTGGCAAGGGCCCTTCTTCTTGGTGCAACGGTAGTAAATATATTCTTTGCCGCTTGGCTTGATTTTCTTTTCAGCTGTTATAGCCGCAGAGCAAGGACACTTCATTAAGCCAAGAAAATCAAAATTGTGCTTTTTAACTTTTTGCGGTTTTCCTTTCTCTCGCATAATTTCCTGCACCCTATCAAAAAGTTTCTTTGAAATTAGCGGCTCGTGAGTTGCTTCGTGGATTTCACCTTTGTATTTCATAAGACCGAGGTAGAAAACATTTTGTAAAAGCTCATGGACTTTTCCGATCGAAATATCGTTGCCCAAATTGCTTTTGAGATTTACTCGTTTGCACCACTCGGCTATCTCAATAATCCGAAAACAAGAGGCATTGATGTTGATCGAGAAAAAGCTCACAAAGTTAAAAAGATTTTTGAGCTTTATGCCACCGGAAATTACAATCTCCGCGAATTAGCCGAGTGGTGCTCCGCTTGGCCACACACCGTTTCGTACTTTTTGCCTCATTCCGCGCGTTACATTCTCGCGCAGGGTGTCCACATAATATTTACTTTGGCCAAAAGCAATTTGGAGCATAAATAAACCCTGCGGTGTCGCTTCGAACCAAAATGTCGGGAATTTTAGCGCAACAATTTTTAGCGTATCCACAAAATATATGACCTTGCCACCATCAATCGAGTTTCTCGCTAAACGGTCTGGATTCCACGCTAAAATTCCCGAGGCAACACCTTTTTCAATTTCGCCAAGCATTTCGTTAAATACTTCGCGACCCGGTTCTTTCGCGGTTTTGGACTCATAAAATTCTTTCACCACAAACAGATTTTGTTGCTTGGCGAATTCCCGAAGCTCCGTCAATTGTGCCTCAATACTTAAAACTTGACGTTCTTCGTCCTCACTTGATTTTCTACAACTTGGTTTTGATTAAAAATTTTCTTTTCCCAAAATGCAGAATCGCCAACTGATTTTTTCGCCCAGAAAACCTTACGATTTGGCCGCCGAGCGAAGCGAGGCGGCTTCCAAATCCTTGCGCTTTTCTAAAATGTGGTCTATTCTTGAAATAGTTCGGACGCATTTCGCCGCCGCAGGCGGCGAGGAAAGCCCACCGCAAAATTCCGAAATCGCGGCTCCGCCGCGCCGATAAAAACTGCCAAAGAACCTGTAAAAATATCGGCTCGAGCTGCATTTTAATTTTGGGAAAGGAAAATTTTTAATCATAAAATTCATAAGATTTAGGCCATAAAAACAGCAGAAATGCTGGTTTTTTTTGTCGCTATTGACTTTCTTATGCACATATGCTATATTTGAGTTGTTATCAGAATGGTTCTGGTAACGGTACCTTGAATCCGTCGCTGATGGCCCGTAGAGATGAGTAATCCTGCGGTAAACCAAGCGACACAAGAGAAGGAGAAGTAGCCATGTCGATCAACGTGTATCTGAAGGATGGTGTGGAACAGCTCGAAGAGTTTCAGACCAAGGAGCGGAAGTCGAAGGACGAACAGCAGTGGAACGAATACTATCTCCCGGGTCTCCAAGTTTCCCGAGACAAGGGACGGTGGTATTTTTACCTTCACGAGCTGACTGATCCGATCCCTCCCATCGTGAGAGACCTCGTGGACGAGATCTCGTTCTACGATCGGATTCCGCGTCGTCCAGAGCGTGCCATTGGCATCTACAAGCACGATGATGCTGAGGCAGAACTCGACCGCAGCGGCGAAGCTGTGAGCTACGGCCTGAGAATCCGCGGCAAGAGCATGGAGAACATGCTTGAGCTGTACCGGAGAATCAGGGCCGGCAAGATCACTCCGATGGAAAGCTGGGACACGGAGCAGGAGATGCCTCAAACCCCAGAGACTCCGGTTCCCGACGCCGTAGCTGACGAAATCAGCATCTCCTAGTTTTAACAAGGACTGAGCAGACCCACTGCTCCCCGCTACGTCTTCGGACCTAGCGGGTTTTTTCTTTTCATTTGTTTTTAAATGATTTATCATTTGATTGTATTCGTTACCCGAGTTCATTATTATTTGCCGCCAAAGAAAAACTTGAAATTGTTATCGGCGCGGCGGAGCCGCGATTTCAGAAATTCGCGAGGGGCCTTCCTCTCCGCCTGCGGCTGCGAAATGCGTCCGAACTATTTCAAGAATAGACCACCAAATTGCTATACTATATCTCATGAAAGGATTTATTGATTTTATCCGCGAGCAGGGAGTGGTGGGACTGGCGGTGGCTTTATCCTAGGCGGCGCGGTGTCTAAGGTCGTCTCGGCGCTGGTGAGCGACATTGTCAACCCGTTGCTCGGCCTCGTGCTCGGTGCGGCGGGAGACCTCAAGAGCGCCTCGCTCTCCATAGGCTCGGCGACCATTCTCTACGGCGACCTCATTGTAGTAATTATTGACTTTGTGGTCATTGCGCTTGTGGTCTACTACGGCATTAGGATTATCGGCATTGATCGACTTGACAAGAAGAAAGTGTAGAAATATACTATTATATACATGGAAGACGCTCACATTACCGAGCGCATCAGGGGCCTCCTTGCAGAAGGGAGGCGCAAAGAGGAGATATATCAAACGCTCCTTGCGGAGGGAGTGAGTCTTGCCGACATTGAATCAGGATTTACGGGGCCCACGCAGGAGGCGGCCAAGCGCGACACGCATCAATGGGCGGTGCGGGTAATCGTGGGCATTGGCGTGCTCCTCATTGCGGCGGGCGTCTTCTCTTTCATTGCGGCAAACTGGAACGAAATCAGCCGCGCCGGGAAAGTTGGCCTCATTCTTGCCGCCATGACGCTCTCGTACGGGATTGGCTGGTACCTCAAAGAGTTCCTCGGCTACATCCGCTCGGGCGAGGCGCTCATCTTTCTCGGCTCCATCGCCTATGGTGGAGGCATCTTCCTCGTCGCCCAGCTTTTTAATGTTGCAGTAGAATGGCCGGATGGCTTTATCCTCTGGATGCTCGGCACTCTCATTATGGCTGTCGCCGTTGATTCTTATCTCCTTTACTACCTTGCCATGCCCATTGGTGCCGCGGCGCTTGTTGGACATCCGCTCATCATGGTTGAGCGCTTCTGGTCAGCAGGTAGTCCGGGCGCCATCCCGATGTCCCTCGCACTTCTCATCCTTGCCGTGGCGCTTACCTTTACAGTCGGGTGGCTCATTCGTCGGAGGATGCCGGAAGAACAGAAAAAATTCTACTAATACTATGTTTGCGCTTGACTACATCCCCTTTCTCATTATCATCGCAGTCGCGATTCCGCTCCTCCTGCTCTTCTTTCTCCTGCGTCTTGTGCTCGGGTTTTTCAAAGGCAAGAGCGCGGCGGGCGTTCCCAGTGAGTGGCACCTAATGGTAGCCAATTCCCGCGAGGATGCAGTGAGCCAAGCGCTCTTCCTCCTCTCCTTTCTCTTTCTCGGCATTACGCTCCTGCGCCTCAATCAGGAGATGAATTACCTGCTACAGTGGCAGACGATACTCCTCATCTCATCCCTCGCCGCTCTCGCGGGCGCTTATACGTTAAAAAATGTGTATCTCCTTGCGGGCGGTCTGGTGAGCATCAGCATGTGGTGGACCACGCAGGCAGATCTCTGGGGTGAGAAAATTAACGTTGCTCCTGCATCCGTTGTTGCCGGCATCGGTCTCATTGCAACACTTTTCTATACCTTGGGGCGCCTGCATGAGTGGAACCCGCGTGCCAAGCGCTTTGCGCTTACTTACCTTGTGTTTGGTCTCGTGTCCGCAACGGTCATCCTTTTCATCTTCTCTACCGGCTTGGGACTCGAAGGTTTGGAAGAGCTCACCGACGGTGCGCCAATTACCCAGGTCCCGCAGGTACTCCTCTCTCTTCTTGTGTTTGCAATTGCCATCGTCGCCGCGCTTGCGATGGCGGTAATGAAGAAGCTCATCTTCCCCGGCGAGCTGGCAGGAGTGCTGATTGTTGCAGCGCTCATTGGGAGCATCGCCTTCCTCCCCGCGCAGACGCTTGTCAAAGGTGACTCCTATGGCTTTTCGCGCGAGCTTACCAGTACGGGCATCATCTGGGCGAGCATCTTTAACATTGCACTCCTTGCCGAGCTCGTGGGCATCGTCTTTATGGGTTACGCGCGGCGCGCCACTTGGCTCATTAACCTTGGCGCCTTGGGGCTCTTCATCTTCATCTTTACCAAATACTTTGACTGGTTCTTTAGCTTTCTCAACAAGAGCGTCTTCTTTATCGGGGCGGGGCTCCTGCTCTTCCTGCTCGGTTGGGGGATGGAACGCGGCCGCCGCCGCATGCTTGCGCGCATGCGCGCGCAAGCGCCACAGCCATGATACCCAAGAGCACAAAATTTATTCTCGCCTTTGCCCTGCAGGTCATCGTCATCCTCGGGCTCATTATCCTCAACCTCTCGGTGGTGGAGGGCGGCACCGAAGTCTTTTTGCGCATCCAGCCTGTTGACCCACGCGACCCGCTCCGCGGCGACTATGTGAGCTTCCAGTACGAGATTTCGCGGATTAGCTACTACCAGATCAGATCCGACAGCAATACTTCTGTCCGCAATGGAGATGAGCTCTATGTGGTGTTGCGAGAGGGGAGTCCGTATTGGCACGTTGATTATGCAAGTCTTACAATGCCACCTGTTAACAACGGTCTTATTTTTATCAAGGGCCGTGTGGTTTCGGGAGGTATAGACCCATATGCTCCCCGACAAGAGCTCGCAACTTCTACGCGGTTCATACCCATTACTCAAAAAGAATTTAGAGTCTCCTACGATATTGAGCAGTACTACATCCCCGAGGGGGCGGGGAACAATGTTAGCTTTTGGAATAAAGACGCAGGCATGCGCGTGAAGGTGGACGAGCGCGGCAAAGCCATTCCCACACAACTCTACGTTGACGGCAAAAAATGGCCGTAGAAGAGAAAGCAGTTTTTGGCGGGGGATGTTTTTGGTGCACGGAGGCAGTGTTTACAATGCTTAAGGGGGTGAGTGCGGTAATGCCCGGCTATGCGACAAGTAATTCAAAAGATGCTAAAGAAGCCCCTAGTTATGAAGAAGTGAGTACAAGGGAGACGAATTATGTGGAATCGGTAGAGATTAGCTACGACCCAAGCATAACGACTTACCGCGAACTTCTTGACGTATTTTTTGCCTCTCACGACCCTACAACACTCAACCGGCAGGACAATGATGTGGGATCACAGTACCGCTCGGTAATTTTTTACCACGATGATGCAGAGCGCAAAGAAGTAGAGAAATATATAGAAAAGTGCCAGGTATCAGGCGCCAAGTATCAAGGGAGGAAAATTGTGACAGCGGTTGAGCCGCTGGTGAAATTTTACCCGGCGGAGGACTACCACCATGACTACTTTGCAACACATAAGAACGCGCCCTATTGCCAGCTCATCATTGAACCGAAGCTGGAAAAGATTAAAAGCGCATTTGCTGATAAGATACAAAAATGAAAAAGGACGAAGAACTGTCGCCAGACCTGCGACGCGTGGCGCGGGAGGGAGGAACGGAGACGCCCGGGAGCGGCAAGTATCTGCATGAGAAGGCAAAAGGCATGTACCATTGCGCCGTCTGCGGCGCGGAGCTTTTCTCATCCGAAACAAAATTTGATTCCGGCACCGGCTGGCCTAGCTTTACCGAGCCAGTGAATCTAGAACAGATAGAGTTACGTGATGATAGTAGTGAGGGAATGCAGCGTACCGAGATACGCTGCAAGAACTGCGGCGCGCATCTCGGGCATGTATTCAACGATCTGCCCGACGGCAAGGCGGGCAAGCGCTATTGCATCAATTCAGTCTGTCTGGACTTGGAGAAAAAGGACTAGGAGCCGCCGAAAATTTTTTTAATGCGCTCCGCGTGCTTAGGCCAGCGGGCGCTGATCTTATCTTGGAGCACCACCCGCCATCCGAGGAGCTCTAAACCCACAATACCGAGCCACGCGCCGGGAGTGAGTGGCGTAACGAGCGCAATGAGCCCGAGGATAAGGAGCAGGACCCCGAGCGTTTTTTTGAGAACGAGTTTCGTCCTTTGCATGCTCGCATGATAGACTTATTGCAGTATGGCGTCAAAGAAGGAAACCTTTGCCCTCTATGTGCGGACATTTGTCTTTGGCGTGGAAGACAGTCTTGTTTCAACTGTGGGGCTCCTCTCGGGAGTGGCGCTTGCGGGGGCAAGCCGCAATACCATCCTGCTCTCCGGATCCATTCTCATCTTTGTTGAGGCCTTCTCTATGGGAGTGGGGAGTCTCCTCTCCGAGCACCAGGCCGAGAAGTACCTTGCTCGCCGCGATGTGCCCATCCTGCACTCGGCTATCGCCGGTGTGTTGATGTTCATCTCCTACCTCGGGGCGGGGTTCATCCCCCTCGCCCCTTATCTTTATTATGAAAATCATACGGCAGTGATACTCTCCATCGCGTTTGCTCTCCTCGCCCTCTTTGTGCTCGGGTTGGTGAGCGCTGCCATCTTCAAGACTCGCCTGTTGCGCAATGCCTTTGAGATGCTTATTATTGGAGGGCTCGCTATCGTGGTGGGCATCGCCGTCGGGCGCCTTGTAGAGGGCGGGCTTCTCACAGTGGGTCTTTAGCGCGCCTTTAGCTCAGTGGTAGAGCGTTCGCTTCACACGCGAAAGGCCGTAGGTTCAATCCCTACAAGGCGCACCATGGAATAAAAAAGGGTTATAGGTTCAATAACTTGGTAGCACTGAAATCAGGGGACTTGGTACAGATTGTATGTATGAGAGATAGTAACATCATCCTTATAAACTTGAGTATGTAAGGGTATGGTTTTATACTGTGAGTATGGGAAAAGCAAAAACCGCGCGGCAGATGGAGCGGCATTTGAAGGGAATAGCAAATCACTACCGCATTGAAATTTTGCTGTACATCTCCGCGCACGAAGGAGTAACACTTGATGAAATTATTGAAGCCATTAAAGCGAACGAAAAAACACTTGGCGAGCACACAAGGCGACTCCAGCAGGCAGGACTGATTAACAAAAGATATCGTGGTAAGTTTGTTGAGCATTCCCTCTCTCCCTATGGGAAAACGGCTGTCAATTTCTTAAAATTATTTCAACATATTTAAAATATCCTTACAAACTGGAGTTTATGAGTATTATTATAAGTGGATGATAATTAATCTACCCCGCGGATTTTTATTGAGAAGTTAGGGTCATCTACGTACTTTTCTGCGCGGATGTTAATGAGGTAGCGCTCGCGCGCTTGTTCAAACGGCAGTTCGGTGTCAATGAGCCCGAGGGTGTACGCGAGCCGGTCCGAGTTCTTGGGGAAGAAGACCTGCAGGCTGAAGGAGGGGACGCGCCCGGGCGCAATGTTGTTGATGTGCCGGACAATGTTGGTGGTGCAGGTGTTGAAGAGCGTGTTATAAAATTCCGGCTCCTCTTTCAAGGTATTAGCGCGCTTGAGCATGCTCACCAGGAGCTCGCGCGCCTTATCCTGTGTTGCCTTGCCCGGGTAGAGGTAGACGAGGTCTTTGCGGTAATTTGAGCGCAGTTTAATCACATCGCGCTCGTCGGCAATCACATACATGAGTTCGTAGCGATTGAAGAATCCCTTGAGCGCGCTGAAGCGCTCGCCTTTTTCTTTTCTGATTTCTACCGAGATGGCAAGGAATTGATTTCCTTCGAATTCAAAACTCAAAAAAGTGTGCGCCGAGCCGGGGACGCCTGAAAAGGGCTCCACCACATACCACACCCGCGATAGTTGCCGCAGGTCAAACTTTTTGTCGTAATAGCGAGGCGTGTAGCTTGTTGTTGATGCGTAGACGAAGTTGCGTATGTTATAGACGGTGACTATGTTTCCCTTAATCTCCGCAGATGGGAGCACCGCTTGGTCGATATTCCATTCTCTATTATTTGAAGGCTCTCCGATCTGAAGCATTGCCGCATACGCAAGCGCCAACACAGCAAGAGGGATGAGCACATATTTACATACCTTGCGGAGCATATACGCTATTCTAGCATTTTGTGCTATACTAGGCTTGTTATGAAATCAGCGCTGTCAGTACTGCTTATTGCAAGTCTTATCGGCATTGCCGCGCTGGGGGCTTTAAGTGTGCACGCAGGCATGCAGGACCACGACGGTAACTGCGCAATAGCGCTCGCGCAGGGCACAGACTGCCCCAGACAGGCAAATCCTCTTGACTACGCTTCTTTTCACATTGGCGCATTCAAGAATTTTTCACTGGCTACAGTGGGCGCCCTCTTTGCGCTTCTTGCCGCAGTTGTGGCGGGTGTTGCTGTGCGAGTAAATAGGGACTTAAGTACGCTTTTACATCCTCGGGTGGCCTATGCTCGATATCTGAAAGATTCTGTGGTTTATGTGCCTCAATGTGGATTTATCCATTGGCTCGCGCTTCACGAAAATAGTCCAGCTTCTCTCCCTAGGGCAGCGATGTAAACAGGTGTATTTTTGCCTGTTCGCTGCTGTCCAATCCCTTATAAAGGGATTTTTAGTTGCACAATAAATCATCACACATATGAACAAAGTAATTATCGGCATCGTTATCACACTTATCGCACTTGGCGGCATTATTTGGGTTGCGCGTCCGAGTGCGCAAAACGCTGCTCCGTCTCCCCGCGCCTCTGGCGGGACACTGCGCGTAGAAGGTGAGAGCTCTTACAATTTTGGCAGTATCTCCATGGCAGCTGGCACCGTATCCCGCATCTTTACCCTGCGCAATACCGGCACCGGCGCGCTTACTATTAAAAAAATCTATACGTCGTGCATGTGCACTACCGCACTACTGCGTCTGGGAGGCGCTGCAAGCAGTTCGGGAGAACTTAAACAGTTTGGACCTTTTGGTATGCCCGGGCACGGCGCTGTACCATCCATTAACCAGCAAATCGGACCGAGTGAGGCGGCGACGGTTGATATCGTCTTTGACCCGGCGGCACATGGCCCGGCCGGAGTCGGGCGGATAGAGCGAGTCGTTACCATAGAGAATGATGCCGGAGACCCGGTGGAACTCTCATTCAGCGCGCAAGTGACCCCATAGTCTACACTATGAGTAAAAAATTAACCGCACTTATCATGGCTGGTGCACTGCTTGTCGCCGCAGTACTCTTCTTCAGAATGGGGAACATCGGCACCGGCGCACTCTGGAGCATCAGCAATGAGGGTAGTTGGCTCCTCCCGCTGGTGCTCGTTGCGGCGCTGATTGACAGCATCAACCCCTGCGCCTTCGGCATCCTTCTCTTGACCGTGGCCTTTCTCCTCTCCATAGGGAAGGCGCGCCTCGGCATCCTTAAAATCGGAGGGGCCTACGTCATAGGCATCCTTGCAGTGTACTTCCTTATCGGGCTAGGTATCTTACAGGCGCTCCACCTTTTTAACACGCCGCACTTCATGGCAAAGCTCGGCGCAGGTCTCTTGATTGTTCTTGGTGCCATCAATCTTATCAGCGAATTCTTCCCCTCATTTCCGCTTAAGCCCCGCATCCCCCACGCGGCACACAAAAAGATGGCGGAGCTGATGGAGAAGGCGTCCATCCCTACCGCATTTGTTTTGGGTGCGCTCGTAGGTCTCTGTGAGTTCCCTTGTACCGGCGGACCCTATCTCATGGTGCTTGGGCTCTTGCATGACAATACGACCTACCTCACTGGCGTGGGCTATCTCATTCTCTATAACGCTGTTTTCATCATCCCCCTCGTCATCGTGCTCCTTATTGCAAGTGATGCTACGCTTGTGGAAAAGGTAAGAGCATGGAAGCAGTCGGAGACAAAGCACATGAGACTATGGGGCGGTATTGCCATGATTATTCTGGGTCTTAGCATCTTTCTCCTCTAATACACCATGACTACTATCACTAAACAACAGTTTGACGCAGTGCTTGAAAAAGTTGAACAACTGAAGCGCTCCGGCGACATTGACCTCTCAAGTGAAGAGGACTTGAGCATTGCCATTATGAATCTCTTGAGCTTGGAAGAGCACTTCTTTTTCACCGCAGAAAAAACCAAGAAGCCAGAGTATCTTACTCTCTTACATGAAGCACGCACCGTGCGACGAGAACTACTCGCTACCATGATGGATGCAAACGAGGGCGAAACGTGGTGCATTGCCAAACATCTCCTCGCAGCCACCATGCGGCTGATTGAAGTGGGCGCCAAGCTTCAGAGCGGTAATAAAAGCGCGGATGCGCAGGCGATGTTTGACCGCGCGTATAAGCTCTACACGCTCTTTTGGGCTCTGCGACTTAAACTTGTTGACGTATCCGGACTTAAAGCGGCAGAAGGAGGTAAACCATGGACGCTTGAAACTATTATGAATAAATTAGTTGATTGCTGCGATGAAAAATAACCCATTACTCCCTGCGAGCATCGTTCTTGCTGCGTTCATTCTTGCGGGAACGTGGCTCTATGTCTCTGGACCTGTAGTAAAGTCCGAGCCAGCCGCGGTGGCAGAAGAGACTATCCTCCCGCCGGAGGGTGTGGAATTGCCTGTTTCGTGGGGTGACCTCGGAGCGCAATTGCTGGCCACAGGGGTCATTGACCGGCAGAAGTTTGATGCCCTATACAAGGGCCGCGGCGGCCTTAGCGAGAAGGAGCGCGTACTTCTCGAAGAAGAGAGTGTACAGAGACTGCGCATAACGCCAGAGAACGCGCCCTTCTTTCTCAACCTTTTTTGGGCGCTAGGATTGGGGAACAAGAACACTATACTGGAGAAAGGCGAGATGACTAATCCGGAGTATGGAGGAGCGGGTAACTTTGCTTCCACCGGCGGATGGACGCTTGCCAAGGGAGACGCGATGGATCACTACAGCGCGCACCCCTTCATAATGCTCTCGAGAGAACATCAGGAACTTGTTGAACGCGTAAGCAAAGGTATCTACCGCCCCTGTTGTAATAATTCCACTCACTTTCCCGACTGCAATCATGGCATGGCAATGCTGGGACTCCTTGAGCTCATGGCGAGTCAAGGGGTGAGCGAGGAGGATATGTATAAAACAGCGCTTGTCGTTAATGCGTACTGGTTCCCCGATACCTACCTTACCATTGCGCGCTATCTTGCCGCGCAGGGTGTAAAATGGGAGGACGCCGACCCTAAAAAACTTCTCGGCGCGGAATACTCAAGCGGCTCCGGCTACCAGCAGATTCTCACGCACGTAGCCCCGCTGGAGGGGGGAAGCGGCGGCGGATGCAGTGTGTAAGAGAAAAAGATTATCAGATGGATTATTAGCTCTCATAGATAAATACTATGGAAAGACTCTCACTCACATCGTACGTCTGGAAGTGCATACTCGGCGCAGAAGTCATCTATACACTCTGCCTTATCGGCGGATATCTGCCCTGGCGCACCCAGAGGGGGATTGAACTGCACCACACGCTTTTTGAGACCTTGCCCGGCTTTGTGTGGGGCAACAGCACAAGCATACTCTGGGGAGCGCTTGCTATAGCGGTGTTCGCGGTTTTCTTTGGCTCCTACATGGTCTGGATGCACAACTCAAGCTTAATCAAATAATAAGTGTAGGATTATGAATAGCAGTAATCTTACAAAATCAATTTTCTTTGGAACATTGGCTGGCGGGCACCACAGAGAAGGGGTGCTCTCATTCAGCCGACTAACGTCTGCTCCAAAATCAATAGAGTTAAAAATTACTGGAATAGCCGATACAATCAGAACTTTTACATGGCAATTAGATAAATAATATGCAGTATATTTGGTTAATTTGGAGGAGAATTAAATTAATGAAGTAACTATACACTTATGAATCAGCTACACGATAATAATAATGAAAGCAACAAAAAATTTTATCAATGCCCGGAGTGCGGTTTGCATTATAAAGACAAGGATCAGGCGGAAAAATGCGAAGCGTGGTGCAAAGAACACAAGAGCTGCAATGTAGAAATTACAAGTAGTGCCATTGAGAATAAAAAAATAAAATGAAAAAAGAAACATACAAAATTCGCGGGATGCATTGCGCCAGTTGTGTTGCAACAATTGAACACGTGCTCGGCACGACGGCGGGTGTGCATTCAGCCTCGGTCAATGTTGCTTCAGAGTCGGCGTTGATAGAGTTTGAAGAAAGCATCATTTCCGAGGCAGATCTTGCAAAGATCGTTGAATCAGTTGGCTACCACCTTGAGATCGGTGCGAAGGAGAAGGAAGTCGTTGCCGATAATCGCACCAGGACAATTTCAATGAAGGTTGTCGGCATGGATTCTCCGCATTGCGCAATGGTTGTTGAGGGCGCTCTTAAAAAATTGCCGGGCATAAAAAATATCGATGTTGATTTTTCAAACCGTCGGGCAACGGTGGTTTTTGATTCATCTTTGACGACCAGTGACGCCATTTTCAAAGTTATTGCTGACGTCGGCTACACGCCGATTAAAGAAGAGGGCGAAGCGGAAGAAATTTTGGATAAGGAAAAAGTTGAACAGGAAAAGCAAATAAAAATCATGAAGAGAAAGCTGGTGGTTGGCGGTATTCTTTCAGCTTTCATCTTTTTAGGCAGTTTCCCGGAATGGTTCTCTTTTATGCCACAGATTTTTAATAATAACTGGACTCTGTTGCTCTTAACCGCCCCGGTGCAGTTCTGGATCGGCTCTCAATTTTACAGCGGGCTGAAACTTCTCATAAAATATCGCACTGCCGATATGAACACTCTGATTGCCATTGGCACACTAGCCGCCTATTTTTACAGTGCGGCAGTCACCGTGTTTCCCGTTTTCTTCACTAGAGAGGAGATGCAGCCGGCGCTCTACTTCGACACTTCAGCGATTATTATCACCCTCATTCTCTTGGGGAAATATTTTGAGGTGTTGATGAAGGGGAGGGCTTCAGAAGCAATAAAAAAACTCATTGGCTTGCAACCCAAAACCGCACAAGTGCTAAGGGATGGAAAAGAAATTGGAATACCGATTGCCGACGTCATCGTCGGTGATGCGATAATTGTCCGGCCTGGAGAAAGAATCCCCGTTGACGGCAGCATAAGCGAGGGAGAATCAGAAATTGATGAATCAATGATCACCGGAGAATCAATGCCGGTTCATAAAAAGGTTGGCAGCGCAGTCATCGGCAGCACCATAAATAAATTCGGAACCTTCACGTTCCGTGCGACTAAGGTTGGCAAAGACACCGTGCTTTCGCAGATTATCAAAATGGTGGAAGAAGCGCAGGGTTCAAAGGCCCCGATCCAGCGACTGGCTGATCTCGTGTCTTCTTACTTCGTCCCCGCGGTATTTATCGTCGCTTTTTTGACTTTTATTGTGTGGCTCTTTCTCGGACCCGTCCCCGCTTTTACCTTTGCGCTTATAAACTTTATTGCCGTATTGATTATCGCGTGCCCCTGCGCTCTCGGCCTTGCCACGCCTATGGCTATCATGGTCTCTTCCGGCAGTGCGGCGCATAAGGGGATTCTGATAAAAGACGCCGCTTCGCTTGAAATTGCCAATAAAATAAACACGGTGGTTTTAGATAAGACGGGCACTCTTACTCAAGGGAAGCCGCAGTTGACGGATATTATTATGTTCAACGACAATCGCCAGGCAGAAATACTTTCCCTTGCCGCTTCACTGGAACAGCGGTCGGAACATCCTCTGGCGCAGGCCATTATAAACAAGGCAGTAAAAGAAAAAACAGAATTATATACAGTAGAGGATTTTAACGCTATCTCCGGGAAGGGCGTGCGGGGATTTTTGCAGATTCAATCCCAAAGGATTGAGGCATATCTGGGCAATAGAGCCCTCATGGCGGATATCGGCCTTGATAGTTCTCTGTACGAAGTTGCCATCAGTAAGCTTGAAAATGAGGGTAAGACGGTAATGATTCTCGCCAGCGACAAAAAGATTAAGGGCGCGCTTGCGGTTGCCGATGTGCTGAAAAAGGAATCAGTTGAAGCGGTGCGGACCCTCAAAAAGAACAATATAGACGTGTGGATGCTTACCGGAGACAATGACCGCACTGCCCGCGCCATTGCGGCTCAAGCAGATATAGATAATGTAATGAGCGAGGTATTGCCCGACAAAAAATCTGAAAAGGTGCGCGAGATTCAGGAGCAAGGGAAAATTGTGGCAATGATCGGCGATGGCATCAACGACGCGCCTGCGCTCACCCAAGCTAACATCGGTATCGCTATGGGCGAGGGTACGGACATCGCCATGGAATCAGCCAACATTACATTGATGAGAGGAGATTTGATGCTCATTCCCGAAGTAATAAAAATTTCACAGCGTACTATGAGAATAATAAAACAAAATCTTTTCTGGGCATTTTTCTACAACATCGCCTTTATCCCCGTTGCCGCCGGAGTCCTTTACCCATTCTTTGGAATCCTGCTCAATCCAATTTTTGCCGCCGCGGCGATGGCCTTTAGCAGTATCAGTGTTGTGTTAAATTCATTACGATTGAGGAGTATATAGGAAATCTGCTACACTGGAATGAGGTCGTATTACTGTCAATTAACATAATTTTATGATGGGATTTGGCTACAGTGGTGTCGGCTTGGGGTCTCTCCTCATGCCGCTTATGGGTATTGTTTGGCTTATCGTCGGGATATTCCTGATTGTCTGGCTTTGGAAGCAGATCAGCAAGTAACGTGCTACTATCAAGGCATGCATAAGCGCATCGTCATCCTTGGCGGAGGCTTTGCAGGCCTCTATACCTACAAACATCTGCGCCGCTTGCTGGCGCGCGTTCCTGATGTGCGCATCACGCTGGTAAGCGAGAAAAATTACCTGCTCTTTACCCCTCTCCTGCACGAGGTGGCCACGGGCGGGCTCATGCCGGAGGTCATTATAGAGCCGATCCGTACGATGCTTGACCTTTCCCGCAGCGATTTTTGCAAAGCGAGGGTAAAACGGATATCACTCACTACGGCCAAGGTGGAAACCAGCGAGGGAGAGCTCCCGTATGACTACCTTGTGCTTGCGCTTGGCTCGGAGACAAATTTTTACAACACGCCCGGCGCGAGCGAGCATGCCTACTCGATTAAGACGCTTGCGGATGCCGCGCGGATTAAAAATCAAATTCTCGCAAACTTTGAACATGCCGTCTATGCGCCGGAGCAAGAGCGTTCCTCACTCGGCACTGTCGTGGTGGTAGGAGGAGGGCCAACGGGCGTTGAACTTGCCGGAGAGCTTGCAGAATTTCTCAACCGCACACTCTTGCCCACCTATGGCGCCGGGGAGCGTGCGGAGCCCAGTGTGATTCTCCTGGAACGCGGCGAACGAATTCTTGGTTATGAACCAGAACGGGTAAGCAATTACGCGCGCGACGTGCTCATGAGGAAAGGAGTGAACGTTCGCGCGAGTATGACCGTTGCCGAGGTGAGCGGAGACGGCGTTTTATTAAAGAGCGGAGATCGCATTGCGGCGCGGATCGTTATTTGGGCCGCGGGGGTCAAGCCGCGCGTCCTGAAGCTCCAGCCTCCCTCGATACTGGAGGCTGATGGGCGCATCCCCGTGGATGCGCTCCTGCGTGTGCGCGGCTACGAGAATGTTTTTGCGCTGGGAGACCTTGCGGCGGTGACAGACGCGCACGGAGTGCGCGTCCCCGACCTTGCCCAGTCGGCGAGCAAGGAGGCCAAAGTAGCCGCGCACAACATTGCCGCGGCTATCGTAGGGACCAAACAGCGTGTGTTTACCTGGCGGCCGACGGGATTCCTTATTTCACTCGGCAGGTGGGCGGCGGTAGGCAACATCTATGGGATTTTTGTAAAAGGACCCCACATCTGGTGGCTCTGGCGCACTGTCTACCTTTTTAAGATGCTTTCATGGCAAAAAAAGCTCGCTGTAGCCGTCGCGTGGACGGTCAACCTATTTTCTCGGCGTGATGTGAGCGAATTATAGCGGTTTTCCACCGCGTTTTTGACGCTATGCCTGTATAATACAGTCATGGCACTTACTGTGCTGATGTTCGGCTGGGAATTCCCTCCTAGATCCAGCGGCGGTTTGGGAGTAGCATGTTTTGGATTGACCCGCGCGCTTGCCAATAAGGGAGTGCGGATGCGTTTTGTGCTCCCCAAGCGCATGGCTCCGGACGTAAGCTTTATGGATTTTAGCTTTGCCGACGTGCCGGATATTGCGGTAACCGGAGTAAATTCACTCCTCTACCCTTACGTTACTGAAGGGAGCTATCTCTCCTCCTATTATGCCGTAGGAGGCAGTATCTATGGTGGCTCCTTGTTTGAGGAGGTGCTTCTCTATGCAGCCAAAGCTGCCGAGATTGCGTGGCGCTCGCGCTTTGATGTAATTCACGCGCATGACTGGCTCTCCTTCCTTGCAGGGCTAGAGGCCAAGCGGGTGAGCGGGAAGCCTCTGGTAGTGCACGTGCACGCGACGGAGTTTGATAGGAGTGGCGGTACGAACGTCAATCCGCGCGTCTATGAGATTGAGAGACGCGGCATGCAGGAAGCCGACCGCGTGATTACCGTCTCGCAGTTGACCAAACAAATTGTCATAGAGAAGTACGGGATAGCGCCAGAAAAAGTAGAAGTTGTGCACAATGGGATTGAGAGGACTGACTTCAGGCCGCTCCCTTCGGACCTTGACGCGCTCAAACGGAACGGAAAAAAGATTGTGCTCTTCCACGGCCGCATTACGTTGCAGAAGGGTCCGGACTATTTTGTGCGTACTGCCAAGAGGGTGCTTGAGTATTATCCCGATGCAGTTTTTATTGTCTCCGGCATTGGTGATATGTTGCCGCAGATGCTGTGTGAGACAGTTGCACTGGGCATTTCTGATAAAGTCTTTTTTGTGGGAGCGCTCTGGGATGAAGAGCGTGACCGCGTCTACCAGGCGGCGGATGTAGTGGTTATGCCCTCAGTCTCGGAACCCTTCGGCATCGTGCCGCTGGAGGCGCTTGTCAATGGCGCGCCGGTGCTTATTTCTAAACAGTCGGGAGTCTCGGAGGTGCTCTCACATGCACTCAAGAGTGACTTTTGGGACACGGATGAGATGGCAAATAAGATTGTAGGCCTTCTCAAGAATGAATCACTCAAAAATACCCTGCGCAGCAACGGTGGCAGGGAAGTGGGCGCCGTTACCTGGTCAAAGGCCGCGCAGAAGGTGCTGGGGATTTACCAGTCGCTCGTGCCCCGTTTCGCATAATGGCTTCAGTTTGCTTTTACTTTCAAGTACATCAGCCCTGGCGCGTCAAACGCTTCAGGATTTTTGATATTGGCCACGGCGGGCGCTACTTTGACGACCACTCCAAGACCAATCTCAACAATGAAAAAATTTTCCGCAAGGTCGCCGAGAAGTCATACCTGCCCGCCAACGAGGTGATGCTCTCTCTGCTCACCACACACCCGGAGTTTCGCATTAGCTACTCACTCTCGGGAGTGCTCATGGAGCAGATGGAGAGCTTTGGCCCCGACGTGCTGGACTCTTTCCAGCGTCTCGTAGATACCGGGCGCGCGGAACTCCTTTCTGAGACCTACTATCATTCACTCTCCTTTCTCTACTCGCGCGAGGAATTTGCCGAGCAGGTAAAACTCCATCGCGATAAGGTGCGCTCGCTCTTTGGCGTGACGCCGAAGGTTTTTAGGAACACCGAGCTCATCTTTAATAACGATTTGGCACAGGCGGTAGCCGAGCTTGGCTACAGCGCTGTCTTAGCCGAGGGCGCTGACCATGTGCTTGGCTGGCGCAGTCCCAACTTTCTCTATACGCCCAAGGGGGCAGGGGGGATTAAGCTCCTCCTCAAAAACTACAAACTCTCCGACGATATTGCCTTCCGTTTTGGCGAGCGTAGCTGGAAGGAGTTCCCCCTCACGGCGCCCAAGTTTGCGCAGTGGGTAAATGCGATTAACGGCAACGGCAATGTGGTGAATCTCTTTATGGATTACGAGACCTTCGGCGAGCACCAGTGGGAAGACACGGGCATCTTCAAATTCATGGAATCGCTCCCGCGGGAAATCCTCAAGCATCCCGACAACGACTTTGTGACCGTCTCCGAGGCGGCAGAGCGCTACGCGCCGGTGGCGGAGCTGGATATCCCGCACTACGTCTCATGGGCGGATACCGAGCGCGACCTCTCGGCCTGGCTCTCTAACGAGATTCAGCACGATGCCATCAGCAAACTCTATGCGCTGGAGGGCGAGGTGAAGGGGAGCGGCAATCGCCGCCTTGTGGAGGACTGGCGGCGGCTCACAACCTCGGACCATTTTTACTATATGTGCACCAAGTGGTGGAACGACGGCGACGTGCACAAGTATTTCAATCCCTACGAGTCTCCCTATGACGCCTTCATCTCCTACATGAATGTATTAGAGGATTTGAAGTTACGATTAGCAGCTAAGTAATTATTTGTAACTATATTTTGCTTGAAAAAAAATCATACCACTTTTCTACGATCGTGCTTTTTTGGTATGATTTTGAAACGCATTTACTTTTTGGCTGTTTTTTGCTAGCATTGCCTTAGAAAGCTCGTTAAAGGGAGGAATCCTGTAATGTCGATTGACCTTGCTATTATTCCAGACGATCAGGAGAATACGGAGATTGCCCAAGAGTTACTAGCTAAACTCAAAGGAGTCGACGTAAATGTCCACATTCTGCCCCCGGGAGTAAAAGAAAGAGTACCCACTCCATTCGTCAGAGACGAGACGGGATACAAGCACTTTGGGATTGAAGGGATCAACCACTTCGTCCAAAAACGCTTACAGCAAGCTAACCCTGCAATTGAATAGTGCGCAATGGCCGCCGCGCGGTCTCCTTGGGAGCTCCTCTCGTTCACGGTTCTCTTTCGGGACCTTTCTATAATCAAACCGAAAACGACCCGCCGAAGTGCGCCCAGCGGCCGTGCGGCGGCCTCAAGTTCCAGCCTCATCCGTGGGATGAGGCTTTTTCTCTTTCTTTCTCCATTTGATGGAAGTCTCACTTCCATCATTGAGCCATATCTTTGCTTGAAAAAAAATCATACCACTGCCAACCAGAGGTGAGCAAACGGACAATAGTGCCATTCGTTAAGGACGAGAAGGGTTATAAGTACCCTGGCCTCAAAAAAATCGAAGCTTTCGTCAAGCAGCGGCTGAAACAAGCTAACTCTTAAAATTAAAAGGAGGTTCCTGTATGCTCCCTATAGACCCTACGCACAATGTGTGGGGTCTTTTCTTTATCCACCGAAATTTTCCGCATGCGCGTGGTATTATTTCTCTATGGCACGAGCGCTCACGTTGGGCAACGGGAGTATTCTTGTTGGAATTGACCATTTCGGGCAAGTGCGCGACTTTTACTACCCGCACGTCGGATTGGAAAACCACGTTGGCGGGCACTTTGTGCACCGCGTAGGCGTATTCAGTCCTAATCCCGCCGTGGGCGGGACGGGCAAGCTCGCATGGCTCTCTGACCCGTCGTGGAGGGTCTCGGTGGGGAGTAAGGAGGAGTCACTCTCCAGTGATATCCGCGCCGAAAATCGCGACCTTGGCGTCTCGCTCGCCGCGAATGACCTCGTTTATAATGAGCATAACATCTTTATTCGCAAGGTTACCGTCAAGAACCTGCAGGGCGTGAGCCGGCCCATTAAAATTTTTTTCGCGCACCAATTTGAGATTACCGAGTCGCACCGCGCCCACACCGCCTACTATGACCCAGCCGCGCATGCGATTATCCACTACCGCGGCCGCCGCGTATTCCTCATTAATGCCAAACTGGAGGGGCGCGGTTTTGACGACTACTCAACCGGCGTCTTTGACTCGGAGGGCAAGGAAGGGACGCATAAAGATGCCGAGGACGGCACGCTTGCCAAAAACCCGATTGAACACGGCTTGGCGGATTCTGTCATCGGACTCTCCGGCGACTTTGGCCCGGGAGAGGAGAAGACGGTCTATTATTGGGTGGCGGTGGGCAAGACTCACGACTACGTCAAGCGCCTCAACACGATGGTAGAGGAAAAGAGTCCCGCGCACATGATCAAGACCACGGAGGATTACTGGCGTGCGTGGATAAACCGGCAGAATTTTAATTTTCACGGCCTCACGCCGGAAGTGGTGGCTTTATTCAAAAAATCCCTCTTCATCATCCGTGCGCATACCGACCACGGCGGCGCCATCATTGCCTCCAGCGATTCCAGTATGATGCAACAGGGCGGGAAGGATAATTACTGCTATATGTGGCACCGCGACGGGGCCTTCTCCAGCATGGCGCTTGACCGCGCGGGCGACTTTACCGTCTGCCAGCGTTTCTTTGAATTTTCAAACGCGGTCATCGGCGAGGAGGGCTACTTCCTACACAAGTACAGTCCGGACCGCTCTCTTGGCAGCTCTTGGCATGGTTGGGTAGACAAGATAACGCACGAGCCGCGGCTCCCCATACAAGAAGATGAGACGGCGCTCACCATTATTGCACTGTGGAGACACTACGAATTAACCAAGGATTTAGAGTTTATTGAGCTTCTCTACAACTCGCTCATCCGCCGCGCGGCTGACTTCATGGTCTCGTATCGAGACGAGAAGACTGGACTGCCACTTCCCAGCAACGACCTCTGGGAGGAGAATTTCGGCACTCACACCTTCACGGCGGCGAGCGTCTACGGGGCTCTCTCCGCGGCGTCGCACTTCGCCGAGCTTCTGGGAAAAACCAAGAGCCAAACGCGCTTTACGGAGACTGCTCGCCAGATTAAAGAAGCAATTCTCGCCCATCTCTACGATGAGACGGGAGGATATTTTTGCAAATCACTCGGCGATAAGACGGTGGATGCTTCAAGCGCCCTTGGCATCTTTGCCTTCGGTGTGCTCCCCATTGACGACCTGCGTCTCATCCGCGCCATGAAAAAAACCGAAGAGGATCTTACGGTAAAGACCTCTATTGGCGGCATCGCGCGTTACCAGGGCGACCAATACTATCGGAGCAATGCGGGACTCCCCGGTAATCCGTGGATTGTCACCACACTCTGGCTTGCCGAGTATCTCATTGTCGCGGCAGAGAACGACCGCGACCTAGACCGCGCCCGCTCAATCTTCTCTTGGGTAGTATCGCGCGCGGACCGGAGCGGCGCCCTGCCCGAGCAGGTGCATCCCTTCACGGGGGTGCCGCTTAGCGCCTCGCCCCTGGTCTGGAGCCACGCGGCATTTGTTCACGCAATCGTGAGCTATCTAGACAGATTAGAGACGCTCGGAATCTGCAAGGCCCGCGACCAGCTCAACAATTTTTAAGCGTGCTAGAATAATACTATGAAAATCGGATACATCGGACTGGGCAAGATGGGCTACGCGATGACACTTAAACTCCTTGAGGAGGGGCACGAGGTGCTTACCTGCAATCGCTCGCAGGAGTCCCCGAGCTATGGCGGCAAGATCCTCTTGGCGCTCCGGAGCGAGTTTGGCGGCCATGAGGTGGAAGAAAAAACAGTATGAAGCAGGTCATCCTTGCACATCGCGATAGGGCTCTCGTCTCGGCAGAAGAAGTTGCGCGCCGCGCAGAGATGCTTGCCCCGTATCGCAGCTTCCTTTCCACAGTTGCCGAATCGGAAGAGTATGATTTTCCCGAGTCCTCCATCCGCCTGCCCTTTGACGCGGAAATAGAGGAAACGGTTAAATCCCTTTCCTCTCGCTTTAAGACAGGGAAGCTTTTGTATGTAATTCTTATTGGCTCTGGCGGTTCAGCGCTTGGCGCCTATGCAGTGTACGCGGCCCGCTACTCGTGGGCGGATACGCTCACGCCGCGCTCACCAAAGCTGGTCGTATTGGACGGCCTTTCATCCGCTACGCTTGCTACGCTCTTTTCCGTGTTTGACCGCGCTGTGCGCACACCGGACGAAGTGCTGGTCTTTGTTTCCACCAAATCGGGGACTACCACCGAGACCCTCACAACGTATGAGGCGCTCTTTGCATATCTCCACGGACGCTTTGGCGCGCATGCGGGGGAACGTTTTATGTTTATCACCGATGCCGCATCACCCTTGATGGAACAAGTGCGCTTGCGCGGCATTTCTGTGCGCGAGACGGCGCGGCTCGTCGGCGGGCGCTTTTCAATTTTCTCACTCGCGCATCTTCTGCCGCTCTCCGCCGCGGGCATAGACGTCTTCCCGCTTTTGGAGGGCGCGCGCGCCATGCGCGCGCGCTGTCTTGACCCTGACCCGGAAGAGAATCCGGCGCTCGCCGAGGCGGCCATGCTCCACTACCATATGGAGCGCGGCGCGCGTAGCCAGGCGCTCTTCCTTTTTGACGCGGCGCTCGCAGGAGTGGGGAGCTGGTACCGTCAGCTCCTCTCCGAGAGTCTCGGCAAGGAGGGTAAGGGGCTCCTGCCGATAATTGCCGTTGGCCCGCAAGACTTGCACTCAATGGCGCAACTTTTTCTTGGCGGGCCGAAAGATTTTTTTACCACTTTTGTTTCGGTGAATGACGAGCCGGTCATCCGCCTCTCGCGCACGGAGATCGCCGAGCATCTCGGTCTCGGCATTAGCGGCAAGAGTGTCTCGGAAATTGGCCACGCTATACTGGCTGGCGTGCGCGATACGTACGGAGAGCGCAAACTCCCTTTTGTGGATGCGGTGCTCCCCGATGTGAAAGAGCGCTCGGTGGGGCAGTTCCTCATGTGGCGCATGTTCATGGTGATGTACCTCGGCAAACTCCTTGGTGTTAATGCCTTTGACCAACCCGATGTAGAAGTGTATAAGACTGAAACACGGGGCTACCTGTCCCGCTGACTTATGCAGATACTTATAGACATTGGCGGGACTAAGATGCGCATTGGTGTGCCCAAGGAGGGGGGAGATGCTCTTGGTACGTCACGCATTATACATACTCCCGAGACGGGTGATGAGGCCATCCGTCTCCTTGTTGCTACAGGACGCGAGATTGCGGGAGATGCCGAGATTGAAGGGGTCTACGCGGGCGTTCGCGCCTACGACCACGTGGGAGGCGTCATGCGCAGACACCGCACACTCCCGCTCTGGGAAAATTACCCAATCCGCGGAAAGCTTGAAGCTGGCTTTGGTGCCCCTGCGGTAATAGAGAATGACGCGGCAGTAGTGGGCTTGGGCGAGGCGCGCTACGGTGCGGGGAAGAGTTATGAGATCGTGGCCTACCTTACAATCTCTACCGGCGTCGGCGGTGCAAAAATAAGCGGTGGCGCCATTGACGAAAGCGCCATCGGTTTTGAACTTGGCGCAGAAATTATAGATGGCACGCATACATTGGAGGAACTCATTTCAGGCGCGGCAGTGGAGCGTAAATACGGCATGCACCCGCGCGACATCAGCGATGCGAAAGTATGGAGCGAGCTTGCGCATTACCTCGCGATCGGCCTCAACAACTGCATTGTCCACTGGTCTCCCGACTGCGTGATAGTGGGGGGGAGCATGATGAATGAGATCGGCATCCATTTGCCCGCCGTAGAAACTGAACTTAAAAAAATTCTCACCGTCTACGGCTCGGTGCCGCCGCTCCTGCATGCCTCACTCGGGGACCTCGGCGGGCTCTACGGCGCGCTCGCGCTCTCGCAGAAAAGGTAAAAGGGGAGAGGTACGCGCTCTCCCCCGGTCCCGTGCACTGGCGTCGTTGTGTGCTTTTCCTAATTTTTTAGAAAGGTCCCAATTGCCAACTTTGATTGAGCTATCTTGCCTCTGGAGGCTTTGGGAACCTGCACGGGACACTCCCTATCACGTCATACACTGCATCCTTTCTTTTGGGACTGGTCTACTTTTAGTATACTACAGATTGCTGTACAGTGCCAGATATGCACTTCACTGTAGAAAAGAGAGACTCTAATTCACTCGCTCGCGCGGGAATTCTAAAGACCCCGCATGGGAATATCAAAACTCCCGCATTTGTAGCGGTGGCGACCAAAGCAACGGTCAAGTCGCTGACACCTGAGATGCTCACCGAGCTTGGGGCGCAGATGGTCTTGGGCAATACCTACCACCTCTACTTTGAGCCGGGGGAGGGAGTCGTGAAGGCGGCAGGGGGTTTGGGAAAGTTTATGCATTGGGATGGCCCGACCATGACGGATTCAGGTGGCTTTCAGGCCTTCTCTCTCGGCGCCGCGTATAAAAAAGGGGTGAGCAAGATCGCACGGGAAATGACTGAAGTCAGACTCCAGTCAGATGCAGAACCTGCTCTTGCTGTGATTACCGAAGATGGGGTGACCTTTAAGTCGCACTTGGACGGGAGCGAGCACCTCTTCACTCCCGAGCGCTCAATCCAGATCCAGCACGATATCGGTGCGGACATCATATTTGCCTTTGACGAGTGCACCTCTCCGCACGCCAGTGACTCGTATCAGAGAGAGGCGCTTGCGCGGACGCACCGCTGGGCAACACGCTCACTTGTCCAACATCGGATGTTGGACAATGCGCAATTACTTTTTGGCATCGTGCAGGGAGGGAGAGTGCAGGAATTGCGTGAAGAGAGTGCGCGGGTCATTGGCGGGATATGTCCACCAGCTGGCGGATTTGACGGTTTTGGCATCGGGGGTTCCTTTACTAAGGATGATGTGCACACCGCAGTTGGCTGGGTGAACACACTCTTGCCGGAGGATAAGCCGCGGCACCTCCTTGGCATCGGCGAGCCGGAGGATATTGTGCTTGCGGTGGAGCAGGGGTGCGACCTCTTTGACTGTGTGACGCCAACGAGGAATGCCAGGAACGGCTCGCTCTACACGAGGGAGGGGAAGATGAATATAGGCAATGCTCGCTACCGCAAGGATTTTTTTCCCATACAGCAGGACTGCGATTGTTATACCTGTAATAATTTTACAAAATCCTACCTCGCGCACCTCTTCCGTGCGCATGAGATGCTCGCAGGCACGCTTGCCACGATTCACAACCTGCGCTTTATCATCCACCTCACCGAGGAACTCCGCGCAGCAATCCTTGATGGTACCTTGAGCGAGTATAAAAATAAGTTCCTCACAAGGTACAAAAAATAAAAGGCGGTTCTGCTTGTTGTGCCAGAACCGCCTCGGAGCGTGCGCTACCATACGGGTGGCTTAACAGGGGAGCCTATGCAGTGCCGAGTGGGGCACAAGCACGGCTCGCGGCAACTGCGGGCCCGGGTGCACCCGAATCTGCGCACGAGGCATCCATTACCAGCGTAGCACCGCATGCTAGCGCGTCAATGCAATTACCGCATAGTTGTGCATAAATGAAAAAAGCGGTCTCGGCTGGGTGAGACCGCCTCGTGTGCAGTTTGAGCTCGGCGCAATGTGCGTCAAGGCAATACTTAAGCTCTCCGACATGCCCTTTGAAACGGGCAAACGCTGGATTGGGAATCAGAATGCGTTTGTTGAAGCGCTCCGTTCCGCGCTCATCCCTCTGCCACCACAATTTAATTCAAAAGGGGTTCCTGCGATTGATTTTGCGCGCGCATACCATGAATTGGGGATGGACCAAGCGTACGATAGTTTTCTAACCACTGCTTCTCAACAGACTGCGGATGAGTACTGGGATATCCCTGTGCTGAAAGGGGTTAGCTCTGATAGGGTAGTAAAAACTCTGCGCCACCTCGGCGTGGATGTCTATCTGTAGACCGAGGACTTAGGCAAGTCAGTTATGGTCAATGATCGGAATCCCAAGGATGGCTCCTACTGGGTTCGCTGTAAAGCAAGCGTTGAAGCCGATGAGAAGAACAAAAATCTCTCTGCAGACAATCTTGCCCAAAAAGGTATCAGAGGTCTTACCGTGCTAGAACGGCTCTTGCTTGAGCTAGCGTACTATCTGGCAAGTGATGCTCATCTTGATGTTACTACGGTAACCCTCTGCTCCGGCTCTCGCGACTCTGGTGGCTATGTCCCGAACGTGTACTGGTACTCGCGCAGCCGCGGGGTCTGCGTCGACTGGTGCGGTCCGGGCAACCGCAACGACAATCTCCGCGCTCGCGCAGCAGTTTCAGTTTCTCTGCCGCAGGCAGCTTGATTCTTCTTTCTTGTACCCTTGCCTCATCTCGCTCTTTTTCCAAAAAGGGCGGGATTTTGTGTTACAGTGCAATTATGAACACGTTTACCTTACATTCTCCCTTTAAGCCCGCGGGTGATCAGCCGCAGGCGATAAAGAAGCTGGTGGAGGGATTTAAAAAAGGCAGTCCCCGCAAAAAAGAGCGGGGCAAGCCTTGCCAGACGCTCTTGGGTGTGACGGGGTCAGGGAAGACATTTACCATGGCCAATGTCATTGCGGCGCTGCAAAAGCCCACACTCGTCATTGCGCACAACAAGACCCTTGCCGCTCAGCTTGCGCAGGAGTATCGGCAGTTCTTTCCCGAGAATGCCGTGCACTACTTTGTCTCCTACTACGACTACTATCAGCCGGAGGCCTACCTCCCCGTTACCGATACCTATATTGAGAAGGACGCCTCTATCAATGAGGAAATTGACCGTCTGCGCCACGCCAGCACCCAGGCGCTCCTGACTCGGAAAGATGTGATTATCGTTGCCTCCGTCTCCTGCATTTACGGATTGGGGAGCCCCGAGGAGTACGAGCGCGAGAATCTCAAACTCTCTGTGGGTACGAAGCTCTCGCGCTCCGAACTCCTCCAGCATCTGGTGCGCATACATTTTGAGCGCACCAGCGCTGACTTGAAACCCGGCAGCTTCCGCGCGCGCGGCGACACCGTAGAGATCATGCCGACGGGAGGCACGCACACGTTGAGCATTCGCATTAAGGGCGGCGCTGTGGCGGGAATAAGCGCCATTGACCCCGTCTCCCGCCGCATTCTACGCGAGGAGAAAAATGTTTTTATTTTCCCCGCCAAGCATTTTATTACCAGCAAGGCGGCGCGCGAGGCGGCAATCAAATCTATCCAACTTGAGCTCGCCGAGCGTTTTAAGGAATTTGAAAAGGCCGGCAAGCTCCTGGAGGCCGAGCGTCTCAAGCGCCGCACTACCTACGACGTTGCTATGATCCGCGAGGTGGGCTACTGCTCGGGTATTGAGAACTACTCGCGGCACCTCTCCGGCCGCGCGACAGGAACGCCGCCCGACACGCTCCTCTCTTACTTTGGCAAGGACTTTCTCGCCATTATTGACGAGTCGCACGTGAGCATCCCGCAGATTGCAGGCATGTATGCGGGAGATAAGAGCCGCAAAGAGACGCTTATTGAGCACGGCTTCCGCCTGCCTTCCGCGCGCGACAATAGGCCGCTCACCTTTGCCGAATTTGAAGAACGCATCGGGCCGTTGGTCTGCACCAGTGCAACCCCTGGTGGTTACGAGCGAGAGCACAGCACGCAGATTGTGGAGCAGGTCATCCGTCCCACTGGTTTGATTGACCCAGAACTCACCGTGCGCCCTATTCGTGAGGAGGGGAGCTACCAAGGACAAATACAGGACCTTATTGCAGAAGTTGAGAAGACGGTACAGAAAGGAGACCGTGCGCTGGTAACCACGCTGACTAAAAAGATGGCGGAGAGCTTGAGCGAGTACCTCAAAGAGCGCGGCATCAGCGCCCGCTACCTGCACAGCGATGTAAAGACCTTAGAGCGCATCCAGCTCCTGACTGAATTCCGCCGCGGTTCGGAGGGGGGCGGATTTGACTGCCTCGTGGGAGTGAACCTCCTGCGCGAGGGGTTAGACCTCCCCGAGGTCTCCTTCATTGGCATCTTAGATGCGGATAAGGAGGGGTTCCTGCGTTCACAGACTAGCCTCATACAAACCATCGGGCGCGCGGCGCGCAATGTCACGGGGCGCGTTATTCTCTATGCTGATACGCTGACTGGCTCTATGGAGCGCGCTATCAACGAGACTAATCGACGCCGCGCGCTCCAGCGTGCTTACAACAAAGAGCATGACATCACGCCGGTGACTATTACGAAAGGCATCAAAGACATCACCGAGAATCTGGAGAGTTTGCACGAGAAGACGGTTCGCGAGGAACTCGCGCTGGATAGAAAGGTTTTTGGCAAGGACAAGAAGAATCTTATCCGTGAGAAGGTCCGTGCCATGAATGCAGCCGTTAAAGAGCTAGATTTTGAGACCGCCGCCATTCTGCGGGACGAAATCCGCGCACTTGGAGTAAATTAGCACTCTAATTGCACCACTCACGTTCTCAGAAATATGCGGTGCGGACTTTTGAATCCGAGTCGCTTGCGTGGTCGATCGTTCAGCCTCCGCACC